>Ga0334882_1000594_pt1 | contig 54304 bp, 40 predicted proteins | sample GraSluR1_MG_5_FD_207226 | JGI IMG/M metagenome (GOLD analysis project Ga0334882, IMG submission 207226) | Sludge microbial communities from methane-producing bioreactor in Wageningen University, Netherlands - Granular Sludge_15_04-R1 | ecosystem: Engineered > Bioreactor > Anaerobic >... | reverse complement strand
ATCAGCCCGGACATCCAGTACGTGGCCAATCCCGTGGGCAACAGCCGCAACGATCCCATCGTCGCAGGCATGATCCGGGTCGAACTGTTCTATTGATCCGCCGGCGAAGACTCCGCGGATCCATACCCGCCTCGATGGGCCCCGGCTTCTCTCGACCGTCCGGGGCCGCGGCTGCTCCACTCCGGAACGGCTGCTTTAAGGTTCAACGGCCGGGACTTCCGGGAATTGCTCCTTCTGTCCGGATCGGAGCATCAACCTGTTCCCTGTCCGTCCTGCCGTCGAAACCGCCGCGCGGTTTCTCCATACTCGATGATCCCCGGATCCGAAAGCCTTTCATTCCGAGATCTGCCTTGCTGAATCCCGGCTGCAAACGGGTGCAAACGAGTTGTGTTTTTGTTTTGCCGGAAATATACTCGAACGGGAGTGGATTCACGCTGAGCCTGTCCCTTTCCTGTTCGATGGACGGCAAGAGAAACACCCTGCTCGACCCTTTTGCCCGGCCTGCAAACACTTCGACACTTTGTATCGCTGCAGACCGCGCGTTTCGAGCCTGTTCGTCCTCAGCCCAGGCTGTCACCGGGAGCTTCAAAGCCATCGAACACAACGCGGCTATTCAAGGTCGGCTGTCCTCGCCGCTGCGGGGTCAAAACTGAAAGCGGGAAGCCTTGCCGATCTCCGGATCTCTTATCCATGGCGAAAGATCGCGACCAGAAAAGGAAAAAGAAGCGCGAAGAGAAGAAGAAAGCGGCACTGCGCCGTGAACAGCACACGGCTCGCATGGCCAAGGCCGAGGAATATACCTTGTGCATTCGGCGTGCTGTCCATTCGCAAGACTTTGAAGAAGCCCTCGGCTGGACACTGAAAAAACTGAAGCTGGATCCCTCCGATGAATACACCAGGCAGTGGGCTCTGAGGTTTGCAAAGCTTTGCAACAACGACTCCGTGGTCTACACTCTTCTTTCGGAAAACTACAACTCGGGCACCATACTTACCAAAGAAGAGCATTACACCCTCGGGGTTCTCGCTCTTACGAGGAAAGTCTACCCGTATGCACGGGATATTTTCGAGAACCTCCTGGCGGAACCGTCGCCGTTGGCGGGCAAGTTATCCAAGGCCAGGCGAAAGGAGGTGGAGAGGTACCTCAACTACTGCAGGCTGATGATCGAGGCGGCGGCGCGGCACCAGGAAGCTTCCACGCCGCCGGGCACAAGAGAAAACGGCGGGGGCGGGGGTGCCCAGGCGAGAAGATTGCCGCCCATCCAGGGTGCAGGCACCGCAAAACCTGCCAAACCTCCGGCAGAGAGCCTTCCCGAGCTGAAAGTCGCATTTGAAGTCAGTGCAAAGCCGGTAATCGAGGCCGTGGAATCCCATCAAAGGAAGGATTTCGAGTTCCTGCAGCTCGCCTTGCAGGCCTACAGGCTTTCGTTTCGCACCTCCTTCGATCAACTCATGTGCCTGCCGACTCTGCGTGACGTGGAATCGCTGTGGTACCAGGAGGAAACAGCTCGCAAGGTCATGAAAACGTTCCGCGGCCGGGCCATTCTTGCTGATGAAGTGGGGCTCGGCAAAACCATCGAGGCGGGCATCATACTCAAGGAATACATCCTGCGCGGACTCGTCCGTTCCGCACTCGTCCTGGTACCCAGCTCCCTTCTGCACCAGTGGGAGGAAGAACTGGAAAGCAAGTTCGGCCTTTCTTTTGTTTCATCCGCAAGTCCTCTTTTCAGGCAGGATCCGGACGGATTCTGGGAGAACCCCTTCATGCTCGCCTCGCTTCAAACGGCCAAGACAAAGAGGCACTTCGATGCCGTCACTCACCGCTCATATGACATGGTGATCGTGGATGAGGCTCATCGCCTGAAGAATCGGAGCACGCTGGCCTGGAAGCTGGTCAACTCCATTCAGAAGACCTTCCTGCTCATGCTCACCGCCACTCCCGTTCAAAACAGCCTCGAGGAACTCTACAACCTGGTCACCCTTTTGCGACCCGGTCACCTGAAGACCCAGAAAGCCTTTAAAGACGAGTTTATCACCAGGGGCAATCCCACCGATCCTCGAAACAGGGAGAAACTAAGGCAACTGCTGAAGGAGGTCATGGTCCGCAATACCCGCTCGGTTGCCCGCCTTCGACTTCCTCCCCGTTTCGTACTCACCATGCGTGTCGAACCCGGCGAACGCGAAGCGGAGTTTTATACAACCATAAGCCGCTTTGTAGCCGAACATTCGTCCGGGGATTCTCCTCCACTGCCGAAGATGACTCTCCGCAGGCTCCTTGAAGCGGCGGGTTCCTCGCACAGCGCTGCGATCTCCATGCTCGAAAGAATCCAGGCAAATCCCGAGTGCCGGGTCGGTGAACAGGTCCGGACCATCATGCGGTCGGGGGATTCCATCCGCACTGGAAGCAAGCTGGACAGGGTCATCGAACTGGTCAAGGCATCGGACGAAAAGAAGATCATCTTCGTCAACTACATCAGGACGCTGGAACACATCAGCCGCGCAATGAAAGATCTCAGGATTCCTCACGCCGTCTACCATGGCGGGCTGACGCGCCAGGAGAAACAGGCGGCCATGGATGGATTTCGCGGCCGAACCGGCGTGCTGCTCGCTACGGGATCGGGAGGCGAGGGCCATAACCTGCAGTTCTGCCATGTAATGATCAACTATGACCTGCCCTGGAATCCCATGGAAATCGAGCAGCGCATCGGCCGAATTCACCGCTTCGGGCAGGAGAAGGAGGTTCAGGTCTACAACTTCTGTGCGGCTGGAAGTTTGGAAGATCACATACTTGAAGTCCTCGACCGAAAGATCAACATGTTCGAACTGGTCGTGGGAGAGCTCGATATGATTCTCGGACGCCTGCACGGGGAGGAGGAATTCGCCGACCTGGTCTATGAAATCTGGGTGAAGAATGCGGAAGAGGCCGACCGCAAGAAGGCATTCGACGCCCTGGCCGCAAGGCTCAAACGCGCCCGTACGGCATACGACAAGACCAGGGACCTCGATGAAAAGCTTTTCAGGGAGGATTTCGGCGTATGAGCGGAGTCACCGACCCGGAGATCTTTGCATTCGCCGCAAACCTGATCGAGAAACACGGCGGGGTCGTCGAGAACAGGGGCGAACACTTCCTGGCCCTTCTGCCCACTCCTCTGGCCCGGCTCCTCCATCTCCCCGATGAAGTCCTTCTGGGAACCGCGGAGGTGCCACTGATATACGGAAGCCCGGTTCTCGACCGGCTGATCGGACTTGCCGTCGGGGAAGTGCCGGTGACCTGTGGACAGATAGAGGTTCCATACATCAAGAAAGCGGGCTTCGAACAGCTTCTCGGGCAGGATATTCGTTTCACCGACGGTCTGGCCAGGGTCATGTCAAGAGCGGAAGCTCGCACCACGTACATGGTTCTCGTTTGCCATTACGTGGCCATGAGCGACGAAAGAAAGGAAGGACTGGTCCGGGTGGGAATCCACGAGGCAAGCGGAGCCGTCATCGAGAACATCGAGGATCTAATGCAGGAATTTCATCCACAGTTTTTCTTTCCCGGCAAGGTTCCATCCCATTTCCCCGTGCATATTGAAAAGGCGATTGGCTGCGCCATGAAGGAGGCGCGCCTTGCCGTAAAGGCCGAACTCGAGGACTTTATCCAGAGCATGCGCCGGCGTCTTCACAGGGACGTACGAAACACGAGGGAATACTACGACGCCCTGCGCATCGAGATGGAGGAGGGACTCTCCCGGCACAATCTCACGGAAACTCAGCGCCGGGAAAGGGAGGCCAAAATAATCGAACTTCCGTCGGAGATGGACCGAAAAATCCTGGATCTTGAACAAAAATACAGCGTAAAGGTCACCATCAGGACCTGCGCCGCCATACGCCTTCTCGTCAATGTGGCTCAACTCACCCTTAACCTGAAGTACAGGAAGCTCGGCAGGCAGATCAAAGCCGTCTGGAATCCCCTCACCCGCGGCCTCGACCCCCTGGTGTGTGAACGCTGCGGAAAGACGATCCGAATGATCTGCCCCTCCGCGGAAAGCGGGGGAATAGCACTCCTGTGCACCGGATGCGCGTCATCGAAAGGATAGACAAAAGGGCAACACAGCAGCGCGTCCCGAGAAACGGATGTGCGCCGGCAATCGAAAACAGCGCCCGCCGCAGGGCATCCACCTGCGGACGGTTCGACGACGGCTATCTGCGATCCTCTCCTGCCGGCCGCACTCGGCTTCCCTCGGCAACGGTGTCCCCCAAATGCAGGGCCACCCTTTCTCCGGCATTCAAACCGGAACGCAGCTTCAGCTTCCGGCCGTCGCTTTCATAGATGACCACATCCCTGAAGCTAGCCCGGTTCTCACCGTCCACCACGGCGACACATGATCTTCCTCGGCGCATGATCAGGGCCTCGACGGGCACCTCAATGCAGGGAGGAGTCTTCAGGCAGAGGGAAACCTGGACGAAGCTGTTGGGTAGAATGATTCCATCCCGATTGTCCAGGTCAAGTTCCACTAGCAGTGTTCGAGTCTTCGGATCCAGTTCCCCGCTGGTGCGGTTTACCGAGGCAGGCAGCCGGACATCGGGCCTTGCGGTATCCCAGACCTCCCCGGGATCTCCGATTCGAACGAGGCTCGCGTTTCTCTGGTCAGGGTAGATCTCGACTCTCAGCCTGTCCACCTGGCAGAGGGTAACGATGGGGAGGGCGGTGGTCTGGGAACTGGTGGCACTCTGCACCAGTGCACCGGGGTCGGCGTAGCGGGCGGTCACGGTGGCGGGAAAAGGCGTCCGAAGGACTTTGTAGTCGAGTTGAGCCCGCAGGGAGGATGCCCTGGCTTCGGCAACAGCTGCGGCAGCCTCCGCCGTTTCAGCCGCCTCCCGGGAAGCTCCTCCGAGTGGCACAACCTCGCGCAAGCGTTTCGCGATGCTGCGCCGGTTCCTGGCGTCGGCCACGGCTCCCTGGTAGTCCTGGTCAAGTTCGGGTGTTTCGATGACCGCCAGCACCTGCCCCGCGGACACTCTGTCTCCTTTGTCCACCCTGATCTCGTGGAGATATCCGCTGACCTTGGCATACAACGTGACAGAAGCGTACGGACGGGCTTCTCCAAGAAACTCCAGGCATCGCCTGTCGGACGCAGGAATCGCTGAAACCACCTGCACCAGCGGGCCGGATTCCACGGCGGCGGCCTTCGACATCCTCTCCGCATCCATCTGCACCTGCCGGCTCCAAAGAAGCAGCACCACCACCACAACAGCCGCCGCAACCGTGATGATGCCTCCTGCATAAAACAGTCTTCCGCCCTTCATCTGCCGCCGCTGTTCATTGCCCATTGGACCGCTCCGGAAAGGTTTCTCCTCGCTCCTCCACCTCGAACCTCTTCTCCAACAGGTACTTCGAAGGAAGTTTCTTACGCAGAAGTGAGTAGATGACCGGAACTACGAAGAGGGTCACGACGGTGGCCATGAGGAGGCCGCCGATCACGGCCCGGCCGAGCGGGGCGTTCTGTTCGCCTGCTTCGCCGAGCCCGAGGGCCATTGGAATCATGCCGATGATCATGGCCGATGCGGTCATCAACACCGGCCTCAACCGAGTCCGCCCCGCTTCCAGGGCGGCATCGTGTGCGGAAAGACCGTGTTCTACGCGCACATCGTTTGCGAAGTTCACCAGGAGGATGGAATTGGATGTGGCAATGCCCACCGCCATAATGGATCCCATCAGGGATTCGACGTTGATGGTGGTGCCCGTGAGGGTCAGCATCCACAGGATTCCTGCAAGGGCCCCCGGAACGGCCATCATGATAACGAAGGGATCCAGCCACGACTGGAAAAGAACCGCCATGAGGAAGTACACAAGCACGATGGCCAGCACTAGGCCAAGACCCAGGCTCCGAAATGAAGCATTCATTATTTCGCTCTGCCCGTGAAGGCTCACTCGCATTCCCGGCGGCAGTCTGCCGAGCCGGTCGATCTCCCGCTCTATATCCGTGGCCACGGAACCCAGGTCGCACCCCTCCACGTTGGCCTCCACCTCGATAACCCTCTGTACCGTGTAGTGAGTGATGTTTTCCGGGCTAACCCTGTGAGTCACCGATGCCAGACCTCCCAAAGTCTGAGCCGGTATACCGGGCACATCCATCGGAACAGGCATGCCGGACACCCGTTGAAGGGTGGCCGCAGACGGGGGAGTGACCGGCATTGCCAGGAGTCTCTCCATGGAATGGATATCCTCCATGGGAACCTGTACAACCACATTATAGTTCACGTTGTTGACGGGGCTGAGATAAAAGGACGGGGCTACCAGGATGCTGGATGAGAGCGCGGTGAGCACGCTGTTTGCCACATCGCGCTGGTTCATCCCCAGCTTTGCGGCCCGGGCGCGGTCGACATCCACCTGCAGTGTGGGGTAGTCGAGAATCTGGTCGATGTGCACGTCCTCCACGCCCGGAATGCGCCGCATGGCGTCCATCATCTTCAGCGCATATTCGTAAGAATCATCGAGATCGTTCCCTTCGACGTGAATGCTCAGCGGGGAGGAATGCCCGAAATTGAGTACATGCGTGATGATATCCGCAGGTTGAAAATAGAAGGAGCAGCCGGGGAAATTCTCACTGAGGACCTGTCGGAGCCTCTTCCTGTACAGTGCCGACGGCTGATGGCCTTTCTTCAGCGAAATCAAAATTTCGGCATCCGTTCCGCAGACGTTTTCCGTCGGCACGAATGCAAGGTTGTAATAGACGGGAACTCCAATCATCGCGTTGATCGTATCGATCTCTTCGGGGGGAATCGTCTGCCGGATCCGGTCTTCGACAAGAGCCACAAGCCGCTCGGTCTCCTCGATGCGGCTTCCCGAAGGAGCCCGAAACTGCAGCTTCATGAGGCCCGCATCCACGGACGGGAAGAAATCCGTTCCCACCACTTTCGCCAGCCCCATACTGGAAGCGAACAGCAGTCCAGCGATGGCCAGCGTGAACGCTCTGCGGGAAAGCGCCCTTTCGAGCATCCCTGCGTAGAAGGTCTGCAAACGCTCGAAAGCGCGGTCCCGCACCCTGTCGAGATTCTCGGACAGCCGCGGGTGTGATTCGCCCGGCGGGGCGGCCACCGGATGTGCCTCGATGTGTTCACCGGCCATGAGCATGCGTGCGAGAGTGGGCACGAGAGTGCGGGAGAGCAGGTAGGAAGCCAGCATGGCAATGACGACGGCCAGGGCGAGTGGAGTGAACAGATACCTTGCAGGGCCTTCGAGAAGCACGACGGGAAAGAAGACGACACATATGGCCAGGGTGGCCACCACGGCGGGCACGGCGATCTGTTGGGCTCCATCCAGGATGGCTACCGTGAGTGGCTTCCCGAGCATGCGGTTCCTGTGGATGTTTTCCACCTCCACCGTTGCGTCATCCACGAGCATACCGATAGCCAGGGCAAGTCCTCCCAACGTCATGATGTTGATGCTGTGTCCCGCCAGGTTTAACCCGATGATGGCCGTAAATATCGCAAGAGGTATGGATATGGAGACGATCGCCATGCTGCGCCAACTCCCCAGGAAGACAAAGATCATCAGCGAAACAAGAATCGAAGAAAGCAGGGCTTCACGAACCACCCCTTCAACGGCTGCGCGCACGAAAACGGACTGGTCGAAGTCGATTTTGAGCTCCATCCCCTCCGGAGCGACTTCCTTTATGATGGGAATGATGTCGCGGGCGGCATCCACCACGGCAATGGTGGATGCTTCGGAGTGTTTGAGTATGGCCAGGTAGGTTGCTCGCCGTCCATTCACCCTCACGATATTGGTCTGTTCGGCAAAGCTGTCCGATATCCTGGCCACGTCCCCCATGTAGACAACGCTGCCCCCCACGACTTTTATGGGCATGGCTTTGAACTGGTCAAGCAGGCGTGGACTCGAGTTCGTCATCACCGTGTAATCCATCGTCCCCATGCGGGCGCTTCCCGCCGGGAGGATGACGTTGGAGGCCTGCAGAGCGGTCACTATATCAGCGGGGGAAAGGCCTCTGGATGCCAGTGCACCGGGATCGACTTCAATCATGATCTGCCGGTTCTTACCACCGAACGGAGCTGGAGTGGAGAGCCCCGGAATCGTGAACATCCGGATGCGTACGAAGTTCAAGCCGTAATCGAACAGCTTTTCCTCGGGAACGCTGTTGCTGTACAAGGTCAACTGGGCAACAGGAACATTGGACGCATTGTACTGGATGATGGCGGGAGGCTGCATTCCTGGAGGCATGGTACGCAGTACCGTCGAACAGACGGACGTGATCTGCGCGATAGCCCCCCCGATGTCGGCCCCGCGCTGGAAATAAACCTTGATAACCCCAATCCCTGGAATGGACTGCGATTCGATGTGGTCGATCCCGTTGACCGTGGTGGAAAACGACCTCTCGCTGACGAGCACCACCCTGCGTTCCATGTCTTCAGCCGAAAGACCGTTGTAGTTCCAGACAACGATGACCACGGGGATGTCGACGGCCGGGAAGATATCGACAACCATCCTGCTCAGGGAGAGTATTCCCATGGTGAGCATGAGCAATGCCATGACGGCGATGGTGTAAGGACGCCTCAATGCCAGCCGGACAATCCACATGTGCGGGCATCCTTGTTGGTGGAAAGTGACTGCCGGAACCCTGAAAGGAGAGCTCTTATCCGTTGTGTTTACATCGCACTGTCCGGCAGTGTCAACTACGCTTTGTACATTCTCGCGGTTTCACGGGCATCGCTGCCTCCTTTGCAGGGTATACGGTTGACAAAGCAGTTCCCCCTTGTAAGATATGATGCTTATGATTGTTCCGTTCATGGGTAGAATTCCCTCTTTTTTGCATCATGATCACCACAACCTGGAGGAAGATCATGTCGGAAGGACCAATGGGTGCAATTCTGCAGCGAGACAAGACCACCTATGCCATCGTTCCCCGAACCCCCGTCGGCCTGGTGAGCCCCGAAAACCTTGAAGCCATCACGGCTGTCGTCAGAAAATACGGCATACCCATCGTCAAGATCACGTCGGGCCAGCGCCTTGCCCTGGTAGGCATCAGGAAGGAGGACGTCGAGAGTGTCTGGAAGGAACTCGGGATGGACATGGGCAAGGCCACCGAACTCTGTGTCCATTACGTGCAGGCATGCCCCGGTACAAGTGTATGCAGGTTCGGACTTCAGGATTCCCTCGGCCTCGGAATCGAGCTCGAAAAGCTCTTCGTCGGCATGGAACTCCCCGCCAAGGTAAAGATTGGAGTCTCCGGCTGCCCCATGACGTGCGGAGAAAGCTACGTGAGAGACATCGGAGTAATGGGCAGGAAAACGGGCTGGACCCTGATCGTTGGAGGCAACTCGGGAGGAAAACCACGAATCGGAGATGTTATCGCGGAAGACATCACCCGGGAACAGGTGATCGACATCACCAGAAAGTGCCTCGAATACTACCGCGACAACGCCAGGAAAAAAGAGCGGACGGCATCGTTTATCGAACGTACGGGAATCGAAGACCTGAAAAAAGCCGTGCTGTAGAAAACCAGGCTCTTCCGGCACTTTCTCATGAAACGCGCACCCGGACAGTTGTCGCACAAAGGTGGAACACACCCGCAACAACGCCATTGCCGCGACAACGTCCCACCACAACTTCACTTTCAGAACAACTCTCACGACTCACGACATCGCCATGGCCTGAGCATGGTCATTGCCTCAGCATCGTGATTGCCTCAACATGGTCGCGGGAATCACGTAGTTCGCGGGAATGACGTTGTGATGTTATCGATCTTTTGCGTAAAAAGCACCGCATGCGTGAAAAGCACTGGATGTGTATAAGGCACCGCGGTATTCGTTTGCCGGATGAACCGAAAACCAGGGACCGGGCTTCGGACTGACGCATCAGGAGTCCACCCGACTTCTTTCTGAACCGGCAAAGCCTTCCCCGACCGGACACCCTGCACCTGGAGAGTCCTTCCAATGCTCCTTCCAGGCATTTTCCAGGAGGCCGGTCCTCCCGGTCGTCCGGGCAATGAAGTACCCCGCGGGGAGCCTTGTGCTCCGGGGAAGTGGATTTCCCAGGATCCCGACACCGCCCACTACCGATCCAGGACCACCTCGATCCGCAACTCGCCCTCGGCAATCACCCGTCCGACAACCTGGGCGCCCTTCACTCCTTTTTCAACCAGAAGTGCAAGCAGCGCCAGCGACTTCTCCTCAGAAACGGAAATGAGAAGCCCTCCCGAGGTCTGGGCGTCGTTCAGAACAAGGCGCATCGGTATGGAGATCCGTGCATCATATTTCACGTAGGGGGATGTAAAATCCAGGTTGTTTCGAGTGCCCCCCGGCACCACTCCCGAGGCCGCCAGTTCCTGTGCTCCGGGAAGCAGAGGCACCCTGTCCGCGTAGATTTGCGCGGAAGTGCCCGAGCCGTTCATCATCTCGAGAAGATGGCCCAGCAGGCCGAAGCCGGTGATATCCGTGCAGGAGTTCACCCCGATTTCCTGCATGGCTTCCGCGGCGGCCCGATTCAATAAGGCCATGGTCTCGACCAGAGCCTCGGCCTGCGCGGCCTCGATCAGTCCCTGTTTCATGGCTGTGGCCAGGATGCCCGTTCCAACGGGTTTGGTAAGGACCAGGCGGTCCCCGGCCCTGGCGCCGCGGTTGGTCACGATCCTTCCGGGATCTGCAACACCGGTCACCGTGAGTCCGTACTTGGGTTCCGTATCATCTACCGTGTGGCCTCCGATGATGGAAATCCCCGCCTCCTCGGCGGCAAATCGTGCTCCCTCGAGGATCCTTTCGAGCACCCGCATGGGAAGACGATTGCTCGGAAACCCGACGATGTTCAGGGCAAAAAGAGGCTTTGCCCCCATGGCGTAGATATCGCTGAGGGAATTGACCGCGGCGATCCTGCCGAACTGGAAAGGATCGTCCACCACAGGGGTGAAGAAATCCACTGTCTGGACAACGGCGGTGTGTTCGTCGATGAGGTAGACGGCGGCATCGTCGGACGTATCGGTGCCCACCAGGATGTTCCTGTCCACCGGGGCGGGTATGCTTTTGAGAACCTGCTCCAGGAGCTGAGGCCGCAGCTTGCAGGCGCATCCCAGGCCGTGGGTGAAGCGGGTGAGTTTTATGTCGGCTTCGGATTCGAAGTCGAGCCGCCCGCCGGATTCCTTCGGCCGCAGCCTTTCCACCACCTTGCCGATTTCTTCAACCGCCTGGTCGATTTCACCGGATGTTGTGAAGCGACCTGTCGAAAACCGTATGGTTCCCATGGCGTATTCGATGGGAACATCCATGGCCTTGAGGACACTCGAAACATCGACGTGGTCGGTATGGCATGCAGCGCCGGCCGAAGCCGCAACGGAGGTGAGTTCCGACAGGATGGTGTTGGCCTCCAGCCCCCTGAAGCCGACACTCGACGTATTGGGCAGGCGCTTTTCCGGGTGCCCGTGTATTCGAATAGCCGGAAACACGGCCTTCAAAGCTTCTTCGAGCCGGTCCCGCATCTTTCGCATGTGTTTCCCGTAGGTCTCCAGGTTTTCATCGATCAGCGCACAGGCTTCTCCAAGCCCTGCGATCTCGATGACGTTTTCCGTTCCGGCCCGCCGGTTCATCTCATGGCCGGCGCCGTGAACGAGTTTTTCGAGTTCCACTCCAGACCGGACGTACAAAGCACCGACCCCCTTGGGCGCATAGAGTTTGTGGCCGGCGATGGACAAAAGGTCCACACCCAGTTCGTCCACATGAACGGCGATCTTGCCCACCGACTGCGCAGCATCCGAGTGGAGCAGGATTCCGCGGCGCCGGGCGATCTCCGCAATCTCGCGAATGGGCTGGATGGTGCCCACCTCGTTGTTGGCGTGCATGATGGTGATGAGGATGGTGGAGGCACGGATGGCTTGTTCCACATCGCGGGGATCAACGAGGCCTTCGCCGTCTACGGGAAGTGTGGTCACCTGGAAGCCTTCCTTTTCCAGGTACCCGCAGACCTCCGTCACCGCGGGGTGTTCCACCGCCGACGTGATGATGTGGTTGCCCTTGTGCCGCAGCGATCGAGCGGCTCCCTTGATGGCGTAGTTGTTCGATTCCGATCCTCCGCTGCTGAAGACGACCTCCTCCGGGCGGCACCTCAGCATTCGGGCAATCTGCCCCCTGGCCTTCTCCACAGCCTTCTTCGCCGCGGCTCCATACACATGACTGCTGGATGGATTGCCGAAATGACGGGTAATATAGGGCAGCATGACTTCCGCCACCCGCGGATCTATGGGTGTCGTTGCATTGTAGTCCAGGTATACGGGTTCCATGGTGTCACTCCTCCTGTCTTATCCATTGGATGTTACCCATCGTTTTCCTTTCAAACAAGGGAATCCCCGCAGGAATTTTCCGTCCGTTTGCAGGGAACCCTGTTCCCCCGCAGCCTGTTCTTGACCTCCAGATCGATTGAAGCTATGCATGTCTGATTCACTTTTCCAGGAAAAGGCTTGGAAAATCATGGCAAAATGCAATTTTTACCGGAGAAGACAGGATGAATGCACACTTTGACGTCGCCGTTGTGGGAGCCGGAATACTTGGGCCGGCAACCGCCATGAAACTTTTGGAAGCCCGCCCCGGCCTCAAGGTGGCCGTACTGGAAAAGGAATCCCGGATCGCCGGCCATCAAACCGGGCACAACAGCGGAGTGATCCATTCCGGCATCTATTATCGCCCGGGATCCCTCAAGGCACGACTCTGCGTGTCCGGAGCCCGCCAGCTCGTGAATTTCTGCAGGGACCACCAGGTTCCCTTCGAGCTGTGCGGCAAGGTGGTGATCGCCGTACGCGAGGATGAAATTCCCAGGCTGCGGGAACTCCACAGCAGGGGCACCGCCAACGGCGTACCGGGGCTCAGGCTGCTCTCGCCCGACGAAACGCGCGAAATCGAACCGCATGCCCGCTGTTTCATGGGTCTTCACGTGCCCGCTACGGGAATCGTGGATTTCAGGGAGGTAGCCGCGGCTTATGTTCGAGTCTTTCAGGCACTGGGGGGAAGACTCCTGCTTGACCACCGGGTTCTTGAAATACATCCCGGAGATGGACACATTCGGATCGAGACGAACCGGGGTCCAATCATCGCCGGCTCCCTCATCAACTGCGCCGGGCTCTATTCGGACCACATGGCGCGCATGGCGGGATCTCAGCCGACCTGCATGATCGTGCCTTTTCGAGGGGAATATTACCGCATAAAGCCGGAACGGAACTACCTGGTTCGCAACCTGATCTACCCGGTGCCCGACTCCCGTTTTCCTTTTCTAGGAGTCCACTTCACCCGCATGATGGACGGCAGGGTGGAAGCCGGCCCGAACGCTGTTCCTGCATGGGCCAGGGAAGGCTACACCCGGACCGATATCGTGCCGGGCGAACTGATCGAGACCCTGAAATTCGAAGGCTACCGGCGCCTCGTCCTGCGATACTGGAAGCCCGGGCTGATGGAACTGACTCGATCCTTTTCCAAGTCTCTTTTCACAAGAGCACTTCAAAGACTCATCCCGCAGATCCGCAAGGAAGACCTGGAACCAGGAGGTTCAGGCGTGCGGGCCCAGGCGCTGGGAGCGGATGGATCGCTCCTCGACGACTTCGTCATCGCGGCGGGCAGCCGCATGGTCCACGTACTCAACGCGCCGTCCCCCGCAGCCACGTCTTCCCTGGCCATCGCCGATCACATCGTTTCCGTGGCGGCTCCCTTCCTGTAATATTTCAACGCCTGAGCCGATCCGTGCCGACGAACCAGATGCCTCACGAAACTGTTGCAGTACACGGCGAATCATTCTACACTTGTACCGCGTTGCTGCCGGCGGGGTAAGGACGGAAGGGCATGAGCCCGGCAACGGCAATCAGGACGGGAAGCTTCCACGGGCCGACGTGAGAGTCGGCTTGCTGCAGCCTGCGGACGAACGGACAGGGAGGCCCGCGCGTGAAGAAGCCGGCATCGTGGAAAAGATACACGCCGACGGTTTTCCGCCACTGGCGATGCCTGGTGGCAGGCATGCTGTGGTCCGTCGTGGGTCTCGGGCTCTGCGTTACGGCGTGCAGCTGGTTTTCCGAACTGGAATGGGCGGCAGGCATTTCAGGAGCCCTGGCAGGTTTCGGGTCCGGTGTCCTCATCTACCGGTTCGGTTTTTCCCGCATCGCAAGAAAAAACATCGATCGCATCTCCGGCCAGCCCGAGCGGGCATGCCTTTTCTCCTTCCAGGAATGGCGAAGCTATCTCCTTATCGCCTTGATGGTCCTGCTGGGCCAGGTTCTTAAGCACTCCCACATCTCCACGCTGGTGCTCGCCACTGTCTACTCGGGCATCGGAACAGCCCTCACCCTCAGCAGTTCCCTTTACTATCAAAGGCTTCCCTGACCCTCGATCAGTTCTCCCCGGTCTTCCCTCAGGACGCCGTGCACGGCGGAACACGTTCAGTAAGACTCCGTCTCTTTTCCGGAGTGAGTTCCGATTCGATCTTCCAATCCGCAACGGCATGATCATCGCGCTTCTTGATGAGGAGCCACTCTTTCCCCTTGCCTTTTCCCTTCAACCGGGTGAGCGTGAACCCTCCCTTCAGCTTCCGCCCATCGAGGTAAAACGTGATACGGTCCTCTTTCCATTCGGAAATTCTGCAGGGCCCCGCGTCCCAGATGAGGACGGCCCCCGCTCCGTACTGCCCCTCGGCAATGATGCCTTCGAAGTCGATGTATTCGATAAGGTGGTCTTCCACCGCAACCGCCAGGCGCTTTTCCGATGGATTCATGGAAGGTCCCTTGGGCACCGCCCAGGATTTCAACACCCCTTCCCATTCCAGCCTGAAATCGAAGTGCAAATGCCTGGCATGGTGCTCATGCACGACAAAGCGCAGACTCACCGCAACCTCCTTTCGCCTTCCCGGGTCCGTGCAGATCCTCCGGCTTCGTTCTCATCCCGTCAGAAGAATCCGCGAGTTCGGCCCGCTCATCTAACGGAGGCATCGTCTTTCACCCAGTTCGTAGAGCTATCCTCCGGGGAAACAGTCGATGAACCGGTCAGACGGTCCATGCCCGCTGGACTTCATGGTCGATGGATGGACCGATCTTTGTTGAGCCGTCGAATGTCAATGATTATATTACTTAAAGTTGGATGAAAAGGAAAATAGGGAGCAGGCAAATGAAAACGCCTACAGTTATAATGGTTTTTTTCGGTTTGCTCCTCCTGCTTTCGGCGGCTTCTGTACAGGTCGCGGGGGGAAATGAATCGTTTCCTCCTGTTGAACAACCGCTCGTGCGTGAGGGCGACTTTGCCCGCATGCTGATCGAAGCGCTCAAACTGCCCGCGGTGGAATCCGAAGCGGAGGCACAGAGTGAGCTGACTGCTCTGGGTATTGCTCCCCGCAACGGGTGGATCGCCGACTATCCCCTCACCCCCGATACGGTGGGTGACCTGAGGGAAGCCGCGGCAGCCGCGGCGGACCGGGGAAGACTGCCGTTGACCAGGGATGAATCCCTGGACGCCGTCGATTGGCTGGTGGCATCCCTTGAGCTTCCCATTCTTCCGGACGATTCGACTGCACACACCTACGATCAGCTGGCATACGACGACTACCGGTATGCCGACCCGGCGGTCATCGGCGGATACTATTACGACGCAGGACCGCCCGTGGTTACCTATTATCCTCCCCCCTGGGACTACTACTACCTGTACAGCTGGGTGCCCTATCCGTTCTTCTATTCCGGCTACGCCTTCACGGGATACTTCATCCTGAACGATTTTCACAAGTACCACAGGTATCCACATCGACATGGCTTCAAATACAACGACAGGTATGATCGCCGCGTGATCACCAATCATGTGCGAAGCCGGGACGGAAGGAGATTTCACAAGATCGATCCGCTGACGAGGAACCGGGGTGACCATGTTGCAGGCCGCATGGATCGAGACCGGGCAAGGCGGATCGTTGCCGGTGATGCGGACAGAAGGCGAGACGTCCTGTCCGGCCGGGATCGTATCGATGGGAGAAGCGGCGCTTCGAGAATCGGCGCGGACAGTCCGGAACCGAGAAACCGAAGGTCTTTCGAGACGCGCGGAAGCGACACGCGCCGGCCGTTTACAAACGAAACACGCCTCGGCACGAACAGGACGGACGGCGGTTCCCGGTCCGCATCGAGCAACGTGCTTCGTCCTCGCATTGATTCGCCGAGCCGTAGGGTTACGACTCCCGAAGCCCGCTCCGGCGGCGCTTCCAGGACCTACGGACGGGAAACGAGGCCCGGTGCGTCGTCGCGAAGCTTTGAACGCTCTTTTCATCATGCTCCGTCCGGCAGGAGTCGAGAATCCTTCAGGAGCGGTTCGAGTTTCAACAGGGGATCAGGCAGATCTTACAGCGGGCGGACCGGTTCATTTGGAAATCCCGGAGGTTCGTTCAGAAGCAGCGGCGGTCCGCCTGGAGGCGGCCGATCTCCTGGCGGCGCCGGGATGTCCGGCAGAGGTTCTCTTGGCGGAGGCGGCTTCTCGAGAGGCGGAGGATCGTTCGGCGGGGCCAGATCGGGCGGTTCCCGCTGAACATGACACTGCAAGAGTCTGCAACATGGGGGATTCCTCAAGGAATCCGCTTGGACTCGAGAAGAGAGGGAAAATACCGTTTAAAGGACCACAGGTGACAGGATACCCATGCTTCATTCCGCGGGGCTGGACCTTGTCCACTGCGGCATGGAGCCTCCCCTTTCAGTCATCGAAGGAGGTGAATCCGTCCACGGTTTCCGAATCCAGGGAATGAAGAAGCCTGGATACCAGTTCCAGTGTCGCCAGGTAGTCGCTCATGTGGATGATGCTGTTGTGAGAATGAATGTACCGGGCCGGGACACCCAGTACAATAGTCGGCACCCCGGAACCGCTCAGATGAATGACCTTGGCATCCGTCCCCCCGCTTTTTCTCACCGCCTGCTGGTGCGGGATCTCATGATCCCGGGCCGTCCTGACCACATAGTCGGCAAGCTTTCGATTCATGATGGCCGAAGGGTCCATGAGCCGGACCTGGACTCCCGATCCCACGACAGCCTGGCGTTCATCCTCGGGAGTTCCCGGCAGATCGTCGGCGGGAGCCCCTTCGAGAACAATCGCCACGTCCGGGTTGACCGAAAACGCGGCAGTCTGGGCTCCTCGAGTCCCCACTTCCTCCTGAACAGTTCCCACCGCAAAAACGCAATTCGGGTGAAGTCCCTGATCGAGTTCAGCCGCAGCTTGCAGGATCAGGGCCATGCCGACGCGGTTGTCGAACGCCTTGCAAAGCAGCAGATCCGGGTTGTGCATCGGCGTAAAGGCACTCTCCGGAACAATGGTATCCCCGATGCTGATGCCCATCCGCTCCTGGACCTCCTGCGCGCTCTCCGCCCCCACATCGATAAACATGTCATCGAACTTCAGCACCTTGTCCCGCTCCGCCTCAGACAGGAAATGAGGAGGCCTGGCTCCGATCACCCCAACGATTTCCCTCCCTTCCCGCGTGAGGATCCTCACCCTTTTTGCGGGAAGCGTGTGAGCCCACCAACCTCCGAGCGGAACGAACCGGATCAGGCCGCTTCGCGTGATGGCCTGAACGGCGAGACCCACTTCATCCATGTGGGCGGTGAGCATGATCCGCGGGGTCTTGGATTTGCCCGGCCTGCGGCACAGGATGTTTCCTGAACGATCCGTAAAGATCTCCCCTCCCAGTTCCAGGCGGAAGATCCGTCTTACGGCATCCTCGCAGCCCGGAGCTCCATGAGACTCACTCAACTTTCGCAGCAACTCCAGTCCCCTGGCTTTCTTCAACTCGTCCATGCCATCCTTTCTCTCGTTCAAATCCCGGGACCCGGGAGGCCGTCCGCGGTTCATCCGCAAAACCGCCGGGCACCAGCGTCAATCATGGTTCAGCGCGCGGTCGAATGAAAAAAATATCGTTCGAAGGCGGCATCGGAAACCCTGGATATCCATTTTACCAGCAAGAAGATGCAAAGCAGGGAAAAGATGATTCTTCCCCACAGGATTCCCGACAGGTGCCCTCCAAGCAGCGCGGCAAGAAGTGTGTCCTCGATCAGGCTGTGGGAGAGACCCATGAGTGCCAGCGAGAAGACGATGTCCTTTTTCCCGATGCGATCGGACGTCGCCTCCTGGATGATGAGTGCCCCGCCGTAGGCCAGACCGAGGGTCATGCCGATGATGGTGATGGTGGACGCCGCGTTTCCGATGCCGAGCACCTTCAGCAGGGGATGCATGCACTTCGTTATCAGGTTCGTGATCCCGAGGCGCGTAAGGACCTTTATCATCGCCAGGAGGGCCAGGATGATGAAGAAGATGAGGACCAGCCCTTTCACCTGGTCTACTCCCCACGCAAGAAGCGAGGTGTCCTGGGCAGGAGGAATCCAGGGGATGACGTTGGGTTCCTGCAGCCAGCCGCCAGAGGCATAGACTTGGTCGAGAACGAAACCGAGCAGGAAGGCGCCGCCCACTCGAAGCATCCCCATGGCCAGGAGGCGGACTCCGGCCTTCTGGGCGATGCGCAGTTCGACGGGTAGCCCGTGAGCCACCAGCATCATCGTGGTCAGCACGGTGGCCTGGGCAACCGTGACCGGAAAATCGGAACTGAGCGACACAAATACGATCATGCCTCCGTAAAGGTTGGTCAGCAGCGTCGTCGCCCAGACCAGTCCCATTCCTCCGGGCAGCCCCACCACCTCCATGACGGGGGACAGAACCACGGCGAGCCATTCCACCGCCCCCAGTTCCTTCAATATCTTCACGGCGACAATGACCGGAATCATGATCTTGAACAGGCGGAAGCTGATTTCGACAGCTTCGACCAGGAGTCTTTTCAGAGCGTCGACAAATCTGTTCACACGGGGTTCCTGCAGTAGCGATCATGACGGGCCGGGCCAGACGACAGGCCTTCTCCGGCAAACGGCCGGCTGAAAGCTCACGATGCCGGTCTCCTTTTCCAGCGTGCCGGATGCACATCCCACATCATTGCGGGTTGAACCAGGTTACATCGAGCGGGTTCCTATCCGGAAGACGGTGGTACTCGTGTCGCGGCCAGCCCACCATCATCATGCCCGTAACCGCCTTGTCTTCAGGCACCTTCAGGAACTCCGGCAGAGGGTGGTATTGCCGTGCACATGCCTGGGCAAAGCCGGCCCAGCAGGTTCCAAGCCCCAGTGCAGGGGCGTAGAGTTCCACATATTCGAGGGCGAGGAAGGTGGAAACCTGGCCCGTAATGGAGGACTTCGGAGCCATGGCTGCGATGAGTGCGGGAGCGTTTCTCAAAATGCGGTCTTCGCCCCGTTCAAAAGACTTGATGATCCCGGGCATATGCGAACTTATGGCCAGTTCCGAACCCGCCTCTACAAGCCCGCGCATCCATTCGACCACTATCCCGCTCATTTTTGAAATGGATTCGGAATCATCCACGACAAGATAGGAAAGCCCCTGGTTGTTGTGTCCTGAAGGGGCGTAACGGGCGATGTCGAGCAGCCTCAGGAGAGTCTGCCGGGGCACGGGATCCGATTTGTAGCGGCGAATGGAACGGCGCGACCTGAGGAAAACGGCTGCCTGCAGAGGTTCAACGCGCTTGAAACCTTCGAGTGGAAGCTGCCCGGCAAGAGGGTTCCTCACGTTATCCAGTGCACCGTGAGGACACACGGCCACACAATGGCCGCAGCCGATGCAGAATTGCCCAAGACCCACCCGCACGACCGGGCCCTTCTCCTCATGAAGTCCCAGGATACCCATGGGGCATACATCCACACAGGCCCCATCCTTTTCACATTTGCCCAAGTCTACTTTGATCAGTCCCATAATTCCTTGTCCTTTACTGGTGTATTCCACCTTCGTCATGCCCCCTGTTCAATCACGACAGTGATAATGGAAAACCGGCGGGGATTCAAGTAGGCCATTGCACCCATACACTCACCATGCCCCTTCGAGCCCCCGGCAATCGATCTCGACCCGAGCCCCCGGCCTTCCTTCCCTCGAACATGCACCGTTTTCCTTGCCTTTTGAAGATTTCATCTATATATTCCGATCGTGGAATATATAGATGAAAGGTTTCCATGAAGCAGTTTATCAGAGTGATGAAAGCCCTTTCCGATCCCAACAGGGTGAAGATCTTGAAAATGCTTGAACAAAAGACCATGTGCGTCTGTGAAATCCAGGCGGCGCTGGGCATCGCCCAGCCCACGGTGTCCAAGCATCTCAAGATTCTTGAAGATGCCGGACTGGTCAGCTGGCGCAAGAGCGGCCTCTGGGTCAACTACGTCCTTTCCGACGGAAGTTCCACCCCCTACGCCGCCGTCCTGTTGGGCAACCTGAAGCACTGGATGAAGGACGACCCGGATGTGGTGCGCATCATCGAAAGACTGCCCGGGATTCGAAGAGAGGACATCTGCCGGAAGCCGCCTGCAACTGTTGGAAAACGGCCGCAGAATGAATCGTAAACAAAGCGCCGTCGAAGCTTCCCGTGCCTGAGAGATTCCGTTGCCTGCAGGTGGTTTTCTGGTATATTGGGATACCTCAACAAGAGCGGGAACATTTTCGCATACCTGATCCGGGGGAAATTCCGGAAAAGAAGCATCCTCCGGGCATCTTATCTGCGGTGCCTGGGTTGAGAGTTCCACAGGCGCAGGCCCGGGCCGACGGTCAAACCTGGCGCCCCGAGGCATCGGCGGCATGAGGAACGGCCGTACCGTGGAACCTGGCCGGACCCATCCGGGCAGGAAGTGCTGCATTCGGGCGAAAGCGTTGAATGGATCGTGCATGGTGCAAAACACGGAGGTTCGAAACCGGCAAGATGGCTGAAACAAAGACGCAACACCTTCAAGAAGCCACGACAGGTCGTTCTGTGGCGACACAGAACGACAGGCGTACATTGCTGGATCAATCTCTCTTTTTCTGGCTGCGCCTGATTCTGGGAGGGATCTTCATAGCCGCCAGCGTGGACAAGATACAAAATCCCGCCGCATTCGCGGAGATCATCTTCAACTACCAGATTCTGCCCGGTGCGGCCATAAACCTCGCCGCCATCGTCATGCCCTGGCTGGAGCTTCTGCTGGGCTGCCTGCTCCTCCTCGGCTTCTGGCTTCACGGTGCGGTGCTCTTGGCCGGTCTTCTTATCCTGAGCTTCTTCTCGGCCCTGATGTTCAACCTTGCCCGAGGTCTCAACGTCCATTGCGGATGTTTTTCCACCAGCACCGCGGGAGACCCCGCAACTACCTGGTACATCGTTCGAGACAGCCTGTTTCTCGTCCTCGCGGGCGGCGTGTTCTACGACGTGTTCATCAGAAGCAGAACACGATCGGATAACAAGCCCTGAACGGGAGTACTCCGAGAGCCGCTGACCGTCTTCCTTTCCTCGGAGGCAGTGCGCCCCTCGAAGTACATGCCGTTTCTGCCAAACAGGCAGGCTCCCCCGAGGGAGGAGCCAACCGATGCACGATTACGCGACAAGCTTTGACGCAATGCCCGCCACGTACCTTCCCTGGAATCTCGCCCCTTCCAGTTCGGTCTCACTGGGCATCCGCTCACCCCTGCTTCCGGCGATCGTCGATGCACCGTAAGGAGATCCACCCGTGATTTCATCGATGCGCGTCTGCCCGGTGAAGGAATAGGGTAGACCTGCGACGACCATCCCCTGATGCAGCAGCGTGATGTGAAAACTCAGGATCGTCGATTCCTGCCCGCCGTGCTGAGTCGCGGAACTGGTGAAGACGCTTCCCACCTTGCCCACCAGGGATCCTTTCGCCCAGAGCTGCCCGGTTGCATCGAGGAACTGACGCATCTGGCCACACATGTTTCCGAAACGAGTGGGAGTTCCGAAAATAATCGCATCGGCGGCTGCGAGATCATCCACCTTGCACACAGGAACGTGCGCCATGGCCCTGGCGCTGTCGAGGGCACCCATGAGGCCGAGCACCTCGTCGCTGAGGGTTTCGGGCACACGGCACATCGTCACTTCCGTTCCGGGCACCTCCCGCGCCCCCTCCGCCACGGCTTCCGCCATGCGGTGAACATGTCCGTACATGGAATAATAGACCACGAGAAGCTTCATGATGTCGTCCTTTCAATCCGTCGGTTTAGGTTGGTTGCCCGGCTTCATACCAAGCTTCCTGCACAGGAAGCCGAGCTGTTCCTGCTCCGGTTCAGCGAGGGTTTTCATCTCATCGACAACGGCTCTTACATGAACGGGAAAAACTTCGCCAATGAGTTGCCGACCTTGTTCAGTGAGATGAACCTCCACATAGCGGCGGTCGCCGGACAGCCTCTCCCGCCGCACCAGGCCGAGTTTTTCGAGGTTGTCGACAACCAGCGTGATATTTCCGCCGCTTTTCAGCAGCTTTCTGCCAAGGTCACTCTGGGATAGCGGGCCGAGATGGTAAAGAGCTTCGAGCACCCCGAAGCGACTCACCGTCAGGCCCTTATGGGCAAGATGCCTGTGAACCCGCGCCGTGACCGACTCGGCGGCCCTCATGAGCTTGATATAAGCATCGAGGGCTTTCACTTCCTCTTCCGTACCCGAATAATGAGTTCCCATTTTCCCTTCCATGTTGAATATTTTCATATCAAAATAATGTTCACCACCTACCTGTCAACCCCGGTTGTTCCCCATCTCTCCATACCGCCCGGATTCCTGGCTTCGCCCCACCCTGCTCCTTGCTGCCCGTCCCCCCTCACGTCCATTCGTCCAGCTCTCCGTCCGCGGGTTTTTTCGTTGATTACCTCCACGGTAAGCGGTTAGATTGAATGAAACAGGGTATCCTCGGCAGATCGACATCGAGGGTCCTCCCGGTAGACAGGACACCATGGATTTCCATCGCCAAAGGGAAACAACCGCGCAGTGTCGGACCCGAACCTTCTCCATGGAATCAGCCCGATGGACGAAACCGGGGCAAAACCACGTATCGACGTGGATGTCCTCTGTGTGGGCCTTACCTGCTTCGATATCACGATGATGGTCGAGCGGCATCCGGAACCCGATGAAAAGTGCTTCATAGAGGAGATGGTCACGTGTGGAGGCGGACCCGCCGCAAATGCGGCGGTCACCGTGGCACGCCTTGGAGGCACGGCCGCCTTTGCGGGTTATCTTGGAAACGATGTCTACGGATGCCTGCACATGGGGGAACTGCACGAGGCCGGAGTGAACACTCGGCTGGTTGTACGCGGTTCACATCCGACACCCCTCTCCGTTATACTTGCCAAGCCGGACGGGCTGCGCACGGTGGTCACCCACAAGTCAGGGACTCCCCTGCTTTCTCCCTGCCAGGTCGATTTCTCCACCTGCCGCCCGAAGGTCATCCTTTTCGACGGCCACGAACCTCTCGTGTCGACACCTCTTGCCCGGTCCGCCGCACAACGGGGCATTCTCACGGTCCTGGACGCCGGCTCCGTCCATCGAGGTACGATGGAACTCGCATCCGTCGTGCATTGCCTGGCGGCTTCCGAGAAGTTCGCCCGTGACTGTACGGGGGAAAGGGACGCCCAGCGGGCGGTGGACAGACTGGCCGAGCGGGCACCGCTGGCAATCGTTACACTGGGGGAACGAGGCCTGGTGTGGAAAGGGCCTTTGGGAGGAGGCAGAATGCCGGCCCCGACGGTCAATGCGATAGACACCACCGGGGCGGGAGACACCTTTCACGGAGCGCTGGCTCTCGGACTGGCCCGCGGGAACGAACTTGAGGACATTCTGCAGCGGGCCTGCGCCGCGGCGGCGCTGTGCTGCACCAAAGCGGGGGCCCGCATCGGCATACCCTTCGACAGGGAGGTCACCGCATTCCTGGAGGCTGGACGGGCGCGGGGAGATCGTTAGCTCGACCAAGGAGGGCCATGGTATGGACAGGCGATTGGAACAGATCATCTCCTACCACGAGGCATCGAAGCACCACTTCGACAGGTATGCTCCCGGCCCCGGATTCATGGACTGGGCCACTCAGCCCGACCCTTTCCGACGTTTGGAAGGAGCCCCCGTGCTTCGGCTGGAAAGGCTCGCTCCTGAAGGCGGCCTTTCTTACGACCAGGCGTTTCGATCCGGCGCTGTCTCTCCCGCCCCCGTCGACCGCCGATCCGTTTCTCAACTCTTTTTCGATACCCTGGCCCTCTCGGCATGGAAGAAGGCCGGATCGGCGACCTGGGCGCTCCGGGTGAACCCGTCCAGCGGCAACCTGCATCCCACGGAAGGCTACCTGGTCTGCGGCCCCGTACCGGACCTCACCGACGAACCCGTCGTCTGCCACTATGCCCCTCGCGAACACATCCTCGAAGTCCGCATCAGGCTCTCCTTTTCCGCATGGCGGGCATTGAGCGAAGCCATGCCGGAAGGCACCGTCTTTGTGGCTTTCACTTCGATTTTCTGGAGAGAGGCATGGAAATACGGGGAGCGCGCATTCAGGTACTGCGCACTGGACCTGGGGCACGCACTGGGCGCCCTCGGGTTTGCCGCCGCGGCGCTGGGATGGGAAACCAGGGTGCTGGATGACCTCTCGACGGAGCAGCTCGCGCAACTGCTGGGTATCGACCGCTCCCATGATGCGGAAGTGGAACACCCCGAATGCATGGCGGCGGTCTTTCCTCGGCCGGCATCAGGCGGCAGGGTTTTCAGCTTCGGTCCACGCTCCATACCCGACATTTCCGACCTTCCGTGCCTGGGAAAACCCAACCGGTTGAGCCGCGGTCATGTTCGGTGGAGGATGATCGAATCGGCGGCTCGAGCCACCGAAAAGACCGTGCAGGATGAACCGGCGTTCGGCAACGCCGATCTCAGGCTGGAAACTCAGGCCGATTCGAGGCGAGTGGTTCCCGCTCTTCGCGGGATCATCCATCAGAGACGAAGTGCGGTTGCGATGGACGCAATGACATCCATGCCCGTGTCTGCCTTCTACATGCTGCTGACCCGCACACTGCCCTCGTCCCCGCATCCTGTCTTCGATTCTCTGGCATGGCCTTTTCATGTTCACACGGTGCTGTACGTTCACCGGGTCGACGGCCTGCCTCCAGGCCTGTATATCCTGGTTCGATCCCCGCGGATGCAGGCTTTTCTGCAGCCCGCCATGCGCAGAAGCTTTGCATGGGAAAGGCCTCGAGGCTGCCCCGATTCTCTTCCTTTGTACCTTCTTGCCGAGGGTGACCTGCGGAGAGTGGCTGGGCAGGTTTCGTGCCACCAGGATATCGCCGGCGAAGGGTGTTTTTGCGTCAGCATGATCTCGGAATTCGACGGCCCCCTGTCTCGTTTCGGCCCGTGGTTTTATACCCGGCTTTTCTGGGAATGCGGCATGATCGGCCAGGTGCTCTACCTGGAAGCCGAAACCGCCGGTCTTCGCGGCACGGGCATAGGATGCTTCTTCGACAACCCCGTGCATGAACTGCTCGGCCTCGAAGGACGTGCCTTCCAGGACCTCTATCACTTCACCGTGGGAGCCTTCGTGGAAGACCGGCGCATATCCACCCTGCCTGCCTATCCGCAGGTCCGGGATTGAAGACCTCCCGGCTGGAATCGCACATCGGTGGGGATGTCGTGACCACATTCCACTTCCCGGTCTGCGTACTCCTGCCGCTGCGCAACATCCATCGTGACAGAACGAGCGGTTCGAACCACAAATCCCTTTAATGCATTTCCGTTTTGTGCCGATATCACAGGTGTATTCGTCCGCAAGGGTCGGCAAGGCGAACGGTGCACGGCTTTTCCTGCCTCTGCAGCCAGGAAGAAAAGGAGTCGATTCACTTCATACTGAAATCCACGGGAAGATATCGAGGGGGGGTAGTTTCGCAGAACCGTAATCCAGGGGGTAGGAATGATGAGGCCAATTAAGCATATTGTTTTTTCCATGACCGTGATTCTGGCGGTGCTGCTGTTTTCGTACCCGGTCGTCTGCGCAAAAGCGGAAATAACACGAGCAACCGCGAAGGAACTCGGAGCCAGGCGGGAGCAGTTGAACAATGATCTCATTGCGGCCGCCAGGATGGGAACAGCCGACGCCATTGCCAGATTGAAAGCCGATGGAGCGGATATCAACGCCAGGGACCGTGAAGGGATGACCGCCCTCATTCACGCGGCGATCCTGGGCCACACCGATGCCGTGCAGGCCCTGATCGACCTGGGAGCTGACGTCGATGTGGCAGACGTTTACGGGATAACAGCCTTGATGCAGGCTTCATGGGAGGGATACTGCGATATTGCGGAAGCTCTCATGGCCGCGGGCGCCGATTTGAACATGAAGAGCACCGACGACTTGCCGACCCTGAGAAAAAAGGGCGTCAATGCGCTCATGAGCGCCGCGATGAACGGTAACCTCGACATCGCCATGCTGCTGATTTCCAGGGGATCCAGGCTCAATCAGCAGGATGCCGAAGGACAGACCGCCCTCATCTTCACGGCAAAATACGGGCACGCCGACGTGGCAAGGCTTCTCATCTCAAACGGTGCGGATATCGAGATCAAGGACAGTTTCGGCAGAACCGCCCTGGCGGTCGCCACCATACACGGTAAACTCGACGTGGTTCGTGTTCTCGTCGCCGCAGGAGCAGACATCCACACAAAGGACATGAACAACCTGGCGCCCCTCACTTACGCTTCGGCCATGGAACATCCGGAGATCTACAAAATCCTGCGAAATGCGGGACAGTCCAAATCCAGATGATTCTCGTCACCCTTTACACCCTTTCCCGAACATTCAGGCTGCATCCTTTCTTCCGGTTCGTCGATCGGTTCGCAGGTTCTTGACGCAACGCCCACGGTTCGCTAAAAGGGAAGCATCGGAACTGGATCCACGAGCAATACCCTGTGCCGCGGCTTCTTCAACCTTCGACAGCGGTCTTCCAGGGGGGCGGAACGAGAGAAGGATCATGTGGCCATTCAGAGAACGAAGAAGTCGCAGGCGATACGCCGTTCGATATGAAGGATTCCTACGCTGCATGTTCGCCGACGCAAATGAAACCGTGCCCGTGAACATTACCGACATCTCGGCGGACGGAGTTCGACTGATTCTGGAGCGTCTCCAGTTCGGCCCCTATCATCTGCTGATCGGCGAAGAACTCCCCCGCTGTGAATTGACGATCCAGCTGCCGGAAGGAAGCATCACTTCCAGGGTGCTTTTTCACTGGTACAGGCACCATACTGAAGGACACTTTTTCGAAGCGGGTGTTTCTTTTGTCGATATGACGAGAGAGAGCCGCACCGTGCTGAGCAGGATCATCAGGCAGTTGAGCAGGTTCCCTTGAGCCGGGTGTCCGAGTCCCCGTTTGCCCGCCCACTGTCCCGCTTTTGACTCCATCCGCGTCGAACGTTATTCTTCCTGCGACGGGATGCCTGTCCCCGCATGGTGATTGTTGCCGGCAACACTGCACGCGACGAGGCAATAATGAGGTATGGATCCATACTCTTCGACGTTGACGGAACCCTTCTCGACAGTATCGAGGACCTGGCGAACTCCATGAACACCGTCCTTCGCCGCTTCAATCTTCCGGAACACTCTATTGAGGCTTACAAGTACTTCGTCGGGGACGGAATGGAGAATCTCGTGGTGCGGTCCCTGCCGGAAATCGAGCGGGATGACAGGAGATTGATCGAGCAGTGTATCGCCTCGATGAGGGAGGAGTATTCACGAAACTGGAATGTAAGAACACGCCCGTACGCCCAAATTCCAGAACTGCTCGACGTTCTTGAACAGCGAAAGATCAGGATGGCCGTCCTCTCCAACAAGCCCGACGATTTCACCCGAATGATGGTGAGGGAACTTCTGCCCGGCCGGCGTTTCGAGATTGTCATGGGGGAGCGCCCTGCGGTGCCGAGGAAACCACATGCCGCAGCAGCTCTGGAAATCGCGAGGCTCATGAATATCCCGCCTTCTCGATTTCTGTATGTCGGAGATACCGCCACGGACATGAAAACCGCAAAAGCCGCGGGCATGTTCGCCGTCGGGGTCCTCTGGGGCTTTCGCGAAGCCGGGGAACTCCTTGCCTCCGGTGCGGAACTTCTCATCCATCAGCCGCTCGAACTGCTCGATCTCCTCGACCGCTGACACGAAGCAACCGGCGCCCCCTCCGTTATCCTCGGCCAAGAATCGAGCGCCCCCCGCACTGCACACGGCAGGTTCCAGGTTCCGCGCAACGTCCGTCCGGCCGGCGTAAAGCGTCATGCTTCCGATGGATCCACCACGGCCACCTGCTCCTCCGTGTACTTCCGCCCCTCCTTTGCCATGTGCGCACTGTACCGTTTGAACATCCAGAGCTCCGGGATGATTTCCGAAATGATGACACCGTCGTCGAAGACTCGAATAACCGAGGTTTCAGACACGACCACGGCGATGGACCGGGTGAGCCTCGTAATGCAGGCGGCGGCCATGTGCCGGCTGCCAAGGCCGAGGGGGAGATTGATCCCTTCTGAAAAGGCATCGATGTAACGGCATGCCGAGAGCACCACGCCATCGTCGGACACGACGAACGCCCCGTCCAACTGGGCCAGTTCCTTCACTGTTTCACGCATGTCCGGATCACTGATGCGCTTGAGATGATCCGGATGACCATGGAGCGGGTCGAGGATGAGATTTCGGGAGTGTTTCAAGACTTCGTCCGAATCCGAGACCACGAACATGGTGCCCACCCGACGTCCTTCTCTTCCCTCCCTGGCGATTTCCACGGCCAGTGTAATCACGTGCTTGAGGGTTTCCGGGTTGATCCCCCGTTTTTCGGAGCAGATTTCACAGAACAGATCTTCAGGGATTTTCATGACCTCACATACCTTCATTCTTCATGTTGGAATCCTCTCTTCCATAGGCCATATAGTAGACCAGGGGCACGACGATGAGCGTGAAAAAGGTGGAGACGGCGATTCCGAAAATCAATGCCCAGGCCAGCCCGGAAAAGATGGGGTCGAGGGTAATGGGCCAGGCGGCAAGCATGGCCGCCAGCGACGTAAGGAAGATGGGCATGGTTCTGAGTGCTCCGGCCTCGATGAGGGACTGGACAAGAGGCTTTCCTGCCGCACGACGCACCTCCACGAATTCGATGAGCAGAATGGAGTTGCGAGTGGCGATGCCGGCCAGCGCAATCATTCCGATCATGGCGGTAGCCGTGAAATAGACCGGGTTCCCCCAGCCGTCCACGGGTTGTCCGCCGATCAGGTTGAGCAGCCAGAAGCCGGGCAGAATTCCGATGACGGAAAGAGGGAGGGCGATGAGCTGAATGGCCGGAAGGAGGTAGCTCTGTGTCTGGTACAGCAGCAGGATATAGATCCCCAGCACCGCCACACCGAAGGCGATACCCAGGTCTCTGAAAACGCGCAGAGTGATATCCCACTCGCCTTCCCCCGACCAGACCACGTCAAATCCCTGGAGCTGTTCGTCCCTCCGGACCTGTTCACTCAGACCGATCACCGCCTCGGGGGGAGGAAGGCCCGCTGTTTCTCCGAAGACGTACACCACCGGGCGCAGGTTCTTGTGATAGATGGGCTGGTCGATGATCTCTTCCTCGAAGCTCCCCAGTTCCGTGAGAAAGACTCCCTCGCCCGATGCTCCCCGTACCAGGATCGGATCGAGGTCGGCCTTGTGGATTCGATCTTCCACCGGCAGCCTGAGCCTTATGGAAACCGGGTGCACCTCGTTGTCGAGCCGCAGGGAACCCGGCACGGCTCCTGCCACCATGCCGCCCAGGGCATCGGCGATGTCCCGGTCGGTGATGCCATGGAAAACGGCCTTCGTCCGGTCAACCCTGAAAACGAGCCTCTGCTGAGATGCCACAAGAATATCATCCACATCCACCACTCCGGGCGTCTGTTCCATGTGACGGCGTACGCGCCGAGCCGCCTCCACCGTTTCCTCGTAGGACCCGCCGTCCCTTCCGTAGACTTCCGCCACAAGAGTGGCGATCACCGGGGGCCCCGGGGGACTTTCGACAATCTTGATGTTTGCGCCGTGACGCACAGCGATGGCGTGGAGATCGTTGCGCAGCCTCAAGCCTATGGCATGGCTCTGAGCGCTTCTTTGTTTCTTTCCCGTAAGATTCACCCGGATGTCGGCCACGTGGGGTCCCCTTCTCAGGTAATAATGGCGCACCATCCCGTTGAAATCCATCGGGCTTCCCGTTCCCACGTAGACGCCGACATCGGTCGTTTCAGGGACCCTCGCGAGGTAATCGGCAAGCGCCCAGGCGGCGGCTTCCGTGGTTTCGAGGGTCGTACCCTCGGGCATATCCACCACAACCTGCAACTCGTTCTTGTTGTCGAAGGGGAGCATCTTGAGTGGCACGCGGTGGGAGACCACCAGCCACAAGGCGAAGCAGAGCAGGAACCCTACGAAGGCGAGGGTGCCCCAGCGGAGCTTCCGGCTTCCGATCATCGCCTCCATCACCCGGTCATAGATCTTGTACAGGGTGGATTCTTCGAGGATGAACGCCTTCTGATGAGGCTTGTCATGGGCTCCTCTCAGCATGTGCAGGGAAAGCCATGGAGTGATGGTAAACGCCACGACAAGGCTCATGATCATGGCGATGGGAACGTTGAGAGCCATGGGCGCCATATAGGGACCCATCATGCCCGTGATGAAGAACATGGGCACGAAGGAGATGATGACGGCAAGTGTAGCCAGAATGATGGGCGGCCGCACTTCGTTGACCGCACGGATCACCGCATCGAACGGGGGTTCCTTCTTCATCGAGAAGTGCCGATGGATGTTTTCCACGTCTACAATGGGATCGTCCACCACCAGTCCCAGGGAAAGGATCAGCGCGAACAGGGTGACCCGGTTGATGGTGTATCCCAGAAAAAGATTGATGAGGAGCGTGAAACTGAAGGTGACGGGAACGGCCAGTGCAATGATGATTCCTTCACGCCATCCCAGGGTATAGGCAAGCAGGAGAACCACGATGGCGATGGCCACCAGGAGAGCCTCGACGAGTTCGTTGACCTTCTCATCCGCGGTTTTGCCATAGTCCCTGGTCACCCTCAGTTCGACGCCGCCGGGAAGGACCTCCCTGGCAAACCTTTCAGCCTCCTTCTTCACTTCCTCGGACACCCATACCGCGTTGGTCCCCTTGCGCTTGGCAACGGCTACCGTCACCGCCGGGTAGTCCCTGAACCGCTCAATGCCTCCGGGCAGCCCCCCTTTCTCTCCGGCCGGGTCCTTCTCCGAATAAGCAAGCTCTCCGAAGGCAACCCGAGTGTAGGTTTCAGGCTCCGCCGGCCCGTCCCTCACCTCGGCCACTTCCTTCAGATACACCGGGCGCATCTCCCGGATTCCCACCACCAGGCTTTCCACTTCCCGGGCCGACACGAGAAAGCGTCCGGCATCGAAACGGATTTCCTCGTCGCTTCTCACCAGGCTCCCGGCAGGCAGGGCAACATTGGCCGCCTGCACGGCCCTTTGAATATCCTGGATGGCTATACCCCGCCCGGCCATGAGCTGCGGGGAAAGTCGGACGGTGATTTCCCGCGGTCGGCCTCCGACGATATAGGTTCGCCCTGCGTTCTTCACCGCCTGCAGGCGGATTTCGAGTTCCTCGGCCATGCGCCGCAGGTGAAAGTCGCTGTACGTGGCGCTGTAGAGCGTCAGGTTGACAATGGGAACCTCGTCGATTTCCACCGGCTTGATCACCCAGCCGGTAACCCCGGGAGGCACCTGGTCGATGTTGGCCTGAATCTTGTTCTGGAGCTTCACCCAGCTGCGCTCCCGGTCTTCCCCCACATAGAACCGGACGGTCACAATGGCCTGGGACGGATAGCTGGTCGAGTACACGTACTCGACTCCGTCTATCTGGTACAGCAGCTTCTCGAGGCGCGTGGATACCTGGCGCTCCACTTCCCGGGCGGACGCTCCGGGCATATGGACGAGAACGTCGGCGATGGGTACGATAATCTGGGGGTCCTCCTCGCGTGGTGTGACCAGGAGGGCCACGGTGCCGGCAATCAGGCTGATGAGGATAAGGAGGACCGACAGGTTGCCTTTGAGAAAGGCCTCGACGATGCTGATCATCCAGTGATGAGAAGATGATCTCGATCCGGTCATGGCACAACCACCTCCTCGTCCTCCTTCAACCCGCTGAGAATCTCCACCAGGTCATCCCGGCGCTGACCGAGTGTCACGAAGCGGCGTTGAACTCCCCCTGTCGAATCCAGCACATCGAGCAGGTGAAGCTGCCCGCGCTCGCGCACGGCTTCGAAAGGGACGACAAGGCTCTGGACCTCCCCGCAGATCACGGGGAACCGGCCGAAAAGACCGTTCACCAGTCCCGGGTGGGGATCGAGTGCGACTTTCACCAGTACGGTGCGTGTGGCAGGGTCCGACTTGGGGACGATTTCGCTCAGGACACCTCGAATGCCCACGCCAAGCGCATCCACGCGGATGTTCGTTTCCTGCCCTGTTTGGACATGAGGGAGCAGGGATTCCGAGAGATGAGCGTGCAGTTCCGGGCGGGAGGGTGTCTCGACGAAAAACAGGGGCTGCCCGGGAGCAGCCATATCTCCCACCTGGATCATTCTCTTTAGCAGTCTTCCGGAGAAAGGCGCGCGAATCACGGTGAAATCCAGCATCGCCCGAGCCTCGGCAGCGGCTGCTTCGGCCTGTTCCCTCTGAGCCAGCACCCTGGCCGCCTCCGACCGGGCCGCCTGTGCCTCCTGAACCGCCGCTCTCAGCCTTGCTTCCGCCATGTCGCGCTCGGTCCTGGCATGATCCAGCTGCTGGCCTGTCGCGGCACGGTTTCTATGGAGATCCTCGTATCTCTTGAAATCGGTGGCGACCCTGTCCCTGGCCGCCCGGGCACTCTCCACCCCCGCCCCGGCGGCAGCCATCCTGGCCCTCGCCGCGGAAACCGCCTGTTCCATGGCGGATATCTGGGCTTCCGCCTGCCGCAGACGGGATCGAACGTCACTGTCGTCCAGGCGTGCCAGAACGGTGGCCGAATCCCCCGCTGTTTCACTTCCGACAACCATGTCTCCTTCCCGAACCAGTATTTCCTTTACCTGGGCCATGATGCGGCTCGCCACAAACGCTTCCGTCCGGGACCGAACGGTTCCCACCTGTTCGACAACGAGTGGATAAGACCTGAACTCCGCCTTACGGGTCTTCAGTGCAGAAGGCTGCGGTTTTGGATGGGGAGGCCCGGGTTCAACCTTGTCGACGAAAGTGCCGGCAAGCCACATCATCATGAGAACCAGGAGGACGAGGACACCGAAGCCTTTGATTCCCTCCCGTATCAGCTTCCTTTTCCTCTCTTCTCCGGACAGATCATTCACGGCGTGCCTCCATCCACTCGGTGAAATCCCCGAGCGACTTCCTCAAAACGGCCTGGGCCGTCTTCCCCTCGAAAAGCGCACCTGCAAAGGCCACTTCAGCCTGGTTCCAGGACAATTCGGCATTCAAAAGCGAATCCACGGTGGCCGCCTGGTTCCGGTAGACGTGGCGCGTTTCCTCCAGTGCCTGCCTGGCCCACTTCCTTCGCTCTCCGGCCACCTTCACCTTCTCCGCCGCTTCCTGCACAGCGAGAACCGCCTGGTGCACCTCGAGGGCGATGTCCAGCGCAACCTGCTCTCCCCTTGCCTCCATCTCCAGGAGATGAGCCTTGGCTTCGCGAATCCTCGATACCGTCATTCCACCCTCGAAAAGAGGCCACGTCGCCTGGAGGCCCACAAGCCAGCTTTCCGCCGCATCCCCCAGGTCTTCGGAATCCCATTGATATCGAGCCGTGGTGCCGACACGGGGCAGAAGTCCGCCCTGAGCCGATCGAACCCTGTTGCGGGAAGCTTCGATGAGAGCTCGAACGGCCGCCATTTCAGGCCGCCTGTCCAGCGCCTGCTTCACCAGGAGGCCGCTATCCCGGGAGGCGTCTTCCTGGAGTGAAGGCCATTCTTCGAGAACCGGCTGGGGGATCTCCGAATGGCGTACCTGGCGGGCGATGAGTCTTTCGAGAGCGGCCTGGAGCCGCCTGGCATTCGTCTTGGCCGCCACGAGATTTCCCCGGGCTTCCGCAGTGCGGGCCTTGAGGCGCAAGAGCTCGCTCGGCAGGGCCATTTCCACCTTCATTCGAGCCTCTCCGAGGCTTTCGTCCGTCGAGGCCGCATCGAGTGCCTGCTCGGCCACTCCTGTGAACACAAGAGCCTGCAGCCACTGGTAGTAGACTTCGGTAACCCGTGCGATGAGAAGGTTACGGGCAGCCTGAAGTTCGGCATCCATCGCCCGGTGACGACTCACGGCGGCCTTCCGCTCGAACAGACGGCTGCCTCCCTCGAAGAGCACCCACTCTCCCTGCACGACGGACGCCACGTTCTGCTCCCTGCCCGGATGGTTGAAATCCACGTCGGGAGTGAATCGCCTCTGATTGATCAGGTACATCAGTGCAAAGACGGGGTTGTCCGTGGCGCTGAATTCCTGGGAAAGAACCAGGCGCGGGTAGAACGATGCCTCCGCCTGCTTCACCTGTTCCCTGGAGGCATCGATGCGCTGCTTGATCTGTTCGAGCTCCGGGCTGGCTCTCAGGGCCTCCTCTACCGCCCGGTCCACGGTCAGGGTTCCAAAGGGAGCTTCCTGAGAATGAACCGTATCCTGCCTGGCTGAAGGCACGGGTACCGAAGCAGATATCGTCGTTGCGGCCGCCGGAGGCATCCTGTCCGGAGCCGAGGAACAGCCGGCAAAGAACAGGACAAAGCCCAGGAGAATCAGTTGGCACAGGGTCACGACTGGTGCGACACAGCGCTTGGAACCAACGAAGAGACCACCTTTCTTCATCTCGGGACGATACTCCTTGCGGTCTTTGAAAACACGACACGGGCCACGGCTGTTTCAGGGCGGAAGCAGCGCCGGACCCACCCCCCTGGTCAGAAGGAAGGAATATCAATAGCGAAGTATGTTCAGTATTCCAATCAGAATGAGGTATATGCCCACGATCGTGTTCAATACTCTCGGGAAAACGAGGATGAGTATCCCCGTAATGATGGATATGACAGCCGTGGCAGAAACATCGAGGTTGCCCATGAACGTCCTCCTTTGCTTGTCCTTTCGGTCCCAATTTTACACGTGGTTACCGGCGGATACCAGGCCTGGCGGGCACATGGACTGCCGCCGCAAAAGATGCCTTGACAGGATATAATCGAAATTTATTATTGAATTCTAGCACATAATGAACTTAAGCTTACTCAGATTTATGTCAATGATGCATTCAATGGACATGCGGTTTAGACTATTCTTTCGATATCGGCGGCGCGTGACAGGGCGTCGGGAAAAGGATACGCCTGAATGGACCGAAGACCTGTGCTGGTTCTTGGAGCCACGGGATATGTCGGAGGCCGCCTTGTGCCTCTGCTGTATGAGGCGGGTTATCGAGTGCGGGCGATGGGCAGATCTCTGCCCAAGTTGAGCTCCCGTCCGTGGGCTCAGCACCCGTCCGTGGAACTCGTCGAGGGCGATGTGCTCGATCTCGATTCCCTGAAGGAGGCCTGCCGCGGATGCTGGGCGGCCTTTTACCTGGTTCATTCCATGAATACGGCTCAAAAAGACTTCGCCGAAGCAGACCGCAGGTCCGCTCGGAACATGGTCGCCGCGGCGGCCCATGCGAACATGGAGCGTATCATCTACCTGGGAGGACTGGGCAATCCCGATGACCCGACTTTGAGCGACCACCTGCGCTCCCGCCTCGAGGTCGGCAAGATTCTGCAATCCGGGCCCGTGCCGACAACGTGGCTTCGTTCCGCCATGATTCTGGGTTCCGGCAGCGCTTCGTTCGAGATGCTCCGATACCTGGTGGATCGTCTTCCCGTAATGTTTACTCCTCCCTGGGTCGAGACACCCGTTCAACCCGTATCCATCCGCAACGTCCTGAATTATCTGAAGGGATGCCTCGAACACGAAGAAACCACAGGCCAGACCTTCGATATCGGCGGCCCGGAGGTTCTCACGTACAGGAGGCTGATCGAGATCTATGCGGAGGCGGCAGGCCTGCCCAGGAGAAGGATCATCCCTGTCGGTTTTCTCACGCCGCGCCTGAGCGCACTCTGGGTGCACCTGCTCACCCCGGTCCCAGCATCCATTGCGAAGCCCCTGGCCGAAGGGCTTATGAACGAGGTCACATGCAAGGACAACCGCATCCGGGAGATCATTCCCCAGGACCTCCTGGACTGCAGGGAAACCATACGCAGGGCACTGGAGAGAATCGAGCAGCAGCGGGTGGAGGCCTGCTGGACAGACGCCGGGGCTCTCCTGCCCCCCGAATGGACCTACTGCGGAGATGCCTGGTACGCAGGAGGAACCATCATGGAATGCGGCTACAGGATCGTGCTCCGGGCCACTCCCGAGGAAATCTGGCAGCCCATCGTGAGGATCGGGGGAGAAACCGGATGGTACTACGGCGGACCGCTGTGGAGGCTGCGCGGATGGATGGACCGCCTCCTGGGAGGAGCAGGGCTCAGGCGAGGCCGGCGCAATCCGGTCACCCTCTATGTGGGCGATGCGCTCGATTTCTGGCGTGTCCTGGATGTATCCGCCCCATACCGGCTTCTCCTGCTCGCAGAAATGAGGCTCCCCGGGGAGGCCATCCTCGAGTTCAAGATCACCCCGATCCAGAAGGGCGAAACGGAACTCCAGCAGCTTTCCCGATTCGTACCCCGGGGCTTTCTGGGCATGGCCTACTGGTACAGCCTTTATGGAGCTCACCAGTGGCTCTTCAAGGGAATGCTGCGCACCATCGCAAGAGAAGTGGGCAGGCCCGTCGTGCGAGGCCCGAGACGTTTCACACCCAAGTTGCAGCTCACATGCCAGCTCCCGCGCACGAACAACCCTGACACTGCGGGATGAAGACATTCGCCGCATTCGATCGAGTCTTTTCATGAACGTCGCCGAGTACTTTATGATACTTAATGACGTTATGATGCCGGATGACGTTGCGATGTCCTCGATCCATTGCGTGAAAAGCACCTCATGCGCGAAAAACATTGGATGCGTGAAAAGCACCGGAGGTACTCGTTTGCCGGATGAACCAAGAATACTGAAGGGCACGGGGTGCCGGCAACGGCCGATGCCGACGGGAGAGTGGATGGAGCCGGTTATGCTTCCCCTCGTGTGATCGATGAGTAAACCGTGGCCTTCACCATGCACGACCGGCCGACCTCACGACACCCGGTCGAATCCCCATGCAGCGTACGTCTTGTCAGGAGGCCCCGGCATGCGGCAGCGTGGTTCCGACCGGTTCCGGGTTCATCCCGGGCATGGCCGCATCGTGGGAGAAGCAGGAGGTTGTTCCGGTACGAATTGGCACAGCCGCCTTGAAAAGAACGCCTCCACATTGTATTAAAACAGCATGGCCGTCGGAAAGTCCGCGGCGGGTCGAACAGAAACAGCCGGTGCGCATTCCCGCAGGACCTGCGGACACCGTTTTCGGACGTTTCAGGGCTGAAAACCGGGCGGGGCAGGTTCGGGGAAGCGAGGTTCTTTCATGGCAGGAGAAGGAGTGACAAAATGGAGGGTAAAGGGGCGGCAGGAGTGAAAACCAAGGTGGTTCAGACTGCGGGGAAGCATTCACCCTTCGAGGATGCATCCCGGGGATTGCCGATTCCCGTCTGCAGGATCTTCCTCAGTGACGACGGAAAAATCCAGCCGGTCGATTTTGAAGAGACCGACGTCAAGCTCGAATGCCGGGATTACACTCGAACGATGCAGGTGTTCCCCAGGACCATGGCCAGGAACAACTGCATAGTCCTTGAAGCCGTGCGCTCCGCAAGCCCTCCCGATATCGAGGGGAAGAGGGTGGCGGTCCTTTTTTCGGGCGGCCCCGCCGCGGGAGGCCACAATGTCCTGGCGGGACTCAAAGCCGTTCTCGGAAAAAAGAATTCTCTTTTCGGCATACGAAAAGGCCCCAGAGGGTTGATCAAAGGAGACCTTTTCGAGATCACCGAAAGCAGTGTGCAGGAGATCATCAACACGGGAGGGTTCGATTTCCTGGGTACGGACCGGACCAAGATCAAGAGCCGCGAGCAGTTCGAACAGGTCAGGGAAACCGTGGTCAGGAATAAACTCGATGGAATCATCATCGTCGGAGGAGACGATTCCAACACCAATGCGGCGTTTATCGCGGAATACCTCGAAACGGAAGGAATTGAATGCAGTGTCATCGGCATCCCCAAGACCATCGACGGGGATATGGCGGTGGGGAGCTACCTGCCGATTTCGTTCGGTTTTGACACGGCAACCAAGGTGTATTCCGAACTTGTCGGCAATCTCACACAGGACGCCGCATCCGCCGTCAAGTACTACCATTTCGTTAAACTCATGGGCCGTACAGCCAGCAAGATCACCCTCGAGGTCGCACTCCAGACCAAACCCTGCATCGCCCTGATTTCCGAGGAAATAGCCGAAAAGAACATGTCCCTCGACGATATTGTCGACCACATCGTGAAGGTCATCACCCTGCGGCGCCTCAAAGGGATAAACCATGGAGTGATCCTGGTTCCCGAGGGGCTGGTCGAGTTCATCCCGGAAATGAGACAGCTGATCAAGGAGTTGAACCACGTCCTGGCGGAATATGAAGCCGACATCAGGGACCTGCCTACACTCAAGAACAAGCAGGAGTTCATCTACCCGAGGCTCTCGGCTCAATCCGCCCAGCTCATGGCTTCCCTCCCCGAAGAGATCGAAGAAATGCTCATACTCGACAGGGACGAGCATGGAAACGTCAAGGTGTCCCAGATCGAAACGGAAAAACTCCTGATCGAAAAGATCCGGTACAAGGTTTCGGAACTCAAGAGGCATCCGCACAAGTACTTCGGCAAGGGCGACGGGCAGATCGACGCGACGCCCGAAGAAATCGAGACCATCAAGGGCATCTCTCTGTCCACGCAATCCCATTTTCTCGGGTACGAAGGGCGCAGCGCGAAGCCTACCGCGTTCGATGCAGCTTTCACCTTTCTGCTCGGTCTCACGGCGGGGTCCCTGGTCCTGGCCGGGAAAACGGGATACATGGCCGCCATCACCGACTTCGACAAAGGCGGCAGGATTCTTGCCCTCCCCCTGGCGGGACTGATTACGTCGGAACTGAGAAAGGGCAAGGAGGAACTGGTTATCGAGAAGTCGCTGGTGGAGACCACTTCCTCCTCCTTCAAGATCTTCGAGGAAAACCGGGAGAGGTGGGCCGAGGAAGATCTGTTCAGCAGCCCGGGACCGATTCAACACTGGGGTCCCACCAGCAGGCAGCTGCCCATCATCGTTTCACTCGACCAGGGCTACGACGACTTCCTGCATTTTGACCTCGGTGAGGAGCGCAAGTTAACCTTTGATTAGCCGCCTGGATGGTTCGAACCGGCCGCGGCGGAGCGGGCGGATCGAAGCACGGAAAGCCTCGGCGTCGGACATTCGTGGAAGCAGCCTCCGAGGATGGACCCGGTTCCTGTTTCGGCTGGCCGCCGGAACCGCGCTGGCCGTCTTCTGCCTTTTCGTCTTCCTCATCGTCCTGTTCAAATGGATCGATCCGCCCACGTCCTCGGTGATCCTTCAGGACAGTGTGAAGAGCATTCTTTCGGGGAAGGAACGCGGGGCCGTAAGGCATACGTGGGTGGACTACGAAGACATATCGCCCTTCGCCCTTCTTGCGGCGGTCGCCGCCGAGGATCAGAGGTTTCCGGTTCATCGGGGCTTTGACTTCAGGGAAATCAGGAAGGCCGTGGAAGGCGCCGTCAACGGCAGGCGCCTGCGGGGCGCAAGCACCATCAGCCAGCAGACCGTCAAGAACCTGTTCCTTCGCCAGGACCGCAGTGTGATCCGAAAAGTCCTGGAAGCCGGCCTCACTGTCCTGGTTGAAGGGATCTGGGGCAAGAAAAGAATACTCGAAGTGTACCTGAACATTGTCCAGATGGGAGACGGGATTTACGGCATCGAAGCGGCGTCCCGGTTCTACTTCAAGAAGTCGGCTCGAAACCTGACAAAAGAGCAGGCGGCCCTTCTGGCCGCGACCCTGCCGAATCCCGTTCGTCTCTCCGCCCGCCGCCCATCGTCCTATGTCCTTCAAAGACAGAAATGGATTCTGAGGCAGATGCACCTGCTCGGCGGCCCGAAATACCTGAGCAACCTCTAACCTCTGTGCACCAGAAACTCCACGGAGCAGACTCGAAGCATGGTCCTCCTCATCGTTGCTCCCGCCGTAAAACCCTGCGAACCGCCCGCGGGAGTCGCCAGGCTCTACTCGGCTCTGAATCGACATGGAATTGCGTGCACCGTGCTGGATGCCGGCATCGAAGGCATTTTGCAGCTCGCGAGGAACCCGGTGCGTGGGTCGGACCGATGGACAACACGCGCACGCCGCAACCTCGACAGGAACCTCGATTCACTCAGAAGCCGGGCAGGGTACCGCAACTTCGACGCCTACAAGCGCGCGGTGGCGGATATCAACCGCCTGCTGGCCATGTCTGTCGCCGACCCGTCCATTCACCTCAGCCTGGCCAATTACCAGGCCGACGGGCTGTCCCCGGTCAAGAGTGCAGACCTCGTACGGGCATTCGAGCAGCCCGAAGGAAATCCCTTCTTCCCGATATTCAGCGCGAGGCTGACCGACATCATCGAGAAGGAACGCCCCTTTCTGGCCGGTTTCTCCCTGAATTACCTGAGCCAGGCTCTGTGCACCTTTGCGATGGCCGGTTTCATCAGTCGACGCTTTCCCGGCATCAAGATCGTTCTGGGCGGCGGACTGGTCACGTCCTGGATGCGCAGCCCATCCTGGCGCAGTCCCTTCGGCGGGCTGATCGACCTGCTCGTGGACGGCCCGGGCGAGTATGCCCTTCTTTCCCTGGCAGGGATCGAAGCTTCGAACCCGGACCCGCCCCTGCCCGATTACACTCCCTTCCCCATGAAAGACTACCTGGCGCCCGGCCCCGTTGTTCCCTACAGTGCGTCGACGGGATGCTACTGGAATCGCTGTTCGTTCTGCCCGGAAAGGGCCGAAGGAAACCCGTACGTTCCCGTTCCGACCCCAAAGGCCCTGGAAGATCTGCATACACTCGCAGTCAGGACCCGCCCGACCCTCGTGCACCTGCTCGACAACGCCGTAAGCCCCGCTTTGCTGAACGCGATCTGCACCCATCCCTTCGGAACCCCCTGGTACGGATTCGCCCGCATCACGCGGCAGTTCACCGACCCCGACTTCTGCGCATCGCTCAAGCGGTCCGGCTGCGTAATGCTCAAGCTCGGCATCGAATCGGGAGACCAGGAGGTCATCGACCGCGAGAACAAGGGAATCGACCTCGACATCGCCTCCGCGGCCCTCAAGACTCTCAAACGATTCGGGATCGCCACGTACGTGTACCTGCTCTTCGGCACCCCTTCCGAAGACCTCGAATCCGCACGAAAGACACTCCGTTTCACCACCAGCCACAGCCAGTGGATCGACTATCTGAACCTGGCCATATTCAACCTGCCCCTGAACAGCCCCGACGCCATCGGGCTCGAAACCTCCCTGCTCTACGAAGGAGACCTGTCCCTTTACACCGGGTTTCGCCACCCGAAAGGATGGGACCGAGCCCATGTCAGGCACTTCCTCGACAGGGAATTCAGAAGGCATCCCGCCGTCGCCCCCATACTCAGACGGGATCCTCCCTTCTTCACATCCAACCACGCTCCCTTCTTTGCCATGAACAGCCCGTCCTGACTCCACCCCCTCGCCCCGCCGTTCAACAACTCACAAGAAACAGGTGAATATCGTCCATCGCCAGTTCGAGTTCTTCCATTATCTCGGCCGTCATTTTCTCGCTGATCCCAAGCCTTATGAAAAAGGGGTCGCGTGCCGGTTCGAGCGTAACCGATTCCGTATCCCTGTTCTTTTCCGCTGCGCGGGCCATGACATTCGCCGCGTGGACCATCGCCGCGATGTGCGGATCGCTGGCTGCCTTTTCCGGACAATGATGATTTCCCACCGCTGAAACCACCTCGGGAGGAAACCGCCACCGGCGGCAGATGTGTTCCCCGAGCTCCTGGTGATTGATGCCCAGTGCCGTGCTCTCGAGGTCGATGAGGGGAGCGTTTTCCCTCGCTGCCTCGCAGATGCGGGAATCGATGTATATCTTCTTGTAGAGATCGAGTACCGTTTTCCCGATGTCATGGAGAAGAGAAGCGGTGAAAACGGTGAGCGCCTTCCGGTCCTTGAGTTTCCGCGCCGTGATTTCGGCTGCGACGGCCGCCGCAACCGAATGCTTCCAGACTTCCGTGTGCTTCATTTCCTGCTCGCCCCCTTCACCTTCGAAATAGCGGGAAGCACTCGCCGACAGGATGATTTCGACCAGCTTCCCGCTTTCGAGCAGGACTACGGCATCTTCCACGGAACCCAAACGGGCGTTGCGCCCGTAGTGGCCGGACTGGCCCAGGGTCAGCACACCCGCGGCGATCCGGGGATCACTTCGGATAACCGCCTCGATCTCCTTCGCCGGTGCGGATTTCCTGATGAGTGCGGCGACTTTCCAGGCCACATCCGGAAAAGGAGGCAGTCTTTCGGCAGTGGCGATGATGTCCTTCAGCAGAAGTTCGAAGTGAAGAGCCCTGATTTCGCCTTCATCGAGATCCCTTATCATTTCATACTCCTGTCATTTCCGCACACAGGGAGGGGAAAAGCCCGAACGACTCCTTGCCGGGGAGCCCGGCTACGCGGATGGGTGTGTTTCAAAACCCGATGGAGCAGAAAACGGCGGGAGCGAGGCGGACAGGCGCTTTCCGTATGCGATGGGAATGGCATCCTGCCGCTCTCGAACTGGATCCGCCCGGCAGCCCTGCGACCTTATCCCCGGCATCGAGGACTTAGGCCAGTGGCTTTGCGTCCCAGCCTTTCGACTGGTTTGCCTTTTTCGAGCAACAACCGGTGGAGGGAAGCCCCCCTCACTTCCGGCCGGTCCGCGATGAGATCACCTCGATCTCACCAAGTCGCTGTTATCTAAGCAGGATATCGCCTTCATGTCAAGGAGGCTCGTCGGGCGGCTCGTCGGGAAAGTGCACAATCGGCAGGATTACGAAGTTCGGGCCTCGATTTCTTGTTCGTGAGGTCATCGGTCATTCAGCGCGCTCCATATGGACCAAGTCCCTGTACTCCTTCCTGGCCTCCTCAATAGCGGAGATCAGTTCCTTTTTGAAATCCTCACGGTTGAAGGACTCCTCAAGCATCAACATCATTTTGTCAACAGTAACCCCAGCAGCCACGCCGCCGATTATGCCACCCACCACCGCTCCCACTGCACTTCCCGGACCGGGAACCACAGACCCGACGGCAGCACCGACAGCAGCACCAGCCCCAACGCCGGAAGTAGTTCCAGCAGCTTTGCCCGCCACAATCTTGATGATAGACTTGGCCGCAATCTTGAGGGCGCCCTTTCCCATGATCTTCTTGCTGATCATGACGGTAAAAACTGCTACGACTCCTGACACACTTCCACTGCCCGTGAGTCTTGCTCCGAGCCCAAGCCCTGCCTTTTCATCCTTCGGGTTCAACACTTCCGAAAGTGAGATAACTTCTTTGACACGGATCTGCCGATCTTCTGGATCCACCCTGTTCTCGCCCAAGATCTTTTCCACCGCCTGTTTGAGCTCTGCAGATGCTGCCTCGGACTCGGCAAGGCAATTGTCGAAAGCAATATTAAGCTCTTCAAGGGGAACCCCTTCTTCCAGCAATTCCTCAAGTTTCCTGGCCAACATTTCCTCGACGTCTCCCACGAGCACACTGCCGATGCGGGCATATTCACCCGCAAGGCTGTAATACCAATCAAGATATTTATCCACATTGGCCTCTATTTGGTCAAAGGTTCGATCAATCTGGCGATCGAGCTGGAACCGGGCCATATCAACTCTGCGCAGGGCTTCGAATTTGGCTTGCCTCAACTGGTCTATAGTGCCCTCCTGAAAAAAAGCACCGTCGACCTTTTCCAGTATTTGTACAATTGCAGACTCCCTCTCTTGTACTGCCAGTCTCACCTCAGGATTCTGTTGCAGCATCAGCTCAAGCCTAACAACCACATGGACGTAGATGAAGAGCACCACGAACGTCAGTATGCCTGAAACAGCGAAGATGCGGGAAATGGGAACCCTATGAGGGTGCTCAGCATCGGACAACGGCTTACCAAACATCCGCCGGTATTCCACCCTTCTTATAAGCAGAAAGCAAAGAATGGTACATGCATTGTAGAAAATGACAAAACTCCCGCAACTTTGAAGTATGATCGCCAAGAGGATATTTTCCGAGCCCATACGTGAGATGATATATGCTCTTGTGCCTTCAGATATGGTATAAAGTCTCGATAAATACAGGCCCACCGCACTGCCGCGCATATTCACAATCGCTGACTGTTTATCCTCGATAGCGTCGCCGACGGACAAGTACTTCGGCTCCTCTCCGACAAACAGCATCAATGCAACGTACACAACAACCATGATCAAACAAGACAAGCGACGTGCATAAATCAATGCCATGTTAGTGACAAGATAGGGCTTCAATTCAGCTGCAATCAGTTTGCGGCTCAAAAGGAAGAATGTCCAGAAAACTGGAATGACAAGAAAAAATGCAACCCATTCCACGGTACGATATCCGTGAAACTGGACCAGCATGAAGGGGGCTGTCAACAAAGCCCAACCCAAGGATAAGAATATCTTCAGGGCACGCCTGGAGAGCAGCCTGAAGATCCAGCCTTCTCTAACAAAGCTGTTCAGCCGGCGAATCTGACAAATGGTACTATTGTAAACAGTAAACATACAGATGGGAATACTCAATAAAATAAAGCTCAAAACAAAAATCCACAGCCTCTTGGCAACAGCATCTTTCGCTATGAAATATATAAATCCGTACCAAATCAAAGCCAAAAGGAAAAAGCATACTCCTTGCATCAAGCCTGAAGACAGGTAATCTGGTTCTGGATCCAGGTAATCTGCATCAGGAGGAATTGAACCAACCGGATCAACATCATCCAGCATCAAATTTTTGTCTTGATTCATCAGCTACTCCTTGCGTTATTTTCAATCCTCCACAGCTATAATTCTTAGCATAACAACCGAGAGCAGTCCATAGAACTTTATATCATCATAGCATACATAAATATCATCTTTAAAACATTACTATTTACATATAAGTATCTATTTTTTCTCCATCAGGTCATCTATTCCGTTGCAGGGGAAACCCTGATTCCGATCGATGAAGATTTTGAGTCTCAATCCCTTATTCATCAGGTCATCTATTCCGTTCGGCCTAAGTGGCCGGACGTTCCTGGGCACCCAGCACCTCGTCTCAATCCCTTATTCATCAGGTCATCTATTCCGTTTTGAGGGGGTGAAAAACCGATCAATAAAAAACAAAGAAGGAGTCTCAATCCCTTATTCATCAGGTCATCTATTCCGTTCACTGGCCACGAGTCGCATGCGACCACATGCGGCACCCGCGTCTCAATCCCTTATTCATCAGGTCATCTATTCCGTTTGTTATTGGACGCTGGCTCCTGTAAATACTCTGGGGTGTCTCAATCCCTTATTCATCAGGTCATCTATTCCGTTATCGCTCTTGCGGCCGCTATGCGGCTGCAGGACGATAAGTCTCAATCCCTTATTCATCAGGTCATCTATTCCGTTCGAGAGATAGGCCAAGGGGAAGACGTTCCAGCAGTTGACGGTGTCTCAATCCCTTATTCATCAGGTCATCTATTCCGTTGGTGTCGGCAGAAACCTCCAGGACAGAGGGATCTCCGAGTCTCAATCCCTTATTCATCAGGTCATCTATTCCGTTTGGAGCGCAGAGCGATAGAGATACTCAATGCAACGTGTCTCAATCCCTTATTCATCAGGTCATCTATTCCGTTGCAAGGGGCAGGTTTTTATCACCTCGGAGCAGGCGCGTATGTCTCAATCCCTTATTCATCAGGTCATCTATTCCGTTAATTGCGAAGCTTGGAACCCCGGCCTCCCGCGAATTGTCTCAATCCCTTATTCATCAGGTCATCTATTCCGTTCCGAACAAGTGGATCTGCTTAACGACAGGTTTGACCTTAGTCTCAATCCCTTATTCATCAGGTCATCTATTCCGTTGGGGGAGGATGTGGAATGGGAAACTACCTTTTCACTTCGCGGTCTCAATCCCTTATTCATCAGGTCATCTATTCCGTTGCGGCGTCACTGAGGCTGCTGCAGCAGTTTTTTCCCAAAGGTCTCAATCCCTTATTCATCAGGTCATCTATTCCGTTCGAAGGGTAACGGGGGGAGGCCCGAGAGCCCCTTCCTGTTAGTCTCAATCCCTTATTCATCAGGTCATCTATTCCGTTTCGAGGGATCACCGCCCGGAACGACCGGGCGGAGATCCTTGTCTCAATCCCTTATTCATCAGGTCATCTATTCCGTTCTGGCCGAGAGGATCTTTGCCCGCTTTGCGGCGGGCAGGTCTCAATCCCTTATTCATCAGGTCATCTATTCCGTTGGGATTTTTGAAGGCCGCTTTCCGGATCTTGCATCCGGGAGTCTCAATCCCTTATTCATCAGGTCATCTATTCCGTTCTACCAGGCGGAGATTCTCTTGCTCGAAGATCTCCCCCCCAAGTCTCAATCCCTTATTCATCAGGTCATCTATTCCGTTCGGGCCACTTACGGCCGGGGCTTCCTGCGAGCAGCCCAGAATGTCTCAATCCCTTATTCATCAGGTCATCTATTCCGTTGAAGAATTTAGTATTTCTGAATGTTCCAGGGTATTAAAAAGTCTCAATCCCTTATTCATCAGGTCATCTATTCCGTTAGAAAGGATGATCAGATAGATGAGAATTAGAAAAGAGTCTCAATCCCTTATTCATCAGGTCATCTATTCCGTTGGGAAACCCTGCATCCGATAGATGAGAATTTCTGCCTGCGTCTCAATCCCTTATTCATCAGGTCATCTATTCCGTTCCGCATTCCGGATTATTCATCCGGGATGCGGGCACGGCGTCTCAATCCCTTATTCATCAGGTCATCTATTCCGTTACGAGTGCAACGTATAAGCGCTTTGATTCCATGACAACGCAAGTCTCAATCCCTTATTCATCAGGTCATCTATTCCGTTAGGGAGGGAGCCCGGGCCACTTACGGCCGGGGCTTCCTGCGAGTCTCAATCCCTTATTCATCAGGTCATCTATTCCGTTAAGGGATTCAAGATCCTGATTAACCAAGAACGCAGACGGTGTCTCAATCCCTTATTCATCAGGTCATCTATTCCGTTATGACAAGGGATTGACGGGAAAGCGCGCCATAGAAGAGGCGTCTCAATCCCTTATTCATCAGGTCATCTATTCCGTTTCCTGAACCTGAACTCTTTGGCCCTGGGCTCGATGCGTCTCAATCCCTTATTCATCAGGTCATCTATTCCGTTATGGGCTCCCAGAAAGGATATTTCATGAGAATCAAAAAAGAGTCTCAATCCCTTATTCATCAGGTCATCTATTCCGTTGGAAGGGGCGCATGAGCGCTACGCCCAAAGAAAGCAAAGAGTCTCAATCCCTTATTCATCAGGTCATCTATTCCGTTGGCTTCTTGAAGGCCAAATTCCGGATCATTAAGCCCGGAAGTCTCAATCCCTTATTCATCAGGTCATCTATTCCGTTGGAAACCCTGCATCCGATTGACGAGAACTTCAATTTGCAGTCTCAATCCCTTATTCATCAGGTCATCTATTCCGTTGGAAACCATGCATCCGATTGACGAGAACTTCAATTTGCAGTCTCAATCCCTTATTCATCAGGTCATCTATTCCGTTGCCGATTGACACACACGCTCAACCTCAACTCCCTGGCGTCTCAATCCCTTATTCATCAGGTCATCTATTCCGTTAGGGATCACTGCCCGGAACGACCGGGCAGAGATCCTGCTCAGTCTCAATCCCTTATTCATCAGGTCATCTATTCCGTTCGGGCAAATCAGGCAAAAAGCCCGGGCCACTTACGGCGTCTCAATCCCTTATTCATCAGGTCATCTATTCCGTTGGATTCCTCAGAGCACGCTTCCGGATCATTAAGCCCGGAGTCTCAATCCCTTATTCATCAGGTCATCTATTCCGTTAAGGACTTTTTTATGAGAATTAAAAAGAAATATTGGAAGATTGTCTCAATCCCTTATTCATCAGGTCATCTATTCCGTTTCCCGGGAAGAAAGGAAGAGGCGCATGAGCGCAACCCCAGTCTCAATCCCTTATTCATCAGGTCATCTATTCCGTTCCCGATTCAGGATACTGCATCCTGGAACCGGCAGCAGCTGTCTCAATCCCTTATTCATCAGGTCATCTATTCCGTTCCCGGAAGCGGATCTGGCTCCTACGCTCTTGCGGCCGGTCTCAATCCCTTATTCATCAGGTCATCTATTCCGTTCGGAATATTCTGCGCCGGTTCGTGGAGTCAATCGAGGATGTCTCAATCCCTTATTCATCAGGTCATCTATTCCGTTGGCGACTCAGGGAGCTCATCACACGGCTGAAATTAGAGTCTCAATCCCTTATTCATCAGGTCATCTATTCCGTTAGCGAGGCGCCAGCCGGGATTCCCGGGACCCGGCTGGAACCGGTCTCAATCCCTTATTCATCAGGTCATCTATTCCGTTCCGGGCGGAGATCCTCCTCCTCGAGGATCTCCCCCCGAATGTCTCAATCCCTTATTCATCAGGTCATCTATTCCGTTTGAAGTGATATCGGAATTGAGCAGAAGTAATGCAAACAGTCTCAATCCCTTATTCATCAGGTCATCTATTCCGTTGGGAGCAGCCTGGCCGCTCCGAGCCTAGGCTGGCTCATGTCTCAATCCCTTATTCATCAGGTCATCTATTCCGTTCGGGAAGAAAGGGGCGCATATGAGCGCGACTCCATCGGAGTCTCAATCCCTTATTCATCAGGTCATCTATTCCGTTTTTACCGGAAAGCGGGCTATCGAGGAAGCCCGCTTTGCTGTCTCAATCCCTTATTCATCAGGTCATCTATTCCGTTTTGCGGCGGGCAGAGATTCTCGCCGGCTTTTGCGACGTCTCAATCCCTTATTCATCAGGTCATCTATTCCGTTGGGCATTAGAGGCGAGCAGCTGCCCGCTTTGCGGCGGGGTCTCAATCCCTTATTCATCAGGTCATCTATTCCGTTTGCTTGCAGGCATTTTGCCCTGCCTGCGATTGAGATTCGTCTCAATCCCTTATTCATCAGGTCATCTATTCCGTTAATGGAACTCCAGGCCGAATCGGGGCATTAGAGATGAGAGTCTCAATCCCTTATTCATCAGGTCATCTATTCCGTTGGCTGGGATGGAACTCCCGGCCGAATCGTCTCAATCCCTTATTCATCAGGTCATCTATTCCGTTTGTTTGCTTCACCGATCCCTGCGCTGATGGCCAAGTTGGCGTCTCAATCCCTTATTCATCAGGTCATCTATTCCGTTAAGATTCTGCCAGGCATTTAATCCCAAACCGGGAGCCCTAAGTCTCAATCCCTTATTCATCAGGTCATCTATTCCGTTTTTGATGGGAAGCGCGCCATCGAAGAGGCGCGCTTCCTTGTCTCAATCCCTTATTCATCAGGTCATCTATTCCGTTACCGAATCTAGAGAACTGATGAAGAAGGGCGCGCCGAAGTCTCAATCCCTTATTCATCAGGTCATCTATTCCGTTAGGGGACGAGACATGAAACTGAGAGATCTTATCGAGGTCTCAATCCCTTATTCATCAGGTCATCTATTCCGTTCTTGGATTTTTGATGCCGAAGGAGCTACCTGGCAATGGGTCTCAATCCCTTATTCATCAGGTCATCTATTCCGTTGGGGAAACCCTGCATCCGATGGATTGGGATTTCTCGATCCAGTCTCAATCCCTTATTCATCAGGTCATCTATTCCGTTCTTTGACGGGAAGCGGGCTATCGAGGAAGCCCGCTGTCTCAATCCCTTATTCATCAGGTCATCTATTCCGTTAAAGGACGACTGATGAGAATCAAAAAAGAATTCTGGAAAAGTCTCAATCCCTTATTCATCAGGTCATCTATTCCGTTTTGCAGGACGACAAGGGCTTTGACGGGAAGCGGGCTATATGTCTCAATCCCTTATTCATCAGGTCATCTATTCCGTTTTGGAATCAAGCTCGATTCACGGCGGATCGAGCGAGGCGTCTCAATCCCTTATTCATCAGGTCATCTATTCCGTTCAAAGAATCAAGGGAATTGATGCAGAAGGGCGCGCCGAAAGGTCTCAATCCCTTATTCATCAGGTCATCTATTCCGTTGCTCAGAACCTCGGCTGGGATGGAAATCCCAGCCGACTCGTCTCAATCCCTTATTCATCAGGTCATCTATTCCGTTTAAGGGATGGCTTTAGTTTAGGACATGTAGTTACAGTCTCAATCCCTTATTCATCAGGTCATCTATTCCGTTAAGGAACATGTGGAGAATATCGATAAAAGCCCCGGAGCGTCTCAATCCCTTATTCATCAGGTCATCTATTCCGTTCCTTGTTCCGGGAGAAGGCATAAAGAAAGAGAAGCCCCCCAGTCTCAATCCCTTATTCATCAGGTCATCTATTCCGTTGGGATTGTCTCCCCCACATATTCCGCTTGGAACCGCATCGTCTCAATCCCTTATTCATCAGGTCATCTATTCCGTTTCTACCGCAGGAGTCCAGTCGGAGGGGGAAAGCATGTCTCAATCCCTTATTCATCAGGTCATCTATTCCGTTGGGATGGTGTTTGGCTGGAGACGATCTGCATGTCATGTCTCAATCCCTTATTCATCAGGTCATCTATTCCGTTCCTCGGCATCAATGAAACAATTCGGAAAAGGCTTTGTCTCAATCCCTTATTCATCAGGTCATCTATTCCGTTCGTTCAAGTCGAATTACCTGAAGGCATCATAGAGCATGGTCTCAATCCCTTATTCATCAGGTCATCTATTCCGTTCAATATCGATATTCCTGCAATGCCTGAGGCTTAACATGCTGTCTCAATCCCTTATTCATCAGGTCATCTATTCCGTTTGGAATTAGGCTTACAGGCTGAAAGCCGGGGCCGGGGAATATGTCTCAATCCCTTATTCATCAGGTCATCTATTCCGTTTAAGATGTCAGCAAATATCATGGAAAGCCCTACTCAGATGTCTCAATCCCTTATTCATCAGGTCATCTATTCCGTTACTACAATCACAACCTAACAAGGAGGAAGCGCAATATGAGTCTCAATCCCTTATTCATCAGGTCATCTATTCCGTTAGACCCCCCTAAGGGAATAACAGCGACCTACATGCCCCGGTCTCAATCCCTTATTCATCAGGTCATCTATTCCGTTGACAAGAAAACTGGAGCCTTCCTCTCAGGCTTTGTTCCGGTCTCAATCCCTTATTCATCAGGTCATCTATTCCGTTAACTAGGATATTCAGAAGGCATAGAGGTCTACGCCACGTCTCAATCCCTTATTCATCAGGTCATCTATTCCGTTGTATTGGCAATGTGAGCATTGCCAGAGCGTCTATGCAGTCTCAATCCCTTATTCATCAGGTCATCTATTCCGTTGTGCTTATTATTGTAAAAGTCACTTCGACCAAATTGTTCGTGTCTCAATCCCTTATTCATCAGGTCATCTATTCCGTTAAGGTGACAAGACGGCAGTCTTGGAGGCTCGGGTAGATATGTCTCAATCCCTTATTCATCAGGTCATCTATTCCGTTGATGGACAAGATCACAGTTGAGACGAACAAGGTAAAGTCTCAATCCCTTATTCATCAGGTCATCTATTCCGTTTGTAGAGTTAATGCTACAATTAATGGGGCACAAAACCGCCGTGTCTCAATCCCTTATTCATCAGGTCATCTATTCCGTTAGACGGTTAGGGATTTAGTACCGGAAGAGTTGAGACCGATGTCTCAATCCCTTATTCATCAGGTCATCTATTCCGTTCTGATGCCAGACCAAGAACGGCAAGTGAAATGATCCGTCTCAATCCCTTATTCATCAGGTCATCTATTCCGTTTTAGAGCCCAGTCGAGCCATAGCACTAGCATATGTGCGTCTCAATCCCTTATTCATCAGGTCATCTATTCCGTTAGAATTACAGGTTACCCTTCACGCAAAGTTGATCGCCGAGTCTCAATCCCTTATTCATCAGGTCATCTATTCCGTTAACAAGGGAGAACTTATTATGAAAGAGAACTATCCTAAAGTCTCAATCCCTTATTCATCAGGTCATCTATTCCGTTTCACCAACTATGTCGATCACTCCCGCGCAACCCGCCTGGTCTCAATCCCTTATTCATCAGGTCATCTATTCCGTTCAAAACGCCTTATGAAAGATGCTATAACTTCCGTTCAATGTCTCAATCCCTTATTCATCAGGTCATCTATTCCGTTTTTGGGTGGCGTAGGAGCGCAGTATGAGCCGATCCAGAATGGTCTCAATCCCTTATTCATCAGGTCATCTATTCCGTTATACGTCATCCATGATTTTGTGAAGGCCCTCTTGGAATTTGTCTCAATCCCTTATTCATCAGGTCATCTATTCCGTTGGAGGATGAGAAAGAAGACAGCGGCATTTCCTGATTGAGTCTCAATCCCTTATTCATCAGGTCATCTATTCCGTTATGATGCCATCGCTGTGCTTCCGGCCCCTCCTCCTCCTGGTCTCAATCCCTTATTCATCAGGTCATCTATTCCGTTAAAAGAGCCTTGACATATCTCAAGGAGGTCAAGGGCAGTCTCAATCCCTTATTCATCAGGTCATCTATTCCGTTGTAGTTGGGTGTATGGAACGTGCTCTTCCGATTTTCGTCTCAATCCCTTATTCATCAGGTCATCTATTCCGTTTCTGAAACCTGGCGGTGTTACATTCGTAGGTTCGGGTCTCAATCCCTTATTCATCAGGTCATCTATTCCGTTTAGAGAAGAATGCCTGGAAGCATACGGCAAGTATATGTCTCAATCCCTTATTCATCAGGTCATCTATTCCGTTTCGAATGAACACAGAGAACAAGACCGCAGTCGTACGTGTCTCAATCCCTTATTCATCAGGTCATCTATTCCGTTAAGCCTAAGAATGTACACTTTGGTAGCATCGAATGGCTGAGTCTCAATCCCTTATTCATCAGGTCATCTATTCCGTTCAAAACGCCTTATGAAAGATGCTATAACTTCCGTTCAATGTCTCAATCCCTTATTCATCAGGTCATCTATTCCGTTCAAGCTCCAGCAGTACGGTCCACTTGCGAAGGCTGGCCGTCTCAATCCCTTATTCATCAGGTCATCTATTCCGTTTCGTCGGCTCAGTGCAGCTGAATGGAGTTCACTCGAGTCTCAATCCCTTATTCATCAGGTCATCTATTCCGTTACTTCGAAGATATTACCTTTCATGAGGCGATCAACAAGGTCTCAATCCCTTATTCATCAGGTCATCTATTCCGTTACCTTGCGGGGGATCTCGCCCCGAAATATCGGGGCAGAGAGTCTCAATCCCTTATTCATCAGGTCATCTATTCCGTTAAGAAAGGCAGACATAGGATGAGCGCCACACCTTTTGAGTCTCAATCCCTTATTCATCAGGTCATCTATTCCGTTGGCATAACCTCCGGATTATTGCAGGGGGAGAAGGCCGAAGTCTCAATCCCTTATTCATCAGGTCATCTATTCCGTTCGGGACCCGGCCGGAGCGGAACATGACCTTCCCGGGAAGAAGTCTCAATCCCTTATTCATCAGGTCATCTATTCCGTTCGGGACCCGGCCGGAGCGGAACATGACCTTCCCGGGAAGAAGTCTCAATCCCTTATTCATCAGGTCATCTATTCCGTTGGGAAGATCTCTGCCCGCTTTGCGGCGGGCAGAGATTTTCGTCTCAATCCCTTATTCATCAGGTCATCTATTCCGTTTCGAGGATCTTCCTCCCGGATCGGGGGGAGGATTCCTCAAGTCTCAATCCCTTATTCATCAGGTCATCTATTCCGTTACTGGAATCAAGCTCGATTCACGGCGGATCGAGCGAGGCGTCTCAATCCCTTATTCATCAGGTCATCTATTCCGTTTGCCCAGGGAAAGAGAGATGACCAGGAGAAGGCCGAAGTCTCAATCCCTTATTCATCAGGTCATCTATTCCGTTAAGACGACAAAGGACTGGACGGAAAGCGGGCGATCGAGTCTCAATCCCTTATTCATCAGGTCATCTATTCCGTTTTTGATATCTATAGACTGGAATCAAGCTCGATTCACGGCGTCTCAATCCCTTATTCATCAGGTCATCTATTCCGTTCTGAAGAGGCCGTTAAACTGGCCGAAAAGTACGTACTAGGTCTCAATCCCTTATTCATCAGGTCATCTATTCCGTTAGCGGGGTCTACCCCGGCAGTGCTGACGGGCGATTAGAGCCGACTCTGCGCGAACCTCCGGTTCGCAGGCCCGATCTACCT
>Ga0334882_1000587_pt1 | contig 54830 bp, 47 predicted proteins | sample GraSluR1_MG_5_FD_207226 | JGI IMG/M metagenome (GOLD analysis project Ga0334882, IMG submission 207226) | Sludge microbial communities from methane-producing bioreactor in Wageningen University, Netherlands - Granular Sludge_15_04-R1 | ecosystem: Engineered > Bioreactor > Anaerobic >... | reverse complement strand
AGCTCAGATTTGCAATCAGAGAAGGCGGGAGAACAGTAGGATCAGGTGTAGTTGCGGAAGTTATAGAATAAAGCAAGTAGTTAAGTGCATTTAAAAAGGCGGAGATTTTCCGCCTTTTTTTATTGAATGCAAACTGTATTTTTCATATATTTTCACTGTAATTTAAATAATTTTTTATTATAATAGAATAAATTTGTAAAATGTTAAATTTTGATGTATTATTATAATGCTAATTTATATTAGTATGTGCAGTGACTCTGTAGCTCAGCTGGGAGAGTGCCACCTTGACACGGTGGAGGTCATCGGTTCGAGACCGGTCAGAGTCACCATTTTATTTAACCTTATACATCTGTTACGGGATTATTTAACGGGGGAATAGAATATGAAAAAAAGAATGCTTCATCTTGCAACTGATTTTTATCAAATGAGCATGTCGAATGTGTATATTTGTGAAGGGATGCAAGACAGTGAAGCTGTTTTTGATGTCTTTATCAGGAAAAATCCTTTTAAAGGCGGATATACGGTTTTTGCGGGATTAGAGCAGGTGATCGAGTATTTGTCGAATATTCATTTTGAAGAAGATGAAATTCAAATGCTTAAAAGAAATCATCCGGAACTGAGCGATCAATATTTGGATTATCTGAGACATTTTAAGTTTACGGGGAGCCTAAGCTCTGTGGAAGAAGGAAGTATCGTCTTTCCTCAGGAACCGCTCATTCGAATCACCGCACCGTTAATTGAGGCACAGTTTATAGAAACGACAATACTTAGTATTATTAATCATCAGACATTAATAGCAACAAAAGCATCCCGCGTTGTGGATGCGGCGGCGGGGGATGGCGTTATGGAGTTCGGGCTGCGGAGAGCACACGGCACGGAGGCAGGGCTATATGGAGCAAGAGCAACGATTATAGGCGGATGTGTTGGAACCAGCAATGTGGAAGCTGAATATTTCTGGGATTTGCCTGCCAAAGGCACGATGTCGCACAGCTTTGTCATGAGTTTCGACAGCGAGATAGAAGCTTTCAGGATCTTTGCGCAATATAACCCCAATAATTTGATTTTGCTTGTAGATACATATGATACATTAGGCAGTGGAGTAAAAAATGCAATTAAAGTATTTCAGGAATTGCGCGATGAGGGCAGCCTCGGCAAAGAAGGCATATACGGAATCAGGCTGGATTCGGGAGATTTGGCGTATTTAAGTAAGGAAGCACGTATCATGCTCGATGAAGCCGGGTTCCATGATGCAACCATTACGGCGTCAAGTGATTTGGACGAATATTTAATTCAGGATTTAAAGCTGCAGGGAGCAAAAATCGATATGTGGGGAGTGGGGACAAAACTTATTACCGCATATGATAATGCTGCGCTCGGCGGGGTTTATAAGCTTGCGCAGATCACCAAAAACAACATCAAAAAAGATACGATAAAAATAAGCGATGCACCGGAAAAAGTAACCAATCCGGGCAAGAAGAGCATTGTGAGAATTTATGATAATAGTACGCATAAAGCGCTTGCCGACATAATAATGTTAGAAGGAGAAAGCATCGACGAAGAGAAACCTCTTATAATCTTTCACCCTATTTATACATGGAAAAAGAGAACGCTGGAAAACTTTTATGTCAAGCAGATGCATAAAGAAATCTTCAGAGACGGCAAACTCATCTATGATGTACCCGATCTTTTAGCATCCAAACAGAGATTAAAAGATGAGAAAGAAACATTTTGGCCGGCGGTGCTGCGATTGAAAAATCCTTATGAGTATCATGTGGATCTGTCGGATGAATTGTGGGGATTAAAAAAAGGACTTCTTGATAAATAAAAAAGAAAGGAAGGCGATTATGAATAAAATAAATGTAGGTGTATTGTTTGGTGGAAAAAGCGGCGAACACGAAGTGTCTTTGGTATCCGCTTATAATGTTATGAATGCAATAGACCGCCAGAAATATGAAATTACTAAAATCGGCATCACAAAAACAGGCCGTTGGATGATCTATCAAGGTGCTGATGAAAATATAAAAAATAATACTTGGCAAAGTGATACAAAAAACGTAATAATGAATAAGGCAGATGTCAATGTAGCACTTGACAATATAGATATTTTCTTTCCCGTGCTGCATGGACCCAATGGGGAAGACGGTACGGTTCAGGGATATTTTGAAGTTATGGCAAAGCCATATGTAGGCTGCGGCGTTTTTGCGTCTTCGGCGGGAATGGATAAAGTTGCGGCAAAAGTATTGTTTGAAAATGCAGGTATTCCGATTGTGCCATATATTTCTTTTTTCAGTGAGGATTGGCAGTCGAACAAAGATGAGCTGATAGAAAAAATACAGGGGCATCTCGGATACCCCATGTTTATAAAACCTGTTAATATGGGTTCCAGCGTGGGGATCAATAAAGTAAAAAATAAGGAAAATTTAATAAATGCTGTTGACAATGCATTAAAATATGATAATAAAGTATTAGCAGAAAAATTTATAAATGCCAGAGAGATAGAATGCGCGGTGCTCGGCAACTATCATGCCAAGGCAAGTACGGCAGGAGAAATCATACCGTCGCGAGAATTTTATGATTATGCTTCAAAATACTTGGACGGTGATGAAAGCAAAATAGAAATACCCGCAGATATTTCAGAAGAGCAAATGAATTTAATAAAAGCATATGCGCTCAAAGCCTTTAAAGCCATCGACGGAAGCGGACTCAGCAGAGTTGATTTTTTCATAGAGAAAGAAAACGGTGATATCTATATTAATGAAATCAATACAATGCCCGGGTTTACGCAGATAAGTATGTATCCCAAAATGGTATTATATGACGGCATGAGCTATAAAGAATTAATTGAAGACTTAATTAAACTGGGGTTTGAAAGGCATGAAAAACGTACAAACAGAAAAACAGAATTGTAATAAGGTATTTATCAGGATCAAAGGGAATATGTCCCAAGGCATAGGAGATACTGATATCATTGAGTTTTGCACGGAAGGTGTTATGGAAAGGCTGGGTGAAAGTATTTATCTCACGTATCAAGAATCCAAAATCTCCGGTCTCGAGGGGACGACTACGACGATTAAGCTGGACAAAGAAGCGATGTCTTTAATGAGAATAGGCGATGTAAATTATACAATGGATTTTTGCAAGGGATCAAAAAAATATAATAAATACGAAACAAATTACGGACAGCTCAACATGGGAATTGTAACAAATGATCTTAAGATCGTTTATGACGGAAATAAATTGAAAGATATCGTTGTGGATTTTGATTTGGATATCAACGGGTCAAGCATCGGCAATAATATTGTAAATATAAATGTAAATTAAAAGTATTGAGGAGAATATGAACATCTTAGATATTTCGCAAAAACAAATTACTGATTTAACCGCCTGTGCGGTTGCGCGCCTCGGCGTTCAACTTGCAGAAGAAGAAGTGTGTCTGGAAGTGCCTAAAGATAAATCTTTCGGAGACTTTTCTGTCAACACGGCCATGAGACTTGCATCAAAATTAAAGAAGAATCCCAGATTGATAGCGCAAGATATTATTAATAATATGGATTTTACCGGCACATATATCAAAGAAGTTGAAATCGCAGGTGCAGGATTTATTAATTTTCGATTGAATAATCTTTATTATTGCGATGTCATTAAGGAAATCTTTGAAAAAGGAAGCAATTACGGTAAATGTAACATTGGCCACGGAAAAACAGTCAACGTGGAATTTGTCAGCGCTAATCCTACCGGGCCGGTTCATATAGGCAATGCAAGAGGCGGAGCCGTAGGCGATGTGCTCGCCGAAATACTCTCATGGGCAGGGTATAGAGCATACAGAGAATTTTATGTCAATGACGCGGGAAACCAGGTGGAAAAATTTGGCGCATCCCTTGAAGCGAGATATCTTGAAATGTTTGGCAGAGAATATATTTTTCCAGAAGACGGCTATACCGGAGATTATATAAAAGAAATTGCACTTGAATATGCTAAAGAAAATCAGAAAAGCCTGCTTGATGTGAGCAGTGAAGAAAGAAAGAGCATACTGGCGCAATTTGGACTTAAGAGAAATATTGACGATATGAAGAGAGCTCTAAGCGAATATGGCATAAAATATGATAAATGGTTTCACGAATCAAGCTTGTACAAGCAAAATCTGGTTGAAGATGCGATTGAACGCATGAAACAAACAGGCTATACGTATGAGAAAGATGATGCACTTTGGTTTAAGGCAACAAGTTTTGGCGGTGAAAAAGATATTGTGCTGATCAGAAACAATAGCCTGCCGACCTATATCACTCCGGATATTGCTTATCATATCAATAAACTGGTTACAAGAAATTTTGATATGGCAATCGATGTTTGGGGGGCGGATCACCATGGCTATGTACCAAGATTAAAAAGTGCTATGACGGCTCTGGGCATTGATTCCGATAGGCTAAATATTATTTTGATGCAGTTTGTTCGGCTGATACGCAAAGAAGAAGTTGTCAGAATGTCTAAGCGGAAAGGTGAGATGATCACACTGTCTGATCTTGTGGGGGAAGTCGGAAAAGATGCGGCAAGATTTTTGTTCAATTACTATAATTATAATACGCATATGGATTTTGATTTGGATCTGGCCGTTGAAAAATCCAACGAAAACCCTGTTTTTTATGTTCAGTATGCGCATGCAAGGATTTGCAGTATTATCGAGCAATGCGAAATAAATAAAAATTTAATGCCCGATTATAAATTGCTGATACAAAAAGAAGAGATCGATTTAATAAAAGTGCTTGCGAGATTTTCTGAAGAAATAAAGATTGCGGCTCTAAATTTAGATACGAGCAGAATACCAAAATATGCGGTTGAGGTTGCTTCTGCATTCCATACTTTCTATAACACCTGCAGGGTGCGGTGTGAGGATATTGACCTAATGCAAGCAAGAGTATATTTAATTCAGGCGGTTAGAATTGTGCTCAAAAACATACTGGATATTTTGGGAGTACATGCTCCTGAGAAAATGTAAAATATGAGTAATTTTGATAGAGCGATATCGCTCATAGGAAAAGAAAAATTTGAATGTTTAAAAAAAAGCACGGCAGTCATCTTGGGACTGGGTGGAGTAGGCTCCTATGCGGCGGAAGCACTAGCTCGAAGTGGAATCGGCAAACTTATACTTGCCGATTTTGACGTTATTGAGCCAAGCAACATCAACAGGCAGCTTTATGCTCTGTCTTCTACAATCGGACAAAAAAAAATACAAGTTGCTAAAGAACGTATTCACGACATCAACAGTGCGTGCGATGTACAAATGATCACAAAAAAAATAACAAAAGAAAATATTGCCGCCCTACTCGCAGATGCGAATGCCGATATCGTGCTGGATGCCATTGATGATATATATGCAAAAATTGCATGTGCGATTTACTGCGATCAAAATAATACAGAATTGATTAGCTGTATGGGGACTGGCAATAAATTGGATCCCCTTGCGTTGCGAGTAGCAGATATCAGTGATACAAGGATGTGCCCTTTGGCGAAAAAAGTGAGAAACGAATTAAGAAAGGCCGGTGTGAAAAAGTTAAAGGTAGTTTTCAGTATTGAAGAGCCGCTCGTAAAAACCTTTCCTCCGGCAAGTATGATGTTTGTCCCCGCAAGCGCAGGGATTTTAATGGCAAAGGAAGCTATGAGTATTTTGCTTGGCAAGCTAGATAGCCAATAATTGCATATGAAATAAAAATAAAAAGAGAGTATAATAATATTAAGTTAATAAAATAACGATATCAAATGAACGGCTATAATATACATAAAATATGTAAAATATTGACATAATATAAACTTTAAAATTATTTTAAAGTTTATATTGCATTATATTATTTGATGTTGTAGAATATAAACGTTCATGTGTTAAAATATTAACGTTTATAAGCCTTGATATTTTAGCAACCTTAAAAAATATTTACGGAGGTATATCAAATGGTTGATTTTGTAAGTATCGAAAACTTAGAACCATTAAAAGAAATCATTGCAAAGCACAAAGACGAACCCGGATGTGCTATGCCTATTCTTCAGGAAACACAAGGAGTTTATGGATATCTTCCAATAGAACTTCAAAATGTAATTGCTGAAGACCTACAAGTGCCGTTATCAGAAATTTATGGCATTGTGACATTCTATTCACAATTTACCATTGTACCAAAAGGAAAACACAGAATCGGTGTGTGTCTTGGAACAGCTTGCTATGTAAAAGGTTCACAAGGGATTCTTGATCGTGTTGCTCGTGAACTGAATGTTTCCGTTGGTGAAACAACGCCTGACGGTAAATTCACGGTAGATGCTACACGTTGTCTGGGTGCTTGCGGTCTTGCGCCTGTTATGATGATCGGCGATGACGTATACGGATCGTTGACACCGGATAAAATACCGGATATCCTTGCAAAATACTAAGAAAGCGGAGGTGCGATAGAGTGAAAAAATCATTAGAAGAATTAAAACAAATCGGACAAAAAACACTTGACAAAATCGGTCTTCGTGTAGGGCAAGAAGCGAAAACAGAATGTAAAAAGCAAATCATGGTTTGCGGCGGTACAGGCTGTCATTCTCAAAGCTCACACATACTGATAAATAAATTAAAAGAAGAGCTGAAAGCTCATGGTTTGGATAAGGAAGTTGAAGTTATTCAGACAGGTTGTTTCGGTCTTTGCCAAAAAGGGCCAATCGTGGTTATTTATCCGGAAGGAACATTCTATAGTCATGTTCAACCGGAAGATTTTAAAGATATCGTTGAAAAACACATTATTGCGGATGAAATCGTAGACAGATTGGTATTAGACGAAATAAAAGCAGATCCGAATGACGGATTAAAACATCTAACATTCTATAAAAAACAAAATCGTAATGCACTTGGACATTGCGGTTTGATAGATCCGGAAAATATTGATGAATACCTTGCTATGGAAGGGTATCAATCATTATATAAAGTTCTAACAACAATGTCTCAAGACGAAGTTATTCAAGAAATGCTTGATTCAGGACTTCGCGGCAGAGGCGGTGCAGGGTTCCCAACAGGCATGAAATGGAAATTCGCGAAAATGGCAAAAGGTGACAAAAAATTTGTTGTTTGTAATGCCGACGAAGGCGACCCGGGTGCATTCATGGACAGATCGGTTCTTGAAGGCGATCCACATGTAGTAATTGAAGCAATGGCAATTGCAGCTTATGCAATCGGTGCTGATGAAGGGTATGTATATGTTAGAGCAGAATACCCGATCGCAGTGAAACGTCTTATGATTGCTATAGATCAAGCAAGAGATTATGGCTTGCTCGGCGAAGACATTATGGGAACAGGATTCAGCTTTGATTTACATATCCGTCTTGGTGCCGGTGCATTTGTTTGCGGTGAAGAAACAGCACTTTTAAGTTCTGTTGAAGGAAAACGTGGAGAACCAAGACCGCGTCCGCCGTTCCCTGCTAACTCAGGTGCTTTTGGCAAACCAACTATTGTAAACAATGTTGAAACACTTGCTAATATTCCAAAGATTATCCGAAATGGTGCACAATGGTTTGCCAGCATGGGTACAGAAGATACAAAAGGAACAAAAGTTTTTGCGCTCGGCGGCAAAATCGCAAATACCGGTCTTGTTGAAGTACCAATGGGTACAACAATCAGAGAAATCGTATATGATATCGGCGGCGGTATTCCGAACAACAGAAAATTCAAAGCCGCTCAATCAGGCGGACCATCAGGCGGATGTATTCCGGAACAGCATCTTGATACACCAATCGACTTCAAGTCTCTTACACAAATCGGTTCTATGATGGGTTCCGGCGGACTTATCATTATGGATGAAGACAACTGTATGGTTGACGTTGCAAGATTCTTTATGGACTTCATCGTTGACGAATCTTGCGGTAAATGTTCTCCATGCCGTATCGGTACAAAGAGAATGCTGGAAATCCTTGAAAAGATTTGTGACGGCAGAGGCGAAGACGGAGATATTGAAAAACTGGAAGAATTAGCAAAATCTATTAAAGCAGGTTCATTGTGTGCGCTGGGTCAAACAGCTGCGAACCCGGTACTTTCAACACTCAGATATTTCAGAGACGAATATGAAGCGCATATTTATGACAAGAAATGTCCTGCAGGCGTATGTAAGAACCTTCTTTCATATGTAATTGACAAAGACAAATGCGTAGGATGCTCACTTTGCGCTAAGAAATGCCCTGTTGGAGCGATCTCCGGACAAGTGAAATCTCCATTTGAAATTGACCAATCTAAATGTATCAAATGCGGAGTATGCGAAGCTACATGTAAATTTGGCGCTATTTCGAAAAAGTAGTTAGTAAAATAAATTAAATAAAGAGGCGATTAAATTATGAGTATGATCAATTTGAAAATTAATGGCCAAGATGTTAGTGTTCCAGCTGGATCAACAATATTAGAGGCCGCAAGACTAAACAATTTTCACATTCCGACACTCTGCTATCTAAAAGGTATCAATGAAGTTGGTGCCTGCCGTATGTGTTTAGTAGAAATCAAAGGTGGCAGAGGCTTAGTAGCATCTTGTGTATATCCTTGTAACGAAGGGATGGAAGTATTTACAAACACGCCTGTTGTCAGAGAAACAAGGAAAGCGGTTTTGGAACTCATCCTTTCTAACCACAACAGAGAATGTACAACATGTGTTCGAAGCGGAAGCTGTGAATTACAAAAACTCTCCGAAGAACTCGGAGTAAAAGAAATAAGATTCCCGGCAATCAAAGAAGAAGAATATGAATTGGATGAACTCTCGCCATCAGTTGTAAGAGATCCAAGTAAATGTATTCTTTGCGGAAGATGCGTAGCTGTATGCAACAATGTTCAGGGACTCGGCGCTCTTGGAGCGACAAACAGAGGATTTAAAAAATCTGTTGCTCCTCCATTTGATATGGCACTTGCAGATGTTAACTGCATCAACTGCGGACAATGTATCATCAACTGTCCGGTTGGCGCATTAAAAGAAAAAGACGACACACAAAAAGTTTGGGACGCTATTGCAGATCCGACAAAACATGTCGTTGTGCATTCGGCGCCTTCAGTCAGAGCCGGACTCGGTGAAGCGTTCGGTCTTCCTGTTGGCACTCTTGTCAGCGGAAAACTTGCAGCAGCTCTCAGAAGATTAGGCTTTGATAAGGTATTCGATACAAACTTTGCAGCAGACCTTTGCATTATGGAAGAAGGTACAGAATTAATCGGCAGAGTAACAAAAGGCGGAGTTCTTCCGATGATCACAAGCTGTTCACCGGGTTGGATCAAATATGCTGAAATGTATTATCCTGATTTGTTACCGCATCTGTCAAGCTGCAAATCACCACAAGGCATGATGGGTTCTATTTTGAAATATCATTATGCTAAAGAAGCGGGTGTTGACATCAAAGATATCTTTGTAGTAAGCGTTATGCCATGTACGGCTAAAAAATATGAAGTAAAAAGACCCGAACTTGCAGTAGACGGCATTCCGGATAATGATGTGTCCATCACAGTAAGAGAACTTGCAAGAATGGTAAAAGAAGCAGGAATAGATTTTGATTCACTTCCTGATGAAGATTTTGATGATTACTATGGCGATTACACAGGCGCAGCAACAATATTTGGGGCTACCGGCGGTGTTATGGAAGCAGCGGCAAGAACTGCAGTGGAAGTGATTACAGGTCAGGAATGCGAAGATATTGATTATGAGTGCTTAAGAGGTATTGAAGGCGTTAAAACTGCAGAAGTAAAAGCAGGAGACCTTGCAATTAAAGTTATGGTTGCTCACGGCGGCGCAAATATCAGAACAGTTATGGACAAATTAAGAGCAGGCGAACTCAATGATGTTCATTTCATAGAGCTTATGGCTTGCCCGGGCGGATGTGTAAACGGCGGCGGACAACCGATCGTGAATGCACAAGATAAAATGTTTACAGATATTCGTGTTGAAAGAGCTAATGCACTCTATCATGAAGATAAAGATGTTCTCGAATACAGAAAATCTCATGAAAATCCGTCAATCCAAAGATTGTACAAAGAATTCTTGGGCGAACCAAACAGTCATACAGCTCATGAATTATTGCATACGAAATACGTTGCAAAACCAAAAATCAATCAAAAATAATCAGTAAAACCTGAAAAAGGAACTCTTTAAGAGTTCCTTTTTTTGTTAATTAATTAATTTGTCATGAATGAATTGACCTTTTTTAAAATAAGGTATAAAATTTTACTTTAAGAAGAAAACAAATAAATATTCTTTATTATTAATTAAGAGGTGTTTGCAACAAGATGAATATCAAAAAAGCAACATTTAAAGGCGGAACTCATTTATCTTACAATAAAGAATTGACTTCCAATTTAAATGTAGAAATATCAACGCCCCCCGAAGAAATCATATTGCCTATGTCGATGCATATCGGCGCGCCAAGCAAGCCGATTGTAGAAATTGGCGATAAAGTAAAAATGGGGCAGAAAGTAGCCGAAGCAACCGGTTTCGTGTCGGTGCCGATTCATTCTTCGGTATCGGGCGAAGTCATTAAAATAGAACCGCGGCTTCATCCAAACGGGCAAAAAGTGCTTAGCATTGTGATTAAGAACGATATGCTGGATACACTGGATGAGAGCATCAAACCACGTGCATCATACAAGGATTTAAGCGGAAAAGAAATCGTAAATATTATTAAAGAAGCCGGTATCGTAGGTATGGGCGGAGCAACTTTTCCCACCCATGTGAAGCTTTCTATTCCGGAAGGCAAAAAAGTAGAATATCTCATTTTGAATGCTGCCGAATGCGAAGCCTATCTCACAAATGATGATGCGCTGATGCAAACAAACAGTGAGGATATTTTAAAAGGATTTGAAATCGTAATGTATGCTTTAGGTGTAGAAAAGGCATATATCGGCATAGAAAACAATAAACCGGAAGCGATAGAAAAAATGGCACAGAGCGCTCAGGAGTTAAAGCTGGATGTGGATATTTTTTCACTGACGACAAAGTATCCGCAAGGCAGTGAAAAACATATCATCAAGGCGATTACGAAGCGGGAAGTGCCTTCCGGAAAGCTGCCGATTGATGTGGGATGTGTTGTCTTGAATGTTGCGACAGCGAAAGCAATCAAAGAAGCTGTTCTTGAAGGCATGCCGCTCATTGAAAGAGTTGCAACAATAACCGGGCTTGGTATTAAGTATCCGAAACGAATGGTTGTAAGAATAGGAACACCCATAGAGCATGTCTTAGAACAATGCGATGGGTTCACGGATGCGGTAAAATTCATTCTCGGTGGACCGATGATGGGGGCAGCTCATTTTTCAAGTGATACACCTATCTTAAAAGGCGGTTCCGGATTTTTACTACTTGCAGAAAAAGAAGTTGATTTAACCGAGCCGAAGGATTGTATTCGATGCGGCAAATGTGTTACAGCATGTCCGATGGGGCTCCTGCCCCTAATGATATCAAATAATTCCATTAAAGGTGATTTTGATAAAGCTGAGCAGTATAATGCGATGGACTGCATAGAATGCGGCGCATGCTCCTATGTATGCCCCACAAAGCGTATGCTTGTATCAAATATAAGAGTAGCCAAACGCGAAATCTTGGCAAAAAGAAAAGAACAGGCGGCGCTTGCTGAAGCAAAAAAGACAAAGGAGACTTCTAACTAATGGACAATAAATTATTTATAGTATCATCTTCTCCGCATATCCGCTCCTCTGTAAATACACAAACAATCATGAGAGACGTACTCATAGCTCTTGCGCCGGCTATGACCGCAGGAATTATCTTTTTTGGATTCAAAGCACTTTTGCTCACCATTATATGTGTAGCAACAAGCATGCTTACAGAGTGGGTGATTGAAAGATTGACACATCGCGAAAATACGATTCGCGATTTAAGTGCTGCCGTAACGGGTGTATTGATCGCATTCAATTTGCCTGCAAGCGCACCGTGGTGGATCGCGGTGTTAGGCAGTATTTTTGCGATTGCCATTGTGAAACAGGCTTTTGGAGGAATCGGACATAATGTCGTGAACCCTGCATTGGCAGCCAGAGCATTCTTAGTGGCCAGCTGGGGTGCAAGAATGACGGGAGCTGCTTTTATACCTTCTGTTGATACAATTACATCGGCAACGCCGCTCGGCATGCTTGCCGAAGGTATTACACAAAATATGCCCTCTAACTTGGATTTATTCATAGGTAATGTATATGGTTGTATAGGAGAAGTCAGTGCGCTCGCGCTTTTACTTGGTGGCGTATATCTCATATATCGCAAGGTCATCACATGGCGGATTCCCACCATCTACATAGGCACAGTATTTATTTTAATGTTTTTATTTAAACAAGATCCCGTATTTCATATTTTTGCGGGAGGCTTGATGCTCGGGGCAATTTTTATGGCGACCGATTACACAACTTCGCCGGTAACGCCGAAAGGGCAAATTGTCTTTGCGATCGGATGCGGCTTAATTACTGTTGTCATCAGATTATTTGGAAGCTATCCCGAGGGAGTATCGTATTCTATACTGCTAATGAATGTTGCAACGCCTTTAATAGAAAGATATACAAGACCTCGCGTCTACGGAACGGTTAAAAAAAGAAGATGGCCTAAAAAGAGCGGGGTGAATTGAAATGAAGGATATATTGAAATTAGGAATTGTTCTCGCTGTGATATGTATTGTGGCTGCAGGTCTGCTTGCAGTGACCAACGGAGTCACAGCACCCATTATTACACAGCAGGCGCTCGAGACGGAAACAGCAGCCAAACAGGCAGTGTTGCCGCAGGGCAAAGAGTTTGTTGATATAGACGAGAACACATTAAGTGAGTTATTAAATACTTCGGATAATGAAAATTTAAATAATGTTATACAAGTAAGCACGGCTTATGACGAAGATAATCAATTTGTAGGCATGGCAGTCAAAACAACAGTATCGGGATTTGGCGGAGATATTATCATACTTATCGGAATTGATGCACAAGGTACTGTTACAACTTATCAGGTGCTTTCTCATTCAGAAACTGCAGGGCTCGGGGATAATATGAATAAAGACTTTTTCAAAGACCAGTTTTCAGGTAAAAGCACACAAGAAACTCTTACGGTTGTGAAAAGAAATCCTGCCAGTGATACGGAAGTGCAGGCAATCACTGGTGCGACAATATCATCGAAAGCGGTCACACTGGCCGTCAGCAGTGCCATGGACGCTTATAATGTTATTATAGCGCAGCAAGAAGGGGGAGAAAAATAATGAGTTTTTTAAAACAAATTAAAAATGGGATCGTTACTGAAAATCCCACATTCAGGTTGGTTATCGGTATGTGTCCTACTCTTGCTGTAACAACATCGGCTGTGAACGGACTTGGGATGGGGCTGTCAACAGCAGTTGTTTTGATTGGATCCAATATGGTTATTTCAGCGATAAGAAAAGTAGTACCCAATAAAATAAGGATTCCGATTTTTATCGTTGTAATCGCATCGTTTGTAACAATTGTCTCTATGTTGCTACAAGCCTACCTTCCCTCGCTCAATAAATCATTGGGTATATTTATTCCTTTGATCGTTGTAAACTGCATCATACTTCAACGAGCAGAAGCTTTTGCCAGCTCGAATACAGTGATGCGTTCAATGGCAGACGGAATCGGAATGGGCCTTGGTTTTACACTTGCGTTGACGGTATTGGGACTAGTGAGAGAATTAATTGGCGCGGGAAGTATCTTTGGTGTAAGTATTTTTGGCGGAAGCTTTGAGCCGGCCTTGATATTTATTCAACCGCCGGGAGCGTTTCTGACACTTGGTTTATTAATGGCATTGGTAAATGTAATTGATTATAACAGAAAACAAAAAAAAGCTAAGGCAGGTAGAGGGGCATGAATATATTTTTAATTATCGTAAGTGCGATTTTAATCAATAATTTCGTTTTAGTAAAGTTTTTAGGGATCTGCCCGTTTTTAGGCGTGAGCAGAAAAGTAGAGACAGCGATCGGTATGGGGGCGGCCGTTATCTTTGTTATGACTGTGGCTTCGGCTATCACATACATTGTTCAATATGTAATTTTAGAAAGATTTAATATTGCATATCTGCAAACAATAGCCTTTATACTCGTTATTGCGGCCTTAGTACAGTTTGTTGAAATAGTCATCAAAAAAACAAGCCCGTCGCTCTATCAGGCTTTAGGTGTTTACTTGCCTTTAATTACAACAAACTGCGCCGTACTCGGGGTTGCGCTTTTAAATATACAAAACCAATATAATTTTATAGAAAGCATCGTTTTTGGAGCAGCTGCCGCCGTCGGATTCACTTTGGCGATTGTGTTATTTGCCGGAATCCGTGAAAGGCTGGAATTTACACCGATTCCAAAAGCACTTCAAGGATTTCCCATTGCATTGATTATCGCAGGGCTTATGTCTATGGCGTTCATGGGATTTTCAGGGATGATTTAGGAGGTATGCAATGTTTGAAAATGTTTTGAGTGCAATTTTGTGGCTGGGTGGCTTGGGATTATTTTTCGGGATTATCTTAGCGCTGGCCGCTAAAAAATTCGCTGTAAAAGAAGACCCGAAAATAGCATTGATAAGAGAAGTGCTTCCGGGTGCAAATTGTGGTGCCTGCGGATACGCAGGCTGTGACGAGTTAGCGAAAGCGATCAGCCAAGGAGAAGTGAAGGCCAATATATGCCCTTCAATGACACTCGAGAAGTTAGCCCGAGTGAGTGAAATCACAGGCACAGACGCCGGGAATGTAAACAGGCTGAAAGCCGTTGTGATGTGCGGCGGCATCGGAGAAAAATCCAAGCGTAAATTTGAATATCAAGGCATCGATGATTGCCGTGAAGCAATGATTGTTATGCAAGGGAATAAAGTTTGTGAATATGGATGCATGGGTTTCGGCACGTGTGCAAAAGCATGTGTGAATAATGCGATCACCATCGATAAAGAACATGGACATGCGTTTATTGATGAAAGTAAATGCACAGGTTGCGGCGCATGCGAAAAAGCTTGCCCAAAACATATTATTCAAAGGGTTCCGGTCAATTCTAAAGTGCATGTATACTGCAAATCGGTAAAAAAAGGCAAAGAAGCGAAAGAAATTTGCTCTGCTTCCTGCATTGGATGCGGCCTTTGCGCAAAAGAGTGTCCGCAAGGGGCAATCACGATGGTCAATAATTTGCCGGTAATAGATTATGAAAAATGTATAAATTGTGAATTATGCGCAAAGAAATGCCCGACAAAGGCAATTCGAACAAGCGAATGATCGATTTTAAAAGCGTGCGATACAAACATTTTATAAAAATATGAAATGCGTATTTTCAAATGGATTTAGTTAGTGTATAATAATAAAAAAATTATACTTAAATTCATTTAATTTTTTTTGGCATCAGGGGTCTACAATGAATGAAAACAAAACAAATAAGATGCCTAAATCTGTGACGACGGATATGGAAAACGATTACTTTGACGAAACATTTCTTTATGAAAATGCTCTGAAGAACCTGCAGCATGAAATTGAAGAGAAACAAAAAATTTTACATAAGCTGCAAAACAAAGTAAATCCATCCCAAACAGAGAAGGCAAAATCGTCTTATTATGCCACCGCAAATGAATATGAATACAGAAATAAGGACATGGTACAAAAGATAAAAGATGAAGCTGCCGATGTTCTTATTGGCGAGCTTAAAAATATTTCTTCCCATTTAAAAAGAAAATTAGCGGATATAGACGAAAAAGAGAGGCGAATCAGTTCGCGTTTGATTGAACTTGAAGAAAAACAGGCAATTTTGGAAGAAATCGACTACGTTCAGAGAATGATCCCTAAAAAAATCATTGATGAAAAAATACATGGCAGTGTTATAACAAAACAAGAAAATGATATAGAAATTGAAGACATGTTCAGACCTGCTGTGAATATGATTTCCGAAAAATCAAATAAATTGCAAAAACTAAAAAAAGAATCGGCCTCATCGGATAAAAATAAAAAGTCAGAGAAAATTAAAGATATGGTTTATATGCCCTCGCACACCGAAGAGCAAAAGATATATCAGTTAAAGCCTGATCAGACTGTGCAGACGGAAGATCAAAAAAGTGGGAATATTGCCGTAAATAATAGTACGCAAGAAATACCGATGCTTGATGCTGCGAATGAAAAAAACATACAGGCCATAAACACGAATGAAATGGATGAGAAAGGCGATGCGCTTTCTTTAAATAATACAGATATTGCAAAAGAATCGCTACCCGTAAGAGAGACCAAAAATATCAAAAGTATCACGCCGAAACCTGAACGGAAAGGTATAAATATACAGCAGCGTGACTGGAAAAATTTCGCATATATCAAAGATTCCAAAGTAAAACTCAAACAAGACGATTTACTCAATATTCATAAGACTATTGTGGATATAGAACAAGGCAGAATAAGCGCGAAAGGAATTTAACATGGCAAAACGTCGCAAGAAGAAATACAGCTTCAAACCCAGGTTTTACATCATAATAGCTCTTTTTGTTTTCTTGCTGGTTGTGGTAGTAAAATTAATTGCGGGCTTAATTGACAGTGCAGGGACAACAGCTGCATCAGCTGATGCCGTAGAATCAAACGGTATTTTAATTGCGGTAGATTCCGGGCATGATTCACAAACCGATAAAGGGGCAATAGCGGCCGGGGGTATCAGCGAATATCAGCTTAATGATGCGGTATCTACTGCGCTTGAAGAGGAACTTGAAAGCAGGGGCTATACTGTCATTCAAACAAGAGCTTTGAATAGTAGAGAAGAAAAATCACTCAATGAGAGAGTGCTTGAAATAAATGAAGCATGGCCTGATCTGCTTGTAAGCATACATCATAATGCAAATGAAGATGATTCCGTTAAGGGATTTACAATTATTTATAACAGTCAAAAAATGGATGCTTATGATGGACAATACATAAAATATAAAAATAATACTTATAAAGTAACCAAGCAAGAAGACGGTTATATTTATTATGAATCGGGCAGCAGAGAGAAACGTCTTAAAATAGAAGGCAATGAAGGAAACTACGAATTGATTGATCTTACAGCCGATGAGCTTGTGCAGCAGAGTATCGATGCAGCGAACGATATTTATGAGTCTATGAGCGCACTTAGCTTTATATCACCTTTATCCGAAAAGAAAGAGAATGTAATTATAAATCAGAATTTACAAATTTTGCGTCAAACACACTGTGTCGGCCTTATGGTCGAGTGCGGCTTTATAACAAACGACGAAGAATTGGCCGAACTGACAAATGAAAACAATCAAAAAGAAATGGCAAAATCGATTGCAGACGGCATAGATGCGTATTTTAGTGAAGAAAGTAATTGACATCTTTATATAAATATATTAAAATAATCAAACGTGTATCCGCACAAATAAGGTTTTAAAGTTTGATGTCAAACACCTGCATTTGGCGAGGTTGGATAGAGGAGGTAAAAATTATGTATGCAGTTATCAAAACAGGCGGAAAACAATATCGAGTCAGCGAAGGCGATATCATCAATGTTGAAAAAATAGCGCGAACAGAAGGCCAAAGCGAAGTCAACATTAAAGAAGTTCTCATGATCGTAGATGGGGAAAATGTCACGGTTGGAACTCCTTATGTTGACGGTGCAAGTGTTATTGCAACAGCGCTTGAAGATGGAAAAAGCGAAAAAGTTATTGTTTTTAAGTATAAACGCAAAAAAGATTACAGAAGAAAACAAGGACATAGACAACCCTTTACAAAATTAGAAATCAGCAAAATCGAAGTAAAATAGCTGATTATTCAGAATTGTAAACTTAAGCAAAAGGAGGTAATAAATATGGCGCATAAGAAAGGTGTCGGAAGTTCAAGAAACGGCAGAGACAGTGAATCCAAACGATTAGGCGTAAAACGTGCCGACGGCCAATTTGTATTATCCGGCAATATTTTAGTAAGACAAAGAGGAACTAAAATACACCCTGGTGTGAATGTAGGCAGAGGAAACGATGATACACTTTTTGCTTTGATTGACGGTGTTGTTAAATTTGAAAGAAAAGACAAAACACGCAAACAAGTAAGTGTATATCCGCAAGCATAGCATTTGATTATATAAAAAACATTAAGGGCAACTAAACAGCCCGGCACTCTTCTGGGTGTCGGGCTTCGTTTTTCTATACCATGAAATAAACAACGTGTTACATTTCATTTCTATGGAATACTTTAGATGAATGAATATGTGTAGGAAGAGGCAAGGAAATGTTTGTAGATTATGTAAAAATATCCGTGAAAGCGGGAAAAGGCGGAGACGGCAGCATGGCTTTTCGCAGAGAAAAATATGTGCCCAATGGCGGACCTGCCGGCGGAGACGGAGGAAAAGGCGGCAGCGTTATATTTATGGCTGACTATGGTGAAAACACTCTGCTTGCTTTCCGATACAAAAAAAAATTTAAAGCCGAAAACGGTGGAGGCGGAGAGGGAAACAATAAGACAGGGAAAAGCGGAGCAGATCTTATGATAAAAGTTCCTGTCGGCACGATTATAAAAGATTCTAATACAAATAAAGTATATGCCGATCTAACCTATGACGGGCAGCGGGTCATCATAGCTAAAGGCGGTAGCGGAGGCCGTGGAAACCAGCATTTTGCAACTTCGACAAGGCAATCGCCGAGGTTTGCGGAACCCGGGCAGCTTGGTGAAGAAAAAGAGCTGACGCTGGAATTGAAAGTACTTGCCGATGTAGGGCTTGTGGGGTTCCCCAATGTAGGGAAATCCACTTTTCTCGCATCCGTAACAAATGCATCCCCAAAAATTGCCAACTATCATTTCACAACTATCAATCCAAATCTGGGTGTTGTGGAGTATAAGGGCGCAAAGGAATTTGTGATTGCGGATATCCCCGGCATTATCGAAGGTGCACATGAAGGTGCGGGGCTAGGACACAGATTTTTAAAACATATAGAACGTACCAGATTGATATTACATTTAATAGATGCATCGGCCGGTGAAGGCAGGAAACCGAAAAATGATTTTGACATTATCAATGAAGAGTTGACAAAATATAATTTAAAACTTTTAGATAGAAAGCAAATCATCGTTTTAAATAAAATTGATTTGATTAATGATAAAAGCAAGATTGAAGACCTCAAAGATTATTTTAAAACGCTGGGATATGATGTTTATGCAATCTCGGCTGCCAACGGAGAGGGTGTCAATACCTTGCTCGATAAAGTCATCCAAACACTAAGTGAAATTGAAGAGAATGTGCAGCCCTTTGATTATAGCAGAGAGATAAAAGATGTAAAAATTATTACGCATGAAGCAGAGAGTCAAAAGCCGTTCAAAATAGAAAAAAGATCCGAGGGATTATTTTATATTACGGGAAAACTGGCAGACACGATGCTGCGCAGGGTCAATTTTGACGATTCGTATTCGGCGGCGTATTTTCAAAAGGTAATGGTAAAAGAAGGTGTAGAAGATGAACTGAGACGAATGGGCATCAAAAACGGTGATACAGTTGTGATCAATGATTTGGAATTTGAATATTTTGAATAGGAGAAAAGCAGTGTTAGATAGTAAACAAAGAAGTTATTTAAAATCTTTGGCAAGTGAATTACATGATACCATTTATATAGGCAAAGAAGGCATTACACAAGGAGTGATAAAGCAACTTGCAAACGAGCTTCAAGCAAATGAACTTGTAAAAGGCAAAGTCCTTGACAGCAGTTTGCTTTCTATAAAAGAAGCCGCAGAGCAACTGGCTCTGCAAACCAATTCGCAGGTTGTATATACAATCGGCAAAAAATTTGTGTTATATAAAGAAAATAAAGAAAAGGCGCGCATCAACCTGCCATGAAAAAATATGGTATATTAGGCGGAAGCTTTAACCCTATACATTTAGGGCATTTGATACTTGCCCAAGAAGCACTATGCACATTTCATTTAGATAAAGTGCTGTTTATTCCAACCACCGATAATCCGTTAAAGAAAAAAAAGAATCTGGTCAGCAAATATGACCGCTATGAGATGACGGCTCTGGCCATAGAAGACAATGAACACTTTGAAATAAGTGATATTGAACTCAAAAATACGGGATACAGCTATACAATAGATACGATCAGGGAGCTTTTGCGAAAAGATCCAGATGTGCAGTATTATTTTATTTGCGGAGCCGATATTATCTTTCATTTGCAGCGGTGGAAAGAATTCGAAGAGCTGTTTAAAAGTGTCTTATTTACCGCAGCTTATAGAAAAGGCTACGATAAAGAAAAGCTGTATAGTGAAATAGAGAAGCTCAACCGGTCGTATGATGCGCATATCATTACATTCCAAGCGCCTCTGATCGATATTTCTTCGACGGTCATACGCAACAGAATCAAAGAAAACGGCAGTGTAAAATATATGATGCATGACAAGGTGTATGAATATATTCAAAATAATGGCTTTTATAAGGAGTAAATAGAAGTATGGACAATGAGTCTATTATAGAGTATTTAAAACAAAATTTAAGCGTTCAACGGTTTAAACATACAATGTGCTGCGCAAAGCTTGCAAAAGAGCTTGCGGGCATATACGCCGCAGATGAAGAAAAAGCCTACAAAGCAGGATTGCTGCATGATGCGGCAAAAGAATTGAGCATTCTTCAGATGCGGCAATACATCAAAGAGGGCGGGCTGGATGTAGATATTTACATGTTGAACAATCCCGCGCTTTTACATGCGTATGCATCAGCCGTGATGGCAGATAAAGTATTCGGCGTATGCGATAAGGATATCATCAGTGCTATTATGCATCACACAACGGGTAAAGCCGACATGACACTGCTGGAAAAAATTATTTTTATTGCGGATGCCAGCGATGAGAGCAGAACATATGATAAAAGAATCAGAGAATGGAGAGAACTCGCGAAAGAAAATATAGACAGTGCGATTTTGAAAGTGCTCGATTATAATATTATCAAAGTTGTCAACAGAGGGTTTGTTTTGCATGAAAATACCGTAAAAGCAAGGAATTATCTGGTAATCAATCATGCAACTTGATGATACAGTTGTAAATAAAAAGACTGATTTTTTAAAATTGATTGCAGCATTTACAATGCTGCTTGATCATGCGGCATTGCTTTCGATAATTGCAAGTTCCAATACATATATTGCTTTAAGAATCATCGGGCGCCTTGCCTTCCCGATTTTTGCGTATTACATTGCAGTCGGGTTTACCCATACACATAATCTGAAAAAATATGTGACAAGGCTGCTGGTCTGTGCGGTTGTTTCCCAAATTCCTTTTGCGCTTTATTTTAAAGAGCCGTTTAATTTAAATATAATTTTTACGTTTCTGTTTGCAATTGCAGTATTATATTTTTTAAAACTAAGGTGGCATTACACGGCATTTGCTCTTGCATTGCTTCCGGTTTGCACACAGATTTTGTTCAATATAAGCACAGATTATTCAACCTATGGTATTTTAACTGTAGTGGCTTTTTACATCTTTATGCAGGAAAAAACAAAGGCAGGGCTTGCGTTTATCATCCTTACTGTAGTCTTTAGCGTCTTGACATCTTCTTATGTGCAGCTGTTTTCAATTTTGGCACTGCCGATTATTTATTTGAAACATCCCATAGGAATAAAAATGCCAAAATATTTTTTTTACTATTTTTATCCGAGCCATATCATGGTATTATACATTTTGAGTATTTTATTTTTTTAAAAGTTAAAAAGTTATAAGGAGAAATTATGGAAAAGGAGAATTATCTAACAAAAGAACAGAAAATAAAAAAAGTTCTTACATACCGATGGGTTGTGTACGCCATGTTGATATTGTCGTATTTTATAGTATTTGTGCACAGAATGTCGGTGGGAATTATCAAGCAAGAGCTTGTAGATGCTTTTGCGATGTCTCCGGTAGGCTTCGCGACGCTTGGAGCAATGTATTTTTATGCTTATGCGGCGATGCAGATACCAACGGGTATATTGGCGGATACACTCGGTGCAAGAGTCACTGTTACCATAGGCTCCATTGTGACCGGTATAGGATCAGTATTGTTTGGAATAGCGCCCGTTGCCTCTGTTGCGTTTGTCGGAAGGCTTCTGGTTGGGCTTGGCGTATCGGTTACATTTATCAGCCTGTCTAAAATCCAGACAACATGGTTCAAAGAAAAAGAATTCGGCACCATGTCCGGGCTTACACAGCTGTTGGGCAATACCGGCGGAGTCGTGGCTCAGACACCTATGGCAATCCTTGTGGCAGCTTTTACGTGGCGGACCACATTTATCGGAATGGGAATCATATCGCTCGTCATAGCCGTGCTTTGTTATTTGCTAGTAAGAAATAAGCCGCAGGATATGGATCTGCCTTCAATTGCAGAAATCGAAGGCAGAAGAGAAGATATGCAAAAAGGTGAGAAAGTAAGCGTTAAAGAAGGCTTAAAAGGTGTGTTATCAAATAAAAGAATAATAGCACCGTTCATGTTTTTACTTTGCTACTCGGCAGTGTTTCTAACTTTCACGGGCACCTGGGGCGTATCGTATATAAAAGATGTTTACGGACTTGATAATATTTCGGCATCAAAATACATTACATATATGATGATAGCTCAGGCTATATCGGCTTTACTCATAGGGTTTACTTCGGATAAAATCAGAAGCAGGAAAAAACCTTTAATCATACTTGGTCTGATAGGAAATGTTGTGCTGCTTGTAATAGTAATCGGAGGGAAGCTGCCTTTGGGACTTCTTGCGGTATTGCTTGTCATTGTCAGCGCAAGCATGACTTGTCTTGGAATGTCATGGCCTATCGCCAAGGAAGTAAATAACCCCAAATATGCGGGAATGGGCATGAGCGTTGTGAATGTAGGCGCCTTTATAGGAGGAGCCGTAGGCCCTGCCATTTTTGCGGCGCTGCTCAACCAGTCTGCGACCGGTATTGATATATACAAACCTGCAATGATATTCCTGGCTGCGCTTGCTATTGTTGGCTTTATCTTTTCACTCTTTGCAAAAGAAACAAAATGCAGAAACATTTATTTTGATAATAAATAAAAAAATGACTTCGAAAGAAGTCATTTTTTTAGCCTGTATTTCATTAAATATTTATTTTTTATGTATTTGCGCGAAGACTATTTTTATATATAATAGAGACGAATACAAAAAAGGAATAAAAGCATGTATCCCAAAATTGCAATCAAATTAAAACTTATAGAGCAAAATATGCAAATCATACTAAAACAATGCCGCAAAAGAGGCATTGAGCCGGTCGGAGTTACAAAAGTGCACAAAGCAGACAGGCATATCGTTGATCTTTCAATAAAGACCGGATTTAAAAAACTCGGAGATTCCAGACTGCAAAATTTAAAGAAATTGAAAGAGTATGATGTTGAAAAACTGTTGATTCGAATCCCCATGCCTTCGGAGATAAAAGAGCTGGTAGGAATCGCCACTGCGTCTCTTATATCATCGGTTTCTGTAGCACAGCTGATTGATAAAGAATCAAAAAAGCAAAATAAAATTTTTAAGGTAATTTTAATGTATGATATCGGAGATTTAAGGGAAGGTGTTTACGGACAGGATAATTTTCTTCAGGCGGCATCCGAAATTCAGTCTTTAGAGAATGTCGTTTTATATGGTATCGGTACAAATATGGGATGTATGAACGGGATATCGCCGTCAGAGGATAATTTAACTGAGCTGGTTCATGTAAAAGAAAAAACAGAACAATGCATAGGCAGAAAAATTGAGGTTTTATCGGCAGGGAATACCGATGTTTTTGCTTATCTTTTAGAGCATGAGAATATAAAAGGCATTAACGAACTACGAATAGGGGAAGCGATTATGATGGGAACGGATGCAGCCGAAGGTGAAATTGATATTCTAAATCAAAATGCTGTTACGCTGTATGCGGAGGTGATCGAAGTCTATGACAAACCATCCATTCCGACCGGACATGTTGGGCTGAATCCTTTTGGAGAAAAAGTTGAGAGCAAAGATTTGGGTATAAGGCGCAGAGCCATATTGGCGCTTGGCAGGCAAGACGTCAATTATCTGCATATGATTCCAAAAGATGAAAATATGATTATTATAGGGCAAAGCAGTGACCACACGGTGCTTGACATTACAAATTGCATCAGGCAGTATCAGCCGGGAGAGATCGCAGAATTTAGTTTGAAATACGGAGGGATACTGGCGGCATATACATCGGAATTTGTAGAAAAAAATTATATTTAGCTGCAGGCAACGCATATTGACTAAAGCAGGGCAAATTGATAGAATAACTACACTAAAATAAAAACAGAGTAGAGATATCGCGTTAAGTGTTGAAGGGTTGGAAGTACCTTCAAACGAAAGGAATCTCCTGCGGTGGTATCTCGCTTCCGCTGTTTATGGATTAGCTGACTGATATAATATGTACGGTGCGGTATAGTTAACCCCTAATAGGAAGTATTACTCTTAAAGAAGAGAGGTAATACAATGAACAATCAAATTTCCAAATTCAAAATTTCCACAAAATCTTTAGCGGCAGTGAGTCTGCTGTGCGCAATCAGCATTATCTTAGCAAGAGTATTCGGCATTGTTGTGCCGATAGCAGGTTTTCCTGCTTTGAAATTAAACTTTGCATTTTTGCCCCTGCTAATAGCGGGTCTCTACTATGGGCCTACAGCAGGGTTTTTATGCGGCATGGTGGCAGATATTTTAGGATATATGATAAATCCTATGGGCGGCGCTTTTTTTCCTGGATTCACACTCACCACGGCACTCTGCGGGGCGATTCCGGGAGCGCTTGAGAAGTATATTGATAAAATAAAACATCTGAAGTTCATTAATTCATTGTTTATTTTATCTTTGAGCACAGTGTTTGTCATCGTTTTATTTCTATCGGGCTCTTTGAGTTTTGCGAACGGAAACTTTTATTATGGAGACAGTATGGTCAATTTTGCTCTCATAATCACCGTGCTGGTAATGCTGTTTATTTATATACTGTTGCCGTTTATTATCCATAAATTATTTGCCGAAAAATATAATTCGGTAGATAAAATTTATTTTATAGTCACAGTTACTTATATTATCACAACAGTGATACTGAATACTTTCTTTTTATCCTATTATTTCGGTAAAGGATTTTTGGTATTTCTGCCGGTGAGGCTGATTACGGCATATATAATGATCCCGTTAAATACGGTACTTATTTTAATTATTATAAAAACTTTGAAATTAAAACATGGAGAGAATAAACATGGCTTATAAAAGTGATATACAAATAGCGCAAGAAGCAAAGATAGAAGATATAAGAACGATAGCAAAAAAACTTTCCCTATCGGAAGACGATTTGGATTTATATGGTAAATATAAAGCGAAAATCGATTATAATTTACTAAAAAAAAATAAAGATAAAGAAGCCAAATTAATATTAGTGACCGCAATCAATCCCACACCTGCGGGAGAAGGCAAAACAACAACCACAATAGGGCTTGCCGACGCACTCACAAAGCTCAATAAAAACACTGTTGTAGCATTGCGGGAGCCATCTTTAGGCCCCGTATTCGGTGTAAAAGGCGGCGCGGCCGGGGGCGGATATGCGCAAGTGATCCCCATGGAAGATATCAATCTTCATTTTACGGGAGACCTGCATGCAATCGGTGCGGCCAATAATTTGCTTGCTGCTATGGTGGATAATCATATTTTCCAGGGTAACAAGAAAAATATCGACGTGCGAAGGGTCACATGGCGAAGAGCGCTCGATATGAACGATCGTCAGCTGCGCAATATCGTGTGCGGGCTTGGCGGAAAAGTACAGGGTATGCCCAGGGAAGATGGTTTTGATATCACGGTAGCGAGTGAAGTTATGGCCGTATTCTGCCTTTCGGCAGATATAGAAGATTTGAAAAACAGATGTGCAAAAATTGTGATAGGGTATGATTACGACGGAGCTCCCGTAACAGCGGGGGATATTAATGCACAAGGCGCAATGGCGGCATTGTTAAAGGATGCATTAAAGCCAAACTTGGTGCAAACTTTAGAGGCTACGCCGGCATTTATCCATGGCGGACCATTTGCCAATATTGCGCATGGATGCAATTCCATTATTGCGACAAAAATGGCTATGCACTTTGCTGACTATGTCATCACGGAAGCCGGATTCGGTGCAGATTTAGGTGCGGAAAAGTTTTTGGATATAAAATGCAGGATGACAGGGCTAAGCCCTGATGGTGTTGTGATTGTAGCGACCATCAAAGCGCTTAAATACAATGGGGGTGTGCCTAAAAATGAACTCGATAAAGAAAATTTAGCAGCGCTTGAAGCCGGCATTCCAAATTTGCTCAAACATATCGAAAATATAACAGGCGTTTTTAAACTGCCAGCGATTGTTGCGCTCAATAAATTCCCTAATGACACGGATACTGAAATTGAGCTTGTAAAGCAAAAATGCAGTGCGCTCAATGTCAACGTAGTATTATCGCAAGTATGGGAGAACGGTTCGGCGGGCGGCATTGATTTGGCGCAAGAAATTATAAAAATTACAGAGGGTGAAAAGCCGGCTTTTGAATATGCATATGAGCTTGATATGAGTATTGCAGAAAAAATAGAAAATATTGCGGTAAAAATTTATGGAGCCGACGGAGTAGATTTTACCTCTAAAGCGATCAAAGAAATGAGAAATTTGGAGAAATTGGGATTCGGAAACCTACCGATCTGCATTGCTAAAAATCAATATTCGCTTACCGATGATCCAACAAAATTAGGACGCCCCGAAGGCTTTAGAATCACGGTGCGCGATATGACGGTATCGGCAGGGGCAGGATTTATTGTTGCGCTCACCGGGGAAATTATGAAAATGCCCGGGCTCCCCAAAGTGCCTGCGGCGGAGAAAATAGATGTAAATTCTAACGGAGTAATTACAGGGTTGTTCTAATGACTATGGATAATAATTTAAATCAATTAAGTGTAGATGAATTTGTTGCAGCGCTTTATTCAAAGCAGCCGGTTCCGGGAGGAGGCGGGGTTGCCGCATTGTGCGCAGCTATGGCAGCCGCGCTATGCGGTATGGTTGCCAACTTAACATATGGAAAGAAGAAATACGAAAAATATAATGAAGATATTGAAAAAATATTGAAAAAATCATTGTCTGTGAAAAATCATTGTCTTGAGTTTGTAAATGAAGATGCCCGTAGCTTTACTCCGTTGGCAAAGGCGTATTCTCTTCCGGCGCAAAGCGAAGAGCAAAAAACAGTAAAGAATGAAGCTATGCAGATTGCATTGAAAGCAGCTTCACAAACTCCTGTGGAGTGTATTCGGATTTCTTGTGAGATCATTGCAATGCTTGCGGAGCTAAGCGAGAAAGGAAACATGTTAGCTTTAAGCGACATCGGGGCGGGAGCTGCCTGCGTACTTGCCGCAATCAAAAGCGCTTGGATGACGGTATTGATCAATATCAATCTCATGGACGATACGCAGTATGTGAATACCGTAAGAGAAGAGCTGAGAATTCTCATCAAGCAGGCAGAGATAGACTGCGCTCAAATTTATGATAAGGTTGAAGAAAAGTTATGCCGAGTATAATTCTTTCCGGAAAACCGGTTGCAGATAAAATTTCAAATGATGTTACCCAAAAAACGGATGATTTAAAACAACAGGGGATTATCCCGAAGCTTTCGATTATAAGGGTAGGCAGCAAACCCGAAGATGTCTCTTACGAGAAAAGTGCATTGAAGAGAATGAATAGATGTGGTATTGTAACAAAAGTGGATCTGTTGCAAGAGGATGTTTCCACTGATACACTTTTAAAACTGCTTGAAACCAAAAATAACGACAGCAGTGTTCATGGTATTCTTATCTTCCAGCCGTTGCCGTCCGGCATAGATGCAATGCGTATCAGAAAGAACATCTGCCCTTTGAAAGATGTGGACTGTATTCATCCGCAAAGCAGTGCGAAAATGTATCTTGAAGATAAAAATGCGCTCATTCCGGCAACGCCCGGGGCGGTGGTGGAAATCTTGCATTATTATGATATCGCCTTACAAGGAAGCAATGTTGCGGTATTGGGACGCTCTATGGTTGTGGGCAGGCCGCTTTCCATGATGCTTTTAAATGAAAACGCAACGGTGACTATTTGCCACTCCAAAACAAAAAATATTGCACAAATTTGTAAAAGAGCTGATATTATAATTTCCTGTATCGGAAGAGCGGGTTTTGTCACAGAAGAATTTGTGCAAAGTCGTTCGGTGGTAATTGATGTAGGAATAAACTTGAATGCAGACGGAAAAATATGCGGAGATGTGGCATATAATAAAGTTGAGGATAGGGTGCATGCCATAACTCCGGTGCCGGGAGGTGTTGGAGCCGTCACAACATCGGTACTTGCGAAAAATATTGTTTATGCGGCGCGACATTTAAATATTTGAAAATATTGAAAGGATTATGCAAGATGACGTTTAATAATATCTATGATTGTCTTCGTGTTATTGATAAATACAGAAATTTAAAAAGAGGAGAATTAAGCTCTATTGAAGACATCTATTTAAAAGAATGTGTTATGAGTTGGCTTTGGGGCAAAATTTGGGATAAGCCACAATCGGAATTCGATATTATCAGTGCACTGCCAAGGCCGTGCAGAAGCGTCTATAGCTGTGTCACAGTGCTTAATGAACTTGAAAGCGGTGGATTTGGACAGCTTTTTTCGAATATTGATGAGAGAATAATTTATCTTGCCAAAGAAGGTTGTTATGATTTAAGAGCCGATGCAATCGGTGATATATTATGTGAGGCGCTGGATGTGTATGAAAGTGCGAAACAAGATGCCCTTATGCTTGAATCTGCCGAAGAAAGTGCAGGATTATTCGATTTAGATGCCTTTGGGTATTATGATGACTTATACTGCGAAGAAGCGGATAAAAACAATATCGAGCAGTTGATCATTGATTTTATCCGAAAATACAGTGATTCTTTCGGGGATATCTACTACAAGATCATAGAAGCGTCAAAAGAAGATATACAGACAGTGCAAAATAAAATCATGCAATATAATGAAGATTATTTTAAAGACAGTAAACAATATGCCTATTGTATCAAATGTGAAACTGGCAGTTTAATCGCTGCCGTTGCAGCATTAAAGATATGTAACAGTATACAGATAGAGTTCCTGTGGGTGGATGAACCCTACCGCCATAAAGGACTGGGTACGGTGTTATTAGAAAAGATAGAAGAAAATGCAAAAGACGATGGAGTGCATCTTTTGTACTTATATGTATACGGATTTCAATCCATTGAGTTGTACTTAAAAAACGGATATCAAGTTTTCGGTCAATTAGAAAAGTGTGTCGGAAAATACGATCAATATTTTTTAAAAAAAGAATTATAACGATAGATTCAAAATAGCAGTATAAGATCATTAAATGAAAGTAATATACCAATCATATGAAAAGACCGTTTTTTACACTGTTAATTTTTATTATCTTTTCTGTTTGCATCTCTAAAATATGCAGTTCTGTTTTGCTGAGCGTAGCCATACTGGCACTACTGTTTGCTATCTATTATTTTTATATTTCAAAAAAAGTAACATTAAAATATCTTCTTCTTTTTTTTATTATAACCTCGTTTTTTTCGGTATACACAGACAATGTTTTAAATAATCAATATGATCTCAAAGAATATGAAAATCAAAAAACAGAATTGTATGTGCAAATTCTCTCTTCGTCAAATGAAAAAACAAAGTATACACAAATATATGCAAAAGCATACGGCATAATCGATGGGAACATATTTACTGAAATAAATCAAAAAGTGTTGCTTTATGTTTACGGTGATACACAAGCTTTAAGTCCCGGAGATAAAATAAAGCTTACAGGCAAGATTGTCTGCCCGTATGCTGCCGACGAAGCCGGAGAATTTGATTATAATTTATACCTCAAGTCAAAAAGGGTGTATTCCATCGTTCAGGTTTCAGGTAAAAATATTGAGTTTATAAGCACCGGTAATTTGTTTTTATATGTTAACAAAATATATGAATTGAAAAATAATATTGAAGAAAATTTGAGAGCTTTTATGCCGGACAGCGCCGTGGACACAGTTAAAGGGATTCTCTGGGGAGACAAATCTACAGAAAGTGAGCTTTATGAGGATTTAACGGTTATCGGGGCGAGTCATATACTCTCGGTAAGCGGGCTTCACGTTGGTTATATTTATTTGCTTTGTATTTTTCTGTTTAAAAGAGCAAAACTGAATCGTAAACTCCAAACGCTGTTTATTTTATTCATACTTTTTATATATGCGGCTATGTCTGCTTTTTCAGTCAGCGTATTGCGCGCATGTATCATGTTTGCCGTTATCGAATTTTCAAAATTGAATAAAAGATTATATGATCCGTTGTCTTCTCTGTCTTTTGCGGCAAGTACTATCTTGCTGCTCAACCCGATTGCGCTCTTCACCGCATCGTTTCAGCTTTCGTTTGGCGCGGTTGCGGGAATTTTATTTTTTATGCCGATGATCAACCGAAAAATAAATAGGATAAAATTGAAATTTCTCCGTCTGCCTCTTCAAATCATTGCAATTACGGTTTGCGTACAGCTTGCCACGTTGCCTATTGTGCTCTATCATTTTTCCCGCGTATCACTTATAGCACTATTTGCAAATGTGATCATCATACCGCTGGCAGGAATCATTGTAATCACAGCGTTTATAGGGATGTTTTTAAGTTTTTTCCCTGCCATGAGCCCTTATTTTTGGCTGTTGACAAAAGAAACAGAGGCATTAAATTATATAGCGGATTTGTTTTCAAAAGCAAACTATGCTAATATAACTCTAAGTAGAATGCTCCTCGGTGAAATCGTCGTTTTTTATATGCTGTTATTTTTTATTTTTGGATATTTTGATAAACAAAATAAAAAACCGATTTATATTGCCGGTATTCTCACAGGGGCATGTATCATGATATCCTTTATTAAAATAATGCTTTAAGGGTGTGAAATGACAAAATCAAACAAGCGAGTTTATTCTTACAGAGATTTAGAAAAAACAGATAAATTACTCTATGAAAAAGCTTTATATATTTATGGTAAAGATAACTTCATAGCCGAGCAGCGCATAAAAAATCAATGCGGCGCATCTATGAATATGGATCTTAAAGAATTAAACATGAAAACCATAGACGGCAGAAAAGCAAAGCCGGAAGATATTATCAACGAAATCAATACTCCGCCTGTATTTGATAAATATAAACTTATAACAGTGAAAAACAGCGCCCTCTTTGAAAAAAACGCGAAGTCAGACAATAAACAGATACAGTTGCTCATCGATGCGCTTCAAGAAAAATATGAAGATATTCTGTTTGTGTTTTTATCGGATGATATGCCGTATTGGTCAAATGCATTGTTCGGATATTTCAAAGAAACAAATACGGCTTTTGAGCTGAACGGTTGTGATGAGAAAACAAGCTACATGAAGAACTGGATACGTAAACAAGCAAAAGATTCGGGTATAAACCTAAGCGAACAATGCGCCGGATTTATGCTTGATTATGTTGGCTATTACGAAGAGGGCAATAAAGTAAATGCAAGAATGCTATCGATGGAGTTAAGCAAACTATATAGTTATTGCTTGGGAAAACATGATATTGAGACAGATGATATCAAGAAAATATGTTCGGCGTATTTTGCGGAAAGCATCGATATCTTAATCAATGCTTTAAACAGGAAAGATTTACTTCCGGCGATGAGAGCATATGAACAACTCATAAAAAACAATATTTATCCGACTGTTATCCTCACGGCAATTGTCTCAAATTTTAATATGATGCTTTTATATAAACAGTATTCAAAAAATACAAATTTAAATGCATGGGACATGCTGTCTAAAGTGAGAAAATTGAAAAGCATTAAATATGCAAGACTTACGGGAATCCAAAATATCATTCAGCATCAATCCATGTTTTATGAGATAAAAATAAAAAGTATTCTTTTTGTATGTGCAAAATATGATAATGCGGTGAAGAGCGGAACGCTCGAGGCTAAACTAGGCCTCGAGAGAATAATATACTTTATTTGTTCTTGACCAATGGATTTTATCGTATTGTAAACCTAAGAAAAGTTAGTAAAATTCTGTTGGAGGAGCACATATAGATGAGAGACTTATCCTTAAACTATTCCGAAAAAAAGATAACTCCTGAAATCGCATGGCGTATATAATCTGCCAAACACAGCAAGTATTTTTTTGGATTTCGTTTTCCTTCGCCGCATCATGCATTGCTTTATTCTATTATTTATCATTCTACTTATGGTCGGTACAGAGAAGTTGGCTACATCTGCGCTGCTTCGGGTACCGGAAATACGAAATGCTTTCAAAAGCGAATATTTTGAAAAGGTACGATGTAAAAGCTATTGAATTTTCATAGCTTTTTATTGTTTTAACTGAAAATTAAGTATATAATGGTAAAATATTTTAAAAATACGGTAATTTTTATCAATATCAGAGGCAGAAATGAAGATAAAATCATCTTATCATATTCACAGCACATATTGTGACGGGAAAAATACGATTGAAGAAATGGTTCAAAAAGCAATCGATAAGAATTTTACACATATAGGATTCTCATCGCACGCACCTTCGCCCGAAAAGTATAATAACGAATGTCTTATGAATATAAATGCATATGAAAAATATAAAAATGAAGTTTTTTATATGGGGACAAAATACAAAAATAAAGTTAATATTTTCTTAGGGTTGGAATATGACTGCTATGAAGATATCGGTATGGCCCAGTTGGTCCCGATAGCGGATTTGGATTATTATATCTTAAGCATACACTCACTTGGCATAGACAGCCAATTAAAAGCAATTGACGGTACTGCTGATGAATTCGAAGAACTCCTTGAGTCGGATAGTGAAGGTATTTACAGTATTGTAAAAAGATATTATTCGTTGCTGACCGCACAAATAATAAAAAACAAGCCGGATATTATCGGCCACTTTGATATCATTAAAAAAAACAATGTCGGCAATAAATATTTTAATGATAAAGACAACTGGTATTTGGATATCGTCAGTGAAAGTATGAAAATTATAAAAAAAACAGGTTGTGTGATGGAAATAAATACAGGCGGCGTAGCGAGATATGGTAAAGAATGCCTGTATCCTTCCGATGAAATATTAGAAATGGCGAAGGAATTTGATATTGCTTTGATGTTGAATTCGGATGCACATACAGCCGATAATTTGGACTTTTTCTATGAACAGACAATAGATAAAATCAAAAAAATAGGCATAAAGAGACTACATTTTATTACCGAGAATGGCTGGGACGACTATAAAATATAGAATTTAAGGAGTGAGATATATGGCAAAAAAACTTGTTGCAGATATGCATATTCATTCCAATGAATCAGACGGTGTTTTAAAACCGGAAGAAATTATACGAATCGCACAAAAAATACCGAATATGGCTGCGATTTCCATTACCGATCACGATACGGTAGAGGGAAGCAGAAAAGCAATCAACTACCCCGATAAGAAGATAGAATTTATACCTGGAATTGAGTTTAGCTGTGAAAAAAACAGTGAAGAGGTGCATATCCTCGGCTACTATATAGATGTCGGTAACGAGATCTTATCACAGACAGAAAAACGCTTGCTGCGTTTACGTGAGAGGCGGATACACAACTTCATAAACAAGCTGAACGAAAATGGTATTCGCATCACGATAGAAGATGTACACGAATATTCTACCGGCAAAGCCGTGGGCAGACCGCATTTGGCACAGGCAATATTTCATCACGGGTATACACAAACGATGGAAGAAGCATACGGCAATTATTTATCGGCAGGATGTGCAACATATGTGCCTCGGAGTAAAATGACAGTCGAAGAAGCAATGCGCGTTATTGAGTGTGCGGGCGGAATCAGTGTGATTGCGCATCCGTCAAGTCTTAAAAACCAGAATATTGTGAAGGAAATTATTGGTATGGGGATTATGGGTATAGAGGTATATCATCCAATGAATTCAAATCAAAATATAGAAGACTACTTGAAATTAGCTAAAGAAAATAATCTTTTTATAACCGGTGGGAGTGATTTTCATTCATCTCAGCGTGCGGGAAGACCACTGTTTGGACAATATAATATAAATTATGACCATGTAAAAAGAATGAAAAAATACTCATTAAATTAATTTAATCAGAGGTGTTTTGTCAGAAAATGCGATATTTATATAGATTTAATCAGTTTATAGAAAAGTGGATGCCGTTTGTGACGCCAATCTGTTTAACGATAGGAATTTTAAGTGCGTCCTATTTAAGCAAACTTGCTTTTATGGTGCCGTGGGCCTTTGCCTTTATGACATTTACGGGAAGCTTGGGATCAGGATTCCGGGATATGAAAAAGATCGTAACGGATCCGATACCGCTTTTTGTTGTTTTATTTATTCTCCATGTGTGGATGCCGATGATTGCATTTGGCGTAGGAAATTTATTTTTCCCGGGCTCGCCTTATTTCATAACCGGAATTGTATTGGCATTTGTAGTTCCTACAGGGATTGTCAGCCTCGTATGGGTTTCAATCTATAAAGGAAACAGTATTCTAACGATTTCCATTATTTTACTGGATACCTTTCTTGCACCGATCTTGATTCCGCTTTCATTAAAACTCTTAGTCGGCACAACCGTGGAAATCAATGCGCTGGGTATGGTGAAAGACCTTATTTTTATGATCGCTATCCCTGCTGTGCTTGCAATGGGTTTAAACGAATATACAAAAGGAGAGATCAAAAAAACCTGGTCTCCTAAATTGGCGCCTTTTAGTAAAATCGGTTTAGTTATGGTCGTCAGTATCAACTCTACAAAAGTCGCACCATTTTTTAAAGAGTTAAATCCTGTTCTGTTTGCCATCGCCGGCACCATTTTGCTTATCGCTTCAACGGGATATGTGTGGGGGTGGATTGCTTCTCGAATTTTAAAAAAAGAATATTCTACTACGATATCAATGACTATTAACAGCGGAATGCGAAATATCAGTGCGGGAGCTGTGCTTGCTGCGCAGTATTTTCCCGGAGAAGTGATGTTTCCTGTTATGATCGGTACGGTTTTTCAACAAATTCTCGTCTCTATCGCCGCACACACTTTAAGCAGAGCAGAAAGAAAAAGAAATACATAAGAAAGTTGTATTCAGCACATATATCTTATAATTAAATTGCAGCTGTTGAGCTGAAATTTAACATTGCATGTTCAATATAAACATTTTGTTTGACGCTGCTTCAGCAATTCGAGATGAGACTGTGAAGCAGATTTTAAGTCAGTAAATGTGTTTTTAATGTCAGTGGGAAGATTTTGCTGCAAAAACCGTTCATACATGGCAATTGTTTCAATCTCATTGCTCACACCTGCATTATAAGCGTCATTTATACTTGGAGGAAATAAGGCATACTGACTGGATCTATCTTCGGGCAATGCCAGATCGTATTCATAAAACAACTTTGCAAGACGAGCGATATGATTTTTTTTCGTTTCAATGATATCGGCAAATGGGGTTTTAACATTATATTTATCCAGGATGTTTTTATATTCATATTTGGTTAGAGATTCATCCTCAATGGCATATATAAGCATTTTTTCGATTGTGAGAGCATTATCTTGTTTTGCGGCCTGGGATCCTATTGACTGAGTTTGTATTTTTGATGATGTATTGTAACATCCATATAAAGTGAGCATAAGCGCAAACATACTTAACAGCAAAAAAATATATATTTTTTTCATTCAATTTCCTTTATATTTTTAAATCTTATGGTAAAAGTTGAGCCTTCATTTATTTGGCTTTCTACAGTAATTTGTGCATGATGCCTCAAAGCAATTTGATTTGCAATAGCAAGACCAAGCCCGGAACCGCCTTTGTTATCCGGCGATTTGGTTTTATGGAAACGATCAAAGATATAGGGAAGTATTTCTTTTTCAATGCCGGGGCCTTCATCTGTAATAGAGATGGCAAGTCCGCCGCTTTGGTACAGCTTAATGGTTATGTTTCCGTTAGCCGGTGAAAACTTGATGGCATTATCGAGTATGATCATAATCATTTGACGAAGTCTTCCGTAGTCGCCTTTGACTATGAGGGTTTGTGCCGTGTTTTCAAAGTTGATCAAGATATTTTTGCTTGATGCAATGTGTTCTCCGCTGCGGATAGCATCATACAATATATCTAAGATGCTTTGATCTTCCATATCGATGTGAAAATCAGTATTTTGCAGTTTGGACAAATCCATCAAATCACCGACCAGCCGTTGCAAGGCTTTGCTTTCACTGAGCATTTGATCATAATAAATTTGCACTTTGGCAGGATCGGTAATGACTTTATCTTTCAATGCTTCAAGAGAACCGCGAATGACTGTGATGGGTGTCCGGAGTTCGTGGGAGACATTTGATATTAAGTCGCGTCGAAGTTTCTCTAAATTCTCGCTTTCTTTTGAAGCGATAAGCAGTTTTTCGGAAAGTATGTCCAAATTTTTAGCAAGCTCACCGATCTCGTCATTTTGAGTGATTTTTGTTGTGACGCTGTAGTCGCCGCCTGCCAATTTGATAGCTGTATCGTTCATTTTTTTAAGCGGCTTGGTAAATGTAACCGAGAATAATGAAGATAGCAAAATCGCTATAATCAAGGCCAGTCCAATGCTGATTGCCAGCATCGTAAAGCCGTTCGTCACAACAAAATTAATTCCGTTTACAGGGGAATGTAAAAGTAAGACACCATAGATTGTGCCGTCGGAAAGCACAATCGGTGTGCCGACGGTGAGTGTCGGAGTATTTTGCAGAGAACTAAAATCTTCACTGAATGTAGTCTGGCCATTGAAAGCATTTTTTACAATTTCTTCGGCATGGTCGGGAAGTTCTGAATAGGTATACTCGGTATGCGTATATTCTTTTGTTAAAATATTCAAATCTTCATCCACAACCCAAGCATCGGCCATCGCAATATCCCCTAAATATTTAATATAAGCACCATATCCGCCGCCTTGTTTTTGCCCTTTGCCTTCATTTGTCTCGCTGTCTACATAGTATGCCAAAGTTTCAGAGATATTTTTGGCACGTTCTTCCAAATCTGCCTTATGCAGTTGTATAGTATTATTTTTGAAAAGAAGTAAAAAAACGCTGCTGATTATAATAGCAAAAATCAATATGGCAATAGTGAAATATGCCTCAAGCTTGACTACAATTTTATTTTTCATCAGAGACGACCTCAAATTTATATCCTACACCCCATATTGTTTTTATATCCCATCTGTCATGAGAATATTCATCAAGTTTTGCCCGCAGTCTTTTTATGTGCGAATCCACTGTACGTGAATCACCAAAATAATCATAACCCCATAGGCTGTTGAGTAAATTATCCCTTGAAAAAACTTTATTTCTGTTTGTCGCAAGTGTCCATAATATTTCGATTTCCTTTTTGGTTAGGGATACGGGCTTACTGTCTATCGTTACTTCATAAGTATCAAGATTAATTATTAAACTATCATAAAAATACATTTGTTCACTTTCTTCCGCAGACGGAGTCATTCTGCGAAGGATCGCCCGTATTCTTGCCATCACTTCGCCCGGAGAAAATGGTTTGACAATGTAATCATCGGCACCGATATCCAGCCCCATAATTTTTTCGAAGTCTTCTCCACGGGCTGTGATCATAATAATCGGTACATTTGAAGTTTTTCTTATTTCCCGGCAAACCTCAAAACCATCCATCATAGGCATCATCACATCGAGCAAAATAATGTCTGGATGATATTGATTATATTTCTGAAGTGCTTGAAGGCCATCTTCTGCAATGATCGGAACATACCCTTCTTTTTTGGAGTATTCCGCCAAGATTGAAGAAATCTGTTTATTGTCGTCTGCAATCAATATTTGTGGCATTTTTCATCACCTCGTATACTTATCTGCTTTTATTATAAAATTAAATAATAAATATGGCAATTATGTGTTTTTTTATAGTTATTTTTTTGTAATTCAATCTGTCGGAAAAGAAGAAATGAATATCTATAACTATATTTGTAAATCAGTCGATCTTTTATAAAGTATTTTAATGGGGTACAAAGACAAAGAAGCAAGCACATTTTATTTTTCATTGAATATTAATAAAACATAAGCTCCGGTAAAACGCGAGATATGTATTGATTTGTCATAGGTAGAAGAGGTGAGAGATTATGAATTTTATCATATTTGGCAGTGACAAACGCTATGAATATTTGGCTGATCTATTAATAAAATCAGGATGGAGGCAAAACGACAGAAAAAGTATGCTCGATGAACGGGCAGATTTGCTTATTTTAGGACCCAAGGAATCTGTTTTTACATACATTAATGCATCTAAGCCCGGTGCATTTATTTTTGGTGGTAAAGATGGCACAAAACAAGAGATACAAGCTGCAGGAAGAATAAAGTGTGAGCAAAGCAATAAATACAGAATCAGAAACTCAATCTTGACAGCCGAAGGGGCACTTTGTATTGCAATCTCGGAAACAAATCGTGCCATCATAGACTGTGATGTCATTGTTTTGGGATATGGGTTCTTAGGCAGAGAGATTGCGGATTTATTTTCTAAAATGGGAGCTAGGGTAAGTGTGTGTACCGCGAATGGAAACGAACTGGAGCAAGCCGAGAAAAAAGGATTCAACTGTATATTACTCAAGGATTTAAGGGCGCTTGCGTATCATGTTATTTTAAATACTATTCCCGCTTGTATACTCGATGACGAAAAATTTTGCCTGCTTCCCGAGGATGCCATTTTAATTGAGCTTGCAAGCAAACCATGTTGCAATGAAAATCAAGAAGCAGTGAAAATAATTAAAGCCGGAGCACTGCCGGGTAGATTTAGTCCATATTCGGCGGCATTATATATGTATGAAGAAATAACCGAAAAAATTTGGGAGGAGAACAGATAAGTATGGATAGCATCCAAGGGAAAAAAATTGGATTTGCAATTACGGCTTCTTTTTGCACATTTGATACAATACTGGAGCCGATAGAAAATATAATCAATGCAGGAGCAGCAGTGACACCTATACTGTCATTTAATGCAGCTACTGTTGATACGCGCTATATGAAGGCGGAAGATTTTAAAAGCAGATTGGTAAAATTAACAGGAAACGATATTATTGCATCACTGGTTGAGGCGGAACCGGTGGGGCCAAAGGCATTATTTGATATTGTCATTGTCGCGCCGTGCACAGGTAACACGCTTGCCAAGCTGGCATGCGGCATTACGGACACACCTGTCACAATGGCTTGCAAAGCGCAGCGCAGAAATGACCGGCCGGTATTGCTTGCCATTTCAACAAATGATGCGCTATCTTTAAATGCAACGAATATTGCAAAATTGATGAGCGCAAAAGGATATTATTTTGTACCTTATAAGCAGGATAACGCACAAAAAAAGCCTACATCCATCATTGCTGATATGAACTTGATACTTCCTGCTGCGCTAGAAGCCTTAGACGGTAAACAGTTACAGCCTGTTTTAGTTTGATTTTTAAGGAGTTACAGTATGTGTGGTATTGCGGGATACGTTCATTTATATGAGGATATTTCAAATAAAAAATCTGTCCTAAAGAAGATGTCAGATACTCTTGCAAAAAGAGGACCGGATGAAAGCGGATATTATTATTCAAAGCATGCGTTGCTGGGGCACAGAAGACTTATTGTGGTGGATCCTAAGGGTGGATGTCAGCCTATGATGAAAACGGTAGACGGTAATTCTTATGTTATTATTTATAACGGAGAGCTCTATAATACACAGGAACTCAGAAAAACGCTGCAAAAAGTGGGATTTGTTTTTAAATCCTACTCTGATACAGAGGTGCTTCTGACCAGTTATATTTATTGGGGAAGTCAATGTGTGAACCATATTAATGGTATTTATGCATTTGGCGTCTGGAGCGAGGTTGACCAGACATTGTTTTTGGCAAGAGATCCTTTGGGGGTGAAGCCTTTATTTTATACGATGAGAAATAATGCCATTATTTTTGCGTCCGAAATAAAAGCGCTTTTGGCGCATCCGTGCATAGAGGCTGTCTTAGCTAAAGAAGGGCTTACAGAGTTGTTTGCGCTTGGGCCTGCAAGAAGTCTAGGCGGCGGTGTTTTTAAAGATATTTACGAAATTCCGCCCGCATATTATTTATATTATTCGGCTGATACGATCCGATTAAAAGAATATTGGAAACCTGCGGCCAGAGAGCATACCGAGACAATAGAAGAAACAGCGGAGCATGTAAAAAGCCTTCTCATAGATGCAATTAAAAGACAGACGGTTGCGGATGTGCCTATATGCACATTCCTATCTGGAGGCGTGGACTCAAGTGCTATTTCTGCTATCGTAGCCGAGGAGTTTAGAAAAGATGGCAAGCAGCTTAGCACCTTTTCGATTGATTATGAAAATAATGATTTGTATTTTCAACCGGATGATTTTCAACCAACATCCGATGCCGCCTATGCCATAAAGATGAAAGAATATATTAAAAGCAATCATAAAAATATTTACTTAAACAGCATGAATTTAAAAAGTGCTTTGTATAATGCTGTTTATGCAAATGATATGCCAGGAATGGCTGATGTGGATTCTTCACTGTATTTATTTTGCAAAGAAATTAAAAAAGACGCAACGGTTGCCTTATCAGGGGAATGTGCAGACGAAATTTTCGGGGGATATCCATGGTATAGAAGGTATGACTTAATTTATGCCAATACTTTTCCGTGGTCCGTATCGCTCGGCGAAAGAAAAACTCTGCTGTCAAAATCACTTAAAAAGCTGGATATAGAAGACTATGCGAATGCGCATTATAAAAAAACATTAAAGCAAGTGCCTCACTTAGAAAATGAATCACCTTATGAATACCGTATGAGAGAACTCTTTTATTTAAACATTAAATGGTTTATGATCACGCTTCTGAATAGAAAAGACAGAATGAGTATGGCAAACAGCCTTGAGATAAGAGTGCCTTATGCCGATTATCGGTTGGTAGAATATGCATTCAATATTCCCGCCGATATAAAATTTTGTGATGGGCAAGAAAAAGGAGTTCTGCGAAGAGCGTTAAAAGGGATTCTGCCCGATGAAATACTGCTGCGTAAAAAAAGCCCGTATCCCAAAACACACAATACGGATTATACACGCCTTGTACAAAAAGATATGATAGATATTTTAAATGATAAAAATGCACCGATTCTTCCGCTCATAGACGAGTATGAAATCCGGCGTCTTGCCGAAAGCGGGGGGGCATCGTACAAAAAACCATGGTTTGGCCAGCTAATGACAGGGCCTCAGTTGCTGGCGTATCTGATTCAGATGAATTATTGGCTCAAGGAATACAAAGTACAGTTACAATTTTAAAAAGAGCCGCCTTGCAATCGTTGCAAAGCGGCTTGCACAGGCTGTTTTTATAATTCCAAATCCCAGCGTTCTTCAATGATGCCGTCTCCCCATTGAGCTTTATCATAACTTACGGTTTTTTTAAATCCTCGGCGCTCGTAAATATGTTGCGCGATAACTTGAGCACTTATTGTAAGCAAAAAAATATGTTTGTATTTTTTCTCTCTGCAAAAATCGAGCGCCATATCCATAAGCATATTTCCGTATCCTCTGCCTCGCAGTTCAGGCTCCAGCATAAAAAAGCGCAGCTGCGCGGTTGCGTCGTTCACTTTCGCTATAGCAATGCTTCCTGCAGGGTTTCCATTGCACTCCAGAATATTTAAACAGTCTGTTTTCGGATTAAAATGACTGGCAAAATGATAGACGATGCTGTCTACATAATCAAAAAAAACGTTTGAAAGATGGCGCTCCGCATAGTATAAAGTTTTATGGCGCGAAATGACATATTCAATATCACCTGCAATAAACGGTCTTATCGTAATAATATCCATTATTTCGGAAAGTTTTGTTTTTATAGTAATCATAGATTCAAACACAAGCTTTTGATTGGCGACAGAGAGCTTATGAAACAACTTTGTAATTTGTTCGCTTTGCATTTCGTTTAATTTGTTGAAATCCGCTCTGCCTTTATCGGTGAGACGTATATAGTTGATACGGCTGTCTGTAGGAGATTGTGTTTTTATAATCAAGCTTTTATTTTCAAAACGTCTGATCATACGGCTCATGTAGCTGCGGTCGATATTGAGTTGATTGACTAAAATATTTGCAGTACACCGATCGGTTTTACCGATCTCAAAAAGCACGCGGCTCTCTGTTAACGAATATCCTTCTTCCATTATTTTCTGGTTGAGATGATGAATGACATTCGAGTAAAACCGGTTAAAACCCATTATCTCCGCTATCATATCTGCCGATATCATATGCATACCTCCTAATCAATAAATAAAGCCAAACAAACTTTATTTGGCTTTATTTTAACAGCTTTCTAGATGGATGTCATCAAACAATTTACAAAATTGTTGACACAGTCCACAAAAATGATATAATAATTTGCAAACTTTATCAATTTTATTTGGCAATGAATCAATAGGGGGAAAGCATGAAAATAAAAAAAGCGGTTTATTTTATCAGCAATAATCCTAATTGGGGGTATGTAAGCAGACATGTTTGGAATATTTTAAAGGAAGAAGGATATCTAAGCGAAAAAGCAGATTTTTGCTTTGCGGGAGAGGATGTCTATAAATATATTGACGAAGGAAAAAATGAATTTTATTTTGTGCCCATGCAAATAGCCGTGTGCCTCGATTATCCGAAGTATTTGCCTGAAATGAACGAGTATTTCAGCAATTTTGATATTTCAGGGATGGTGACCTGGCATGAGGGAGAAAATGCACCGCCCAATGTGCTTACGGTGCATACACTCGGAGACATGAATTCGGGTGTTTTTGGAGCGGTGAGGCCAAGGTATATGCGCAATCTAATGCTTGCAATAAATCGCAATAAAAATGAATTAGGTTTGGAAAACTACAGCGTTGTTACCGAAGCAACGCATTGGTCCGGCATTCATGAAGGGCAGGGAGATCCCACCTTGCTCACCAATTTTCCGGTTGCCATGATGGACATTGAAGTCGGAAGTGATCCAAACAGCTGGAACAATATTGATGCCTGCAGAGCGCTCGCACGTTCGTTGACACAAATTTTCACCGACGATGGCAGAGCGGTACATAATCTGCTCTGCATGGGCGGCGTGCATTTTGATCCGAATTTTGCGGAAGCGGTATTTGCACAGTGGGGAAATGAAGCATTTGGCATCACACACATCATGGCCAATCAGTGGCTGGTATCAGGTGCATATGAAGATGAATCAGGCTTCGAGCGTGCCTGTGCTTGTATTGATGCCATAGAAGGCGGCGTTGAAGCCATCATCTATCACGATAAACTGAAAGGCTGCTATAAAGATTTAGCCCGCAGGCTGGGAGAAAAATACCAGATTCCCACAGGCAAACATCAGAAACTGCGAAACCCTCAAAATATGGAGTTCTCACAGAGCAAATAATACAAAAAATAGATGAAAAGTAAACTGCCTTACAGCAAGTATAGGGCAGTTTTTTTATTGCAAAAAATATTATTACAATATTAAAAATAAATATTGCAATATGCATTTATGATATGCTATTATAAAATTACTTTTAGTAATTGTATAAATTTTCATTAGAAATAATAAAATTCGGGAGAGAAAAAATGAATAAGAAGTTGAAGCTATCAGGCAAGAAAATGCTTGTCTCTTTTTTGATCGTAGCCCTTTTACTCACATGTTCAGGCTACTATGAATTAGCAGTACAAGCATCGGAAGCAATCAGTAATATTGATTTAAATTTAAATTTGGATTCTCAAGATGAAGATACTTCGTCTTCGACTGAGGAAAACACACCGGAAATCGTGAAAGAACTTCCACAGGAACGTACAGAATATTCTACGGTTTATTTAAACGATGATGGAAGCAAAACAGCCAAATTTTATTCGGCGCCAATACGATACAAAGACGACAATAACAACTTAGTTGATATTGATTCGTCTTTAATTGCGTTAGAAGGCAATGAGAAAAGTATTGGGGAGAGCACGTATGAATACACAAGCAAAGCTACCGAAGTAAAAACCTACTTTCCTTCGGTGCTCTCAAAAGAAAATCCGATTTTAGTTGCTTCTGAGGAGTATTCTGTCTCTCTAATGCCGATCGAAAACACTTCAAGTGAATGCAAAAGCGAAGCAGATTGTGTAGTGTTAAATAAAAACGAAGCTTCAATAGAAAAAGAAGAAACATTAGATTTGTATACGGATAAAACGGTTGAAAAAGATAATAAAATTAAATACAGTGGCACAAAGGACAGTAAAGACAGCAATATAGATATAGAATATATTTCTTTGAATGATGGTCTTAAAGAAAACATTATTATTAACAGCCAGACAGATATGAACACCTTCAGTTTCTGGCTTGAAATAAAAAACGCTTATCCCGAATTAACGGAGTATGGAGCAATTCTATTTAAAGATAACAAAACAAAAGAAGAAATCGGCGCAATTCCTGCCCCTTACATGTCAGATTCATCAGAAGATACGGCATACAGCACGGATATTTATTATGAACTGACCGAAGCGCAAGGTGGGTATATTGTTACGGTCATTGCAAATGAAGAGTATCTAAACAGTAAAGACAGAGTATATCCTATAACAATAGATCCGTCTATTACATTGAATGGGAATTCTAAGGTAATGGATGTATATATAAAAAGTGGCTATGCAAATACAAATTTCTATTCGTCTGATACCAGGCTTATGCCTGTAGGGTATGGAGCTGAACGCATTTCTAGAACATTGGTAAAATTTCCGACTTTATCATCAACGATATCTGGCAAAGTAGTCATATCAGCCGGCTTTCATGCCAAAGAGCACGATAACAGCGGCGGTTCTAATTTTTGCTCTGTGAAGCTTTATAGAATTACTGAGAGCTGGTCTGTAAGCTCTGTGACTTGGAATACAAGACCTGACTATAGTTCTTTCAGCAATGAAATTGAGACGAATACCGGTACTGCGTGGCATGTTTGGAACGTAAGGAAATTATTGGCATGGTGGGCTAATGGCACATATTCAAATTATGGATTATTGATGCGAGCTACTGTGGAAAACATATCAAATTATGATGATTATTACGGTTCAAGAACAACGGCCACAGATTACAGGCCATATCTTGTTGTAAACTATCAAAATCCGTCCACGTTGAGCACACCAACGGTTACCAGCGGTGGTGTAAACTCGGGATATAGTAATATAAGTCTGACATTTACGGAAGTGTCTGGTGCATCTAAATATTATTTGAATATTACAGGCGCCGGTGGCGGAGACACTATCACAAGAGAGATCACAAGTGAATGTGTAGATAATGGTTCAACAAGGACATGGAACAGTTCCGGGAGAACAATCTTTTCTGGCTACACTGGTTTTCCAAACAGTTCGGCAGGGCCGTTAGGCGGAACGGGCAGTTACTCTTTTACTGTCAAAGCAGCTAATGCTGACGGCGTAGGGGTCAATTCTAATTCAAAAACCGTTGCCTTAACGGACAATACGGCGCCGAATACTGTGTCTTCGGTAACTATTAACAGCGTAACAAGAAATGCAACAGATCCAAGTAAAGCGAATATAACAGTAAGTTTTCCAAAAACTACCGATTTAACGGCAGAAAACGGATCAGGCATCAAAGAATATCGTGCAGGATTATATTATACCAATGCATCAAATCAAGTGGTGCTATCCGGCAGCGAACAAGTGATCGCAAGTAGTTCGGCCAGCACATTTTCATGTACATTTACGGCAGTAGACTGTGATTTGAATAATCCTGTAGTAAAAGTCAGAGCATATGATGTGAAGAATAACTATTCGGCAGCGAGAACAAGCAGCACTGTTGTGATACCGGATTATGAAAAACCGAGTACGCCGACAGTTACCGTAAACCCGCTAAGCTGGACAAGTCAAACAACCATAGGCGTCAGCTGGACAGGGCTTACGGATAACCGTTCAAGCGGGAGCGGCATTCAAGTATTTTATCGGATTGCGACCGGAAGCATAAGTAATCCAAATTATTTGACAGCAGAGCAATCTCTCGGTACCGGAGAATCCGGAACAGAGGATATAACGGTCACAAACGCAAACGATGGTGAAATATTGATTATTGTCTACGGAAAAGATCAAGCAGGCAATGCTGGCAGCGTTGGATACTCCACCTATTATAAAGATACAACGGCACCGACATTAGAAATAACATCACCTGTAAATGAAAGCAGTATTGCCAATGGAAGCGTAGCCATTGCCGGCACAATCAGCGATACAAATCTCAGCAGCTGGACGCTGAGTTATAAAAAAGATGGATTCCCTTGGATCGGTTCTTATGAGCAAGTAGCATCAGGCACATCTTCAATAGTTAACAGCGAAATTGCAATCGTGGATACGAGTACTTTTGTAATTGGTGCAGAATATATATTTAAGCTCGTTGCAACAGATGCGGCGGGGAATGAAAAAAGTATTAGTAAACATTATTATGTAGTACAAAACGGCTTTTCGGAATTGCCAATTTTTCAAATAAATCCAGACTCGAATTCTTACTGGAGCATTGATGCGTACGATTATATCTTTACTCCGGTCCCTGAAACGGGGCAAACACTGCCACAAGGAGAAAAAACCCTGTTTATAGATGGCAACTATGTTGATACCTACGGAATAAATGAAGATATTCAAACAGACTTATCCACGTATCCAGATGGAAGTGAACATAATGCAGTTGTAAGAATTATTGACGGCACAGGAGAAGAATATTACAGCTCTGCCGTTATAAAAAGAGATCTGTTTATATATGCGCTTCAACCACAGGAAGAGCTTACGGCAACAGGAGATGCTGTGTTGTCTTCTCAAGGAGCGAGCCTTGATATAAGCCAAGGGGTAGCAACTTCTGGAAGCGTGGAGACGATTGAAAAAACCATCAGTGGCAAAATAGCAAGCATTGAACTTCAATCTCAAGCCAATATTCCTTCTAATACAGCCGTTACATATTATTTAAGTATAAACGGAAGCGATTATTTTGAATTTGACAATAATACCAGGTTATATATAGATCAATTCCCATCACAAATCGAGAATAATGCGACGAACAATAGTGTAAAAGTAAAAATAGTTATGGAAAGCGCTGATGGAACGGCTACACCAACAGTCAGTTCCTTAGAAGTATACAGTACTCAATTTACGGGGAATGTAAACAGTGTATTTACCGTAAATTTAGTTGATGCACCTTTAAATATTACAACAAAAGAAGAAATAAACTATACTACACTGATAAGATGGGATCCGTCAGCAACAACTTCATTGGAAGGTGACGTTACATATAATGTTTACAGGGCAGAAATACCTGACGGGATGACATATAACGATATCAGTATCGAGGATATGGAATTAAAACAGGAAGGTTTAACAGAAACTTATTGGTATGATTATAACTTAAATTATGAAAAAACTTTTGTTTATGCAGTAACGGCAAATGCGGTCATAAAGACGGGAGAGGCAAAACGCGAATCGGCCTTATCGGCTTTAACCGAATATTCAGATGCGACTGTGGTTTCTGATACCGAAATCTCAAAGCGTCTCGGACTGCAAAATTATTGGAACTATTCTTCTTTTGATACAATCTACGGCACAGGTTATGTGGAAACTAGTCAAGGTAATTTTTCTTATCAAGTTGTCGATGCCTCAATTTCAGGGCCTAAATTAGGGTTGGTGATGAGAAGAACGTATAACAGCCAGTCAACAAGTAAGACGCCTATGGGGTATGGATGGGACTTTAGTTTTAACACCACTCTTCTTAAAGAATATGACGAAAATAATCCAAACGTGGAGACAGCTATGCTTCTTAAAGACGGAGACGGCACAATCCATAGATTTGAGAAAGACGGAAATACATATACGACGCCAAAAGGCATTCAAATGTATTTAACTAAAAATGATGATATATATACGATCGAGCGTTATGACGGGATAACTTACACATTCAACAGCAGTAACCAAATATTATCCATGTCGGATAAAACCGGAGACTGCATCACTTATGCATATGATCAGGCAAGAGGGAATCTGATATCCGTCACCAATATTTCAGGCGACAGCATCCAATTTTCATACACAGATGACCTACTATCTTACATCACACTGCCCGACGGACAGGTTGTGTCATATTCTTATGTCTCCGGCAACGATTATCTTGAATGCGCTTTTTATGAAGTAAGCAGATATGATCCTCAAACAGGACAACTGGGCAGCACACCTGAAGATGTGGAGCAAGGGTATGTGTATGACGGGGCCAATATGCTTGTCAGCATCGAAGATAAAGAACCGAGTTTCTTTACAACGCCGGATATAGCATATGGAATCGGTTATGATGAGGCCGTTACACCAAGAACACAGCAAATAACCTTTAATAATAATGAAAAAATAGCATTTGATTATAGTGATGTTGCGGATGGAAATGGAAATTATACGACAACGGTTACCTCGAAAAATGCATCCAACGAGACGGTCAACCAGTCACAGGCAGTGGCAAACGAATACGGATTAACCGTGCAGAAGACGGATAATAACGGCAATGTTGTCGCGCTCACATATGATGATAATTATAATCTCACATCCGCAAGTTTTGACAATACCTTTGAAACAATAGGAACAAATGGGGAAATTACTTCAGCAACTCAGCAGGTGACCTATGAATACGCCTATGACAGCAATAATAATCTGCTGACAATTGAAGACCCGTATGGGCATATAACAACATATGCTTATACTGATTCATATAATCCGCATAAATATACAAGTATCACCACGCCAAAAAAGGATACGGGCAGCGGCATAACCTATGTCACTTCTTCGTATTCATATGATATGCAGACAGGAAATTTATTAAGTGAGACAGATGCGACAGATAAAACAATGACCTATACATATGACAGTGTTTATCAGTTTTTAATGAGCACGGCAACCGACCGTTTTGGTGAAGCGACCACTTTTACATACGATAATGACTATAGGCTGGTGTCAACAGCACAGCCGGAGAGTGTCGAGACACATATATTAGCTTATGATGATTTGTCCAATCCAACGCTTACGCAAGACGGCAACGGAAACTATACATCATACATGTATAATGAACGCGGACAGATCGTGAAAGCAACAAATATGCAGGATACCCTTCAGGATACATCGGATGATACGTATGAATACACCATCTATGACCAATACGGCAGAATTCTCACCTATGTTGACGCAAACGGAAATGAAACGCATTATGACTATGACAGCATTGGCAGGGTAAGCGATGTTGCGCAAATGGTGGGTAATCAGAATTTTGTGACAACACATATGGCCTATACCTATGAAGATGTCACCATCAACGGCACGCTCTATGAAAATGCTTATGTGCTCACACAAAGCATCACGGAAGAAAACAACAAAATAGTCGGCAAGCAGTATTACGACGGCAGAGGCAATTTGATCAAAGAAGAAAAGGACGGAGCTTATACGCTTGCGTTTTACGATGAAGCAGGCAACGTCATAAAAACACTTGATTCAACCGGAGTTGAAACCCGATATTTATATGATAAATATATGAACAAAGTGGATGTACTCGTCAACCCTGCAACAGATGATATTGTTATCGAGTACGAATATGATTTACTGGGCAATATCATATCCCAGACCGACGGAGAAGGCAACATCACGGATTATGTGTACGACAACCTGTCACGCGTGACATCTGTGACACAGCATAAAGGTGCGCAAGATATAGAAACTACTTATGCATATGACCAAGAAACGGCTGCGGGAGATATTAAAAACATCACAACAAACCCCAGCGGTCTGCAGAGTATCACCACGTTTGATGCTCTGGGCAGAACGATCAGCCAAAAAGAAACAGGCACTGAAGGCAGTGTGACCAAGACAATAGAGACCACTTACACCTATGATGATAACGGCAATATGCTGACGCTTGAAAAAAATGACGGCACAACCAATTGGTTTGAATATGATGCAAGCAACAATCTCACAGAAGCTGTATACGAAAAAGATACACAGGGAAATGCTACACATTATACTATCTACACCTACGATGATGTCGGTAATCGATTGAGCATGCAGGATTATAAAGATAATAATACAACACCAGTCAGCACAACCAATTATGCCTATGACGGTATGAGCCGAGTAATACAATATGTGCAGGACGGCGAAGCGGTGAACTATAGTTATGACGGCTTTTCGAATGTTGCAAAAATCGCATACAGAGACGCCACGGCACTTGATGATCAGAACACCGATTTAGTGGCGCTGAATTACAGTTATAATGATGATAATCAGTTAGAAAATATAACTATTGAATATTTGGATACTAACGGTAATTCATTAGCTGAAAAATTAGTTGCTGCATACACCTACAATGCGGCAGGGCAAATAACATCTCAAAATGTGTACAGAGATTTTGAAGACGCGGCAAATGTCGCCAATCCGGGAGAGTATGTGCAGACGGCATACACCTATAATTCGCTGGGGCTTGTAGAAAATATAGCCTATAAAGACAGCACAGACCTCAGCGCGGTAAAAGAAAGCTATACCTATGAATATGACAACAGGGGATACATACTCAACGAAGACGTTGTAAACAATTATCCGGCAACAGTGACTGATGTAGCAAAAGAGTATGTCTACGACCAGCTCGGTCGCCTGACAAGCGCGTCCGTGACTGATAACACGCAAAGCAGCCCAACTCCCGTGACGACATCCTATGCTTATGATGACGCTGGAAACAGAACATCTATGACGAAAGACGGCGTGCAGACTTCTTATGAATTCAACATATTAAATCAAATGACTTCTTCAACGCAGCCAACAGTTATAAACGGCAATACGGAAAACATAGAGACGACATTTACATATAATAGCAACGGGGATTTGACTAAAGAGGTAACAGTAACGCCGCTTGAAGATTTAGAAGAAGAAATAGATGGTTTTCCAAATTATTATACGATAATTGGGGACTTGACACAAACCACAACGAAAACATATACTTATGATAAAGTAGGAAATATGCTTGAAAGCCAGGCAGTAAGCGATATTGACGGCATAATAGAACACTATAAAGACTCAAACGGCAATCTGCACGATTTGGAAGATCCTGTTATTATCGGAAACGATGAAAACGAAGATCCGGATGACGATTATATTGTATATAAAACAAAATCCGGCGCTTATTATTACAACGGAGACGGCATCAGGGTCAAAAAAGACGTAGTGCTCACAGACGGGGATGATGATGACACTGATAATGTCACCACACTGCGCAAGTATTACTACACAGGCGATGCGGTGCTCTTTGTGGCGGATGCTTCCAACAATAAACTGATAGAAAATATTCTCACGCCCGACGGCACAACGCTGCTGAGCGCAAGATATGAGGAAGACGAACAGAGCGGCAACTTTATTAACGGATACTACACCTTTAATAATGATATCCGCGGAAGCGTGACTAATATCTTAAACAACAGCGGCACACTCACAACAGGCTATGTCTACGACGAGTACGGCAATCAGATAAAAACGGGAGACGAAGACTTCATCAACGAGGCCACCTACACAGGCTCGATTTATGATGAAGAAAGCGAACTCTATTACATGAATGCCCGTTACTACAATGCCAATACCGGGCAGTTTACGAGCAGGGACACGTACCTTGGCAATGCCTATAATCCGCAGACGCATAATCTTTACAGCTATACGGGAAACAACCCGACAAGCTTTGTGGACCCGACAGGGCATGCCTTCTTCCTGGTGACTGCCTTAATAGGAGCGGTCGTTGGGGGAGCAATAGGAGCCTACCACTCCTATAAGACAACAGGTAAAGTAACACTGAAATCCGTAGTGAAAGGTGCCTTAATAGGCGGAGCGGTAGGGTTGACGTTGGGAGCGGGAGCAAGCCTTGCGCTTACGGGAGGCTTGGCGGCATCAACAGGCACTGTTATGACTGCGGGCAGTACACTTATATCTACTGCGGCAGGGGCGACTAAGGCAGCGGATAAGGTTTCAAGTGTTGCGAAAACTGCATCTAGCAGTATAGCACAGACGGCTAAAAATGTTGTTAGTAAAATTTCAAGTAATTTTAAGGTTACTACTAATGTTGAACAAGAGTTTAGTACTTTTAATAAAGCAAAAAAGGCTTTGGGATCTCCAGGCGAAGGAAACCAATGGCACCATATAGTTGAGCAATCGCAAATAAAAAAATCAGGATTTAGCCCGATGCAGATAAATAGCACAAAAAATCTTTTTGCTATAAATAAAGACATTCACTCAAAAATTAGCGGATATTATAATACGAAAGCATTTCCTTTTACAAATGGATTAAGCGTAAGAAATTGGTTAGCAACAACCGAAAAAAGCTTTGAATACCAATATCAATTTGGCCTGGATGTTATGAAAAAGTATGGAGTTGGGAATTAATAATAATATGGGGTGATATAATGCATAAAGAATGGTCACAATCTGAAGTTATAAATCAATATATAAAAAGCGGTAAAATAATGTATCAGGCAACTTTAAAGGGAGATTACAAGACAAATAATAGAGAAGGCAAAATAATAACCAAAATATTTAAATATTTAGAAAGTAATTTAGAATTTGCTAAAAATACATTACCGTTATTATTTAATAGTGAAAATGTTTTTATAAGAACAGAAGCAGCGGCACATTGTTTGGCACTTAAAATTTGCATAAACGAAGCTGAAAAAATACTAAAAGAAGCATCTCAGGATGAAGATAATGGCATTTTTGGATTTAATGCTGAGATGACTATGAAAGTATGGTGTGAACAAGGCTATTTAAAAATATATCCGGATCAAAAAATATAATTTAAATTAATTTACAGGCATACAATAAGGCTAAATGATAAGCCAACTGTGTGCCTATATTTTTATTACTATATTGAATAAAAGCGATTCATTTAATATAATTATTTTTAATTACAATACGATGAATACGGCAATCAGATAAAAACGGGAGACGAAGACTTCATCAACGAGGCCACCTACACAGGGGCGGTCTATGATGAAGAAAGCGAACTCTATTACATGAATGCCCGTTACTACAATGCCAATACCGGGCAGTTTACGAGCAGGGACACGTACCTTGGTAATGCCTATAATCCGCAGACGCATAATCTTTACAGCTATACGGGAAACAACCCGACAAGCTTTGTGGACCCGACAGGGCATGCCTTCTTCCTGGTGACTGCCTTAATAGGAGCGGTCGTTGGGGGAGCAATAGGAGCCTACCACTCCTACAAGACAACAGGAAAAGTAACACTGAAATCCGTAGTGAAAGGTGCCTTAATAGGCGGAGTGGTAGGGTTAACGTTGGGGGCAGGAGCAAGCCTTGCGCTTACGGGAGGCCTGGCGGCATCAACCGCGGCAGTAACTTCAGCGGCGGGAACGGCAGTAACCTCCGCAGCAGGCGGACTTGTAGCGGCAGGGACAAAGGCTATTGATAAAGTTCAAAATATTACTAAAATAATAAATAAAAATAGTATAGCGCAGTCTGCGAAAGATGTTGTTAGTAAGATTTCTCAAAGTGTTAAGGTTGAGTCATCAAGAACTGTTAGTGAAAAACCAATTGTTATTGGTGAGAATATGTCACGAGTAAAACAGTATGCAAATTCGATTGGAGGACACGCATATAAACCATGGAAAGTAAATCCTTCTAATTTTGAACTAAGTATGCAGAGGAACCAAAGATGGATAAATGATATGATGAAACAAGGCAGAAAAATAATAGATATTGGGCCAGATTTTGCAAGGAGAAGTCTAGGAAGGGAACCAAGTCTATTCTATAATATGGAACGTATGTCTACGAAAGTTTATGATAACTATCAAAAAGTGTTTGAACGTACGGGCATATTTAAAGGTGGAGTATCAGGAATAGATTGGTAGGATAAAAAAGTGAATAAAAAAGAAATAATTAATAACATAAAAGAACAAACTGAATTCTTATTTGATTTTGGATACAATAAGCGTAAAGAAAAAAATCAGATGTGGGCATATACTTTAAGCTATTTATCTAAAAATAGAGAATTTGCTATTGAATTCGAACTGGATTGCAGAGATGTTGATTTATTTGTTCTAGTAACAATTTTAGATGATGGATATTTGCCGAAAGGATATTACGTTAATAATAAGAAAAGGGTTCGTATTCATATTGAAAAACTATATGAAGCTGAAAAAATAAAGACTGGTAATTGGAAAGAGGTAACAAAACTTAGAAAAGAATTAAAAGGAGAATATGAAAATCGTGTTCCGTTGTTATTAAATGCATATTGTAAATTAATTAAAGACGGAATAAATGATATTAATTGCTTAAATATTAACGAATTATAAAACATAAAGGTCTTTTAAGACCTTTATGTTTTATATGCTGTTTCAATAAATACAGGCGACGCGGTCCTCTTTATGGCGGATGTGTCCAACAATAAATTGATAGAAAATATTCTCACGCCCGATGGCATAACGCTGCTGAGCGCAAGATATGAGGAAGACGAACAGAGCGGCAACTTTATTAACGGATACTACACCTTTAACAATGACATCCGCGGAAGCGTGACCAATATCTTAAACAACAGCGGCACACTCACAACAGGCTATGTCTACGACGAGTACGGCAATCAGATAAAAACGGGAGACGAAGACTTCATCAACGAGGCCACCTACACAGGCTCGATCTATGATGAAGAAAGCGAACTCTATTACATGAATGCCCGTTACTATAATGCCAATACCGGGCAGTTTACGAGCAGGGACACGTACCTTGGCAATGCCTATAATCCGCAGACGCATAATCTTTACAGCTATACGGGAAACAACCCGACAAGCTTTGTAGACCCGACAGGGCATA
>Ga0334882_1000586_pt1 | contig 54963 bp, 49 predicted proteins | sample GraSluR1_MG_5_FD_207226 | JGI IMG/M metagenome (GOLD analysis project Ga0334882, IMG submission 207226) | Sludge microbial communities from methane-producing bioreactor in Wageningen University, Netherlands - Granular Sludge_15_04-R1 | ecosystem: Engineered > Bioreactor > Anaerobic >... | reverse complement strand
CCACCCCTTCGCCCTCTGATAAAACCAGGGAATTTTTGATCCGACACCCTTGGCGGGTCAAAAATATCCATAATGAAACAGCGCCGGGATGACCCCAACAGCCTCATTTCGGCGAAGCCCCCGTTTGGCGGGGAAAACAAAGATGGAGGGAAAAGGTGGCCGGGCGATTTTTCCTGAGCCCGGGGACCTCTTCCCGCAAATCTTCGTTTTCCTCTGTTCCACCCCTTCGCCGAAATGAGGACTCCTGGGAAAAGACCCTGTCATTGACCGTCCCCACCGAATAGGCTATTGTTCTGCTATGAAAATCTGGATCAAACTGCTCATCGGAACGATCCTTGGGATTGTTCTGGGAATCTACCTTCCCGGCGACGGTAACGGAACCCGGGAAATCCTGGCCATCCTGTCGGAAATAACCATAAACCTGGGCCGATACGTCCTCTATCCGCTGGTCTTTTTCTCCCTGGCCATAGGGACCTACAAGCTGAAACAGGGGAAAAAAACCATCCGGGTTTTCCTTCGCACCCTGGTCTATCTGGTTTTCTTCTCTGCCCTGTTTGCGGTGATGGGAACCCTTTCCGTGCTTGTCCTCTCCCCTTCCCGGATACCCATTATCATTGAGGTGGGAAATCCCCTCAGGATTCCGGGAATCGTGGAGACAGTTTCCCTGATGTTTCCCAGGAATCTTTTTCAGGTCTTTACCGATTCCGGCAGTTTTCTCCTCCCCGTGGCTTTTCTGGGATTTCTCCTGGGCCTCAATCTCTCATTTGATAATATGGAGACCCGGCCCCTCAGGGAACTCCTCGATGCCCTTTCCCGGGTTTTCTTCCACATCAACGATCTTATGGTGGAAGTGATGGGAATCGGCCTGATAGCCCTGGCGGGATATCTGATGGTGACCCTTCGGAACACCCCTTCTCTGGAGCTTTTTACCCAGCTGCTTATCGTCCTGGCGGTGGACGCGGCACTGATAACCTTCGGGGTCATACCTGCCATACTTTATCTCTTCTCTGCAAAACGTAAGAATCCCTACCGAAAGCTTTATGGACTTACCGGTGCCGCCCTGGCAAGTCTGGTAAGCGGAGACAGCTACTTTACCCTGCCGTTTCTGGCAAAATGCGGACACGCCAACCTCGGGGTTCCCCGCCGGGTGGGATCCCTGACCTATCCCCTGTTTGCCCTCTTCGGAAAGGCAGGTACCGCCCTGGTAACGGGAGTCGCCTTTGTGGTGATCCTGAAATCCTACTCTTCTCTGGGAATTACCCTGGGGGGGGTCCTCTGGGTGATGGCTCACGCCTTTCTTCTCTCTTTTTTGACGGGAAGTTATCCCGCTCTGGGTTTTCTGGCGGCCATCTCTTTTACCTGCGGGCTCTACGGACAAGGTCTGGAAGAAGGTTTTCTGATTCTCACCCCGGTGCTCCCCCTGCTGAGCCGGACGGGGGTCTACCTGGACACCCTGGCCGCAGGAACCGCTTCGCTTCTGGTGGCAGAACAGGAAGAGCTGAGCAGAGAGGTGGAAATGGAGAATTACGTTTAGAGCGGGTTCAGTTTAGAAACGGACGAGTAAACCTAGCCCCCCGGTGATCATCATCTGGTCCCATGCCGGCACGGCTTCCCCGTCCCAGGCATTGTGAAGCGGCCAGAGAAGCTGGGCGTAAATCCGGCAGACCACCTTTTCGCTGTAGCGCCACCGCAGCTCCGGCCCCAGAGAAGGATAGAGAAACCGGCCCTGTCCATAGAAGTAGCTCACCATTTCATCCCTGGTTTCCTCGCCCTGGTCATACCCGTAGAGAGGTATTCGGAAGAGAAAGGAGGGGGAAAAACGCCCCCCCAGGGAAATTCGGGGATTCAGATCAATGAGGTACACCAGGGAAGGGTTAAGAAGCAGATGGAGAACCGTCATCCTGTCTGCGGTGGCAATTTCCGCCGGGACCGCCCGGGCCTGGTCGGCCCTCCAGTAATAATCGATTAAGGAAAAAGTCAGGTCCGGGTAAAAAAACAGGTTCTCTCCCAGGGGAAAAGAAACCGCCAGGCCCAGGGAAGCGACCAGGGGGCTGGGAGTCTCGGGAGCTTCTTCGCCGTTTCCGTACCAGAGCCAGCCCAGCTGACCTTCCAAACCCTCCAGGGCCGGCAGGGGAGACAGGATCATTCCTCCGAGAATCAGTAAAAAGAGAAGACGTCTCATCAGCATACCCTCAATATAACACAGACATCCTTAAAAACAGGAACTCCCGAAAAGGTTATTACCGGGGAAGAAAGAGAAGCCCCGCCCGGCCCACCAGAGGGAAAACCCTTTCTTCCCAGCTGATGATCCACCATTCCGCCGAACCGGCCAGGCCGGTGAAGGCACACCCCGGAGGAGGCGCCGGAAGAGGGGTAACCCGGCCCCCTCCTTCACTGCTCCTCAACAGGCCTCGGGGAGCATCAAGGACGGTCAGTCCCCGATTGTCAAAAAATGAGGGGATTCGTTCATACTTTTCAACCCGGCCCGGATCAACCCGGTGGATTCTCACTTCGCCGGGAAGGACCGAACCCCGGGGAAAGACAAGGTCCCTCATAACCGTATCATCCTCATCCCAGCCCATCTGGTTCCACGCCTCCTGAACCTCGGTCATGACCTGATCCATGGTGACCGGCTGATACAGAAGACGGAACTCGGCCTGGGAAAGCTCCCGAACCGATTCATTCCCCGGGTTTTCATGCCGAAACTGATAAGAGAAATGAATTTCCCCATCCTCTTCCCTCTTCCATTGCTCCAGGTATCCCCCATCCCGGGGGAAAAAATCCACCAGAGACCAGCCCCGGGACCAGAAGTCCCGGCCCGTGGGCAGGGAAGAATATCGTCCCTCTCCCGGTTTGAACTGATGGAGGGGCACCGCCGGTCCCGGCGGGGGTGCGGAAAAAACCATATCTTCATAAAGATGAATCATCACTCCCTGGGAGTGTTCAAATAAGCCTCCCAGGGTACGGCCGGCGAAGCGGACACTGTCGGGAAACAGCTCCAAATGAGGTTCGGGATCATACCGGAGGGCCCCCAGGCCGAAACCGTTGATCCCCAGGAGAAGGCGTCCCTGATGAAGATAGAAATCGGCAACCCGGATCTGATTGACCCAGGGAAGCATCAGCTCTTCCGGCGAGGGAAGGGATTGTTCCAGAAATTGAAAACTCTGAAACTCGCCGCCCGAAGAGGTAAACACGTACCATTGAGGGGTGAGAGGTTCTTCAACAGGTTCGGAATCATCCGGGAGAGGATTCCCGCCACAGGCCGCTGTAAGAAGAATCAGTCCGAACAGCACGGCCCGAAAAAATGAGACGGCCGCCAAAGAGCGGCAGATATACGCCATTGTCTAGTTGAGATATACGGTTTCAACCATGTATCGGATATTCACAGCTCCGGTGGCGGCCGCTTCTTCCCGCTCCACGACAAAAACGAGAGACGCTTCATCGGGGGCAAAAAAGATCTGCCGAATCCGGTATTGCCTGACCCCTTCTCTCTTGTAGTTGGGAAGACCGATGGTATAGGTCTTGATATCTCCCCCCTTATCGGTAACAGCCAGGTTCAGATGGAAAGCGGCACTGATACCGGAGGGCCCGGTGAACTGCTGCTGGTTCAGGGTGACCGCGTACTGGCTCCCCCGTTTAAAATCCCGGAAACTTACCTGAGATTTGGGTTCTTCGCCGTTCACCAGGAGGTATACCATCCGCCCTTTGGAGAGGGGAGATATTTTTAACTCCTGAGCCCGTTCCCGGGCTTCCCAGAAGAGGGTAAGCAGGGCGCCAGAACCGTTCTGACCCGCCTGAGGAGGGTGGCTGAAGGTTTTCTCCCACACTCCGCGGGGAACAAACCGGTTTCTGTGAACATCAACAAGATAGATTTCCCCGTAGGGAAGGGTGGTTTCACCGGTTATGCCGTACTGTCCAAACATAAAGTATCGGGAATCTTCGGAGAACCCAAGATTCATAAAACTCGCCAGGTCTCCTGCGAACAGAGATCCCGTGAGAGCCAGGATAAGTATTATGACAATTGACCCTTTCTTCATTACTGTCCTCCTCTCTATCTATCGAACTTTTTTTGTCCTTTCTGAAGAGAAATCTTGAGGGTTCTTATGAACCAGCGGAAGATAAGCGGATCTGCCCGTTTCAGACCCTTCCCTCTCCCCGAGCAAAACCCGATTGTCCTAAAATTATTACCCTGATCAGTCGATGATGAGGTATGACCCTGAAACTCCGGAACAACATTTTCATCCTGGGCCTCTCTTTGAGCGGAATACTGACCCTGACGTTTCTGGCCGGGGCGGTGACCCTGCTGATTCGGTATCCCCGGGCGGTTCTCCACCTTCAAGGTATTCTGCCCCTGTCACTGTTAAATTTCTTCATCCTGGCCGCAGGAATTCTGATACTTTATTCCTTCCGAAAGACCTCTTCTCCGGAAATATTCTTTTTCTTCATATTTCTCCTGTCCCTGGGCACCGAAAGTTTTCGGCTGGGGCTTCTCACCCTCAGCATCATGGATTTTCCTTTTGAATTCGGCCTGCTCCTGAGCCGGTTTGTTTATTTTGGTCGGCTTCTGGGGACTCTGGCGCTCTTTTCGGCGGGATTGTTTTCCTGCGGAATTCCCTATCAGCGCCTGGAGTTGACTTTGGGCTCAAGTTTTCTCATCGCCCTTGCCCTGGCATCCAATTTACCCCTGGAAAGCGGGGTCCAGGGGGGAGACCTTTTGTATCGCAACAGCCTGACCACAGAGTTTACCCTGGGACTGCTGACCGTTGAACTGCTTGGGTTGGGAAATCTGTTATATGCGGCAAAGATTCACAACGACCGAAAGTACTACGCCTTGACTCTGGGATTGGCCCTGGTAATTTCGGGGAGATACCTGGTCTACAGCGGGCAGGGGCTTATCCCTGGAATCGCCGGCATTGCGGTCCTGACAGGGGGAACTCTCCTGTTCGGAAAGAAAACCCACCAGATTTATCTTTGGTTTTAAGCGAGCATCAGGGCAGCGGCCAGGCCGGTACCCATGGGGATGATGATATTATCCAGATCCCCGGCGGGAACGGCTTCCAGAAGGGTACCAATCAGAGCCAGGAAGAAAGAAACCTCCCATATCCCTGTTACTCCGTAAGAAGCAAGAAAAATTCCGCTAAAACAGGCAAAACTTCCCGAGAGGGTCTTCTCTCCCAGAAATGAAATACGTCCCATGGGAAAGAATTTTCCCACCAGGCTGGCCAGACCATCTCCGAAAGCTAAAGCGTATATGGCTAAAAACGCCGCCGGTTCGGGGTAGAGCATCAGGGCCAGCATGGCTCCCAGTCCGAGAGTCACAGGTCCCAGAACAAAACGGCCCCTGTCACGGTCCCGGGAAGCCATCCGGGTGATGCCGCTGATAAAGGGAACGATCCGCCCCTGCAGTCGAAGGGCTTCGGCGCTGGAATAAACGAGAATACCCGACCCCAGCAAAGCCATGGTAACCGGCAGGCTGAGGGTCGCCAGGGGGGGAACCATGGCGATAAAAAAATGTATGCTTTTTCTCAGAAGTTCGGTCTGTAACTCCGCCGCGGCGGTTTTTCTGATGGCAATCAATTTGATAATCTTCCTCCGTGGGCAACAACACAAAAACCATGCTGCACAACGTCAATAATTATGCAAATTCCATGCCAATAAAACCAGTTAAAACAACAATCGTATCATGTTACCGCACAAAGAGTTATTTGATATTTTTTCTGAAGATAATTCAAAAAAAACAAAACGTATAAAAAAACATACATTTTTTTTCTGATTTTGCCATACCCTGACGGTAAGACTCGGGAAACCATTCAGAACAGCGATTCCCATCCCGCCGAAAGGACATCATCCGAAAGGGCTTCCGCCTTTAGCCCCGCACAATGGGTGGCCAGAATCCGGGTAAACCCAAGAACCCGGAGGTTATTCACGGTGTTAACCACCTCATCCTCCGGTTTCTGATGGAGGTGAAAGCCCCCCATGATCGTGTAAAGGGGATCACCGGGATACAGCTCTCCCGCAGCCCGGGCCATGACCTCCACACCGGGATGGGCACATCCGGTGATGACAGAAACCCCCTTTTCTCCCCGGATAACCAGGGCCTGCTCGTTCATCACTTCCCCTTTGTAAGAGCACTCTCTGGTTCCCGAGAGTCGACAGGTTGATCCCACCTCGGCCCCGGCTTCCCCGGTCCGGGGAAGCCCCCCCCAGCGAAGAATCTCCTGGTGAAGCAGGGAAGATATCCCCCGGGGCACCCAGACCGGCAACCCCGGACGCCGGGCGAGGAGATCCTGCAGACCTCCCCAGTGATCCCAATGGTCATGGGACAAGACCACCTGATCGATATCATCCAGATCAATTCCTAAAACCGACAGATTGGCCAGAAGGCGGTCGCCTTTCTCCCCCGTATCAAAGAGGGTATTCCCGTCGATGAGACAGGAAAACCCCCACCCGAAAAAGAGTTCGGTTCGGAAGCTTCGCCTGTCGTAGATAATCTGAATATGGCTCATGAAAGGATTATAACCCGGGATGAGAAAAAAAAGAAGGGCTGATAAGAATATGCTCACCAGCCCGTCAACCTGCCTAGAAGTGCTCCCTTAACTCCTGGATGGGAGCCAGCTCCCGCAGCCTGACAATGGCCTTGTTCTGGATTTGTCGAACCCGCTCTCTGGTAATCCCCAGCCGCTTCCCGATCTCTTCCAGGGTCAGGGGGTTTTCACCGGACAACCCAAACCGAAGCTGAACCACCCGGCGTTCCCGATAACTCAGGGAAACCATGGTTTCATTCAGAATATCTTTCAGGCTGCTTCGGAAGGTTTCCTCAAAGGGCTCCTGATAGTGATCATCGGCGGGAATCAGGTCGTTAAGCCTGGTATCACTGTCGTCATCGATGGAAGTGTCCAGAGAAGTGATATCTCCGGTGAACTTCATTATTTTATCAACTTTTTCAGACGGCAGATGCATATACTCGGCGATTTCATCCACATGCGGATCCCGGCCCAGTTCCTGAGTGAGAAGCCGGGAAACCGAGAAGCAGTTCCGGGCGGTGTTCAGGACATGGATGGGAATCCGTATGGTACGGCCCTTGTCCGCCAGCGCCTTGATCACCGCCTGTTGGATCCACCAGGTTCCGTAGGTGGAAAACTTACAGCCCCGGGTGTAGTCAAACCTCTCCACCGCTTTGATCAAACCGATGTTCCCTTCATTAATCAGATCCAGCAGATTCAGCCCCCGATGCTGGTACTTCTTGGCAATGGAAACCACCAGGCGGAGGTTGGAGGTGATCATTTTATTCCGGAAAAAATCCAGTTCCCTTTCCAGCCCCTCCACTTCCCTTTCATACTGATCGCGGGAAATCTGCCCGTCCCCCACCTGGAGATCCAGAGAGGCCCTTGTCTTTTTGACCGAGTTAATGGCCTCTCCCACTTTGAGCTCATCGCTTTTGGATAGAAGAGGATAAGCGGATATCTGCTTAAGATAGATGGCCAGGGGATCATCCTGGTCTACTTCGTAGCTGTCGATGGCTGAATAATCGACTTCCAACTCAATCTTCGTTTCATGGTAGGTCAGGCTTTTCATGTGCCCATTTTCCCTTGGATTGAAAAACCGGACAATCAGGAATCCTTGAAAGGGTAAACACAAAAACCCCTAGAAAGCTCTAGGGGTTTCCCTTAGGCAGGCATCAGGAAACGGATTCAGTGTTTCTTTCGCTTCTTCTTTTTCTTCGCCGAGGGGGGCAGGACCCGGTCGGGGCCTTTTTCTCTCACGGGGGTTCCTTTCCGGGAGAGGATTCCGTAAAGCAGGGCTCCGGAGATTATCATGAGAAAACAGAGGATCTGGCCGGTGGAGAAGTTAAAAAAGGAAACAAACCGGTAGATTTCCCCATGGGTTTCCACCAGTTCAATGGGAAACCCCAGATCCCGATCGGGCTCCCGGGTGTATTCAATGAAAAAACGAACAAACCCGTAACCCATGAGATAGAGGCTGAGGAGGGCGCCGTGAAACTTTTTCCTTTTCCTGAAGACAAACCAGAGGAGAGCCCAGAGAAATACCCCCTCAAAAAATGCTTCGTAAAGCTGGGAAGGATGGCGGGGAAGGTTGACGGTGCCGGTAGCCGGCAGTTCCAGCCCCACCCGGCCAGCCAGATCCCTGACCCAGGCGAGGGAGACGGGAAACCGGGTGGCCCCGGGGAAGATCATCCCCCAGGACAGCGAGGTGACCCGCCCATAGAGCTCACCGTTTAAAAAATTTCCCAGCCGCCCGAAGGTATACCCTAAAGGGATCCCCACCACCACCAGGTCCGCCCATTCGAACCAGCTCTGTTTCTTCCTCCGGGTGAAAAGCCAGGTGCCCGCCATGGCGCCCAGCACTCCTCCATGGTAGGACATCCCCTGAAGGCCGGTAAAATTACCCGCCCCGTCGAAGGGCCAGAAGATAAGCCAGGGTTTTCTGAGATAATAGCCCGTGGGGTCATAAACCGTGGTGGCCAGAATCCGGGCGCCCAGAAGGAGCCCGATGATCCCCCAGAAAAAGTAACTGGCCACATCATCATCGGAAAAGGCGAATTTCTCTTTTTTCCGCTGCCGTTGAACCATGAGATAGGCGGTGCCAAAGGCCAGAAGGTACATCACGCCGTACCACCGGATCGGCAATCCGGGGATAACCTCGGGGGTGATCCACTGAGGATAGGATAAAAAGGCAAGATTCATCGGTTTATTTTTTCTCCTTAATCTGAAGCCGCCCCGTTTCCAGTTCGAAAACAACAGAAATGTTTTTATACTCCTGGGTTATCTCCAGGGTCCGCCCGTGACTTTCAATGGTGACACCGGGATAGAGGGTTCCTTTTACCCGGATCTCTCCGGGGTAGTGCTCTTCGAACTTCTCCCGGAGCATCAAGCTCCGCATACCCCGTTTTTCTATAATCTTCATGAGGTGGATTTTTTCCGCCCTGAATTTCTGGACCGCCTCGGTCAATCCCTCTTTTTCCGCCTGCTTCATCTTGAAATCAAGTTTAACAAGACTCTCCTTGGCCTTGTTAAGCTCCTTTTCTTCCACCTCTATCTGATCAAAGACCAGATAGTCCTGCCCGAAGGAGATATGGGTGGCCACCTGTTTGTCCGAACCAATGTTAAAGGCGGTAACCCCCTCCCGGGCCAGGACCTTACCCCCCAGCAGGACGCTTTTATCTTTTTCAAGGAGAAGCTTGCCGTTGGTTTTCACGCTGCACTTCATGCATCCCCGCTGAAGGCTGATGTTTTCCACCGCCAGAAGGGTACACTGCTCGGCAAAACCGGCGGTGATGGTTTTCCGGGCCCGGATCACCGCCTTGCCGCCGCCGACCACTCCTTTTTCGACGAAAACCTTTCCTCCCGCAGAAACCAGGGCGGCTTCGATGTTATCCTTGATAAAAACATCCTCCCCGGCCATGATGAAGTACCCCGCCTGAACATACCCCGCCACTTTCACCGTTCCGGAGAATTTGATGTTTCCGCTGGTCTTTCCCACATTCCCCGAAACCGTATGGACCGGTGAAACCGAGAGGATTCCCCGTTCAAAGAAAAACTCGCCCCCTTTCTCGGCAAAGAAACTACTGTTTCCGCCTTCATCCCGGTCCTCCCGGACATTGTCCCCGGCGATTATTTCCAGGGGAGAACCCTGCTTGGGTGAGATGGTCTGGCCGGTAACATCTCGTCCATCCTGGGGAAGCTCTCCGGTGCGGCTGATCTTTCCCAGAAGCTGGTCTTTCCGAACCAGGGTAATCTGATCCTGGTTCCGGTAGTCCGCAGTACCGTCGGCCCTGAGGGTCACGCCTTTCTGCGAAGCAATCTCCACCAGCAGTTCCCATTTTTCCGTATCCCCTTCCACGGGATGTTTTCCGCTGGCAAAGACCAGCTTCTGGATGTCCTGCCCTTCATTGGCATGAACCACCGCTCGATGGACCACTTCGGCATCAATTCCCGTGGTAATCCCTTTTTCTCCGTAAGCCTGTTCCACCCAGGCCTGGGTCAAGGGACGTCCCGTTCCCTGGGCCTTCTGGAGGGAAAGAAAACCGCTCATCCGGTCTGCCGAAAGGGTGATGGTTATTACACCGTCCTTATGGGCCCTGGCTCGAAGAAGGGGGCCTTCGGGTTTATCCCACTGATCCACCACCCCGTCCAGGGTTGTAAAGATCTGGTTTCCCCGTTTCTCCAGTCCCTCCAGCAGCCTCAGTCCCGAATCGGTCACATCCCCGGAGGGAATGGTCTGGCCATAAACATCCTTTCCGGGTTTGCCTGGTTCAAAGGAAATTTCCGCCACCATGGCGCCCTTGGTAACCACCGCCATCCGGTCCACCGTCTCCAGGGGATGTTCGGTAATGCTGGGGACTTCCTGCTCCACCCGGGCCCTCCATTCTGGATCGGAGGCGCTCTCGCCGAACCGGCGCTTCATTTGCGCCACATCTTCCTCGGGAAGGTCTTTCATGGTCATCTGAATGGCAATCTCCCCCGGGGGTTCGGGGGGATTTCCTTCCACCAGCACATAGTCATTGAGAACTTTTTCCGGTCCCTTGTAAAAAGCAAGGATATCTGCCTGGATCCGGGCGTAATCAACCCCGGAAAAACTGGCTTCCTTCAGGGTTTTTCCAAATTCCTTAAGTACCAGAGGCTTCCCCTGTCCCCGGCCTTTCTTCATGGAAAGGAAGGCCCGCAGCTTATCCTGGGATACTTCGATTTTAAAAAACCCGTCTTCGGGGGTACTGATGGGAACAAGGTTCAGAGGTTTCTTCTGATCGATGGCACGCTGCAGCAGGGTGCCCACTTCATAGGCGGACAGGAGGGTCTCTTCGGGGGCGCCCCGTTCTATCGCATCCTTCAGGACCAGTTCCGGTGCCGGAGGAACCGCCCTTTCACCTCCCGGAGAAAAGGAGAGCAGGCAGGTGTTCCGGTCATGGGAGAGGGTAACCTCCCAGTCGTGGGCGGAAAAAGGCAGCACCTCCACCCAGTTCTCACCCCGGCGGACGAATCCTTCCTGAACAGCCCGAACCTCATTTCCCGTCCGCTCCACCCCTTCTCCCAGCAAAAGCGATTCCCGGGGTTTTTCTCCCGCCAGAGGCCGGCCGAAGATATTCACCCCGTCCTCACCGGCGTTTCCCGGTAGAATCTCGCACAACAGGGCCCCTTTCTCCGCCCAGCCCTCTCCCAGCACCCGGGGATCCACCGTCACGGGCTCCCGGATCTCCCGTTTCTCATTTTTCTTTACCTGCCGTTCTTTGGTGCCGAAGAGGGATTTGACTTCCTCGGTTTTTACCACCTCCACATTCTCAAATCTGATTCTGAATATCTGCGGTGAACCGGCATGATTGAAGAAGGCCCGGGCATCCTCCTCCAGGGCGGGGGGAACCGGAAAATCCTTCCACTCCAGTTTATCTTCCAAAGGTTCCCCGGGGGGAACCGCCTCGGCCACGGACACCGATACGGGCCCTTCCGGGGACCGGGAAAGCTGTGAAAGAACCTGGGTTAACGTCTGGAGGGAATAACCATGGGTGATTTTTTCTTTTTCCAGAAAAGCCTTGAGGCTGTCGGGTGTCCATTCCTGTCCGTCCGGGTCGGGGTGAAAGAGAAGGGCGGCTGCCTGCCCCCGGGAATCCGCTTTAAGCTCCATTTTTCCGGTAACAAATTGATTTTTCATGGTCTTCTCAACGCCGGTCCCCGGGCTCCAGGGCCTTCAGAAGTTTGGTTTTAAGAAGCTGGTTCTCTTTTTTCAAAGAAGAAATCTCGAACTGCTGGGACTTGATGGTTTCCAGCAGATCTCCCTGGGTCAGGGCTCCGGTGTGAAGAAGCCGCTGCAGCTCGTCCACCTTGGCGGAAAAATCCACCTCCGCCTCCAGTTCGGCCACCTGAAAGCTCTCGTCCATGCCGGGAATTTCCAGAAGGTCCCTGTCATCGCCGGTGGTCTGGATTATTTTATCCGCCATACGGTAGATGGCCTGGGAGATGACCGACTCCGGCTTGTATCTGGTGATGGGAAGCCGGGATCGAAGGGCCACATCCTGCATATGATCCCTGTAAATCACCCCCAGATGCTCTATCTCAATACCCAGGTACTCCTGGCAGGAGCGTTTTATCTTGTCGCCCTTCTCAACATCCCGGGGATTATCCAGCATGTTGAGGACGAAAAGAGGCCGGAAGCTCGTCAGATGACGGGTTAACACCTGATGTCCCTCGGGATCGAGGGCGCCCAGCTCCCTGATGAGCTGGGGGATGTAGACCCGCTGGAGGGAGGTCCCGTCCTTTTTCATTTCTTCAAGGCGGGCCATGGCAGGACTCTTCCGGGTAAAAGAGTCGGTAATGAGCCGGAATATGACATTTTTAAGAAAAAGGTAGGCATTCAGAGTCGAAGTCAGGGTGGGAGAGGTGATGACAATGCCGTGCTTGGTCATGAGGAAAAAATCAATGGTATTGAAGGATGTTCCCGCGCCCAGATCCAGAATGAGGTAATCCGCGTCCAGGGACGCCAGTCCCCGGATCAGCTTTTTCTTCTGGTGACTCTGCAGGTTAGCCAGGCCGGGAATCTCCGTATCCCCCGGTAGAACCCGCAGATTCAGATAATCTGTCTCCTGCACCATATCGGCCAGAGAGGAATTACTCCGGGTCAGGTAGGTACCGATACCCTCATCGGACTTTTTCAGGCCCAAAATCTGATGCACATTAGAGGCGCCCAGATCCAGGTCAGCCAGGATGACCGATTTACCCGCTTCTCCCAGAACGATGGCCAGGTTGGCGGCCAGCAGGGATTTCCCGACTCCGCCCTTGCCGCTGGCAATGGGTAGTATCCTCATTCAAGCCTCCTTACGGGGTAATACTAACAGATTCAGGGTAAATATTAAATCTACCAGAAGCACCATCACCAGAATGAGCCACCCCCGGGCGGGAGAAAACAGACTGTTTTCCAGAAAAACGGAATCCCCCCGGGCGGGGAGGCCGCCGAAAAGAAACCCCCCGCAGGCCAGACCCAGGATGAAGAGGGAAGGAAGCCGCCCGGATGCCAGCACCGCCGCCGGATATTTCTTTCCCGTGCAGAGGGCGCCCCAGAGATAGAGGGTAAAGGGAAAACCCGAAAGGGCCAGAAGGAAAATAAGGAAATTCCCTTCCCGGGGCGGCACATTTTGAGCCCCCAGCAAAAAGAAAAAGAGAAGCACAAATCGAAGGATCTCCCAGATCCCCCCGGCAAAGGCGAAAACGGCTTTAATCTTCATGATGGGTAAGTGTAAGCGCCGGCGGCGGTTCCGGTCAAGGCAGAGAAGAAAAGAAAGGAAGGATCGGGAAGTTCGGAAGCCCGTACCTCGGCATTACCTGCTGAAAAGGACAGAATCCCGGTTCTCTCCGGTGTTTTCCTACTTTTCAGGGATTATTGTCGGCTTACCGGGATCGGAGTACTGGAAAATCGTGTTGAACCGCGACACATTTAACGAGTAGAATAGAATTCTCGGAGGTATTCCATGAAAAATCCGCGCAGCCGTATTTTGACCCTGGGAGCTTTACTGATGGCGCTGGTACTGACCCTGGCCGCCTTTGCTCCCGGACTCCATGCCCAGACAAAATCAGCCAGGGAAGGCGATACCGATCAGTACCTCCTTATGATCGACTACCTGTTCCGATACATACAGGATCAGTATGTGGAAGAAGTGGATCCTGAAGTCCTCTTCGAGGGCGCTGTCAAGGGGCTCTTCGAAAGCCTTGACGATCCCTATTCGGTCTACCTCACCGCTTCGGACATGGAAGATTTTGCCGACACCACCGAGGGAGCTTTCGGCGGCGTGGGCCTGTATATTTCCAAGAGTGCTTCGGTCCAGTTTCAAAACGGGAATACGAATCCCAGTGTCAGGGAAACCTTCCGAACCCGGTATGCCGCCTATGTGGAGGTTATCTCCCCCATAGAAGGGACGCCTGCCTACCGGGCGGGAGTATCCGCAGGAGACTTCATTATCGCCATCAACGAAGAATCAACGGCCGAGTTGACCATGGATGAAGTGTTGAACCGGCTCAGGGGGACCCCCGGAACGGAAGTTACCATGACCATCGCCCGAACGGGCAACCTTATATTCGATGTGAAGGTGACCCGGGCGGTCATCGAGGTTCCGGTCCTGCGATCCGCCCTGATCCCGGGAGGAACCGGTTATATCAGAATTATCAAATGGACACCCTATACCCACGAAAGAATCGCTGAAACCCTGGGGGACTTTAAAAAGCAGGGATACACATCCCTGATCCTCGATGTCCGGGGTAATCCCGGAGGACTTTTAAGCTCCGTGGTATCGGTTTCCGACCTCTTCCTCAGCCGGGGCCCCATCGTCAGCACCCGGTCCCGGATCGCTTCGGAAAACGAAGTTTTTTACGCCAGCCGGCGTACCGCCGTGGATCCCGGCCTGCCCATGGCGGTTCTCATCGATGAAGGATCTGCCTCAGCCTCGGAAATTCTGGCAGGGGCCCTGAAAGATACGGACCGGGCGCTTCTTGTAGGCAGCACCACCTTCGGCAAGGGGTCGGTACAGCAGATCCGGGCCTTCGGAAGCGGAGGCTTCAAGATGACCACCTCCCGGTACTACACCCCCAACGGCATCAACATCGATAAGGTGGGGGTGGAGCCCCATGTTATCCTGGAGGAAGAGGATTATTCCGAGGAAGCCCTGAAAGACCTGCAGATTCTCTACGAGGAAAACCGTATACCCTTCTTTGTGGAAAAGCACGGCTCTCCGTCTGCGGAAGAAATCAGACGGTTCATCCGGGACCTGAGAACCGAAGGAATAGCCCTGGAAGACAGGATCCTTCAGCGTATGATCCGTCAGGAAGTGAACCGCACCCTCAACGATCCCCCGGTCTACGATCTGGAGTTTGATACGGTTCTCAAGGAAACCATTTCGCTGTTGAAGGCGGGAGCCCGTCCCGAAGACTACCGGGCAAAATGAAGCAGTTTATTCTTCCCGACCGCTACCTCGGCGGCCCCTTTCTCACCCTGGACCGCCGGGAAGCCCACTACCTTCTTCACGTCAGGAGGCTTAAAGAGGGAGACACGCTTCCCGGAGGCGATTCCCGGGGAAACCGGTACACCCTTACCATCCTCCGTCTTTCCGGGGAAGGCGGATGCGAACTCTCCATCACCCCCGGTGAGAAAACAGCGGTGGATGCGGATTCTCCCGGGCAGCCCCGCATCATCCTTCAGCCCTGTCTTCTGAAGGGAAAGAAGATGGACACGGTGCTTCGGCAGGCCACCGAAGCGGGGGTGGCGGAAATCCAGCCCCTGGTAAGTCAAAACACCGTGGTCCAACCCAGGGAGGAAGGGCAAAAAGGGGAGCGCCGGCTGAAAATCCTGAAGGAGGCGGCCCAGCAGAGTGGAAATCCCGGGGTCCCCTGTCTGCGGGAACCCCGGCCGCTCAGGGAAACAGCCCCCCTGAAGGCGGACGCCCTGGGGCTTTATTTTCACGAAAAAGCTCTTGATAACGGGAGCCTCCACGGGTATCTTGAGAAGCCTTATAATACAATATATCTATTACTGGGACCCGAGGGAGGCCTCAGCCTCGATGAAACCGCCTTCCTTGACGGAATCGGCTACCATCCTGTTCATCTGGGGCCCAATGTTCTGCGGGCTGAAACCGCAGCAGTTTTCGCCCTGGGGGCGGTGATGACCATAGTAGGAGAGCAAAAGCTGTGGAGCATGAAAGAGTGAATCAGAGGGTACAGCGCATCAATCTTCTGAAGATTCCCCTGGATATCCTGCGGGAAGAAGATCTTGAGGAGGTCATCCGTACCCTGGCGGAAGAGAAAAAACCTCACCAGATTGTGCTTCTCAATTTCCGTGAGTTCATGCGGAGCCGCCGGGACCAGGAACGGCTCAGGATGCTCCACGAAGCCGCTTTGGTACTTCCCATATCCCGTTCGCTGATCCGGGGGGCCCGGTTCCTCAAGAGGGATCTTCCGGTCCGTAAGATGCCCTTCGAATTTGTCATAAGACTTCTGGGAGTCATCGAAAAGATCAACGGCACCGTCTACCTTCTGGGAGAAAGAAACCGGGAGCTGAATATCTCCTCGGGAAACCTGAGGGATTCCTTTCCGGGAGTTCTCATCGTGGGACGCCACCAGGGGTACCTTTCCCCCGAGAGAGAGAAGGACGTGGTGATGGCCATTAAAAAAACCACCCCCACCCTTCTTTTAGCCGGATCGGGGTTGAAGGGGGGGGACCGCTGGATCTATCGGCGTCAAAACGAGCTGGGAGCGACCTTTTCCCTCTGGTGCGGAGAGTGTTTCAAGATCTTTTCCGGGAAGGCCCAGAGGATAAGCCGGAAACAGTGGGAAAGCCGGGCCCACGCCTGTGCCACTTTAATCAAAAACCCCATCAGACTTCTCGGTGTTTTCCCCCGCATCGGATTCGGGATGCTGCTTTTGATCTATCGAATTCGGAAACTTTAGGAGTCAGGGCCCATAACCGGAATTTCGAACAAATCCCGGCTAACGGTTAAGACAGACAACCCTGCCGAAAAACTGGCTGCGAAACAGACTGCTGTACCGTCTGATGAGAATGCGGTGAAAAGAGCGCCGCAGGATTCCTTCGATCTGCCGGGGGCGGCGGCAGGCCAGAAGACGCCGGCGAAAATCTTCGTTGCGAAGCAGTTCCGCCAGGGAACTGATCACAGGAAGGTACTCGCTCTGATATTCCGGGGGATTGGCCACAAGAAACAGAAACTGGACAGGCTGGGTATCACAGGAATCAAAGTCGATTCCCCGCCGGGAAATTCCCAGGGCGATGACAAATCGGCCGACGGCATCACACTTTCCATGGGCCATGGCTATACCGTGCCCCAGCCCGGTGGATTGAAGCCGTTCCCGCTGGCAGACCGCCTGCTCAAACAGGCTCAGGTCCTCCCATTTGCGGAACACCGGAGCGCGGGTTATCAGCTCATGGATAGCCTGATACTTCTCTTCACTGTGAATATCGCTGATGACAGATCCAGAAGGAAAGCACGACAAATTCTTCACGATACCCTCTTGTCTGATAATACAACAGTATCATCAGGAAGACAACCTTATTTTGGAGATTTTAGAGAATGGTCTTTATACCGCCCAGGGAAAATCGCCGTTCCCATTCCTCCGCTGATTGCCCAGCCCCCCCCATATCTGCTACCATGAGCCTGCCTATGAGAACAGAAATACACTATAAGACCCTTTCGATTGACGGCCGGATCCATCATATCAGGAAAAACCTGGACGGGGCGGGCCTTCCCGCCGATTCCGACCTGGCGGTGGTGGATGTTTACCTGACAGAAGTCCCCGCACAGGACGGAGGGGCAGAAGGCATCGACCCGGCCCTGCTCCGGTCCGTCTTTTTGGATCCCGTGGCTCAGGAGGCCCGGTTTGATACGCCCGCCGCCCCGGACCTGCTGCCCGAATGGGAAGGACTGGTGGAAGTGTCCTTCCGGGCGGGGGTTACCAATCCCGTGGCCATCACGGCGAAAACCGCCCTGGAGGCGGCTCTGGGACGACACCTCCCCGCCGAGGCTCTGGTTCAGACCGCCCGGCAGTATCTGTTCCGGGGCATCGGCGGAGGCCCCCTTCTTGAAGCGCTGGCAAAACAGCTCTACAACCCCCTGATCGAACAGGCGGTGATGATCACCAGGGATGAGTGGGACCGGGGCATCCGGCCTCCGGCGATCTACCCCCACAAGGTGGCTCCCAGCCCGGTAACCATCGAAGAGTTTGACTTGGACGGCCTGGACGATCAGGCTCTGGCGGCTTTTTCCCGGCAGCGGCTGCTGGCCCTGTCGGTGGAAGAAATGAGAGCCATTCAGGCCTACTACCTGCGAACCGATGTCCGGAACGCCCGAAAAAAACGGGGGCTTCCTTCAGGCCCCACCGATGTGGAGCTGGAGATGCTGGCCCAGACCTGGTCGGAACACTGCAAGCATAAAATTCTCAACGCCCGGGTGGTCTACCGGGAGGGGGATCGTACCGAAGAGATAAATTCCCTTTTTAAAACCTACATCAAGGGTACCACCGATGCCCTTCTGCCGGAAAAACCTTATCTGAAGTCCCTCTTCCACGACAATTCCGGGGTGGTGGATTTTGACGAGGAAAACCTCCTCTGCTTCAAGGTGGAAACCCATAACTCCCCCTCCGCCCTGGACCCCTACGGCGGGGCCATCACCGGCATCGTCGGGGTGAACCGGGACATCCTGGGCACCGGCAAGGGAGCCCGGCCCATCTTCAACACCAACGTCCTCTGCTTCGGCGAACCCGATACCCCTGAGGATGAGATCCCCCGGGGACTCCTCCACCCCCGGACCATCATGCGGGGGGTCCATCAAGGCATCATCGACGGAGGCAACCAGTCGGGGATTCCCACCGTGGGGGGCGCCTTCCTCTTCGATGAGAGCTACCGCGGCAAGCCTCTGGTGTTTTGCGGCACCGGCGGGATCCTCCCCCGGGAAATCGCCGGCGAGGGATCCTGGATCAAGCATATCGACAACGGGGATATCACCGTCATGGTGGGAGGCCGGATAGGCAAAGACGGCATCCACGGCGCCACCTTCAGTTCCTTGGCCCTGGACGAAGAATCTCCCACCTCGGCGGTCCAGATCGGCGATCCCATAACCCAGAAGAAAATGGCCGACTTCCTCCTGGAAGCCCGGGATAAGGGACTCTACAAGGGCATCACCGACAACGGAGCGGGGGGCCTGTCTTCATCCCTGGGAGAAATGGCCGAATACTCCGGCGGAATCCGGGTGGATCTGGATAAATGCCCCCTGAAATACCCGGGCCTGGCCCCCTGGGAAATCTGGGTTTCCGAATCCCAGGAGAGGATGAGCCTGGCGGTGGATCCCGCCACCCTGGATGAACTCCTGACCCTGGCCAGGAAACGGGATGTGGAAGCCACTGCCATAGGAGAGTTTACCTCCACCGGCACCGTATCCCTCTACTACGATGGACAACTGGCGGGGGAATTATCCCTGGAGTTCCTCCATGAGGGCCTTCCGGTGATGACCATCCCGGCGGAGCTTAACCAGATTCCGGCGGAAGAAAAAGCCTTACCAATCCCCGGGGAAGGAGAAACCGAAGGGCTCCTCTACGCCCTGCTGGCGGAACCCAACATTGCCTCCAAGGAACCCCTGGTGCGTCAGTACGACCACGAAGTCCAGATTCAGTCGGTGACCAAGCCCTTCACGGGAGCCCGGTCCGACGGCCCCTCCGACGGCGCGGTGCTGCGGCCCGTGGCCCGGTCGAACCGGGGGGTCACGGTGACCCACGGCATCTGTCCCTGGTACGCCCCTCTGGACGCCTACCGGATGGCCCAGAACGCCGTGGACGAGGCGTTTCGGGCCCACATTGCCCTGGGGGGCGATCCGGACCAGACCAGCGTGCTGGACAACTTCTGCTGGCCCGACCCGGTGGAGTCCGTCTCCACCCCCGACGGCCCCCACAAGATGGCCCAGCTGGTTCAGACCTGCCGGGGACTCCAGGACGCCTGCCTGGCCTACAAGGCCCCCCTGATTTCCGGCAAGGACTCCATGAAAAACGACGCCCAACGGGGAGGGAAAAAAGTTTCGGTCAAACCGACCCTGCTGATCTCCCTGATGGGCATCACCCCGGACTGCCGGAAAACCCCCTCCACCGACTTCAAATCGCCGGTAGATTTGATTTATCTGCTCGGGGAAACCCGGGGAGAGCTGGGGGGAACCTTCTATGAAAAACTCGGCGGGAAAGGCCCCCTGGGCCGCTGCCCGGAGGTAAAACCCCGGGAAGCCCTGCCCCTCTACCGAAGCCTCCACCAGGCGATTCATCTAGGTCTCGTTGCCTCGTGTCACGACCTCTCCGATGGCGGCCTCGGGACAGCCCTGGCGGAATCGGCCCTGGCGGGCCGGCTTGGGGCCGAAATTGCCCTGGACCCGGTTATCCGCGGCACCGGCTGCGGGGATGAGTCGGAAAGGCTGCTCTTTTGCGAAACTCCTTCGCGGTTCCTGGTGTCGGTGACGCCGGAAAACCGCAGCGCCTTCGAGGAAACCCTGTCGGGCCGCCGGTTCGCCCTTATCGGATCGGTCACAGATTCATCCCGGATAATCGTTACCCATAAAGGCAGGGAAATCCTGTCCGCCCCCCTGGACAGAGTGACCCGGGCCTGGAAACACCCCTTCGGGGAGAAGGAAGAATAACACCATGGTAAAGTGCTGCGTCATCACCGGTTACGGCATTAACGCCGACCACGAACTGGTCACCGCCTTCGAAGAAACCGGCGCCCGGGCGGTCCGGGTTCCCATCACCGACCTGATGGAAACCCCGGAGATGCTCAGGGATTTTCACATCCTCGCCTTCCCGGGGGGATTCTCCTTCGGCGATCACATCGGCTCGGGCCTGGTCTTCGCCCACCTTTTCAAACAGCACCTGAAAGTTGAACTGACCGCCTTTCTGGGGGCGAAAAAGCCCATCATCGGCATCTGCAACGGCTTCCAGGTCCTGGCCAAGATGGGGGTTCTTCCCAACCTGAAGGGCGACTGGACCCCTGAAACTACCCTGATTCACAACAACACGGGGGTTTTTGAAAACAGCTGGATCGAGGTGGAATTTAATCCCGCCTCGCCCTGTATCTGGACCAGGGGCCTGTTCACCATGGACATTCCCATCCGGCACGGGGAAGGCCGGTTTCATACGTCCGATCCGGCCATCCTGGAGACCCTGGAAACGAAAAATCTGGTGGCCCTCCGATACCGGGGCCGGAATCCCAACGGGTCCCAGAACGGTATCGCCGGGATCACCGACCCCACGGGCCTGATTTTGGGCCTCATGCCCCACCCGGAGGGGTTTCTTTTCCCGGAAAACCATCCCCGTTGGAACCGGAATCTTCCTGAAGAGGGGGAAGGGCTGAAAATCTTCCGCAATGGTGTAGCCTACGCCGAAGAGAATCTTCTATAATTGCCCCATGGGGACTCTTACCATTCAGCCAACCGGTCAGAACATACCTGTTTCGGCGGCCATTTCCCTGCTTAACAGCATGCTCCGTGAAGATGTGGACATCCCCCATGTCTGCGGGGGCCGGGCCCAGTGCGGAACCTGCCGCATCAAGATACTATCCGGAGCGGAACAGCTGACCCGCCCCAACTCCCTGGAAAAAGAGCGGCTGGGAGAGGAGCTTTTGATGCAAGGCTACCGCCTGGCCTGCCAGACCCACGCGGCGGGGGATGTGGTGATAGAGATTCCCCCCAAGGAGAACCATGGAAATCGGTAAATACAACACCCTCACCATCATGCGGGTGGACAAAGGCGGCGTTCTTCTCTCCGACGGCCGGGAGGAAACCTACCTGCCGGGCCCGGAAGTGACTCCGGATATGAAAGAAGGCGAAGAACTTACGGTCTTCGTCTATAACAGTCAGAAAAATGAAACCCGGGCGACCCTTCAGACCCCCAAAGGTCAGGTGGGAGAATTCGCCTATATGAAGGTGGTGGACGTTAACCCCCTGGGGGCGTTTCTGGACTGGGGCATCCCCAAGGATCTCATGGTACCCCCGGGTACCCAGAAATGGCCCCTGAAAAAAGGCGAAGGTACCATGGTTTTCATCGCCGAAGACTCCCGCCGAAAGGGAATCATCGGTTTTACCAATCTGTCTCCTTTCTTCAGCAAGGATTTTTCCGAACTGAAATCGGGGCAGAAGGTGGATGTTCTGGTGTGGGGGCTTACCCCCCTGGGAGCCAAGGTCATCGTGGAAAACAAGTTTTCCGGCCTGGTCTACAAACAGGACATGGATAAACCGGTGGAACCGGGCCAGAAGCTGCCCGGATGGATCCGCCGGATCCGGAAAGACGGCAAGCTCGACATCGGCCTGTGGGAAAAGAACATTGAGAAATCCGAGGACTTCAAGACCCGGCTTCTGGAAGCCCTCAGAGCCAGGGGGGGCATGCTGCCTCTGACCGACAAATCCGATCCCCAGGTTTTCAGGACCGAACTCAACATGAGCAAGCGGGTCTTCAAGATGACCGCCGGCATGCTCAGCAAGGCGGGAAAAATCGAAATTCACGAAACCGGCATTACCCTGCCCGGAGTGGAACCGCCCCGGAAGCCCAAGGTACTTAAAGTGAAGGCCAAGGATCTGTCCCGCCTGGTGAAACCCGGATACGACCCCCTGGCGGAAAATCAGGATAAGGACAAAAAGATCCAGCCCCGGGGAGACCGGGAAAGCAGGCCCCCCCGGCGAGGCCGGGAAAGCGGGCCGGTGCGGCGGGAAGAAGAAGGAAGAAACAGCCCGCCCCGGGGAGGGCGCGGTCCCGGATCCCGGGGCAAAGAATCTTCCGAAGTCCGTCGCCCGCCGGAAAGCGGCTCCCGGAACAACAAACCCCGGCAGAAATAAAACTTTGCGATAGATATTTCCCCGGCCCTGTAATAGACTGGTAGGATCATGAAATACGGTTTTTTCGACGACCCCAACCGCGAATACGTCATCACCGACCCCCGAACCCCCTGGCCCTGGATCAATTACCTGGGTACCGAAGGATTCTTTTCTCTCCTGTCGAACACCGGTGGAGGCTACAGCTTTTACAAAGACCCTCTCTACCGCCGGCTGACCCGGTACCGGTATAATTCGGTTCCCCAGGATGAAGGCTCCCGGGGGTTCTGGATCAGGGAGGCCGACGGAACCCTCTGGTCCCCCGGATGGAAACCCGCCCGGACCGAGCTGGACCGGTACGAATGCCGCCACGGCCTGGGATACAGCCGGATATCCGGAGAAAGGCAGGGGTTGGAAGCATCTGTCCTGTTTTTGGTTCCCCCCGGAGAAGACGCGGAGATACAGAAGGCGGTCTTCACCAACAAATCCGAAGAACCCCGGATCATTTCGTTTTACGGCTACGTGGAATTCGCCCTCTGGAACGCCCAGACCGATGGGGAAAACTTCCAGAGAAACCTGAGCGTGGGTGAGGTGGAGGTTGAGCCGGACACCATCATTCACAAAACCGAATACCGGGAAAGACGGAACCATCTGGCTTTCTATCACACATCCCGGATGCCCGACGGTTTTGATTCGGACCGGGAAACCTTTCTGGGCCCCCAGAACGGCATGGCCGATGCGATTCAGCCCCGTCAGGGAACCTCGGGTCAGTCCGTGGCGGACGGGTGGTCCCCGGTGGCGGCTTTCCGTCACGACCTGGTGATTCCCCCGGGAGGAGAAGAGGTGATCTGCTTCGTCCTGGGGTATGTGGAAAATGAGGCGGCGGATAAATGGGAATCCCCGGGAAAGGTGAAAAAGGACAAAATACACGCCCTCATCGCCCGCACCGGGACTCCGGAAAAAGCCGGGGAGGCATTTCAGAAACTCAAGGCCTACTGGGAAGATCTACTCTCCCGGTTCCGCCTCTCCCATCCCGAAAAAAAACTGGAAAGGATGGTGAACATCTGGAACCAGTACCAGTGTATGGTCACCTACAACCTGGCCCGGTCCGCCAGCTACTTCGAATCGGGGATAGGACGGGGCCTGGGATTCCGGGATACTTCCCAGGATCTCCTGGGATTTGTCCACCAGATTCCCGCCAAGGCGAAAGAGAGGATCCGCGATGTGGCGGCCACCCAGTTCCCCGACGGCGGGTGCTACCACCAGTATCAGCCCCTGACAAAAAAAGGCAACGCCGGCATCGGGGGCAATTTCCGGGACGACCCCCTCTGGCTCATCGCCGCCGTATCCGCCTACCTACGGGAAACCGGAGACTGGGACTTTCTGGATGAGAAGGTACCCTTTGACGGGGGAGCGGAACCGGAAGCCACCCTCTTCACCCACCTGGAGCGCTCCTTCCGCCAGGTTCAGGAAAACCGGGGTCCCCATCAGCTGCCCCTGATCGGGCGGGCGGATTGGAACGACTGCCTCAACCTGAATACTTTCTCTTCCGACCCCAACGACTCCTTCCAGACCGCCGGAGACGGCGAGGGGCGGGTGGCGGAATCGGTATTTATCGCCGGGATGTTCGTCCTCTACGGCCGGGAATTCGCCGAAATCTGCCGCCGCACCGGCCGGGAGAAGCAGGCCGGGGAGATCAAAAAAGCGGTCACCGCCATGGAAAAGGCGGTAAAGAAAGACGGATGGGATGGGCAATGGTACCTGCGGGCCTACGATGCCCTGGGCGGCAAAGTGGGCTCCCATGAATGCCCGGAGGGTAAAATTCTCATAGAGCCCCAGGGCTTCTGCTCCATGGCGCGGATCGGAGCCTCCGAGGGGATGCCCGAAAAAGCCCTGGATTCCGTAGCCAGACATCTGGCCACCGACCACGGCCTGGTGATCGTCCAACCCGCCTATCGGGAGTACCATCTTGAGCTGGGGGAAATCTCCAGTTATCCTCCGGGCTACAAGGAAAACGGCGGCATCTTCTGCCACAACAACCCCTGGGTGATCATCGGAGAAACCGCCGCGGGCCGGGCGGACCGGGCCTGGGACTACTACACCCGGATCGCTCCGGCCTGGCGGGAGGAGATCAGTCACATCCACCGCACCGAACCGTACGTCTACGCCCAGATGATCGCCGGAAAAGAGGCGGGCCGCCACGGAGAGGCGAAAAACTCCTGGCTCACCGGTACGGCCGCCTGGAATTTTGTGGCGGTGAGTCAGCATATTCTGGGGATAAGGCCCCACTGGGAAGGGCTGGAAGTTGATCCCTGCGTTCCCGCTTCCTGGCAGGAATTCACGGTGGAGCGTTTTTTCCGGGGAGGCCGGTACAGCATCCACTTCCTGAATAAAAACCGCACCGGAAAACGGGGAGTGGAATCGATTTTTTTGGACGGAGAACGGCTGGATTCCACCATCATCCCCGCAGGACAGGAGGGAGAAAACCACCATGTTGAGGTGGTTCTTTAATTCTCAGAAGGATCCAGCCGGTTCTCACCCAGCAGACGGATTTCTTCTTCCAGGCGGTGGAAAATCTGGAGAAGGCCATCCTGAAGCGGCGGAGCAGGATTAACCAGGGCTGCCGCCGCAGCGGCCTGTTCCACCAGCCGGTTCTGGGCTTCTCTCAGTTCCCGAACACTTTCCTCCTGCTTCCCCGGGTCCGAAAGGGTCCGGGACAATCCTGCCGGAGCGGCGCCCCCTCTGCTGTTACGGAACCCTAGGTCTTCCCGGGTGAAGAGGGCCTCCAGAGATTTTTCCAGCCGCCTCTGAAGCTCCTGAAACCCCTGTTCCAGAGTTTTTTTCTCTTCCTCTTCCCGGCGGACCAGATGATCCGAAACAGTATCGATGTAAGACGCCGATTCGGTAAGGAAGATTTCGGTCTCTTCAAATTCGCGGCGGGTCACCGCCACCTGTGAAACCATTCCGTCAAGTTCCCGGTGAATCTCCGCCGAAGTCTCCCGGCTGGATTCGGCGAGGCGCCGGATTTCATCGGCCACCACGGAAAAGCCTTTCCCTGCATCCCCCGCATGGGCTGCCTCTATGGCGGCATTGAGGGCGAGGATATTGGTGGTAGAGGCAATTTCATCGATGGAAACCAAAAGATCCTCAATGGCCGAAGCCGATTCACCCAGCCGTTTCAAACGCAGGCTTTTTTCCTGATGAGCGGTTTCTTCTTTTTTCACCAGGGTCCGGAACCGGGCGGCGGGCTCCCCGTTCTGATCCTCGGCGGCGGAAGAGGTGGCGGAATCTTCCCGCCCCGGTTCCCCTTTTCCGGGTTTTTGCGGCAGAACATCGGCAGCCTCGTGGCGAAAAACCTCCCTGATCCATCGCTTCAGCGGCTCCTTCCCTACCGCCTGGGCTGGAACCGGGGCGGTCATTTCCAGGAAATCCTCCCCGGGCGGGGCCGGTATTTCATCCCAAAGCCGGGCCAGGCCCTCTTTCAGTTCCGTCACCCAATCAGAAGAAGCAGGCTGCCCTTCCCGGGCGAGATGGGCCCGGCCCTGTTCGATCAAGTCCGCCAGGAGGCGCTTCTCTCCGGAAAAATCAAGTTTTTCCGATTCCCACCTCTCATACCGTTTTTTGAGATCTCCATGGCGCCGGCTCAATCCGAAGAGAAGGGCCGAAAGGGAGATCACCGCCCCCGTTAAAACCGCAGTCAACACGTTCATTCTTCCATTCTGCCAAATATTCACGGAAAATGCAAAGAAAACCCCCGCCCGAAAAAAAGGGGGGGGGTGATTACAGAAATCAGAGTTTTTAAACCTGACTCATCCTATTTCAGATTACTCAGAATCTCCCGCAACAGATTCCATATTTTTTCCACCGAAGAGATCCTCATCCGCTCCTGGGGGGTGTGGACCATCTCAAGATCGGGACCGAAGGATATCATGTCGATGCCGGGGATCTTGGAACCGATGACACCGCATTCCAGACCGGCGTGGATCGCCTTGATCCGGGGCTCATGTCCCATGACGGATTGAAAGGCCTTCCTGGCGATTCCCAGCAGAGGTGAAGAGGGGTTGGGGTTCCAGCCGGGATAGAGGCTGTTGTGCCATGCCTTGCCTCCGGCAGCCCGGATGCAGGCCAGGACCTTGGCCCCCGCATTATCCCGCAGAAAATTGCTGGAGGAACGCTGGCTGGTCAGAATATGAAGCCTTTCCCGATTGAGGTCTGCCTGGGCCATATTGGTGGAGGTCTCCACCAGGTTTTCGATCTTCCGGCTCATACCGATCACCCCGTGGGGCATGGAAAAAAGCAGGTCTCCCACCTTCTGAAACGATTCATCGGTCAAAGCTTCATCGGGAACCATATCGGAGGAAGCAAATTCAATTTTCAGGCCCGGCTCGATATCATTCCATTCGCCCCTGAATCCGGCGGCTCCGGCAGCCATGAGTTTTTCCGCTTCCGCCTCCTGACCGGGTGGTATCAGCAGCTCGGCAAAACACTCCCGGGGAATGGCGTTATGTTTTCCGCCTCCGGAAAAGCCGGTCAATTTTGCCCCCAGGAGCCTCAAATCTGTTATCAGGGCAGCCCCCATGAGCAGGGCATTTCCCAGATTTTTATGGATGTCCCCGCCGGAATGGCCGCCGTTGAGTCCGGTGATGGAAAGGGTGTAGGCCGTCCAGTCCCGGGGAGAAGGCTCCCACTGAACCGGCAGGGTTCCCTCGGTGTTAATTCCCCCGGCACAGCCGATGTAGAGGGTGTCTTCCTCCTCGGAATCAAGGTTAATCAAAATCCTTCCCTCCAGCCGGGAAGGTTCGAAACCCATGGCGCCGTTAAGGCCGGTTTCTTCATCCACCGTGAAGAGGAGTTCCAGGGGGCCGTGGGCCATAGAATCGTCCGCCACCAGGGCCAGAGCCATGGCCAGAGCGATGCCGTTGTCCGCCCCCAGGGTGGTGCCGTCGGCGGCCATCCATTCACCTTGATTGACCAGTTTTATGGGATCCCGGGAAAAATCGTGATCGGTTCCGCGGTTTTTTTCACAAACCATATCCATATGACCCTGGAGGATAGCCACGGGGAGGGATTCACAACCCGGAGTGGCAGGCTTCTTGATTACGACATTTCCCACTTTATCGGTCCAGGTTTCCAGGCCCCGTTCTCTGGCCCAGCCTATAATGTAGTTTCGAACCCCTTCTTCGTTTCCCGATTCCCGGGGAATCCGGGACAGCTGATAAAACTGTTCCCATACCGCCGGGGGTTTCAATCCTTCAATCACTGATTTGCTCATTCCTCTTCCCCCTATTAAATATTATTTCCAGATCAATACCGATTCATCGTACTCATCGGGCGCTTCGAACCCGAGGAGCTCCATACAGGTGGCGGCCAGGGAGGAGATCCCCAGGCCTTCCTTGAGCACCGGTTCATACTCACCCTGATAACCGGGGTCATGAATGATGCAGGGAACCGGATTTAAGGAGTGAGCTGTCTTGGCCTGAGGACTGCCGTCGGCTTTCCGAAGGACATCTCCGGTTTTCTTGTCGTGTTCGAACATATCATCGGAATTTCCGTGGTCCGCCGAAAGGATCAGAACCCCGCCGGCGGCTTCCACGGCCTTTTTCAGCCGTCCCAGCCCCAGGTCCAGGGCCTCCATGGAGCAGACCACCGCCGGCCAGATTCCCGTATGGCCCACCATATCCCCGTTGGGGTAGTTGACCCTGATAAAATCATAATTCCCTTCCTGAAGGACCCTGATAACCCTGTCGGTGATTTCGGCACTCTTCATCCAGGGCCGCTGCTCGAAGGGCAGAACATCCGACAGAACCTCTTCGTAGGTTTCGAGTTTATCACTGAATTTTCCCAGTTTATTGCCGTTGAAGAAGTAGGTGACATGGCCGTATTTCTGGGTCTCTGAAATGGCGAACTGCCGCACCCCCGAAGCCACCAGATACTCACCCACGGTACGGTCGATGGAGGGGGGGGATACCAGGTACTGGGCGGGAATATGCAGGTCCCCATCGTACTCCATCATACCGGCGTACTCCACCCGGGGCATCCTCTTCCGGTCGAATTCGGTGAAGTCGTCTCCCGCCTCGAAGGCCCGGGTCAGTTCCAGGGCCCGGTCACCCCGGAAGTTGAAAAGAATCACACTGTCGCCGTCCTCGATGGTCCCTACAGGTTTATCATCCTCGGTAATGACGAAGGGAGGCAGATCCTGATCGATGGCGCCGGTTTCCTTACGGAGGGTTTCGATAGCCTCATGGGCGGAAGTGAATCCCCGGCCTTCCCCGAGAACATGGGTATCCCATCCTTTCCGAACCATGTCCCAGTTAGCCCCGTATCGGTCCATGGTGATCTGCATGCGGCCGCCCCCCGAAGCGATCCGGACGTCAAAGCCGGAGCCGTTGAGTCCTGCGAGGAATTCTTCAAAGGGATCGAAAAACTCCAGCGCCGAGGTTTCCCCCACATCCCTGCCATCCAGGAGGCCGTGAACCCGGATCGTCTTCACCCCCGCCTCCCGGGCTTTCTCAATCATGGCTTTCAAATGGGCGATGTTGGAGTGGACGTTTCCGTCCGACATGAGGCCGATGAAGTGCAGGGTGGTCCCTTTTTCCACCACCTGACCGGTCAGTTTCTTCCAGGTTTCCCCCTGGAAAAGCCGTCCCGACTCAATGGAAATCCCCACCAGTTTGGCCCCCTGGGCAAATACCCGGCCGCAGCCGATGGCGTTATGGCCTACCTCGGAATTTCCCATATCATCATCAGAGGGAAGCCCCACGGCGGTGCCATGAGCCTTCAGACGGGTTACCGGGGCGGTTTGATGAAGCCCGTCCAGGGTCGGCGTCACCGCCGAAGCGACCGCATCTCCCTGGGGGTATTTTCCATATCCCACTCCGTCCATGATGACCAGAACCACCGGTCCTTTTCGCTTTTTCAGCCTCTTATTCGTTTTCAATGCATCTACCATTATTGACTCCTCTCTAAAACAGCGTCAGGCCCAGGCTTTACTTCTCTGCCTGAACCGATCCAGGGCCTCTTCCCCTGGGAGGATCCGGAGCATCCAGCTTCCTCTCGGAAAGACCGTACTTCTCGGTCTCAAAATTGCCCCGGGGTTCCACATGGACAATGATATCATAAACCTTTTCCACCCGCTCCTTGATGGCTTTCTCCACCGCCATGGCGATAAGGTGGCCTTCCTTGACCGATATATCCCCATCCACCTCGATATCGAGATCAATGACGATTAATCCATTGAGCTTACGAACCCGGGCCCGATGGGGATGGCCCGAACCGGGAGTGTCCGCCACGGCCTGAAAGATCTGCCGGTAAATCCCCTCATCGTTGGTTCCCTCCATCAGCTCCTCGGTAGATTCAAGAAAGATACCAAAGGCGGTCTTCATGATCCAGAGGGAAACCAGGGCCGCCATGATCCGGTCCACCACGGCCATCTGCAGAACCAGGGTGGCCGCCAGCCCGACGAAAACACTCCCCGAAAGGAGCACATCCCCCAGCATATTTTTAGCATCCGCCAGGAGCATCCGGCTATCCACCCTCACCGCCGTACGGTGTTTGTACCAGAACAGCAGCGCCTTCCCCGCCAGAGATACCAGGGTGGCGTAGAGGGCCACGGGGTTCGGAAGCCTCGGAGCCACCCCGGAGAAAAAGCTCTCCACCGTGGTCACCCCCAACTGGGCGCCGGCAAAAAAGATGATGAAGGAGAGCAGTTTGGTGGCGATGGTTTCCACCCGTCCGTGGCCGTAGGGATGCTGCCGGTCCGGCGGTTTCGCCGCCAGCCGGGCGGCAAAGAGAGTGATCAGGGAGGTGATAATGTCGGTGGCGGTATCGATTCCCGCCCCCACCAGGGCCAGACTGCCGGAGAAGAGCCCCAGGACAATCTTCATCACCGCCAGCAGACTGTTTCCCACAACCCCCGCAAGGGAGGCCCTTTCAATAGCTTTTGTTCTTTTATCCATTATTAAACCGCCGTACCTCCGGCTTTACCGAATCGGGGATCCCATAAAAAAAGCCGCCCCCCCGAGGAGGACAGCCTTTTTCTGTAAAACCGTTGAAATCGTTCCCCCCAGGGGAAAGGGATCTCAAGACGGTTCTCAACACTCCCGTCCTAGCCGGAAATAGCATCGGCGGGACAGACATCAACGCAGGCGCCGCAGTCGGTGCATTTATCAGCATCAATGACGTAGATATCCCCTTCCGAAATGGCCTCTACGGGACATTCGGAAATACAAGCTCCGCAAGCAACACAATCACTGGAAATAGTGTGAGCCATCATGGCCTCCTTAATAATTGTTCGGGCAGATTATAACGCAAAACCAAGGCTGATTCTACCCCGAAATTCCCCGTTTCCGTCTAAACGAAGGTCACCGCCGTTTCCAGGGCGATTTCGATCATGTCGTGGAAAGTTTTCTCTCTTTCTTCTGATGTGGTTTCCTGGGCGGTAACGATGCTGTCGCTGACCGTCAGAATGGCCAGGGCACGGCACTGATGTTTTGCCGCCAGGGTGTAGAGGGCCGCCGCTTCCATTTCCACCGCCAGAACGCCGAACCTGGCCCAGAGTTTCCAGGCTTCCGGATCGTCATTATAGAAGGTGTCGCTGGAAAGGATGTTGCCCACCCGGACCTGGACATCCCGATCCAGGGAGTTCCGCCACGCCGTTTCCAGAAGGTCCCAGTCCGCCACGGGCGCATAATCCATCCCCTTGAACCGGATCTTGTTCATGCTTGAATCGGTGGATGCCGCCTGGGCCAGGATCACATCCCGCAGCTTCAAATCAGGCTGCATGGCTCCGCAGGACCCCACCCTTATCAGGGTCTTCACGCCGTACATGGTCATCAGCTCCGATGCGTAAATACCGAGACTCGGCTGTCCCATTCCCGACCCTTGAACGGAGATCCGTTTCCCCTTGTAGGTTCCGGTAAAACCATACATCCCCCGGACTTCGTTGTAACAGACGGGGTTTTCCAGCCAGGTTTCGGCGATGAACCTGGCCCTCAAAGGATCTCCCGGCATCAGAACCGCTTCGGCTATGTCCCCTTTCTTGGCACCAATATGAATACTCATTCTCTACCTCCAAAAAACTCATTATTTCTCTTAGGAAACGTTCCGCCCCATCATACTACATCAAACCGACAAAAAGGAGCAGGGATATCAGGATGCCGGGAAATCTGACTCCCGGAAAATACGATACCCGTGTTTATTCCCCCTCTTGACTTCGTACATGGCCAGGTCGGCCCGGCGCTTGAGCAGCTCCGGAGTTTCCGCTCCGCCCTGATAAAGGCAGATTCCCACACTGGCCCCGATGGTCACTTCACAACCATCCAGGAGAAAAGGATCTTTCAAACCTACAAGCAGTTTGCGGGTAATGTTTTCGGCGTCTCCCTCCCCCTCCAGCCCCTGGACCAGGGCGATAAACTCATCGCCCCCCACACGGGCAACGATATCCGACTGGCGCAGAGAAAACTGAATTCGTTGTCCCGCCTCGATGAGCAGGGCATCACCCACATCGTGACCATAGAGATCATTGACCGGCTTAAAGTCATCCAGGTCGATGAAGAACACCCCTAATATCCACCCCCGCCGGCGAGCCTGGTTCATGTAGCGGGGGAGAAATTCGTTGAGGAGCCGTAAATTGGGCAGGTCCGTGAGGCTGTCGTAGTTGGCCATGCGGGTAATCCGGGAGTAGGAGGCGACCAGTTCGGCCCTTTCTTCCTGAAGCTCTTCATTCAGAACCGCCACATCCTGGTGGCTCAGCGCGTTGGAGATGGAAACGCCCAGAAACAGGGAAAGGGATTCAAGAAGCTGTCTATGGTTTTCCTGATAGGCTTCCTCCTGGTCGGTGTGGAGCACCAGGGCTCCCAGGGAGACTGAACCGGTCTTCAGGGGAAATATCAGAACAGAACCTCCCCGGCGGGTGAGAAAACACTCCTTCTCGGGAACCAGGCGGTTCTCTGTCAAAGGCCGGCCGTCTTTCAGGCTTCGGGCTACCATCCGGTGGGCGGCGCTGATATAAATGGAATCCACCCCCTGTTCCTCTATGGTGGAATCCCCATAATAGCGGTAGAACAGCTCCTTCTCGCCCCCCCTCCGGGTGGCCAGGAGAATCCGGTCCGCCGGAATCTGGGACCGCACGCTGCGATAGAAGGTCCGGATAATGGAGTCCAGATCGAGAGACGCGGTGATCTGCTGCCCCACTTCGTTGACAAAAAGGGTCTGCCGGTGCGCCTCCCGGAGCTGCTCTTCCAGGGCGGCAATTTCCCGGTTTTTCAGATCCACCAAAAGGTCTTCCCGTTCCTGGGCTTCCCGTCTGTAGAGTTTGAAGCTCTCCCGAATCTTTTCGCCGGAATCGGGAAGAAGAACCCCATCTTTTTCCAGGGAGCTGATGAGGTTTTGACAGTTTTCGGCAGCGTCTTCCATGGAGGGTTATTCTACCGCCCCCCCGGGAAAAAGTACAGCCGGACGGGCGATAGAAATTTTGTGAAGAAAATATCCCGGGTAAACAAGGCTTCCCGGATTCGGGCAGCGGAGCTTCGAAGTTAGGGAGACCTGGGCCTTCGCTTCCGCCCCGCCACCCGGGAGACAACTACGATGGCGGCGAGGATTCCCGCCGAAACGAAGATCCAGCCGGCACTGCGGCCTTCCACACTCTGGAAAAAGAGGGTGGCCACCGCCCAGGCCAGCACCGTCAGGTAGAGACTCTGGGTCAGACCCAGGAGGGGCCCCATCTCCCGCCAGGCCGCCGCCACCGCCGCGAGACAGGGAAGGTAAATAAGCACAAAGAGGAGATAGGCGTAGGCCGATGCGGGGGTAAACCGCCGCCGGAGCACCTGAAAAAGCCCCGAATCAACCTCTTCCCCCGATCCGCCGCCAAAGGCGGCGGCCAGCCCTTCGGGAATGGAGGCAAAGGCCGCCTTCAATCCCCCGGTGAGAGAGAACTCTTCGGAGACCGCGTCTTCCTCCGCCGCGGCGGACTGTCCGTACAGGGCCGAGAGAGTTCCCACGATGGCTTCCTTGGCAAAAACACCGGTGAAAAGACCCACCGTGGCGGGCCAGTTTTCATTTTCAATCCCCATGGGGGTAAAAACGGGGGTTATGGCCTTACCGGTCACCGCCAGCAGGGACCGATCGTTGTCTTCGTTGCCGAAACTCCCGTCCACCCCCAGGGAAGAGAAAAACCCCAGGATCAGAGTGGCCAGGATGATCACCTTTCCCGCCCGGATGATGAAATCCTTGAGCCGGCTCCAGGTGTGCAGCAGGATGTGGCGCATCCGGGGAGCATGATAGTGGGGCAGCTCCATGATCAGGTGGCTGCTCTCTCCGGCGAAGAGGGAATCACGGACCAGAAAGCCCGTCAGAACCGCCAAAATGATGCCCGCCAGGTAGAGGGAAAACACCACCGCTCCGCTTCGGGTGCCGAAAAAGGCGGCGGAAAAGAGGGCGTACACGGGAAGCCGGGCCCCGCAGGACATGAGGGGGACCATAAAGATGGTCATCAGCCTGTCGCGCCGGGTATCCAGGGTCCGGGTGGCCAGGATGGCGGGGACAGTACATCCGAAACCCACCAGCATGGGGACAAACGCCTTGCCGGGCAGCCCGATGAGCCCCATGAACCGGTCCATCACAAAGGCGGCCCGGGCCATGTATCCTGAATCCTCCAGGAGGCTCAACATGAAAAACATGAAGAAAATAAAGGGAACAAAGGTGGCCACCGCCTGGATACCCGAACCGAGACCGCCGGATATCAGAAAAATCAGCCACTCCGGAGCCTTCAAGGCCCCCAGCAGGGCGGCGGTGCCATCCACGGCGAAGAGGCCGATGAAGATATCGAAAAAATCGGCGAAAGCGGTTCCCAGGTTGATGGTCACCCAGAACACCAGGTACATCACTCCTAAAAAGATCGGAACCCCCAGGAAGCGGTTCATCACCACCCGGTCCACCTGATCGGTCAGGGACTGGCGGGTCCGGACCACCGAAACCACCTCCTTGGCCATGCTCTTGGCCACCCCGTACCGGTAATCCGCCACGATGACGTCGATGGATTCTCCCAGGAGACCCTGAACCCTCTGAACTCCCAGAGACAGCTCTTCCGGATCAACCTGCTTTTTATCCGCCACATCCTTCAGGGCTGTTTCGTCTTCGGTGAGCAGGGCCAGGGTAAACCAGCGAGAGGTGGTTCCCGTTGCGGCGGCTCCGGAAATCATGGCAGGCTCCCAGCGGGAGATAAGCTCTTCCACTTCGTTCGGGTAGGCCACCTTCAGGGGAACCCGGGAGGGGTTTGCACTGTACCGGTTCACCGCCTCCTTAAGGCGGTCAATATCGCTCTTTTTCAGGGCGCTTACCCCCAGGACGGGGACGCCCAGGTGGGCCTCCAGATGCTCCTTGTCAATCTTGATATTCCGGCGTTCCGCCAGGTCCGCCATATTGAGAACCACCAGGACGGGAACACCCATCTCGAGAAGCTGTACCGTCAGATAGAGGTTTCTTTCCAGATTGGTGGAATCCAGGATGTTCACAACCAGATCCGCCTCGCCGCCGAGCAGGTAGTCCCGGGCGGCCCGCTCGTCCTCGGAATTGGCGGAAAGGGCGTAGATTCCCGGCAGATCCACCACCTTTACCCGGGTGGTTCCGGTATGATAGTGCGGTTCATGACCGTCCCCCCCGGGATTATCGTGATGCCGGGTCTGATAGTGGTACTGTCCTTCCAGTTTTTCCACCGTCACACCGGGCCAGTTACCGATGGATTGATTGGCCCCGGTGAGGGTATTGAAGATGGTGGTTTTGCCGCAGTTCGGGTTGCCCGCCAGGGCTATGGTTACTCTTCTTTCTTCCATGGGACTCTCTTTATGGTGACCCCCGGAGGGGCATCAGACTTGAAGGGGCGAAACCAGCACCTTTTCGGCCATCCCGGCACCAATCACCACCTTGGTTCCCCGAATCTCCAGAACCATGGGGTTCCGTCCCCCGCCGCGGATAATCTGAATGGTTTCACCGGGAACAATCCCCAGATTCAGAAGCCGTTGACGGAGAATCCGGCCCTGGGCGATGGAGCGGATCATTACCGATTCTCCCGGTTTCCGGGTGGCCAGAGAGGTTTCGTAATTAGCAGATACTGGTTGCATGAAAAGCCCCTTGCCTGCCTTCTTCGGAGGAACCGATAAAAACCCTTCCATCACTTTGTTAGGCTGGCCTTATTAGAATAATAAATAAAAGCCCCCCTCGTCAAGATGAGGGGGGCGGGTAAAAGTTAATTTGTATTAACCCAGAACTTCTCCAATGACTTCTTCCATGATGTTTAGACCTGCTTCGATCTGATCATCGGTGATAACCAGGGGCATGAGAAACCGGATGATGTTGCCCTTGACTCCCGAAGACATGGTGATGAGTCCTCTTTTAGCACAGCCCGATACAACGGCGGCCACGCTGTCCTTGTCGGGTTCCTTGGAGTTCCGGTCTTTGACGAATTCCAGGGCCATCATGGCCCCCAGACCGCGGACATGACCTATGGCGGGGTATTTGGCCTGCCATTGGGCGAAACGGGCCATACAGCGCTTATTGATCGCCATGGCCCGGTCGGCAAAGTTGTCCCGTTCCATCACTTCGATGACTTTTAAAGCCGCCGCTGCCGCCAGGGGGTTGCCGCAGTAGGTCCCGCCGATACCGCCCACATGGGCGGCGTCGATGATTTCCGCCCGGGCGGTGACCGAACTGAGGGGAAGACCGCCGGCGATGGATTTGGCGGAGGTCACCATATCGGGAGCCGCTCCCGCTTCCGCCCAGTACTCGGTGGCGAACATCCGGCCGGTCCGGCAGTAGCCGGACTGAACCTCATCGGCGATGAGGAGGATGCCGTATTTGTCACAGATTTTCCTGAGACCCTGAATGTAGCCCATGGGAGGAATCACGAATCCGCCCTCGCCCTGTACGGGCTCAAGAATAATGGCCGCGGTATCTTCGGGGCTCACATACTCCAGAAAGAAATCTTCCAGTTTCTCCAGATAATACTTAACCCCATCCGCTTCGGTCATATCCGCCGGAAGCCGGTAAGGGTTGGGAAGCTCGGCCCGGTAAATTTCCGGCGCCGCAGGACCAAGTCCGAATTTATACGGTTTAATCTTGGCCGTCATGGTCATGGTCAGGTGGGTCCGGCCGTGGAAGGCGCCGGTGAAAACCACAATGCCATCCCGTTTGGTGTACTTCCGGGCAATCTTGACGGCGTTCTCCACCGCTTCGGCGCCGGAGTTAATGAACATGGTCTTCTTTTTCCCCGGGATGGGAACGATCTGGTTCAATTTGGCCGCCAGCTTGATGTACTCGGGGTAGTGGACGATGTTGATGCTGGTGTGGAAGTATTTTTCCGCCTGGGCCTTCACCGCCTCCACCACCTCGGGATGGCTGTAGCCGATGTTCAGCACACCGATACCGCCGACCCAGTCCATGAAAACGTTGCCGTCCAGATCCTGGAACATGGCGCCCTCGCCCCGGTCGATGACGCAGGGAGCGCTGCAGCTGACCCCGGGGGGAACATTCTCCTCCCGCAGGGCGATAATCTCCCGGGACCTGGGCCCGGGAAGTTCGGTAACAATCTTGGGCAATGCCTCTCTTAGCATGACGTGCCTCCTTTTATTCTTAGGACATTATGGCTTAGAATTGTTAAATTGTATACAATTATTGTCTAATAAATGCATGTTACCAGAATGATACGGATTTTGGCAATATTATTCCGTAAATCTGATCAAAAATAGTCAAAACATGTAACTTCTATTGACAATTTTTAATACGCCTTGCTACAATCAAGATATGATACCTCGTATTCTTTCATCAAAAATTGAACAATATGCCCGTCAATACCCCGTTGTTACCATCACCGGCCCAAGACAGTCAGGAAAAACCACATTAAGCAGAAAATTATTCCCGAAAAAACCCTATGTGTCCCTTGAAGATCTGGAAAACAGAAATCAGGCCTTAAATGACCCCCGAGGGTTTCTTGCCCGATTCCCTGATGGTGCCGTCCTGGATGAAGTACAGAGGACCCCGAACCTCTTTTCTTACATTCAGACGATTGTTGATGAGGTCAATCTGGAAGGGATGTTTATTCTTACAGGAAGCCGGCAGTTTGAAATGATGGAATCATTGACCCAGTCACTGGCGGGGAGAACCGCGCTGGTAAAGCTGCTCCCCTTCTCCTGTGATGAAATATATAAAGAAACGGAGACTGAAAACTTTTTTAAAACCCTGTACACGGGGTTTTACCCAAGAATTTTCGACAAGAACCTGAATCCCACGGAAGCCCTGTCCTTTTATATTTCGACATATCTCGAAAGAGATGTGCGGAAGATGCTGAATGTGAAAGATCTCTCGTTATTTGAAAATTTCCTGAAACTTTTGGCAGGAAGAAGCGGACAGCTGCTCAATGCCAACAGTCTGGGTGATGACTGCGGAGTCAGTCACAATACAATAAAAAGCTGGGTATCCATTCTTGAGGCCAGCTACATCATTAAACAGATACAACCCTACTATAAAAATTTAAATAAACGGATGGTAAAAACCCCCAAGATTCATTTTCTAGACTCCGGACTTCTCTGTTATCTCTTAAACATCCACGAACCGGTTCAGATTATGACTCATCCCCTGCGGGGTGCCATTTTTGAATCTTTTGCCGTTTCAGAAATCATAAAATACCATTACCACCGGGGAATCCCGGATAATGTCTACTTTTTCAGGGATCACCAGGGTCATGAAGTTGATCTTGTGATAGAACGGGGCGAAGGTCTGGATGGTTTCGAGATCAAGTCGGCCGAAACTTTTCAGGAAAATCACTTAAAAGGTTTATCTTTTCTGCAAAACCTGTACCCGCCCCTGGCTTCAAAAACGTTGATCTATGGAGGCGACACCAGCTATGGCTATAAAGATAATCAGGTATTAAGCTGGCGGCATATTAATTCATTCCGGGAGAAGATAGAAAAAACAAGGAGCCAGGCGAGTCCGGGGGTTCCCATCAAAAAGACCTCCAAGGATTTGATTGACAGACCGCCCCACCCCGGCACAATGCCCCTATGACTATCAGAAAATTCCGGGACCTTACGGTGATGCCCCAGCCCCGGGGCGGCTTCCTGGTGGCGGCCTGCGATTCCTGCGGAGGGGTGGGCCCGAAAGAGGGGGATGTGCTGAAAACCGATGGTTTCACCGTTGGGTATACCGCCGCCTCGGTGGTGCTGATGGAGCTCATCGCCGCCGGGGCGGAGCCCTTCTTCCTGGCCGACGGCCTGGCGGTGGAGGCGGACCCCACGGGGCAGGATATTCTCCGGGGGATCCTCCGGGCCGCCGCCGAGGCAGGAATTACCGAAGAAGCTGTCACCGGCAGCACCGAGGAAAACTTTCCCACCCTCCAGACCGGCCTGGGCATCACCGCCCTGGGCTGGACCGACACATGGCCGGTATACCAAAGCACCCCGGGAGACCTTCTGGTCCTGGCCGGGCTGCCCCGGTCGGGAAAGGCGGTGCTGGAACCGGACCGGGGAGACCGGCTCACCCTGGCTCTTCTGAAGAAACTCCGCACCGAAGAGCCTTTCTCTCTGCTGATCGGCGAGATCCTCCCCGTGGGCTCCCGGGGGGTGCTGGCGGAGGCGGAGGATCTGGCGGTCACGGCGGGCTGCCTCTTTCATCCCGGCGAAGCGTTTTCGGTATCCCTTGAGGAATCAGGCGGTCCCTCCACCTGCGCCGTCCTTTCGGTGAAACCCGATAACCTCGCCGCCCTGATCCGGGTTTCTCCCCTGCCCCTGACCCTCCTGGGACGGCTGAGAGGGCTGGATCTTACCTAACCGCTGGGAATTAGATATAATGGCCCCATGGCATATAAAGATTTACGCAGTTTCATCAAGGCCCTGGAATCCCGGGGCGAACTGATACGCATCACCGCTCCGGTGGATTCCCGTCTGGAGATTACCGAGATAACCGACCGCATATCCAAAAGCACCAACCCCGACGGCACCCGAACCGGCGGCAAGGCCCTGCTGTTCGAAAACGTCAAGGGTTCTGAATATCCGGTGTTCATCAACGGCTTCGGCAGTTACGGCCGGATGGCCCTGGCCCTGGGGGCCGGGTCCCTGGACGAGAAGGCCCGGGAGCTGGAGGATCTGGTGGACTGGGGCTTCGGCCAGCTGAGGAAGATTGATGTGATGAGTTTCTTCCCCAAGATCAAGTGGGCCCGGCTCTTTCTGCCCACCCCGGTTCTCAAGGCTCCCTGCCAGGAGGTGGTGGAGAGAGACCCCGACCTCTCCACCCTGCCGGTGCTCACCTGCTGGCCCGGCGACGGGGGCCCCTTCTTCACCCTCCCCATGGTGATCACCCGGGACCCGGAGACGGGGAGTCAGAACATGGGGATGTACCGGATGCAGGTTTACGACAAAACCAGCACGGGGATGCACTGGCATCTCCATAAGGACGGCGCCCACTTTTATCAGAAATACAAACAGCGGGGTGAAAAAATGCCCGTGGCGGTGGCCCTGGGGGGAGATCCGGCGGTGACCTACGCCGCCACCGCCCCCCTGCCCGAGGGAATCTCCGAGCTTTTCTTCGCCGGATACCTGCGGGGCAAGCCGGTGGAGACGGTGAAGTGTATCACCTGCGACCTGGAGGTGCCCGCCCAGGCGGAGTTCATCCTGGAAGGGTACGTGGACCCCGCGGAACCGCTGCGCCGGGAGGGTCCCTTCGGGGATCACACCGGTTATTACAGTCTCTGCGACGACTACCCGGTGTTCCACGTCACCTGCATCACCCGCCGGAAAAACCCGGTCTATCCCGCCACGGTGGTGGGAAAACCTCCCATGGAAGACTGCTACATGGCCAAGGCGACGGAGCGGCTTTTCCTGCCCCTGCTTAAAAAAATGCTTCCCGAAATTGTGGACTTGAACCTTCCTCTGGAGGGGGTCTTCCATAACTGCGCCATAATATCGGTGGAAAAACGGTTTCCCGGCCACGTCCACAAGGTGCTCAACGCCCTCTGGGGCCAGGGACAGATGATGTACACCAAGATGATCATCGTGGTGGACCACGACGTGGACGTCCAGGATCTGAGCACGGTGATGTGGAAGGTGTTCAACAACATCGACGCCCGGCGGGACCTGATTCTGTCCGACGGCCCCCTGGATACCCTGGATCATGCCTCCCCCCGGTTCCGGTTCGGCACCCGGCTGGGGGTGGATGCCACCCGCAAGGGCGCCCTGGAGGACCACCCCCGGGAATGGCCCGACGACATCGACATGACCGAAGAAGTAAAGAATCTGGTGAACCGCCGCTGGAAGGAGTACGGATTTGATGGATGAACCAAAACCCGCCTTTCCGGCGGGCACCGGGGCCTTCCTGTCCCGGGAGCTCCGACGGAGCCGGGGGGTGAGCCGGGCGGTTATGATGGAACACACCCTCTTCTCCCTTCCCCTGGCGGCATCGGCGCTGCTGCTGGAAACCGCCGGACGTCCCGGCCTTTCCACCCTGGTCTGGGTGTTTCTGGCGGTCTTCGGCGCCCGGAACGGGGCCAACGCCCTGAACCGCCTCATCGACCGTAAAATCGACGAGGAAAACCCCCGCACCGCCGGACGGGACCTCCCCGCGGGCCGGGTTAAACCGCGGGATCTCTGGATCTTCACGGCTTTCTGCCTGATTCTTCTGACGGTGTCGGCCTTCATGCTCAACTCCCTCTGCGTGCTGCTGCTTCCCGTGGCGGCGGTGCTCATCGGGGGCTATTCCTTCACCAAGCGGTTCACCTTCCTCTGCCACTACTGGCTGGGGGTTACCTGCGCCGCCGCGGTGATGGGGAGCTTTCTCGCCGTGACGGGCCGGTTTGAGCTGCGCTTCTTCCCCCTCACCGCCGCGGCGGCCCTCTGGGTGGCGGGGTTCGACATCCTCTACGCCCTGCAGGACATCAGGCACGACCGGGAAAAGGGGCTCCACTCGGTACCGGCCCGGTTCGGCCGGACCGGGGGCCTTATCATCGCCGGTCTTTCCCACCTGGGGGCGGCGGCGGGATTTATCCTGACCGGATATTTCTACGGGCTGGGATTCTGGTACTACCTGGGGATCGGCGCCGCGGCTGTCCTCATGATCGCCCAGAACCAGATTGCCCGGCGGGGCTCCCCGGACCGGATTCCCTTCGCCGCCTATAAGCTGAACCAGATTCTCTCCCCCCTGGTCCTGGCCTTCACGGTCCTGGACATCTACCTGCCGGGAGGGCTTTTTCATGTCTGATCCTTACGGATCTCAGGACAAGGTGCCCCTGATCCTGGGGATCACCGGTGCCAGCGGGTCAGCCTACGGCCTCACCCTGGCCCGGATGATCCTCGAAAGCGGCACTCCCCTCTCCCTGCTGGTCACCGATGCGGGGAAGCAGGTGATGGCGCAGGAAACCCGCCGGCCCTGGACAGAGTGGCGGGAGGAACTGGCGGAAGCCGGATCTCTGGACACCCCCGGCCCGGAAGACTGGCACCACCCCTGCGCCAGCGGATCCGCCCCGTCGGGCGGCCTGGTGGTGGCCCCCTGCAGCATGGGCACCCTGGGCCGCATCGCCGGGGGTATCTCCGGGAACCTGCTGGAGCGGGCCGCCGACGTCTGTCTTAAGGAGCGGCGGCCCCTTATCCTCCTGGCCCGGGAGACCCCCCTGTCGGTGATCCACCTGGAGAACATGCTCCGTCTGGCCCGGGCGGGGGCGGTGATCATGCCGCCGGTTCCCGCCTTCTACACCGCCCCCGGTTCGGTGGAAGATCTGGTGACCCACACCTGCCACCGGGTACTGGACCAGCTGGGCCGGCGCCCCGCCGGGGCGTTTCGCTGGGGCTCCCGGGACAAGCGCCATGGTTGAGTTTCGGGAAACGGTTTTTCACTATCCGGGGCAGCTTCTCTTTGAAAACCTCACCTACCGGTTCGACCAGGGGCAGATCCACGCCCTCATCGGTCCCTCGGGATGCGGCAAGACCACCCTCCTCTACCTGGCGGCGGGGCTTCTTTCCCCCCGGGGGGGATCCGTGACGGTACGGAACGAGCCGGTCCGTCGGGGACGGCGGAACACCGCGGTGATCCTCCAGGACCACGGCCTCTTCCCCTGGAAAAATGCCGAAGAAAACGTCGCCCTGGGAATGACCCTGCGGAGGCAGAAAAACGCCCGCTCTGAAACGGCCCGCTACCTGGAGGAACTGGGCCTGGGGGGATTGGAGAAGCGGTATCCCCGGGAGCTCTCGGGGGGAGAACGGCAGAGGCTGGCGGTGGCCCGGGCCCTGGCCATCGAACCGGATCTTCTTCTCTTAGATGAACCCTTCGCCTCCCTGGATGCCATGACCCGGGAAAAACTGCAGAACCGCCTCAGGGAGGTGCAGGACCGCCGCCGCCTCACCATGATTCTCATCACCCACAGCATCGAAGAGGCGGTTTTTCTCGGCGACACCATCCATGTGATGGATAAATCAGGGGGGCTGACGGCCCTGGCCAACACAAACCATCCGGACCGCCACCGCAGCACCCGACCCTTCTTCGACCAGACCGTGGCGGTGCGGGAGCGCCTCGAGGCGGCGGGATCATGAAAAAGCTCCTCCTGTCGCTGCTGGCCTTCCTGCTGTTATGGGCCGCCGTCGCCGCCCTGGTGGATAAACCCTTCCTTCCCGGTCCCGCCGCCTCCCTGGCGGCCCTGGTCAGGCAGACCGCGGAGGGGGCCCTGCACGGCCATCTTCTGGTTTCCTTTATGAGAATCATGGCCGCTCAGGCCGCCGCTTTTATCCCCGCTCTTCTGCTGGGCCTGGCGGCGGGCTTAAGCCGCCCGGTGGACGCCGCCCTGACCCCCCTGATGTACCTGCTTTTTCCCGTTCCCAAGGTGGCGCTGCTGCCGGTGATTCTCCTTTTCCTCGGCCTGGGCAACCTGTCAAAGGTCTTTCTGGTGGCGCTGATCCTCTTCTTTCAGTTCTACCTGAGCATCCGGGATGAAACCCGCCACATGGACCGGCGCTATTTTGACAGCCTCTACAGCCTGGGCGGTTCCCGGGGTGATCTGCTGAAACATGTAATCATCCCCGCCCTGCTGCCCCGGATTTTTTCCACCTTCCGCCTCACCCTGGGAACCTCCACGGCGGTTCTCTTTTTAGCGGAAACCTTCGCCACCCGGGAGGGGCTGGGGTATTACATCATGGAAAGCTGGTCCCGGCTGAACTACGATGAGATGTACGCCGGTATTCTGGGTCTGAGCCTGATGGGTTTTATTCTGTTTCTCCTGGTGGAGGGGCTGGAACGAAAATTCTGCCGGTGGAGCCGAACTCACTCCGATTAGCCTCCGGCCCCTGTTAGGAGGGGCCGGGAAGGGAAAATTCTGATGATCCGGCTTTCTAAGGCCCATAATTCATTTCAGGAAATTATTCCTTGTGATCGACCCCGATGAGAACTATCATTGAAATGAGGATTGTATGCAGAATAAGCCAAAAAATGAATTACGAAAGTTCGTGGCCCCCGACTTTCTCTTCGGGCCGGGGGCCCGCCACAAAGCCGGGGAGTATGCTCTGACCCTGGGGGTCTCCCGCGCCCTGGTCGTATCTGATGCCGGGGTTATCGCGGCGGGATGGACCGCCGAAGTGGAATCCTCTCTGAGGGGCGCCGGGATAAGTCCGGTTCTTTTTGCCAAAATCACCCCCAATCCCAAGGACCACGAGGTCGCCGCGGGAACGGAGGTTTTTCTCGATTCCCGGTGCGACGGCATCGTGGCAGTGGGGGGAGGAAGCCCCATGGACTGCGCCAAGGGGATCGCCGTCATGGTGGCGGAGGGCCGTAATATCCTGGAGTTTGAGGGGGTCAACAAGGTCACCCAGCCGCCGCCGCCTCTGATCTGCATTCCCACCACCGCCGGATCCGCCGCAGAGGTCTCCCAGTTCGCCATCATCACCGATACGGGCCACCACAAGAAAATCGCCATCATTTCCAAAGCCCTGGTACCGGACATGGCTTTGCTGGACCCCGAAACGAACCTTACCATGGACCCTTTCCTCACCGCCTGCACGGGTATGGATGCCCTGGTCCACGCCGTGGAAGCGGCGGTTTCCAATGCCCGGTCCCCCATCACAGACCTCCACGCCCTCAAGGCGGTGGAGCTGGTGGATACCAACCTCGAGAAGGCCATGGCGAACCCGCAGGACATCAGATACCGGGAAGGCATGCTCCTGGCCAGCCTGGAGGCGGGGCTGGCTTTTTCCAACGCCAGCCTGGGGGCGGTCCACGCCATGGCCCACAGCCTGGGGGGCTTCAACGATTCTCCCCACGGAGAGTGCAACGCCCTCCTGCTGGAACACGTCACAGCCTTCAACTTTACCGCTGCCGTGGAGGCCTACGGCAGGGTCGCCCGGGCCTTGCGGCTAAAAGAAGAACCATCGTCCCCCGAAGAGCTTAAGGAGGCCCTGATTGACCGCCTCCGCCGGCTCCGAACAGGAGCGGGCATCCTAACCTCTCTGAAAGACCTGGGGATCACTCACGAAGACATTCCTGCTCTGGCTCATAACGCCTTCGCCGACCCCTGCCTGGTGACAAACCCCAGACCCTTAACTCAAAAAGAGATCGAGACCATCTATGAAGCAGCCCTCTGACAACAGTGAAGAACAATCCCTGAGATCCGAGATCATCGGCATCGAAGGCCGGTCGGTTCGAAAATCATTCTATCCGGCCCTGAAGGAAACAGTGGAGGAACTGGAGCGTTACCAGGCCCTCCTTGATCAGGCCGATGATGCCATCTGTCTCTTTCAACTGCCGGAAATGAAGATGGTGCATCAGAATAAAAAAGCCCGTCAAATTCTGCCCTCCCGGGGGGAAAAGGCAAAGATGGGAGATCTTCTTGATCTTCCTTCGGTAAATAAAATCTACCACTGGCTGGGAGAAAATTTCCCGGGATCCCTGGCGACCCTCAATCTTCATGCCACCCCCGCCGCCAGCTCCCATCCCATTCTGGGAACAACCCTGTCCCTGGTGGTGTTCAAGGAGATTTACTATCTGGTTTTAGTTGCCCGGGACATAACCCGGGAAGTGGAGAATGAACGGAAAATTCAGCAGCTGAATCAGGAACTGGAAGAGCGGGTTCTGGAGCGAACCAACCAGCTGGAAGAGGTAAACCGCCGGCTTCAGCAGGCGGTCATCCAGGCCGAGGAAGCCAGCCAGGCCAAAAGCCGGTTTCTGGCCAACATGAGCCACGAGATCCGGACCCCCCTGAATTCGGTGTTGGGCCTCTCTCTGATTCTGGGAGAAACGGAACTGACGGGAGAACAGCAGCAGTATCTGGAGCAGATACACGAATCCGCCGAAACCCTTCTGGGGGTGCTCAACGATATTCTCGACTTCTCCAAGATTGAAGCAGGTAAGATTGAACTGGAGAGAATCCCCTTCAATATGAGAAGTATAATCCGGAAGCTGTCGTCCCTGTTTGATACGGCAGCCCGGGAAAAGGGGCTGCGGCTCTCCTTCGCCCTCTCTCCCGAGGTCCCCCCCGCCGTGTACGGCGACCCCCTCCGGCTCGGACAGATCCTCATCAACCTCACCGGAAACGCCCTGAAATATACCGCCCGGGGAGAAGTATCCCTGACCGTCAAAGTTGAGGAGAAGGAGGAATCCAACAGCCTGATCTCCTTCGCTCTGAAAGACACTGGTATAGGCATGACGGAGGAACAGATTTCCCGGGTTTTTGAACCTTTTACTCAGGCGGAAAACTCGGTTACCCGTAAATACGGCGGAACCGGCCTGGGACTATCTATATCCGCTCATCTGGTGAAGATGATGGGGGGAACCCTGCACATTGAAAGCCGCCCCGGGGAAGGTTCGTGCTTCTCTTTCGCCTTCTGGATGGACCACGCCGGTGATAATTCCTGCCCCGAAGATCCCGGTCCGGAACCCCGGAATAAAATCAAGGAATTACTGAAGGGAAAAACAGTCCTCCTGGTGGAAGATAACAGGGTTAATCAGATGGTGGCCGAGAAGATGCTGGAAAAAATGGCGATCCACACCCTCATCGTGACCAACGGTCAGGAAGCCTGGAACACCCTGACGGGGAAGAATGGGACCGTTGATGCGGTCCTGATGGATGTACAAATGCCTGTCATGGACGGACTGACCGCCACCCGGCTGATCAGAAAAGATCCCCGGTTCGTCCGGCTCCCCATTATCGGGCTTACCGCCCATGCCTTCAGAAACGAACAGGACCTTTGTCTCGAGGCGGGGATGGACGACCATATCGGCAAACCGGTCAACCCGGACCAGATGTACGCGGTTCTGGCAAGACACCTGAAAAAAACCCCGGAGCCGTTAGAGCCCCGGGGTCATGCTTAACCGGCGCCAGCCGGATTCTCTAGGCCAAAGAAACCCCCGCCAGAATGGAATAATATTTAACCTTGTCGCTGTCGGCCCGGCTGGTCAGGATGATCGGTTTCGCCGCCCCCACGATCAGCCCCGCCAGGGGATAGTCGGTGAGGACCGAGATGGCCTTGTACAGCACGTTGGCCGCCTCTATGGTGGGCATGAGAAGAATATCCACATCCCCTCCCACGTCGGTTTTAATACCCTTCACCTCGCAGCTTTTGGAAGAGAGGGCGTTATCCAGGGCGAAGGGACCGTCCACCAGGCAGTTTTTCAGCTGCCCCCGGTCGGCCATCTTGGAAAGGATCGCCGCGTCCAGGGTGACGGGCATGGCGGGGTTCACCTTCTCCACCGCGCCGATGATGCCCACCCTGGGGGTCTCGATGCCCAGCTTCCGGGACACCTCCAGGGCGTTATTAAGAATTCCCACCTTCTCTTCCAGGGTGGGGGCGATGTTCAGCGCCGCATCGGTGATGATCAGCATCTTATGATACCCCGGCGGTTTAGCCAGGGACACATGGGACAGCAGCCCCGTTCCCCGGATGCCTTTCTCCTTGGACAGGGCCGCCTTCATGATGGTGGAGGTGGCGGTTTTTCCCTTCATCAGACAATCCGCCTCCCCCTCACGGACCAGCTCCACCGCCCGCTCGGCGCAGGCGTATTCGCCGAAGGCTTCCACTATCCGGATGCCCTCCAGGGACAGGCCCTCCTGTTCGGCGACCCTCCGGATTTCCCCGGGATCTCCCACCAGCAGAGGCTCCACGATATCCCTGCTCCGGGCGGTCATGATGGCGGTCAGGGCATCGGCCTCCTCCGCCATGGCCAGGGCTACCCGCCGGGAGGGCGCCTGCCGGGCCTGAAGCTCCAGGGTGTCAAAATCGGTAATCACTTCACCATCTCCATGCCTTTCAACAGAGCCGCCTCATTCATGGGAATCAGGTTTTTCTTCCCCTCGCCAAAGACCTTGATCAGCGACTCCTTTACCTTTTCCTGGGAGGGAAAACCCGTCAGGCCGATGTAGGCTCCCAGCATGATCATGTTGGCCCCCCGCACATCCCCCAGCTCCAGGGCGGTATCGCTGACGGGGCAGTAAACCGCCTCCACGTCGGTGCGTTCCACCTTCCGTTTGATCAGCGAAGAGTTGACGATGATTTTTCCGCCGGGAGCCACGGCTTTTTCAAATTTGTCCAGAGAGGGTCCATTCATGGCGATCAGACAGGTGGCCCGGGAGATAACCGGACATCCCACCAGATCATCCGAAAGGATGACACTGCAGTTGGCGGTGCCGCCCCTCATTTCCGGCCCGTAGGAGGGGAGCCAGGAAACATTCTTTCCTTCGATCATGCCGGCGTAGGCCATGAGCCGGCCCATGGCCAGGACGCCCTGGCCGCCGAATCCCGCTACAATGATTTCTTCATGGATTCCCATCCTAGGCCTCCTTGTCCGCGTCTTTCCCGGGGGAACGGAAATTTCCCAGGGGATAGTGGGGCATCATGTTATCTTCCAGCCAGCGCAGCCCTTCCACAGGGCTCATCCCCCAGTTGGTGGGACAGGTGGAAAGCACCTCCACCAGGCTGAAACCGCCGCCGGCAATCTGGTTTTCAAAAGCCTTTTTAATAGCTTTTTTTGTCTTCCTGACGTTGGCGGGATTGTTTACGGCGGTTCGTTCCAGGAAAGTGGCCCCTTCGATGGAGGTAAGGAGCTCGCAGACCTTGAGGGGATTGCCCTGGAGTTCCACCTTGCGGCCGTAGGGGCTGGTGGTGGCCTTCTGGCCCACCAGGGTGGTGGGGGCCATCTGGCCGCCGGTCATGCCGTAAATGGCATTGTTCACGAAAATCACCACGATATTCTCACCCCGCACGGCGGCATGGATGGTTTCGGCGGTACCGATGGCGGCCAGGTCGCCGTCACCCTGGTAGGTGAAAACCACGCTGTCCGGCAGGGCCCGCTTAATTCCCGTGGCCACCGCAGGAGCCCGGCCGTGGGCCGCCTCATGCATGTCACAGTTAAAATATTTATAGGCGAAAACCGAGCAGCCCACCGGGGCCACTCCGATAGCCTTGCCCAAAACCCCCAGCTCCACCAGGGTTTCAGCCACCAGACGGTGAATGATCCCGTGGGTACATCCGGGACAGTAGTGGGTCTCGACCTCGGTCATTCCCTTTGTTTTTTCAAAAACCAGGCTCATCGGGCACCTCCTAAAATCTTCTTGACCGCATCCACCACCTCGTCGGGCTGGGGGACCGCTCCGCCTGAGCGGCCGTAGAATTCCACGGGCCAGCGGCCGCGGGAGGCGATTTTCACATCATCCACCATCTGCCCCAGACTCATCTCCACCGAAAGCAGAGCCCTGGCCTGGGGATTCACCTTGTCAAAGGCCTCATACGGGTAGGGCCAGAGGGTGATAGGCCGAATCAGGCCCAGTTTGATACCCTGGGCGGCCAGAAGTTTGACGGCGTTTCTCACCACCCGGCTGGTGGTCCCGTAGGCTACGGCCACCACATCGGCATCTTCCACCCCCACCGATTCCCAGCGGCACTCATGGGCCTTGATGGTGTCCCACTTCTTCTGAAATTCTTTGAGAACATCCTCCAGCTCTTCCGCCACAATCCTCAGGGAGTTAATGATGTTGGGGGGTCGTTTTTCTCCGGTCCCCGTGGTGGCCCAGGTTTTCTCCGGCAGCGGCCGTTTGGGAATTTCATGGAACTCCACCGATTCCATCATCTGCCCGATCATGCCGTCACCAAGAATCATCACGGGAGTCCGATACTGGTCCGCCACATCGAAGGCTTCCTGAACCAGATCCACCGTTTCCTGAATAGAAGCGGGAGCATAAACCGGCATGTAGTAATCTCCGTTGCCGCCCCCCCGGGTAGCCTGGAAGTAGTCTGCCTGGGACGGAAGGATTCCCCCAAGCCCGGGGCCGCTCCGCATCATGTTCACGATGACGCAGGGCAGTTCCGCCGCGGCGATGTAGCTGATTCCTTCCTGTTTCAGGGAAATACCGGGGCTGGAGGAGGAGGTCATGACCCGCACCCCCGTTCCGGCGGCGCCGTAGACCATGTTGATGGCCGCCACCTCGCTCTCCGCCTGGATGAATACTCCCCCCACCTTGGGCATTTCCCGGGACATGTATTCGGGAATTTCATTCTGGGGAGTGATGGGATATCCGAAGAAAAACCGGCACCCCGCCTTGATGGCGGCGGCTCCCACCGCTTCGTTTCCTTTCATTAAAAGTTTTTCCATGATTCAAGCCTCCTGCCGCTAAAGCCGTTCTACGGTGATAATCATGTCGGGACACATCATGGCGCAGTTGGCACAGCCAATACACGCCTCGGGGTTGGCCGCCGACGCGGGATGATATCCCTTCTTGTTCAGCACCTCTCCATCAAGGACGATGACGCTGGTGGGACAGACCGAGACACACAGTCCGCAGCCCTTGCACCGGTCATAGTCAAAAGTCACTCTCCCTTTTGCCATAGCTTATCTCCTCTTGTATATTCTGAAGGTGATTTGATTGTAACGGCCTCAGCCGTCCTCAAACCGCCGGAAAAAACCGGTTCAGGACATCCACCCGTCCCGCATGTAGAGTTCCAGGGGAAAAATCTCCCCCTCCCAATCCGCCGGCAGCCGGGCCGCCACGGAACCGACCGCCGCATTGTACCGCACCGGCAGTCCCGTCCGGGCCGACACCTCCCGGGCCAGCTCGTACCCCCGGGCCACGTCCTCCACCACCGTATCCTTGAGCAGGTGGGTGGTGTTCACGAGACCGGTAATCTTCAGCCGGGACAGCCCCTGAATTCCTTCGATCATCTCCTCCACCTGTCCGGCGGTCCGGGTTTCCGGGCGACAGGCGTTGAGGACCAGAAAAAAGTCGTATTCTTCCGCCGCCAGGGCTGAAGAGTAGCGGCCCAGAACCCGGGCCCCCGTGGGATCCCCCCCCACATCAATCACCGCCTGCCAGGCGGAGTCCTCGATGAAGGCGTTGATCTCCGGTGAGAGGGCGGGCATATCCACCGGTGCCGACCCCTGGGAACTTCCCACCAGCTTGATCCCCTTTTCCCGGAAGAGCTGGTCCCTCTCCCTGCTGCGGAAGTAGGGATTGATGATGTCCAGGTCCGCCAGCCCCACCATGGTCCCCAGGGTGCGGAGCTTCACGGCATAATTTACCGCAAACTCGGTCTTGCCGCTGCCGAAGTGTCCCGCCATGATTCGTATTCTTTTATCCTGGGTCATACCGCCCCCTGATGACATCAATTCTCGTTCATTCTCAATGGGAAAACAATCGATGCCTTATAAATGCAATTACCATGCCAATGTAAATATTTGTAAATACTTCAAGCATAAGGACAAATATTTAGAGTAACCACAATTATTCTGCTCAATAAATAAAATAACCGTAATCAGATTAAAACAAAGAAGAGTCGGCGTCCAGCCGAGGAGGCAAAATTGCCTCCATATTTTTTACATATTGCAACATGTGTAAGATAAAACTTAACGGAACATGATTAGTCGAAATGAAAGGGAATCCCCACCCGGTTCATCCGGCGGCGCACCGTACTCCGGTCGATCCCCAGACGGTCCGCCATCTCCCGGGTGGAGCCGCAGCGGCTTTTTACGGCCTCCAGAAACTGCTTTTCAAACAGCTCCATGCTCTCCCGGTAGGGTAGATCCAGGGGCCCGCCCTCCAGGGGCCCCACCGCCAGAGTTCGGCGTTTTTTCAAAGCCCCCGGCAGATCTTCGGGCTGGATCAGCTCGTGGATGCTGGTAACCACGATCCGTTCCACGATATTTTTCAGCTCCCGGACGTTTCCCGGCCAGGAATACTGGTTGAGAATCTCCATGGCCTCCGGTGAAAGCCTTTTTCGAAGACCGTATTTTTTGGCAAATTCATCCATCAGGTGGTAAATCAGGGGCTCCACATCGGCGGGGCGTTCCCTCAAGGGTGGTATTTTCAAGGGCACCACATTGAGCCGGTAGTACAGATCCTCCCGGAACCGCCGTTCCGCCACCATGGCTTCAAGATCCTTGTTGGTGGCCGCCAGAACCCTCACATCCACCCGAATGGTTCCGCCCCCGCCGATGCGCTGGATCTCCCGGTCCTGCAGGACCCGCAGAAGCTTGGCCTGGAGCATCAGGGGCATCTCACCGATTTCATCGAGAAAAAGAGTTCCCCCCTGGGCGGTTTCGATGAGCCCCACCTTTCCCTCTTTCCGGGCCCCGGTGAAAGCGCCCTTTTCATAGCCGAAGAGTTCCGACTCCAGCAGGTTTTCCGGTATGGCTCCGCAGTCTATTTTTACAAAGGGCCGGGATTTACGAAGGCTGTTGCGGTGGATGAGCCGGCTGAACAGTTCTTTTCCCACCCCCGACTCACCCTGAATCAGGATGGTGGAATCGACCTGGGCGACGTGGCGGGCAAAGCCGGCAAGCCGGCGCATGGCATCGCTCTGATAGATCAGCTCTCCCGGTGAATCCTGACGGTCCCGAAGGCTTTCCAGTTCCCTCCGGTATTTCCGGGCCCGTTTCTCCGCCTGGGAAAGTTTGTCCTCCAGAGCCTTGAGCTCGGTAATATCACGGTTGTTAATAACAATGCGATAAATTTCACCGTCCCGGTAGATGGGTGTGGCGGTGAGAAGGACGGTTTTCCCGTTTTTCCCGTAATGAAGCCGACTGGCGATTTCCCCCGATTCCAGGGCCATCAGGGCGGCGGATTCCGGAATGAGGCCCTGATCCACAATCTCCGACAGATGACGGCCCACCACCTGCTCCCGGGTGAACTCCATCAGGTCTTCGCAGGCCCGGTTGAGCTTCAGGGTGTAGCCCCGGTTGTCGGTTATGTGCAGACCATCGTGGGAAGCTTCGAATATTGTTTCAAATTCATACTCGGTATCCCGGTACCGGCTCAGTTCCTGCCAGAGACCCGCTTCTTCCCGGGTGATAAATCCCCGGTACTTCGTATCGGGACCAAGGACTGCCAGAATATCTGAGCGAAGAGGAGGAAGATTATCAAAAAGGGTTTCAGAATTTATCAAAACCGGAGGCTCAGTCATGATCAGGTCCCGCCAGGCCTGGTCGGGCCCTCCATCCTCCGTGGTACCGGGAAAATCCAGCGCTTCCAGAGACAAGAGACCCAGGTACTGTCCCGCCTCCACCACCGGAAGGGTCCACTGGCGGAATCTCTTGAAACAGGAGAGCACCCCTGCCAGGTTCCGGGTATCCCCTGGAATAAAAACTAAGGCCCTGGGGAAAATTTTTTGAAGAAAAAGTTCATCAAGTCCGGGATTCATCCTGTCATTATTACCGGATTGACCGGGGAAGACAACAACCTTAGAGGCAAAAACGCCTCAAGAAGGCGTTTTTGCCTCTACTTTATATTCCTCAGAGCCTCGGCCCTCTTGTCCGCCAGCTCTTTCAGAAGATGCACTTCGACAACATGACGCTCACTCCGGCCGTGGGCGATAACGCCGGTTTCATCTTCCGCTTCAAAAGTAATGAGAATCCGGTTCACCTCCACACCGACCACGGTGGCGGTAACGGTGACCGTCTCTCCCGCCACGGTGGGCTCTTCGTGGGTCACCGAAAGCTGGGCCGCCACGCTGGTGTATCCTTGGGGCAGGTCCTGGGCCACCAGCTCCCACGAGGTATCCAGCATAAAACGGGTCAGGCTGGCGGTGGAAAGGAGCCCCTCGTAGGTATCCTTCCTGGTCACCGTCTTCTGAAGGGTCAGCTTTTTATTCTCATAGGTCTTGAAAAAATCGATTTTCATATCCGTACCCCCTCTGTTAAATATAGTAGAAATCGGGGGAGGATCAAATTAATGAGCCGGATTTCCCGGCTCATTCTGTGTTTAATCAAAGAAATCCCGTTTCTAAAGGGTCAGCACCCCCTGGCGGGCAACATACTCCTCCGAACCGTCCTCCATGACCGCCACCACCGTGGGGTCCATGACCAGTCCGTCCAGATGGATCAAGGCTTCCGCATCGTCATCGTAGTTGCTGCCGATGGCAAAATGGCAGGTTTTGTAAACCTTCTCGTCCCCCAGCATATTGCCGGTGATCACCGCCGCCGGATTCAAACCGATTCCCAGTTCCCCCAGGCTCCGGGCATTTTTCGCGTACGATGCCCCCTGTCCCGGACCCAGTTTCCCTTCTTTTTCGAAGGTGTGGGCGTTTTCTTCCCCCAGACGGATGGTCTCTTTCAGCCGCTCCGCCTCTTCCCCGCCGGTGATATCGGTGATAAAACCGTTTTGATAAGTCACCCTGATGGGTTCCTCGATGATGATGATGCCGTCATGACTGGAGATACTGCCGTCGAACACGATGAGCCCTTCGGTGGTTCCCACCACGGGGGAAACAAAGGTTTCTCCGGCGGGAAGATTTCCCCCTTCCCCGGGCCGGCTGAAATCTCCATCATCAACCATTCCTTTCCGGCCCGCCACACTGAAACGGACATCGGTTCCCGCCGGAGCGGTAACCCGGATCTCCACGGCCCGGTCAAAAATATCCTTAACCCACGCCGCTTCCCTCTTCATGCGGACATAATCCACGGGGACCATGGAGGCAAACATCTCCCGGGTCACAGAAGGAGACCAGAAAGACCGGGTCTTTTTGGTCTCCATGAGGTAGTGAAACGTATTGGGGATGGGCTTGCCATCCACCATGTAGGGGTGGGCGATGGCTTCTTCATCCTTGCCGATTTTGTTGGCGCTCATGGAAATCAGCACTTCCGGGGCCGACTTGATGGCACCGATCACCTCGGGCTCGGCAAAATCCAGCTGCGACTTCACCGGCTGATACATGAGGGTGGGCCGGGCCTGGGCCTCCACGGCGGCCCGGTAGAGGGCCTGAGAAATTTCCGATACATCCTCTTCGGGGTTGGTTACGATGAGAACCCGCTCTCCGGGTTTAACCTTCAACACATCCTGGACGGCGGTTTCCGCCGCCCGGTACAACTGATCATCAATCTGGCTCTTTGTCTTCATTAAGCCAAAATACTTCGTCCCTTCCCTCCGGTCAACCCGAAGGCAGAGAAAACAGCAATTCAAGTTCTGGCGTTTTTATTAGCAAATTTGAATGAGTAATTCTGAATGGCGAGGAGAATATAGAAAATTTTTGGATCAAAAATCACCTTAAAAAACCGCCAATGGGAGTAATTTGCATGGCAAATTACTCCAAGATGATTTGACTTTGTCAAATCATCCACTGGTCATTAAATCCAATTTTGATGAAGGGCTTTAATATTTTGGTAAAACGAAGATGTAGAGGATGGGTGAGGCT
>Ga0334882_1000584_pt1 | contig 54976 bp, 52 predicted proteins | sample GraSluR1_MG_5_FD_207226 | JGI IMG/M metagenome (GOLD analysis project Ga0334882, IMG submission 207226) | Sludge microbial communities from methane-producing bioreactor in Wageningen University, Netherlands - Granular Sludge_15_04-R1 | ecosystem: Engineered > Bioreactor > Anaerobic >... | reverse complement strand
TGGGATTTGCCGGTACCTCGGGGACCCAACTCACAAATGTTGACATTGTTTTCAATGAGAGGAACCAAGCGAGCAAGCAGATGCCACTTGTTACGGTATTCAAACTGTGTTGGCTCCATGCCGCAGGAGCGGAGCAGGAAGTCAATCCATTCTTCCTTGCCAAACTGACTTCTCGCCTCGATGATTTCATTTTTGTCCAGGTTCGGCATCTGAATGGGCGTTATATCGTTTATGATGAACGGACTCTGCTTCTTTTCATCCTCGTTGTAGAAGTAGGTTAGATCTACAATACACCAGATGCCACCGGCCAGGAGTTTTTCATACTCCCTTACATATTTCGGGTGTACATAGATCCCGCGAATCCCAAGGAATAGGAAATCGGCTTCGTACTGGTCGACACGCTCATTCAGCTTGACGCTGATTTTGTCGATGACCGTGTAGTTGCCGTTTTCCTTAATTTTTGCCTTAATCTGCTCGGACTCATCCGGACGGACATAGTTGTCAGACAGAATGCGCTTAACCTGCTCTATGCCGGCTGCGACTTCCTCCTCATCATCGGAGGTACAGTATGTGCCCAGCAGATATTCCAGTACATAGGTCGGCACATTGGCGCTATTCTTGATTTTCTTTGTGGCGCCCTTTGGGACCACGCGTCCGGAAAAGAGCTCAAATACCTTCTTATCGAGATCATCCATACTGGAACCTCCTTATAATACCCGCAAGGGAAGGATGTCAATTGTGAACTGCTCTTTTTCAATATACTCGTCCGGCTTTGCCGTATCACGCAGGACAAGGAAATAACGCTTGCTTCGGTCAAATTGAATATTCATCAGAGTGAACCGGACACTTGTTACACGAGTAGCCGCATCATCGCTTGTGGAGGCCGCCATGAACGGATAAGTTCCGGATACTTTATTGCCATCCTCATCCACAATGTAAGTTTCGCAGCTGACGGCCTGCTTCAGACCTTCCACTTTTTCATACTGCTCAAATTCCAAGGCGAAGCTGCGGTTTGTTATTTTGCGGGCAATACTCTTCAATCTTACACCAACCGGGGTAACAGCATTCTTGTTCTTAGCAGAACTGAGTTCTCCAATATGAATGATTGGCACGACCGTTTCCTGCAGAGAGGCGCCACCGTGGATATACTGCAGTCCGCTGCCCTGAGTCTTGAACAGCTCATAGCTGTACGGTGTAACCACCTTATAACCACCCTCCTCCACGGCAAGCGGAAACTCCAATGTATAGGGAATGGTGAAAGAACCGTCATCGCTCAGCACATAACGTTTGGACGCTTCCGTAGGATGCATGGAAACTATATTGCAATATTTTGATGATTCTTCAACTCGGTTATTGCGGTAAAGAAAACCGTGATCAGCAGCGATATAGAAATTCGAAATCTGAAGGCTGTTGTAAAGCTTGCGAACCAGCATCAAAATCTCATTGATGGCTGTTTCTGCAACATCAAAGACCCTCTTTTCGTTATGCTCACCGGTATTATCAATGACGTTGTGATAGATATAAACCAGAGACTTATCCGCCATATACGAACGCAGCTCCGCTCTGGACATAGAGTTAATATCTTCATATCCGATAGCTGCATAGCTTTCCTGCTTTGCCTTCAGCACAGCATCCCTGGCCACAATACTGTTTGTGGGAAGCCCGTCCACTGATACCATACCGTTGTCATAGGAAAGGATCTTATGCGGCAGAAGCGCTGCCATACCAAAGCGGGTCTCAGAAGGGATCGGAGATATTGCATAGCTTAATTCCTGGCTGCCTTTGAGAATCGGATCAACCTGAATCCTCTCAAAAAGCTCATGTGCGATTTCATAACGTAGCCCATCCGAAATAATCACAAAGCATTTCTTGTAATTATTCTTCTGGACAATGCGGTATAAATCACTCGTCATGGGAATACCGGCAAAGCGCCACTCACCTTGCTGAGCAAGGGAGTCACTGTATTCCCTGCCGATTTCATCAAGGAATTTCATCTGGTAGGTAAGCTCAACCCGATCCATAAGCCATTCAAATTCTTCTATCGGATGCGCAATGCTGCGGTAGCTGGCACAGATATGGCGGTAATGGGTATCCACCTTGTACCAGGTATTTGTATACTCACGGATATATTCAGTGGATAATAGCTGCTTTGGCACGGGCTTTTCCAGAGCACGGAAGAAGGCAATAGATGCTGCCAGCAGCTCATATTCTGCCTTGTGCTCCTCATACCAGACAGAGCTCATGCGGCCGTTAATAATACGCTCAAAAGTATCGTAATCCAGGCTGCCGTTTTTCAGGCTTTCCGCTATGGTACTAACGATATACGTATCAATGCACTCAAAGATATCCGCTTCCTGTACGCAGGAAATATCCCTATGTGCAAGCAGCCCCTCAATCTTGAGGTCTATTGCAATGCTGGACTGAAGCTCCGGATATCGTTTATCGGTTTTGATTTTATCCACGAAAAACTTGGCGTCCATCTTCCCGGCGCCTGTAATGATGTACTGTTGATAGAAGGACGGTAAATCCCTGAAATCGGCCTTCTGCTCCAAAAGCGCAGTGAATAGGAACTTGCGGGTAAGCAGCCCGATCTTCTGGTCACCCTCATAGTTGTAGTATCGGGAAATCTCATCCCACAGATATTCCTCAAATCCGAACTTCTTCAAGTCCGCGTATTTGCTGCCAGAGTCAAACACCAGCTCAGTCAGCACGCTTTCGATGGAGCGGGACTGCGCCTTAACCAGTACGCACAGCATGGCCAGCTTCAACTCGTCACCGCTCATGCTGTCATTCACTTCAACATAGCTAGTCAGCTTCTTGTTACGTGCCTCGCTGTCAAAGAATTTAGCATAACGCTCAACAATGCGGCGAAGGTCGGTATTGGTAAGACCGAGCCTGCGCATGGTCAGGGCAACCGTATCGGCGTAATACTCCTGGCTGTACATCAGAACATCCAGCAGCCAGTTCTCGTTATCTGCCGGCTTCTCTGCCGGAATATATATGAGGAAGTTCGTATCCGTTTCGTCATGCTCGATGGTTTTCTTGATGTAAAACTCATTCTTTTCGCACACGAGGACCCGGCAGCAGTCGAAGCTGTCGGTCGTAACATCCTCTTTGAAATTCATCGGAGGATCATACCAGAAAATCACTTTACGTCCACTGCTGTCTTTAGCACGGAACATCTTTGTAATTTCCTTTCTTGCCTCCTGATAATCTATACTTGCCATAAACTCATTCCCCTAAGTTATTCCCTCTGCTACTTAAGCGGGAAAAATAATCGCTACAAGTTTTTGATAGGTTTCTACTGTAAATTTTCTTACTGAATTCATCTGTTCTGTAATTTCTGTTTCTTCGTAAACGTGTACATCGTCCTTAACCTGCTTTTTAAACGCTTGCATATAACCCGTCATTTCAAGGTCACTAGTTTGTACTGTAATCCTCGTTGGAAGATATTGATTATGCTTCACTGTATTACAGTAATCATCAATATATTTATATAAATCAGACATGTTTACATTGTTTATCCAGCCTTTCAGTGCTTCATTTTCAAAGCTGTCCATCTTTTTGGCTATTTCTCCAAAATCAATCAATCCCAGTTTGTCATTCGGGAAAAACTCAGCTATGATTTGAGCCATATAGTCAAAACAGTTTCGACTTGACTGAAAAAAGTTATATGTATTCAACCATACTAAAAATGCAAGGCTGATATTACATCCTTCAATTTCAAGCCAGTCTCCAGGAGGAAATGAAAGCTTTTCTTCCTCGCGAATTTCCACATTCCCCTCAATGATGTCAACTAAATTGCCTCGCTTTAACTTCAGATAGTGAATAGTATATAATTTATAAATATCCATTGCGTTAACAGCATTGTGAACACTGAGAAAAAACTGCCATGCACGCCCATGTCCTAACTTTTCCAATTCGTCCTTATTTATCTGCATACTATCCTCACTTAATCGGAATCAGCAGGTCCTTCTTAACTTTCGTGCCGCTGTCGGTTACAAGCTCAACTCCCTGGAACTTGGCGTAGTTAACTTTGACGCCGTCATCCAGATCGATCGCTATATACTTGTTTGCCATATGGTCAAGGACCTGGCCGTATTCGATAGCCTCGTTATACGCGGCAGCCAACTTCTGACGTTCCTTTTCAAGACGGATTTTGTCCCGGCCTTCGGCGGTGCTGATACGGGAGAGCAGTTCTTCCATATCGTTCTTCAAACGGGTGGATTCAGGCAGGAAGTACTTGCCATTTATAAGGGCAAGGGTATCCTCGGTGTATCGGTGCATATAAATCAGGCACTTGAATCCGCCGTGCTTGCCGCTGGAGAACATCCAGTAAATCGGGCGTTTCTGATACACCTTCAGATGATCGGCATAGAAGCCGTCGTTCAGGTAACGGTTCAGTGTTTCCTCGCTGGATTCATTGTTATTCTTGCCAAGAGCCTCCGCAATAAAATCCATGTTCTGTCGGTATGTATCTTCACCGTAGATATGCTTGATGAGGCCGATGATACGGGCAGTCAGACCGTCCTCCATACCGACCTTAGAATATATCGATACGATGCCGTCATCGTCCGGCTGATAGGTCTGATACTTCGAAGCATCCCATTCACCACCTGCATAGGCAAGACCGGGCACATCCAGAGAATAACGGCCCATGACCACACCGACGAGATAGGATATGAGGCTCTTGATATCCCGCTCTTTATCGGCAAGGCGAACGGTCACATCCTTGTTGTCCACTTCCGGAGTTAGCTCGTCCTGCAAACCGTAAATTTCAATAAAGATACGGTTTAGTTCTTCCTCATTGGCCTTGAGCGTATCAAAGCGCTGCCGGCATTCGGCCTCCCATGCGGTAAAGGCATCTGCGATAAGAGCCTGCTTCTGAATCAGCGGGTGTATTTTGAAATCCCAAGAAGTTTCAAAAGAATCCCAGTCATTTTTTGAAATTGAAATATTATCATTCACTATGATGTCAATATTTGAATGATTATTTGAATCAATTACCGCAGGAATTGTTTTAATATGTCCTACTTCATAATTTAGGGTTGGAGATACGAATTGGATAAATGCCCCGGTAGCTTTACTGTTTAGCAAAGCAAGGATGTAATTTCGTATTTTAGGTTTAGTAAATGCACAGTAACCACCAGAACCGAATAACGCACCTTTTTCTTGATACCTGACTGAAAATCCTCCCGAAGCCAGAGCTGACCATGTCAAGCCTTCTTGAAAATAAAACTGTGTGTTTTGAATAGTACGGGATGAACATTTATAAATTGAAATTGCATAATCTTTGATTTCCTTCCCGTCATTTTCATAGTTGATAACCCATTCGAGATTGCCATACCACTTTCTAAAGCTGCCCCCCTTGCTCATTGGGAACCATTTTTTTGACTTGTCACACCTAACATGGAGACTTGCTGAATTAACATCAACTTCATACCACAGTTTCAAAAATCGGTCATTATCCGAAGTTGCCAATCCATGGCGAGGTTGAGCTATCAAATCCAAGTTTTTGTTGTTATATGCATTCCTTGCTTTATCACTTGCCCAGTATGCAAAAGGAAAACCTGATATTTGCTCTAATTGGCTTTTATTAACGAAGTAACGACGAGTTTTGGAAAGAAATAACATTTCTTTATCGTGCTCTGATGAAGGCGCAACCAATCGACAATATGTGCTCAAATAACCATTGATATAGCTTTCCCGCCACACAAAAGTCGTGGTTTGAACGATTTCACCACTTATGCTGTCAAATCCTCTTGGTCCAAGGTGAGCCATTGATATAATAGTATGCTTTGATAGGATGCTTTCACGTAATTTTTCGTAGCTTGTAAGAAACATCCAACTATGCATATTAATCATTGCAGTGAACCCGTTAGGCTTAACAAATCCCGTTTCCATAAACATTGCAAACATATCTGCTTTGCTGTTTGGATAGTTCTTGACGGCATAATCCTTTACCGCCGATTCCATAGAGGAAGTGCCGATATAAGGAGGGTTCGTAATCATGACATCATATTTTGCATAAAGAACCTTTGCCTGGGCAAGCAGCTTCTTCAGCAGCGCACACCCGTCTTCGGTAAATGGTATATCAAATATGCTGGCAACAACCTCATGCTCCAGCTTATAAATCACGCTTTCCACGTATTCAAACTTAATCGGCCTCATCTTTATGAGAGAACCGATGGTTTTTCCGTTGCGGAAAAGCTCCACCAACGTCTCCATGGTTTTTATCTCCTCGTCTGTGAACACACCGATATTCTTCATGTGCTGCTTGTAGCCGATGCTCTCAAGATAATGGGAATCGTGTATTTCGTAGACCCGAGGAACGGTATAGTAATTTTCGCTGAAGAAACGGGGATTGACGCTCCGGGCCTTCATAACAAGTGAAAACGCGGCAAGCTGGGCTGCACGCTTATCCACGTCCAGCCCGAAGAGATTGTTTTTCAGAATGAGGGAAGGAATCTCACGCGCGAAGTATCCCTTTTCCTCATACATCTTATAAAGAAGGTCAAACACATAAACGAGGATATGGCCGGAACCGCAGCAGGGCTCTATAACTCGGATTTCTTCCGGATTGACGTTCTTATACTTGATGGCGTCAATCTTTTTCTGCACTTCCTCCGTCTGCTCCGGGCCATCCACATAGTATTTCATTTCGGAACGGAGCGGGGACTGCGGATAGCTTTCCAGCCAGATTCGGCCGACAGAGTTTTCTGCCATATAACGGACAATCCAGTCCGGTGTGAAAAGCTGTGTTACGGCCGGGAGTGTGTCTTTTGTAATAGTCTTCTTAGAATCATTTACATCCTTCTTCTTTAATGAAACATAGAACTGATACATCCAACCCATGATTTCCACTTCGTTCAGGAAGTTATCTTCAGGGATCTCAATCAGTTTCGTCAGCACTGTTTCCCCAATAAGGAGGGACTTCGGAAGAAGCAGCTCAAGATAGTCGTTATCCTTAGTAAAGAGCATAGGCAGAATATCCGCAAGTGCGCTGCACTGGCGCAGCAGCACATAGCGGAAAAGTTCCTCTGTTTTGCCCTGTTCCTTCAAAGAGGCGCAGATATTCATGTCAAGGTTCAGCTCTGCCTTGACTAAATTCAGGTTTTTCAGGATTTCCGGTTCCACACCGCCGCTGCGGTTTGAGAGTACACGGAATCCATGCGACAGAAAGTCATGCACCTCCATAAAGCGCAGAGCTATGAAGCGATTGAACCATGTGTAAGCGAACTCCTCGATGACATTCTTGTAGCCCTTTTCGGTGACAAGCGCCACAATATGTTTCCTTTTCTCCAGCAGGTCTGCTGGATAGGAATTGGGGTCACCGTCGATGATGGTATAGTCACCGACTTTTTTTGCGTTCTTTATGTCCTTATCTCCGTTGATGCCCAGTGTTTTAAGAGAAACCTCGACCTGCTTCTCAAGGTTTTCCTTGGCCCATACGGAGTATGTCTGTAATATACGTTTATCCATATCGGTTTCTCCTTAATTCAGGATCAGTTCATCGTTATCATTAAGCTCAGAAAGCAACCTCTTTTTAATTGCCTCCAGAACCTTTTCCACATCCTCCGCAGAGGTGATTTTCTTGTTGGCTACGGGAATGCAGTCAATAACGCTGACCTTCTTGGAGCGCACCGATTTGCCTCCGCCCTCACTCAGCACCTGACTGACAAATCTGCGGAAGCTGGTCACGGAGTTGCCACTTGCCGTGAGATAGGAGTCCATATTAGGTGTGCTCTTGGAAAGACTGTTTAGCCAGGAATCATACTGTGCGGCTATTTCGTCGGCCTTCTCCTGCAGGCGGTCTTTCTGATCGGAGGTCAGATACGGTACTGTGGCTTCGTGAAGTTCAAGCTTGATAGTGTCACGGTCCTGATTCAGTCTGTAAACGGTGCCTTTGAACTTTTCCTCAATGACCTTTTCTTTTATCTCGCTTGCCTTAAACACCAGATCAGCCAGCTCGTTCATCTTCTTGAACGGCATATCCATAGAAACGATAGCAGATATGGCATCCACCACAGGCTGCAGACGGCTCAAGTCTTCCAGCAGGCTGTTGGCGGTATACCAATCAATGATCTCAACAGCATCCTGATAATTCTTCTGCTGGTGGCTTCCGTCTTTGTAGAAACCTTCCAGCTGCTCAAGCGTCTCTGCTTTTTCATATAGGCTGTCCCGACGCTCGATGATTTCATTGAAAATGGTAAGGGTATCACCGGAACGGAGTATTCCCTGGAAATCCTGATATATTTCTGCAGCAACTTTGGCTCCGGCATAATCGGAGCCATACTTTGTTTTCAGATCGGCAAGGAACTGACGTTTGCGCTCAAAGAAAGTTACAACACCAGATTTGAGAGCCGCTTCATCCAGAGGTAGATTCTCGGAGTAGGTGTCATTCATAATGCGCTTTACGGAATAAAGCACCGCCTCGTCAATAATTTCTTTCGGGCGTACTACCATTGTGTCAATATTTGCTTTTCGAGATAGGTCATTTTTAAAGCTGTTATTCTTTTCATCCACAACATTGTCGTGGATGAGAATCTGCAAGAGATTATTTTTCCATAGATATCCCGTCATGCCGAGAATATCAAGATCACGCCAACCGTAAGGCTTCTTAGTGAAGAAATCAACCAAGCTCTTGACCGTTGTTTTCCGGGCGATGCGCTTATCATCACGGATCTTCTCAAGAATTTCATCATAAGCGCCTTTGTTGGCATCGGTAGAAATATCGAACAGGGTGATACTGCTATCAGTCAGCATGTATAAGATGGATTTTTGATCGTTATAGAATGTGCTGATAAGGTCCAGTTTGAAATAGTCACGCTTGACCATTTCTTTCAGGGCATCCTGTATGCGGTCTTTCCCGTCTTTTTGTTTGATATCCATAAGAGTACCGGCAAGATAAATCGGAGCAGTACGGAGAGCAGCACGAATCATGTCCTCAGCACGCTTGATGCGGTCGGACATTTCTGCGGACTTTTTGCTCATAATTTCCGTCAGGGTAGCGGACATGGATGCACTGTTGTTGCGACGGAATGTAGCTATTTTATTTGCCCGGATAAGCTCGTCTATAAAGCTGCCTTCTGTCAGATCGATGATGATGGCATTATTTCGGATGGACTCTGACTGGAATTCTGCAGCAGATTTTGTACCAGAGAACTGCGTGCAAACCCGGATTGTAATATTATCCTGTCCGGCAGGACCTTTGGACTCGCTGTCTACATAGCGATTCAAGCCAAAATCATAACGTCCTTCATAACGGAATTTATTACTCTCAAGGACCTTGTCATAGATGATATCCAGGATGGTACGCTGTACTTCTGCTTCGTTATAGCCAGAGATATTGATCTGCTTATTTACATCCTGCTCGGCATTGGTAAGAAAATCATACTCTTCACCATTCTTCTGAATAAGTGTTTCATCTTCCAGCCTCTTCAGAGCATCAAAAATGCGGGACTTCAACGCAGCCTTATCTTCGTTGATGTTTCCAACCATGAGTGTCGCCAGTCGGTCAATGGTGGCAGGCATGTCCTTTACATACTTAATCATAAACAGAATACGCAACACGCGAATATCAAATTTATCAAGACTTGGCTTTCGTTCAGCATTAGAAAAAACGGTTTTAATGTCATAATCGATGAACTGCTCAATAGTCTGATAGAAATCATCGAATGGAACCAAAATCCCTGAATCCATTTCAGCTATCTGCTTTGCAGAGGTTTGGAATGCATCCAGCAAAGACCGCTCATTCTGTGAGAGGTGCTTGCCTTCGCTCATTCCATGCTCACGGATTGATTCGAACACCTTCTGTAGCAGTTCGAACTGATAGGAAACGAACGGATAGACATCCTTGAATTCATCCGCGTCTTTGTACCCGGACCATGTCGGTTTTGCCTGGAACAGAATCAGATTGGAGAGTTTACTGCTGTTTGCATCATACAGGGCACGCAGCGGCGTGACGGCTGTATCCTTCTTTTCCAGAATACGCTTTTTAATAACCTCATCTGCATTTGCACCGGAGAGAAGCAGACGGGTGTTGAAACGGCCTTGAATCTTGGAGAAATCCTGCTGCTTATCTTTGGTGCTGTCAATCATGGCTTTCAGTTCCTGCTGTGAGGTAACCACAACCCACGACTGTCCACGGCAGTATTTACCGAGATCTTCTACACAGGTCTGCAGGTTCAACATAAGCTGGGTATTGTCACCGATAAACTGACCGACTTCGTCCATGAGGAAAACAACACGGGCTTTGTTTGCCTGGCAGTATTTGCTGACGATTTTCGCAAAGTCCTCGGTGGTATTGGTAAAGTTTCGGGTCTGATCCTCAACAAACGCCTTTGCACTTTCCTCGGTCATACCGCGTACAGCAACAAGGGCCTTGATAATTGCGTCCCGATTCAGCAGAGCCTTGGCACGAGTCTGCACCCAACTACGCTTTGAGATTTCTTCAAATTTCGCCACGAAATCTTCCAGCTTGCCTTCCTCATCAAGGACCCGTTCTAAATCCGCTACCCAGGGACTGGAACCGCAATAACCTACAGACTCATTGAAGGCGCGGAGCATGATATCCATGATAGCCTGCGTCTTCGACTTAGAGTCTGACTTTGCCTTACTGTCGATATTAAAGAGAACGACTTTGTTGTTGGCTTTTGCACTCTGGCGTATATCCGCAAGAACCAGCTCGTCCTTAATTTTATCGTCGAAATATTCTGCGGCACGGATGCCGGCAACCACCTCATTCTCGAGAATATAACCGAGAATCTTCAGAAAGTGAGATTTACCTGAGCCAAAGAAACCGGTAATCCACACACCCATTTTTTCTGTCGGAGTCGTAATGGATTCTCTGTAGCGACGAAAAAAGGTTCGGAACGATTTTGTTATTTCATCTGTACAGACGTACTCTTCAAGCTCCTGCCATTTTTGCTCTTCATCCTCGTTGCCAATGGTAACGACACCTTGGATAGGTCTGGCGATATCTTTTTTGAATAGGTCTTTAATAATCATTGCCGGTTCTCCTTTCTACGAGAGGAAACGCTCTGTAATAATTGTCATCATCGAGCCGCTCGAAAAGCCGAAGCGTCATGGCGTTTTTGATTTCGTATCTACCGGGGTACATCATCACTACAGGGTTGTTTCGGAAAATGCTCTGTAGGTTATTTAAGATGGTATGGCTGCGAATTATCGGGAATGCCTTTCCAACACCGGTTATAAGAACAATAGATCTTCCATCATCAGGGACTCTTGTTTTGAATTTTTCAAGGAAGGCGTTGTCATCTTCCTCCACGGACAAGAGTGGTTGGAACACCTCCCGGAGAAGCAGGTCTTTTTCATAATCTTTCTCCATCCGCTGGATGTCCTCCAGATAACCTTCTTCCTCAATAATTTCAAGCATCATCTCATAAAGATCGAACTCCACGATATCGGGATTACGGGATTTCAATTTTATTACTTCTTTCCGGATCAGAAGCTCATCTTTCGGCGCATAATCGAATATATAGAATTTCAGGTCATTTGCTGTCCCATATCTCGTGAGAGAAGCTACGCTAATCATACGGTCTTCTAAATCAAGAAAGCGGTCATTTAAAGATCTATCTGCCACAGCAATTACCTCCCAAGCATGGCCTGCAGGAATTCTTTATCACCAATGGTGACAAGGTATTCCTCTACGGCCGGATGAATCAGCATGGGTTCAACTTTAATGGTTTTGCGTTCCCGGACGCCGAGCCCGGAATCAACCAGTATATTTCGATAGCCCTTGGTAAGACACTTTATTGTAAAATCTCCCCATTTTGCGACAATGAGATCGTTTTGCTTTTTTATTGCAAAGAACTGATCAAAATCGTCAATGGAGAGATAGTGTCGATCACCAAGCAAGGCCTCACGGTATACCTCGAACATAAAGTCAAAGAATAGGGTATCTGTTTTTGCAATTGCATATGCCAGAATGAATTTTGAGGTTGCAACATCGCCATTCACAATCTGTGAAAGAAGATAGTCATCCAGGGCCGAGAGCCTTCCGTAAATCACATTTGTGATTTCACGTCTCCGGTCTTCGGACTCAATTTCTATATAGTTATTGGTAAAGCACTCTTCAAACACCTCATTGCGGTCAAGACCGTCCAACATCAGCTTGGCCATCTTCTTTGCAATGGGATATTTGAATGGCGTTTTCTTTATAGCAGAGGAGTAAGGCTTTCTGTTCATGTTCTGACCTCCTGAATCTTATCCTACATACTATATTTTATCAGATGATAGTATAAGTTGTCAATAAAAAGCGTTCCGTTTGAAATGCAAATATGGATTATCTAATAATAACACTTGCTATATCCTCCCTTCAGAGTGATATATGTACGTACCAAATTGAAGGAGGATTTTCACCATGACAATCAGCTTCAACGTAACCGGCTCCGACCGCAAGGCCCTTGTAGGAGCCATCGCAAACAAGACCGGCATCAAGGCCAAGTACCTGGGAATGCCCAGCATGGCCTACGAGATCGGCCCCATCACCGTCGATAAGACCGGCGGCCTGACCTGGCCCGAGACCGCCACCGACAGCGAGATCGAGCACCTGGTCGAGCAGCTTGCAGAGGCCGGCTTCGAGGTCACAGTCCTCGCTGACACCGACGAGAGCGACGAGGACGCCCACCTGGACGTTTCGATCCCGGAGGACGCACTGAGCGCCAAAGCGATGCAGAACCTGCAGGCCCTGGTTGAGGCTAAGGGCAACCTTCTGAAGAAAGCCCTGGACGCCGACGAGCTTCCCATCCTCAAGCTGAAGGGCGAGATTCACTTCCCCTGGTTCAAGCTCGGCAACAGCGCTGAAGAGAGCCAGGCTTACATGAACCTTATCGAGAAGCTGGTCGAGATGGCCAAGAACGCCAAGCGCGTCACCACAAAGGAAAAGGAAGCCGACAACGAGAAGTACGCATTCAGATGCTTCCTCCTTAGGCTCGGCTTCATCGGTAATGAGTACAAGCAGGACCGCAAGATTCTCCTTAAGAACCTGACCGGCTCCAGCGCCTTCAGAAGCGGCCACAAGAAGGAATACGAGCCCGGCATGGACCCAGTTCCCACTCCGGAGAATACGGTCCAGATCGACGTTGACGAGGCCATGCACCGCCTGCAGGACCCTGAGGTCCAGGATGAAATCAGAGCGATTCTTAACGGCGAGGAGGTGGAAGCATGAGATTTTCTTCCAGAGAAATCGTTGAGCTCCTCAGAGACCAGTTCCCGGTAGGCTGCCGTGTGGAGCTGCTGCAGATGGATGACCCGCAGGCGCCTCCCATGTTAACAAAGGGCACCGTCACCGAAGTCGACGACATTGGCTCCATCGTGGTCCGCTGGGACAATGGCTGCGGCCTTTCCGTAGCCTACGGCGAGGACCGCTGCAGGAGGATAGACTGATGGAAAGGACAATGACTCCGCTGGTCCGCTCAGATTCTTGATATCCGGGACAACGGCCTTACGAATATGTTTGATACTACGGCAGTTGAACAGCTTGCTGACGACTTTGTATATTACGATCTTGCAACATGGCTCCCTGAGCACAGAAAAGAATACGGCGAGTTCATTCTTTTCGGAGATTAATCACATTAATGCAGAAGCACCGACTCCCTTGGCATTCCAGCCTTGGAAGTCGGTGTTTTGTCTTATTGTTCATTGTTTTTGAGCATACGCTGCTTTTCCCGAGTACGTTGATACTTTGTCTTCTGGCATGCCTCGCACAGGGTGTTATTCTTTCGCTTTTTCGGGAATGGTGCTCCGCATGCCGCGCAAACCCCGACCGAATAACTGTCTGTCGACATGCATTCGAAGAACATCTGTGCCTTGGCAACCTCCAATAAATCATCGCACATCAAAAAGAAGGTTGGAGGGCTAACCGAGAAATCAGGAGCAAGTTTGATATTGAGCTGCATCATGTGGATTTTCAAGAATTCGATGCATTGTTCGTCTGAAATGTTTTCTTTTATATAAAAGTTTCTGATATCCGTGTCGTGCAGATAGACCTTTCTCCAAAGAAGATAGCATGTATAAATATCATGAAGCCTGTTTACAAAAGAAGATGCCAGGAAACCAACCTTAGCATATTTCATCCAAATGTCAGCATCTCCGGAAGCTTCAGCTGGCATACCGTAAGCAATACACCATTTGCATATTTCTTCTATGTCAGCATCTGTCAGCTTTTCCGGGTGTGCATAAACCCCTTCAGAAAGACGTTCATAAAGCTGAAGTAATGAACTGAGAATATTAGTCCGGTCTGTTTTCTCGAAAGTGCAGAGCTTTTTATCTTCCTTCGGTTTTGTTCCCACAATGTAAAGTTTGTCTTCTATTACTTCCGATCTACATTCTGTACAGTTGACAACTAAACAAGAAAAGCATTGTGTCGGATGCGCATCAACAAATAAATCTGTATTCATATCTCATTCTCCTTGCAACCGTTTTTGTAACTGATAAAGGGGCAATTGCAACCGTTTGGCTATTGAAACGGTTGCGGCAATCTGCTATCATACAGTTGCAACCATTAATAAGTACAATCGGTTGCAAGCAAATAATATCACGCTGGAACACAGAATGTCAACAACTTTTGCACCTTGAAAATTAAATAGTTCACCCGCCAAAGATAACACTGCAAGCTTGACGCCATGATGGTGATACCGGAGCGCTTCTGCAGCGAACACGAGGAGACCTCAAGCAAGGGGCTACCTTAGAAACGATAACGTATGGTGAATGCAAAAACAATAATTAGAAAGGAGAATAACACGATGGAAAAATCAACGATAAGCGTACAGGAATTATCTGCCTATATGGGCATCAGCCTTGCTAAAGCGTACGAACTTGTCAAACAGCCGGGATTTCCTGTCTTGCGCATCGGAACAAGATTCTTGATTCCGGTTGACAGCTTCCGCGCCTGGCTCAATCGGACAGCGGAAGGCGGTGAAAAGAATGGAGACAAGTGAATTTCTGCTGAAGGTCTACGGCATGTTGCATGGCGGATTTCTGTCCGTAACCACGCTGGAGAAAGACGGAAAAGCCAAAACTAAATGGTTTGATTCCGGGCAGCTTGACGAGATGGCTGCATATGCTCTCGAATCCGGAAAAATCTATAACACCTATTTCGGCATCAATCCCCGTGTGAAGAATCTCGGTGAACACCTTCGCGGAAGCAGAGATGATGTCTCTGCGGTTATAGGAACATACACGGATTTCGATATCAAAGGCGATGCCCATAAGGAGAAGAAGCTTCCGGAAAAAAAGGAAGAACTTATGGCTTTCCTTATGTCGCTGCCGAAAATTCCGACAGCACTCGTAGAATCCGGAAACGGAATCCATGCTTACTGGCTGTTTGATGAGATCTTTTATATCCGCAACGAATCCGACCGGGACTATGCCGAGCGAATCCTAAAGGGATGGGAAAGTTTCGTAAAAGAAGAAGCTTTCCGGGAGTACGGCTGGAAATTCGACAGTGTCAGCGATCTGCCCCGTATGCTCCGGGCTGTCGGAACTCTGAACCATAAGACTGCCAAACGGCCTTTGTGTGAAGTGGTTTCTTTTACCCAGGACAGATTCAGTCCCTCGGATTTTGATGAATATGCTTCTGCGCAGTCTCCCAAAAAATCTGCGGGTCCAAAAGAGACGGACGGATTCGCCCTTATGGGAACGGGCAGCGGACGGGAACTGATTGAGAAATGCGCATTTCTTCAGCATTGCAGAGACGATGCCGAAAATCTGACGGAGCCCGTTTGGTATGCGGCTATCACGAACCTTGCGCAGACAGCCGATGGCGAGAGTGTTATCCATGAGATCAGCAGTCCGTATCCCGGATATACATACGCAGAGACGCAGAGAAAATTCATCCACGCCGCACAGGAAAACAAACCGGTGACCTGCGAGTACATCAAGAATCATCTTCGCTTTAACTGCGGTAGGGACTGCGGTGTAAAAACCCCGGTCACACTTGTACATACCGAAAAGCAGGCAGAAAGCGCATGGGAAAAACCAATTCCGTTCGATGAGTGTTCACTGCCGGAGTTTCCGGTTGACGCTCTGCCTAAAGTGATCGCAGATTACGTGGTAGCCCTGGCAGAAAGTACCCAGACCCCTGTTGACATGGCAGCCTCGTCAGCATTACCGGTTATTTCGGTCTGCATTCAAGGTAAATACAAAGTCCGTGCAAAGGCAGACTGGTATGAGCCTGTGAACACCTTTGTGCTGAATATCATGGAGCCGTCCGAGAGAAAATCCGCTGTGGAAAATGCAATGGTACGACCCATAAACAAATATGAGTCCGAGACCAATACGCAGAACGCTGCAGAGATCGAATCCAGCAAAATGCGCGGTCGCATCCTGGAGCGCAGGCAGAAAGCACTTGAAGATCAGGCCGCCAAGGGAAAAGATGTCAAAGCAGAACTTGACAGTATCGTTCATGAAATCACAGGTCACAGAGAAAAGAAACCTCTCCGGCTGTATGTAGACGATGTCACTACGGAAAAGCTTACACAGGTTCTGTCCGACAATGACGGCAGGGCTGCGATCCTCTCAACTGAAGGTGGTATCTTCGATACTCTCGCCGGTATTTATACCAAGAATGTCAATATCGATGTGATTCTCAAGGGATACTCAGGAGACTGTATTAAAGTCGACAGAATCGGCAGATGCAGCGAAAGTGTCATGGACCCGGCGCTGACGATTCTTCTGATGGCACAGCCGAGCGTACTGTCCGGGCTTATGAAGAATGACACTTTCCGTGGTCGTGGTCTAACAGCCAGATTTCTTTACTGCATTCCCACATCTTATGTCGGAAGCAGGAAATACCGCTCCGCTCCGGTCCCCGACGAAGTCAGCCGGGTGTATGAAATGCAGATCAGAAATATGCTGGAGGACGAGTATTCCAAAGAACCTGAGATCATTACGCTTTCGCCGGAATCGGACAGGATGATAGAAGCATTCGCCGGTGAACTGGAGCCGAAGCTTAAAGAAGAGTATTCCGACATCAGTGACTGGGCGGGAAAGCTTATCGGTAATACGCACCGCATCGCCGGACTGCTGTGTCGGGCATCTGTATTCCGCAGTCATGATTTTCTTGACGTGCCGGAGCCGCTGGTAATAGACGCCGCTACGATGGCAAATGCAATCCGCATAGCACGATATTTTATCTCACACGCAAAAGCCGCTTTTTCTCTGATGGGAGCAGACAACACCGTCAAGCAGAGCAAATATGTTTTGAACGCTATCAAGAATACCGGACTTGCAGAGTTCAATAAGCGTGACATCATGCGTCTCTGCCGCAGTTTCAAAAGGGCTGATGACCTTCAGCCGGTACTTGACCACCTTGTCGATTACGGTTATATCGCCGTAAAAGAGTCCGGAATATACTCCGGAAAAGGCAGGCCGCCTGCGCAGTCCTATATTGTCAATCCTTGTATCTATGAAAATGAACCTGCTTGTTGACTTTCGTCCTTTTTGTCCTTTTGTCCTTTATGTAACGCAGATGAGCAATAAAAGAAAGAAAACAACTTTTTCTTCTTTATATACATTCTCTGCTTCCTATGGGGACAGCGTGACAGAAAGGACAAAAGTCACAGCAGCATCGTCAAATGCCGTAAAACTGAGACAACATGAAAATCCGCGCCGGATAATGATCCGGTAATTATTATAAAAACAAAAACGAGGAGGTTAATTCAATGAACATTTCAAAACCCAGCCAGCACATGAAATCGCTATGCAAAGAACTCGGGTCGGAATACATAATTACGGTTATCGATTTATCGCAAGTAATTTATCGTGATTTTGGAAACGGCTTTGACCTGGAGATTTCCGGTGTCAACACAGCAAGCCTTCGTAAAAGAGCTACGCTTTATCTCTGGCACGATAAAAATCGGATGATTAAGATTGTGAAATCCGTCCCTCAGGATCAAATCGGCAAGTGGGCAGAGTTGCTCCGTCAAAAGGCAGAATCCATCAAACCTGAAGATTTCGATCGCTACGGTTATCTCAAGAATGAGAAGCGCACGATCTTTGTGGAGGATGGTGCAGATGCCTCGTAAACCTTTGAAACCATGCAGCTATCCCGGCTGTCCGAATCTAACTGAGAGCCAATACTGTGAGCTGCATCGAATCCCGCAACGAAGGAAGTATGACAAATATCAGCGCAATCCGAATGTAGTAAAACAGTATCACGGCGCATGGCAGCAGATACGTGAACGGTATGTCAGAATGCATCCTCTTTGTGAGGACTGTCTTGATTCCGGTCGGCTCACTCCGGCAGCTGAGGTTCACCACATTCTTCCGCTGTCCTGCGGCGGGACTCATGACGACATTAACCTGTGTGCTCTCTGCCGCTCCTGTCATAACAAAAGGCATATTGCACTCGGAGACAGATAAAACAAGCGTTAAATGCTGCTGTGACCGGGTGGGGGATATATATCTCTACAGGTCTTATTCTTCAGAAACGGCGCAGGGTCACGTACGCAAAAATAGCGAAATCAAACGCAAAAAAACTGATTATTTAACCAAAATGGAGGTAGAAACATGTCTAAAGACGGAACAAATCGCGGAGGTTCCCGTCCCGGAGCGGGAAGAAAACCGAAAGCGATCTCTGAAAAAATCGAATCCGGGAACCCCGGTGGCAGAAAACTCACCCATATTGACTTCGGCGATGAAGCCGAATGTCTGAAAGGCGCGGAAATGCCGCCCGTTAAGGACTATCTCAAAGCCAAGCAAAAGGACGGCAGCGTCACCTGTGCTGAAGAGATTTTTAAAGAAACCTGGGAATGGCTGCATGAGCGCAAATGCGACCACCTTATTTCCCCGCTTCTGATTGAGCAGTACGCTATGTGCGTCGGACGCTGGGTACAGTGCGAGGAAGCAGTATCCGAATACGGTTTCCTTGCGAAGAAGCCCACCGGAACGGTAATTTCCTCTCCCTATGTCACCATCGCAAGGGAGTATATGAAACAGGCCAATAATGCCTGGTTTCAGATTTATCAGGTGGTAAAGGAAAACTGTACTGTGGACTACAGCGGTCCCACTCCGCAGGACGACGTCATGGAGCGTTTGCTCCGCGCCCGCAGAGGCATATAACAAAATACATTATGGAGGAATTCAAAATGAATACAGTAGAAAAATACAACGCCCGTCTTCAGGCTATGAAGGAAGAAATGGACGGAATCACACCCGAGGTTAAAGCTGCAAGAGCGACAGAGGCCAAGCGTAAAAAAGACGCTGCCTACAGCAAGGCATACTGGGAGCATATGTACACCGGGCTTCCCGAAAATGCTCTCCGTGAAGGGAGTGATGGCTCCGGCGGATATCTTGTGCCGGATGAATACGACATGAAGCTGGTCGAGGCTCTGTATGAGAATAACATACTTCGCGGCATCTCCACGATCAAACATACCGACCACGATTTAAAAATTACAAGAACCGAGGACGGAGGTTCCGCTCAATGGGTCGATGAATCTCATGCCTATCCGGATTCGGACTTAACATTCGGTCAGATTACGCTGAAAGCGTATAAGCTTGGTACGAAGATTCTCGTATCCGATGAGCTCCTTGAGGATTCCGGCATTGATCTCGAAGCATATATTAAAAAGCGTTTCGGAGAGGATATGGGGCGTACCGAGGAGGAAGCCTTTCTTACCGGAGACGGTATCGGAAAGCCTACGGGTTTGATTTATCAGGCACAGCTCGGAACCGAAACCGCTGAAGCCGGTAAAGTGTGTATCGATGATGTAATCGATCTCGTCTATTCACTTAAGCAGCCGTACCGTCACGGAAAAAACACAGCTTTCATAATGTCCGAAAAGGTATACCTGACGCTCAGGAAGACACGCACCGCCAGCGGCCGCTTGATCTGGAACTCCAACATCAAGACCGACGGTTACGATACATTGTTCGGTTACCGGGTATATCTCTCCAAGCATCTCGACAGCACTGAACCCGGATTTTCCCTCAGCACTTTTCCGATTTTATTCGGTGACTTCAGCTTTTTCTGGATCGGTGACCGTGGCAAACGTGTCATCAAGCGCCTCACAGAGCGATATGCCGATTACGGGCAAGTCGGATTTATTGCAACGCAGCGTGTGGACGCTAAGCTGGTCCGTACGGAAGCAATAAAGGTACTGAAAGTAAAAGAAGCAGTATAAGGACTATTTCGGGGAGGATGGCTTTCAGCTGTCCTCCTCATTTCTCGGAGGAACATTATGAAACCACAGGATAAGCTTGCAATAGAAAATATGCGGCTGGACGACATTACTCCTGCCGAGATTGCCTCCCGGCTGCATTTGTCACCCAATACCGTGTATTCCCATATCCGAAGGCACCCCAAGCTGCCGAACGCCCGTACCTGTTTGAATTGCGGGAAACCAGTCAAGCAGTTCGATGGCCACAAAGCAAAGAAATACTGCTCCGATAAGTGCAGGATGGCCTGGTGGAATTCCCATCAGGATGAAGTTAAACGCAAAGCATTTTATACGCTGACCTGCAGTCAGTGTGGAAAGGAGTTTATATCATATGGCAACAAAGACCGCAAATTCTGTTGCCGGGAATGTTATCTCGATTCCCGCAGACCCTTACAGTTATGAGAATATACTGATGTACCACACGTCGTTGTCGCTGGTGGATCGTATGGTGCAGGAAGAACTTTTAACCCCGGCGGATTACCGAAAATCAGTCAAAATTCTCTCTAAAAAATACGGTTTCCCGCCGGGAAGTATATTTGCAGAAATAGCTTGATATCCTCCGAAATATATGGATATATATACTAACCCCAAATTGATACAAGGAGGATACCTACATGGCAAAGATTGAACAGGTTTCATTTCCCGAACAAGCGCCGAGGCTGAAACGTGTCGTAGCGTATGCGAGAGTTTCATCAGGTAAGGATGCGATGCTTCATTCGTTATCGGCCCAGGTCAGTGCGTACAGTGAAATGATACAGAAGCACCCAGGCTGGCAGTATGTCGGTGTATATGCCGACGAAGCCAAGACCGGTACGAAAGATTCAAGAGAGAATTTCCAACGTCTTCTTGCGGATTGCCGGTCCGGAAAAGTGGATATGATCATAACAAAGTCCATCTCACGCTTTGCCCGTAATACAGTAACGGTACTGAAGACTGTACGGGAACTGAAAGCTATTGAGGTGGACGTTTTCTTTGAAGAACAGAATATCCACACACTCTCCGCGGATGGAGAATTAATGATGACGATCCTTGCAGGATATGCTGAAGCTGAAAGCCGGTCTGCCAGTGAAAACATGAAGTGGAGAATCAAGAAGAAATTCGAAGAAGGCAGTCCCTGGGACGGCACAATTCTCGGTTATCGCTATCAAAACGGAGCATATGTGATTCGCCCGGAAGAAGCTGAAATCGTACGCCGCATTTACCGAGAATACCTTTCCGGCAAAGGCGTCGTGGCCATTATGAATGGGCTGAATGCTGACGGCATCAAAACCCGATACGGGAATGAATGGCACCAACATACTGTCGGAGGAATTCTCAGAAACAGCACCTATACGGGAAACCTTCTCCTGCAGAAGACATTCCGAGATAACCACCTTACAAAAAGGACACTGAAAAACAATGGGGAGCTTCCTAAATACAGTGCCACCGGCACTCATGAGGCAATAATCAGCGCAAGAGAGTTCGATGCGGTGCAGGCTGAAATTGAACGCCGCGCCGGGAAATACGCTCCCAAAGACAAAGTATACACTAACCGCTATCCCTTCTCCGGCATCATAGTCTGTGACAACTGCGGAAAGCATTATCGCAGGAAAGTCACTCGTTCCGGTGTGGTTTGGATTTGCAGCACCTTCAACATAAAAGGAAAAACATCCTGCCCATCAAAACAGATCCCGGAGGAAACGCTCATTGCAGTAACCGAAGAGGTTATTGGCAACATAGAAACGATTCACGACAAAATAACGGAAATCAGAGCAAAGAACGACAATACACTGGTATTCCGCCTTGCCGATGGTAGAGAAACCGTTAAACGATGGCAGGACCGTTCCAGAGCAGAAAGCTGGACGGATGAGATGAAAGCGTCAGCCAGGGAGAAAACGCTTAAACGACAATCTAAGACAAAGCTGGATTCATCCACTTAAATATACATCGATAATTTCATTACTACGTTTTCGCACAAGGAGGTGCTACTATGGCAAAAGCAAAAAATGTTACGGTTATTCCGGCCACGTTCAATCCGCAGACCCGAAAGCCCGTCAATCAACTTTCTCGCAGAAAGGTGGCTGGTTATGCCCGTGTCAGTACAGACAGCGACGAGCAATTTACCAGCTATGAAGCTCAGGTTGATTATTACACCAATTATATCAAGGCGAATCCGGAATGGGAGTTCGTTACGGTGTATACGGATGAAGGTATCAGCGGCACTAACACACGACACCGTACCGGTTTCAATGAAATGGTTTCCGACGCTCTTGCAGGAAAGATAGACTTAATAATCACAAAATCCGTATCCCGGTTCGCTCGTAATACTGTGGACAGCCTTTCGACCATTCGTAAACTGAAAGAAAACGGAACTGAAGTCTATTTCGAAAAGGAGCAGATCTGGACCTTTGACAGCAAAGGAGAACTTCTGCTTACGATTATGAGCTCATTGGCTCAAGAGGAGAGCCGGAGCATTTCGGAGAACGTCACATGGGGAAAGCGAAAACAATTCTCGGATGGAAAATACAGCGTAGCGTACAGCCAGTTCCTTGGCTACCGCAAAGGTGCCGACGGTCGGATGGAGATTGATCCGGAACAGGCGAGAATTGTAAAACGAATTTACCGGATGTTCCTTGAGGGAAGTTCACCCAGCCGTATTGCTAAAACACTTACGAAGGAAGGCATACCGACTCCGGCCGGTAAGTCCGTGTGGCAGACCAGAGTTGTGGAAAGTATTCTTTCAAACGAAAAGTACAAAGGCGATGCGAGGCTTCAAAAGAAATTTACAACGGATTTCCTCACAAAAGCTACGAAAGTCAACGAGGGTGAAGTTCCGCAGTATTATGTGACAGCATCACATCCGGAAATCATTGATCCTGAAGAATGGGACAGGGTTGAAAAGGAACTGCACCGTCGGAAGATCAATTCCAAGGGGCGTTTTACCGGCAGTGTTTTTTCCGGAAAGATAGTCTGCGGAGACTGCGGTGAAGCCTATGGGCGCAAGGTATGGCATTCCAATGATCCGTACCGGAAAGTTATCTGGCAGTGTAATGCGAAATTCAATAACAAACACAAAAAATGCTCCACACCGCATTTAACGGAGGAGCAGATAAAGGATGCTTATATTGCGGCGTTAAGCCTTCTGATTGTTGACCGGGAACGGTTTATCGAGGACGGTAGATTGCTAAAGGCAGAGCTTGCGGACACGACAAGTCTTACAAAGCAGATGGCCGAAGTCCAGCAGGAAATGGAGGTTGTTGCCGGCCTCATCAAGAAATGCATCAACGACAATGCCTCATGTGCCATAGATCAGGAAGAATACAATGCTCATTACAACGGTCTGGTAGAGCGCTACGAAAAAGCAAAAGAGGAGCTTGACCTGCTGCAGGCCGAGAAGGATGAGCGGGATTTCAAGGCCGACGTGTTAAGCGGATTCCTGTTTGAAATCATGGAGCTGCCGGATATGGATTTGGTATTCAACGAGAACCGATTCGGAAAGACTGTCGACCACATCACCGTATTCAGCGATGGCAGGTTGGTTTTCACTTTCTTCGTCGGCAAGAATATAACCGTCGAAATCTAAGGTTTCAAGATTGCAATGCATTTTCTCTCCTCGGTCTTTGCAACCTTACCTATATTTTTTACAATTGGCTGTATAACGATTAGCGGTCTTTTAACGATTGCATAGCACAATTGGTAGTGGTTCCGGGGATTCATAAGCTATGAAACCACAAAATACTGGCACAAGGCAGACTAAAATGCACAGACGCATTTCAGAAAGCCTCGTGCCATAAGAATTTTCAGGCATAAAATAACGAAACACCGAACTGACACACTGTATCAATTCGGTGTTTCTGATTTGGTGCGGGTGACAGGAGTTGAACCTGCATAGATTGCTCTGCCAGATCCTAAGTCTGGTGCGTCTGCCAGTTCCGCCACACCCGCATGTGGATGTTATTCTACCACATGTTGGCGAAATGAGCAAGGGTTTCTCAATACTTTTTCTGTCGAATATTGATTTCAGTTTTGTTTTCTCGGTAACTGCATTGCTGGGAACAACTGCTACAACTTCCGTGGCAACCACCACTGCGCTTAGGATCTTTGTAATACATAAAAATCTTAAGAACTGCCCCACCCAATACTAGCACTACGAAAAGATCAATCCACTGCATTTAATTTCCTACTTTCCATTGATATCGTATCTCTTATTAAGCAAAGAAAGATCCTATTTGAAACACAAGAAAAGCCATGATCCAAGCCACACCCGTTTGATACGACACTACCGCAAGCGAGCCTCTCCAGTTCCCCCATTCTCTACGTGTAGCTGCAAAAGCAGCGACACAAGGCATGTAGAGCAAGGTAAACACTAGAAATGAATACGCCGATAAAGGAGTAAACAAGCTCGGAAGTACGGATGCAACTTGACTAGCGTCTCCAACATTTGTTAGAATCGATAAAGTACTGACTACGGCTTCTTTTGCTGTTATGCCTGCCAAAAGAGCTGTTGCTGCTCTCCAATCGGCAAATCCCAATGGCGCAAATAGGGGTGCAATTTTCTTTCCGATTTCTGCCATTAAACTATACTCACTATTGGTAACCCAATTAAACTTGTAATCAAAACTCTGTAGAAACCAGATTACTATAGTACCAATAAAAATGACCGTAAAAGCCCGGGTCAAAAAATCTTTCGCTTTATCATACAAATTCAACCCTACACTTTTGGCATTGGGCAAACGATACGAGGGAAGCTCCAAAACGAAAGGCACTGGGTTTCCTTTCATAACTGTTGATTTTAAGATCCATCCGGACAGAACTGCCATTGCAACGCCTCCTAAGTAGAGGCTAAACATCACTAAAGTTCGGTGCGTTGAAAAAAAGGCAGCTGTGAAGACCGCATATATTGGAACCTTCGCACTACAGGACAAAAAAGGCGTTAGTAGAATCGTCATCTTTCGATCCCGTTCACCAGGCAGAGTTCTGGTGGCCATAATGGCCGGCACAGAGCAGCCAAACCCCATGAGCATAGGAACCACTGAACGACCCGATAAACCAATTCTACGCATCATTTGATCCATCATAAACGCGACACGTGCCATATAGCCGGTGTCTTCCAAAAGAGATAGCAAAAAGAACAAAATTATAATAATTGGGAGAAAGCCAAGCACACTTCCAACCCCGGCAAAAATCCCATCTATGACAAGCGAATGCAAAATCGCATTGACACCAAGGATGCCTAACTGAGAATCTACCCAAGCAGTAGCCGTTTCAATCACACCAACAAAGGCATCACTAAAAAAGCTGCCTACTGGGCCAAAGGTAAACCAAAATACTCCCAGCATAAATAAAAAAAAGATTGGTATCCCAAAATAACGATGTGTTAAAAGTTGGTCGAATTTCTGAGAACGTATCTGTTCTTTACTCTCACCGAACTTTCTCTGAACCTGTTGGCTCAAATGATCGATGAATTGATACCTCATTTCGACCATAGCTGCTTCTCGATCCAGATTTAAGTTTGTCTCAGCAACTTTAATGATTCTCTCAAGTAAATCGAGTTCGGTTTCATCGAGTTCCAACGCTTGCTCCATCAGGGGATCTCCCTCTACTAACTTGGAAGAGGCAAAGCGAACAGGAATACCCTTTTTTTCTGCTTTGGGTTCGATCAAGTGGCGAATCGCATGAACTGCTTTATGGACTTCTCCGGAGCAATAATCAAGCCAAGGAACCTCTCCAACCTTTTCCAAAACCTCCTCGATTCCTTTCAACATCTCATCGATACCTTCGTTTTTGAGTGCCGATATTGGATAGATCGGAACGTTCAACATGGAGCTGAACTGCTGAACATCAATGAAATGCCCGCTGCCCCGTACTTCATCCATCATGTTCAAAGCAATGACCATGGGAAATTGCAAATCAAGGAGTTGTAACGTTAAGTATAGATTTCGTTCCAAATTAGTAGCATCAATAATATTGATTACTAGGTCGGGTTTTTCTTGAATCAGAAAATCTCTTGTTACAATTTCTTCTAAGGTGTAGGGAGATAACGAGTAAATCCCGGGTAAGTCCACGACCTCAAAATCATTATGCTTAAGAACGGAGCCTTTCTTTTGCTCAACGGTTACACCCGGAAAATTTCCAACATGTTGATTGCTCCCCGTGAGCTGATTAAAAAGTGTTGTTTTTCCGCAATTTTGATTCCCAATCAACGCAATGGTCTTTCGTTTATTCACCAAATTTTCCTCCATGGCGATGCTGATGACGCCAGCCATGACCGCGCATCGGTTCTGAATTTCCACATACTTCGCAAACATCAATCAAATCTGCATCTTCTTTTCGCAGAGTCAAACTATAACCACGAATACGCAACTCAATAGGATCACCCATGGGAGCTACTTTCCGAACGCAAACACTCGTATTAGGGGTTAATCCCATTTCTAAAAGCCTTCTTCGTAAAGCCCCTTGACCCCGAACTTGATGTATTAACACCTGTTGTCCGATTTCAATTTCAGCTAATGTCATACTAGCCCCCCTCAAATTTGTTAACCACTGTTTACATTTTACAGGAGTATTTCGCCCTTGTCAACCTTGGCTAACAAATTTTTCTGGTAGAATTAGAGAAAATAAAAAAACACCCTCCATTTGGAAGGTGTCATTTTTTTAAAACTATTCTGGTTGAGGAGCATCGACAGGACATACACTGTTACAAGCGCCACAATCAATACATTTTTCTGCATCAATAACATAGGGATTTCCTTCGGTTATTGCATCAACGGGGCATTCAGGTTTGCACATGCCACAAGCGATACAAGCATTGCTAATTTTATAAGCCACGAATATCACCTCCTGTTTTTACTCTGCGAAATCGCATGGAGATTTATTCTCCTTTAGCATTCCGTATTCCTTCTTCAAGAAGGAAGTAACAAAGGAATTGTCGAAAATTTTTATGATACATAAAAGAAAGAAGGATGCTTCATGAGTTTAAGAGTTGACGCTTTAGAACTACACAGGCTTAACAAAGGAAAACTCGAAGTCAAGAGTAAAGTGCCCGTTGAAAACATTGCCCAATTGAGCTTAGCCTATACACCGGGAGTTGCGGAACCCTGTAAAGAAATTGCTTTAGACAAAGAAATGGTTTATGAATATACCAACCGCGGAAACCTTGTTGCTGTTGTTACCGATGGAACTGCAGTTTTAGGATTAGGAGATATTGGACCTGAAGCCGGTTTACCGGTTATGGAAGGCAAATGCATTTTATTTAAACGGTTTGCAAATATTGACGCATTTCCCATTTTGTTGAATACAAAAGATGTTGAAGAAATTGTTCAAACCGTAAAAATCATAGCTCCCTCTTTTGGAGGGATCAATTTGGAGGACATCTCTTCTCCCCGCTGTTTTGAAATTGAACGTCGCTTGAAATCAGAATTAGATATTCCAGTATTTCATGATGATCAGCATGGAACTGCAGTGGTTGTACTTTCAGCGATTCTAAACGCCTTACGATTTGTCGGAAAATCGCTCAATCAATGCACTGTTGTGGTCAACGGAGCCGGTGCCGCCGGTACTGCTGTCAGCAAGTTAATTATGAAGGCTGGTGCTAAGAACCTCCTTATGGTCGACCGTTATGGTATTTTAGTTCCCGGTCACGGAAAAAATAATCCCTCTCAAGAGGAAATGGCTCATATCACCAATCTCGAGGGCAAAACCGGGGGATTAACCGAAGCTTTACAAGGAGCTGACGTATTCATTGGTGTTTCAGCTGGCCTGATTGCGGATCGTCATATGATTTCCGGCATGAACAAAGACGCTATTGTTTTTGCCATGGCAAACCCTATTCCTGAAATTTATCCTGAGGAAGCCAAAGCCGGTGGAGCTCGCGTTGTAGGAACTGGCCGCTCGGATTATCCAAATCAAGTGAACAACTCCTTATGCTTTCCCGGAATCTTCCGTGGAGCTCTAGATGCCAAAGCTACACAAATTAACGAGGAAATGAAATTAGCAGCAGCACATGCCTTAGCCAATTTGATTGATCAAAAGGATTTGAGAGACGATTACATTATCGTTGGACCGTTTGACCCAAGGATTTGTAGCGCTATTGCTAAAGCTGTAGCAGAAGCAGCCAGGCAAAGTGGTGTAGTTCGAAAAACAGCAAAATGAAGCCGCGCCGCTTTTTAATACTACCTGCTGTCTTTTTTACAGCCTTCTCCTCCATTTTCATCCGATGGATTTCAGCACCCGCCCTGACAATCGCATTTTTTCGAATGTTATTTACGTTTGGATTAGTACTTCCCTATGTCCTATTTCGCTATTGGGAAGACTTGAAACGCTTCAATCGTAAAATGATGTTTCTCTCTTGGTTCTCCGGATTTTTTTTAGCGTTTCATTTTGCCTCTTGGATTGCCTCCCTTTCAATGACATCGGTTGCCGCCTCAACTGTATTGGTTTCCTGTAGTCCAGTTCTGGTCACTGCTTATGAAATCTGGTTTTACAAAAAAAGGCCCACTTTCGAGTTTTTCATAATTCTCGCACTGGCATTGTTTGGGACAATTCTAATTACAATGGAAGGTTGGAATGAGCCCAATCATGTGACCGGAAATCTATTAGCGCTTTTTGGTGGAGCTTGCATGGCAGGTTATTTACTGATGGGGGTCAAAGTCCAAGAAGACAATCCTTTTTGGGTTTATATCGTTCATGTCAATGGAGCTGCTGCTTTTTTTCTTGGCTCTATGATGTTGTTAAGCCGAACTTCTTTTTCTACTGTTGATGCCAAAGATTTATTGCTCATCTTGGCAATGACCGTCTTTTGCTCCCTTTTGGGCCATACCGTCTATAACTGGTTACTTCGATATTATGGTGCAACAACGATTTCTTTAGCCACTCTCTGTGAACCCATTTTCGCTTCAATATTGGCGTTTGTTTTGCTTCGGGAATACCCAGCTACTTCTACACTCATTGGTGGTGGAGTCGTCTTACTAGCAGTAAGTCGAGCAATTATTAAAAAATCCGCTTAAAAAAAGGTGACAATCGTAACGATTGTCATCTTTTTTTATTGGGGTAACTCCATACGAGGAGATTCATTCCAAAGACGTTCTAAATCATAAAACCCTCTTGTATCTTCATCAAAGATATGAACTACAACACTCCCCATGTCGAGTAGGACCCAACTACCTTCCGTGATTCCTTCTTTATGGGGTACGTGTATATGATACATAAGTTCTGCTTGGTCTGCAATATGTTCCGCAATAGCGACCACCTGAATACGATTGCCTGCGTGAACAATTACAAAATAATCAGCGATAGTGCTGCTCACGCCTACTTCTATTACGACCGGCTCTTTCGCTTTTTTCTCATCGGCCCATTTCACAATTTGTAGTACTAATTCTTTACTAGAATACATTCCTTACCTCCTATTTTAACTGCTGCCATACTTGTTGCAGTGATAATCCATTGGAAAGCCAATAACTTGCTCCATCGATATACTGTCCAACTCCCGGGAGCGTGATATGATAGGTCTCTTTATCAAAAAAGTAATTGAACACAAATCCCACCCCATGCTGTAAATGCATGTTTGTTTCCAAAAACGGTTGTAATTGAATAACAGCCCAAGGAGCCCGGAACCAAACCGTAGGCTTTAACAGTTGCTGTATGAGCGCTGCCATAAATTTTTGTTGCCGCTCAACTCTTCCAATATCCCCTTCTTGATCTCGATATCGTACATATTGTTCAGCTTTATCCCCGTTGAGAACTTGTGGGCCTGCCTTTAAATCAATTTTTAATGGGGGTATGTCGTAGGGATCTTCATAAAACATATCTTTCTCGATATCGATTGGAACTCCCCCGAGAGAATCTATGAGAATTTTAAATCCTTGAAAGTTAATCTTGGCATAATAATGAATGGTGGTATCGAGCAATTCCTCAACAGTATTCAAAGTAAACTTAGTCCCACCAAAAACATGCGCAGCATTGACTCGATTATATCCTACTCCATCTAGATATACTAATGTATCCCGCGGAATCGATATAACAGCAGTTTCGTTTGTTGTTCGATCGAAACTGAATAGCATCAACACATCACTTCTGGGAGGCATCGTTCCTCCCCCGCCCAATAATCCAGCATCGGTACCGATGAGTAAAATATTGAGCGTCTCCCCGTCCTGCAAAGGAGGAAGTTTAAGATCCGCAGGCTGAATTTGCCATAAATAGATCTCTGTTATGACAAGTGAGATAAATAGCAGACCCAACATCATCAGAAGGCCGTGGAAGAGCCAATGTTTCCATTTAGGATTCATTCCCGCCTTCTTGATTTCTTGTTGTTGTTCTTCAATAAAATTAGGATTCAAAATCAAACGCCGTTCTTTCTTTACTTTTTTAATTCGATAAGCCAGTCATAGCTGTCAGGATGACAGACTAAGCCATGCTTTTCCAAGTATGAAATGTTCGATTCCAGCATTAATCGACATGCTTCGTCAAGATTCCGATAAGCAAGTTCTTCTATGTTTTCTCTCTGAGGGAAATCGCGTCCCGGTTCAATACCATCGGCAAGAAAAATAACTTTCCCGATCGAATCCAAATCCCGATGACCGCTGGTGTGGTAGTAAATGGCTGCTAAAACATCTGCCTGACAACAACCCCACTGAATCTCAAGATATTTCGCGGCTAAAGGTCCATGGAGTAACACCGGAGCGTGCTCCTCTTCAGCAATCATCGAAATTTTCCTGATCTCGGCCAAACGTAGCCATTGCATCGCAGAAAGGTCACGAAAAGCATCGTGACAAAGAGCTGCTAATGCCACTTTCTCACAGTTGAGGTTGTAGTTCTTGGCCAATTTGAGGGCACTTTCTTGGCAACGCAATGTATGTTGCCAACGTGAGGGTTTTAGAGAGCCCTTGATAGCTGCCCGGAGGTTATTTATTGCTTGCTCTGTCATCTTTGGTTTCCCCCTTGGAGAGGATTATTCCGGTAACACTATTTTGGGTTTTTCTTCATTTCTCCGGTATAGCACAAAATTGTGCCCAATGATTTGCACTACTTGTGCATCACAAGCTTTGGCTAAATCTTCAGCCAATAGATCTAAGTCCTCATCATTGTTATTCAAAACTTTAATTTTAAGAACTTCTCTTGCTCTCAGCGCATCATTGGTTTGCTGTATTAAATTCTCTGTAACACTAGCCTTGCCAATTTGAATCATTGCCGGTTGTGTTACCATCAGAGAGCGTAAATAACGCTTTTGTTTTCCTGTTAATTCCATTTTGATCTCCTTATGCTTCAAAATCCGTTTCATCGTCATAATCCGCAAATGTAAATTCCATTTCACCAATTTGCACCGTGTGTCCGGGCATGGCTCCGGCATCTCTCAACAGCTGATCAACACCGATTTTCCGCATCAGCCCTTGAAAACGCTTGATAGATCCACTCCGATTAAAATCCGTCATGATAACATGTCGCTCTAATCGTTTGCTTAAAACGATCCAATGATCTTGATTTACGCGCTTGATTTCGATTTCTCTTTGATCATCAAAGATGAACTCGGCTGTGGGGGTGAAAACGAGCGGAGGTAGATCGGGAATCGTAGAGAGCTGTTGCAAAATCTCTTTGAGTAGGGGCTCAAACCCTTCTCGTGTCAATGCCGATATCAAAAAGCAAGGTTTGTTATTTTGTTGAAACCACGCAACAACCTCTTCCAAGTTGTCGTTGGCAGCAGGCAGATCGATTTTATTGAGAACGATGATTTGGGCACGATTACCCAGTTCTTCACTATATAGTGCTAACTCCTGGCAAATCGATTGATAATCCGAAATGGGATTTCTGCCATCGACTGCTGCTAAATCAATCAAATGTACCAAAAATTTGGTTCGTTCAATATGACGTAAAAAATCATGTCCTAACCCTACTCCGGAATGTGCTCCTTCTATTAACCCAGGAATATCGGCCATAACAAAACCGTTTCCTTCGTCCACCTGAACTACGCCAAGATTTGGCGACAGGGTCGTAAAGGGATAATCTGCAATTTTCGGTCTTGCCGCTGTAAGAGCGGTTAGCAACGTTGATTTTCCCGCGTTCGGGTATCCAACTAATCCAACCGAAGCAAGCATCTTTAATTCGAGTGCGAGCTCCGTTTCATCTCCCGGTTCCCCCTTCTCTGCCACATCAGGGGAGCGATTGGTTGCACTGACAAATCGAGCGTTTCCACGGCCACCACGGCCGCCTCGTGCCAAAATCGCTTCTTGGCCAGGTTCTGTTAAATCGGCAATCGCTACGTTTCTTTTGGTATCTATAATCAATGTACCTGGGGGAACTCTGAAAATCAAGTCCGCTCCCGCACGTCCTGCCATATTCTTAATATCGCCATGTTCGCCATTTTCCGCTTTATAGATACGACGATATCGGAAGTCAATTAACGTTTGCAGTCCGGAGTCAACTTTGGCTATGACATTTCCACCACGACCTCCGTCACCACCATTGGGACCGCCTTCCGGTACATACTTCTCACGCCGGAATGAAACCCGTCCATTCCCCCCGGATCCGGCAATCACTTTTATTGTTGCTCTATCTACAAACATATTTCCTCCTATATGACTTCTTCAAATAGAAATGAAAAGGCTGCCCTAACGGTGATGATAGAATCATCGAGTAGGAACAGCCTCTTTCATTCTTAGCCGTTATTGCTGTCAGCAACAACCTCCAACGGATGAACATTAATGTATTTTTTGTTCCCGAAACGGGTTACAAATTCTACCGTGCCTTCCGCTGTTGCAAACAATGTATCATCTTTACCGATGCCCACATTCAAACCCGGATAGAATTTGGTGCCTCGTTGGCGAACTAAAATGTTCCCAGCAATGACATACTGTCCGCCATATCGCTTGACGCCTAGGCGTTTAGAATGGCTATCACGTCCATTACGAGACGAGCCCATTCCTTTTTTATGAGCAAAAAGCTGCAAATTCATCAGAAACATGGTACGCACCTCCTGTTTTAATTTAATAGCTCTATGAGTTGATTCAAATCCTGTAATTCATAGTTTTTACAATTTTTCCAACCGAGCAACCCGTTTATTTTCACTGAAACAAATTCCGGATATTGAACCGCTATACTTAAGCATCCTAAGATTGCTGCAGTAACGATGCTTTGAATCCTGGTGTCAAACTCAATTTCTGAGTTCAGCGCCAAATTCCATTCCAGAAAACCGTCTTCAATGATATATTTTGAGATTTCTTTATCAAAAGCTTTAATTCCCAGAATAGCTGTCTGCATAATTGCACTTATTGCCGCGCAAACAATATCTTCTCCGGATTTTTTATAGCCACTATGGCCTTTACTTTGGAAAGAAAACCAGCGGTCATGATCGCGTTGAAAGACGAGTTCAATCATCTTAAGCTTGAATAGAAACAATCGTCAGTTTTGTAAACGGTTGACGATGTCCATAACGACGACGATAGTTAGATTTGGCTTTGTAACGGAATCCAGAAATTTTCTTTTCTTTGCCCTGTTCTTCAACTTTGGCTGAAACAGTTGCTCCGCTAACCAAAGGATTTCCGATAACCATTTGTCCTTCTTGGCTAAGGGCCAAAACATGGTCAAAGCAGTAATCGGTTCCTACTTCCACGGGAAGCTTTTCCACATAGATAACATCACCGACTTGAACTTTGTACTGTTTGCTGCCGGTTTCGATAATGGCATAATTCATTTGCCATTGCACCTCCTTTTTTCAAGACTCGCCATGCCAGGCACTTTCGTTAGAAAGTTTAGGCGCCTGCTTCGAGCGGTATGCGATGAGACGCAAAGCCTACCGAGATATTATACTTAAGAACTCACTATTTGTCAATTATTTTTTTATAACCCTGGGTAGCTGTACGCTTGCATGGACACTTGTATCTTTGGATTTAAGTTGATTTTAACACGATGAATGTCGATTTCTTCAATGCTCCACTGTGGTTGATTCAGGCTTTCGGTGATTGCTTGCAAAACAAATTGCGGGCGAATAAACAAGCGTGAACTTGTCTCGATTTCCATCAAAATCGATTCTTGGTTCTTGCACCAAATACAAGACCGAATCCCGGGTCTGATATCCAGTATCTTAATCTTTCCATCTTTATTTGAAAATCGTACCAAAACCTCCTGCTTCGCAAGTAGGTTCTGTATTGCATTTGTCACTTCATCACTCCGGTTAGCATGCGGTATATGAACACGATACTCTGAGGTTTCTACTTGCGACATCACTGATGGTGAGTTTTCTGAGAGATTCATGGCTTTCTGAATTTTCATATCTACTGGTAACTGCTGGTTCAATCGGTTACATAGTTCCCTATGATCCATTTGCTCTGCCAATTCTAATTCCATAAATTCTCCATCGCTACTGACTCCTACAGGTAAAGGCAAAGCAATGCTCATTTTTGGACGAGGATTAAAACCTTGACTGAGAGCAACAGGGAGATTGGCTCTCCGAATCGCTTTCTCAAAAACTTTGATCAAGTCCAAATGTGAAATCCATCGTAGTGAAGGTCCTTTTGTAAACTCTAAAAGAATTCTCATTTGATGTCCCCCTTTTGCAGAAGGTTACGGACACCGTAATCCATACAGACCCCACACAAACTACAGGGTCCAAAGCGACAATCTTCGGTTTCAATTCCTTTTTCAGCAAGACTCCATTGTTCCGCCAACCATTCTTTTCGGACACCACTGTCCAAATGGTCCCACGGTAAAACAGAAGTAACAGTCTTAGCTTCATTTGCATATTTGGAGTCGTTTATTTGACATTCTTCCAATGCTTGTTTCCATAGACTGAAACGAAAATGCTCTGTCCAGCCATCAAAACGAGCCCCCAGTTCGTAAGCGCGTTTTACAACCGCAGATAATCTCCGGTCGCCACGGCTGAAAATGGCTTCCAAATAACTTGTATTCACATCATGAGTTGAGAGTTCAATGGCTCGATCTCGTACCAAACTACGGAGGAGTTGTTGTTTTCTATGAATTTCCTCGGGTGGAATTTGGCCCAACCATTGAAACGGTGTATGCGGTTTAGGAACAAAGGTGGAAACACTTACACTGATTCTTAACTTACCTCGTCTCTTTTTTTGCCGATACACTTTGGCAATGCGTTCTGCTAAGGCAATGATTTCTGTTAGATCCTCATCGGTTTCTCCCGGTAAACCAAGCATAAAATAGAGTTTTAATCCACTCCATCCCGCATCAAAAGCGCCACTGACTGCTTCCATGATCTGTTGCTCTGTGACCCTCTTATTGATGATATCACGCAATCGTTGGCTTCCAGCCTCCGGTGCTAAGGTAAGACCGCTTTTGCGTACCTGCTGAACTTTCTCTGCAATTTCTACTGAAAAACTATCGACTCGTAACGACGGTAAAGCGACACCGATTCCTTGGCAACCATACTTTTGTAATAAGTGTTCAATCAGATTTTCGATTTGCGAATAATCCATACTGGAAAGTGAAATCAACGATATTTCATCATAACCTGTACTTTGCAACAGTAATTCTGCTTGTTTGATCAACGTCGATAAACTTCTTTCGCGAACCGGACGATAAATACATCCGGCTTGGCAAAAGCGACAGCCGGCTGTGCAACCTCGGAACAACTCAATCATGGCCCGATCATGAATCACATCACCATAGGGTAAGATTAAGGTTTCTGGATAAGCCGTCTGATCGAGGTCCTTAACAATTGCCCTTCGAACTGGCATTACTGCTTTCGAATTTTTAGGGTGAATCCCCAGAAAAGATCCATCTTCAGAATAGGAAGCTTCATAAAAGGAGGGAACATAAACCCCCTCTAATTCTACTGCTCTATCCAAAAATACTTTGCGATTTGCTCTTCCGTTGTTCTCTTTTGCAAGTTTACGATAAATATCTAGCAGTTTAGGAAGGATTTCCTCTCCATCACCCAATACCACCAAATCTAAAAAGTCGGCAATCGGCTCCGGGTTGAAAGCTCCGGGACCTCCGGCAAAGACAATAGGATCTTCATCTGAACGTTTGCTAGCTAATAAAGGGATTCTTCCTAAGTCGAGAATCGTCAGAATATTGCTGTAGGTTAACTCGTATTGTAAGGTGATTCCCACAATGGGAAATTCACACAAAGGCGTGCGATTCTCTAACGAGGTTAAAACTGCATCTTCTCTTCTCAAAAGTGCTTCATAATCAGGCCATGGTGCATAAACTCGCTCCATTGCCGCCCACTCCAACTGATTTACAACATGATACAAGATTTTTGAACCCACATGCGACATGCCGATGTCATATACATCGGGAAAAGCGAACGCCATTCGAACCTCTACGGAGTTTGGGTCTTTGACGATTTGATTCACTTCATGACCCGTATATCGTGTCGGCTTATTCACCGATATCAGCTTTTTTTCATCTAAAATTTTCAACGTTTTTGTCATCCTTACATTCCTTCCCAATATCTCATACCGCCAGCTTTTCTCTCTTCGTAACCGTTCTGAGCCAAACAGCGGTGAGTGCAACCGCCAGTGAAGCAAACACAAATACATATTTCATGCCGAACCATGTTCCAATTGTACCACCAATAATGGGACCTAATGCATTTCCAATATTGTTAAAGCTATTGGAGATTCCAAATGCCCGACCACGAAATGTTTGTGGTACGCTGGCAGCAATAATTGCATTGGCAGCTGGTGCGACACCTGCAATAAACAAACCATAGCTGAATCTCATGACTCCAAACCAAATGACATTTTGAGCGAACATCTGTAAGAAGTTCATAATTGAGATTCCAATTAATGAAATCAATAACGTTTTTTGGAAACCGATTTTTTCACCAATTCTTCCCCATATGGGTGCAGCAATGACTGTTGCTACTCCGGCTAAGCTAAAAATAACCCCCGTATAGGCTACTAAATTATCGCCAACTCCCATTGCTTTAATGTAAAGTGTTAGAATTGGCTGAATAATCATCAGCGATAAAGCAATTAAGGTCTGAACCAAAAGCATGGACATTAGCCTTTTATTACGACCGGCTTCTTGAAAATCTTGTAATAAACTTGGTCGTTTATTCTCACTGCGAACGACTTTCTCATGAACACCGAAAATAACAACTAAGGTTGCCGAAAGCAAGATTCCTCCTGATATCAGCAAGGTCATTCTCATTCCGAACTGTGCAGCCATTAAGCCTCCTAACATCGGTCCGATGACACTGCCTGCTGAGCTACCGGTAGATAAAATCCCCAAAGAGCGTCCAATCCTATTATCAGGCGTATTGGAAGCAACTAAAGAGATGGCTGACGGGATAAACCCAGATAAAACACCGTTTAGAAATCTGGCAGCTAACAAATGCCACGGCTGCGAAGCAAAAAACATTAGGATATAAGTTGAAGCAATTCCAATTCCTGAACGGATAATCATGGGCTTCTTGCCATATCGATCTGCCAAAGAACCCCAAATAGGGGACATCAACGAGCTTGCTAAAAAAGATGCAGAAAATAACATGCCAGACCAAAATTCAACATTGGTCTCTTGACCGACCTCATTCAGAAGTAGGGGTAGAAAAGGAGAAACCAGCGAAAAGCTGGCTCCTGCAATGAAAACACCAATCCATAGGATATAAAGGTTTCTTTGCCAATTGTTTTCCATGTTCTCGTCTCCGTTCCATTTAGATACAATGTACGGATTATACCTGATTTTTCTGTGGGTTACCATATACAAAGGTATAAAGCTTTTTGGGTTTTATCGAAAGATTTGTGTAGTTTCCTCATCAATTGCCAAAAAGCGTCTTATTGCTACGAAGAGCAATTGAATTCACGATTCCCAATCCCCATAATACTGCCATTAAATTTGAACTTGCGTAACTCATTAAAGGCCAGGGTATACCAGTAACAGGCATGACCCCTAAGGTCATACCCACATTAACAAGAAGATGAAACAGTAACATGCTTCCCATACCGGTACAGATCAGACGAGCAAATCCATCGTTCGACTGTTGGCCGACGCGAAAGATTCGATAAATCAAAAATAGATACAAAAGAATAAGCGCACCCGAACCTATGAAACCAAACTCCTCTGCTAAGGCTGAAAAAATCATGTCGGAATGTTTCTCCGGCACAAACTCCAATTGAGTTTGCGTCCCATGTAAATAACCTCTTCCCCACAACCGTCCGGAGCCAATAGCAATAATCGACTGAATCAGTTGCCACGTATATTTAGCAAAAGCTGAATTGGTTTTATAATAATCCAAATTTGTAAAAATCAAGATTCGAATTTTCTGATATTCTTCGAGCTTACTCCAGAGAAACGGGAAAACAGCTAAGCCCCCAGCCATGAGTCCGAAAAGATACTTCATGTGTACTCCTGAGATGAAAACGATTCCGAACCAAATGGCAAGGAAAACCAATCCTGAACCTAAATCGGGCTGCAGCATCACGAGGCCTAACGGAATCCCCATAATTAGCAAGAGCCAAAACAAACACAAAACGGAGTTGCAGCGCTTTTCGTTTTGGATAAAGCCTGCTAAATTAAGAATCAGAATAATCTTTGCCAATTCTACAGGCTGAAGGCTGATTGGACCCATAGGAATCCAAGATTGACCCCCATAGTCACCCTCCATACCGATAAAAAGAACCGCGATTAGCATGAGAATCATAACTAAATAGATTGGTATCTGTAAATTTTGCCAGAAATGATAGTCCAAATAAGAGCTGACTAAAAACAACCCCATTCCGAGACCCATGGCAATCAAATGCCGAATTACATAATAATAGGGTTGATTCTCAACGATATTCCTGCTTGTGCTAAAGATCATTAAGCTGCTGGCAATAAGAAAAATAAAAATAGAAAGATTGAGCAGCCAATCGGCATTTTTAAAATACTTTTTCTCAAAATGAAACGGATTCACTTGCTCCCTCCTTCTACTTATGATTTACTTGATTAGATTTCTCCACCATTTTAAAAAACCCACTTCTTCAACTGGCCGTGCTTGCATTTTTGGGAAAGCAATTTTTTCACCAAGCAATCTTTTGGCGATACGTCGTAAACTTTGTGTAGCAGGAGATCGATCTTGTACCATAAGGAGTTCTCCAAGATTGGCCGCACGTACAAACCCAGAGTCCTCCTCGATAACACCCAATAAAATTGCTGGCAATAATCCTGCAACACTTTCAACATCTAAGGATTCTCCCAGGACCATTGCATTAAAATTCGCACGATTTAAGATGAACAGAGGTTCTGCCTTACTGTGCTGCAAGGCTTCTCGTAACGCTCTTCTTCCGTTTTGAACTGAGGTTATATCGGGAGTAACCACACAGATGAGTTGCTCTGCTTGGTTTACCGCAACCCGAAAGAGGTCCCCCATGCCAGCTGGGCAGTCAATTAAAACCCAATCAAATTCCTCTTTCACTGTTCTAAACAGTTCCACGGATTCAAATACAGGAAGCACACTGTGTTCTTTTGCCCCGGGTATTAAATACAGGTTTGGAAATCGTTCCACCTTTAATACTGCTTCTTGCCAAGGGGATTGAGCTTTTAGAACTTGGTCAAGATCTACTTTAATTTTTGTTTCCAAACCTAAAAGAAGGTCCAAATTTCGCAGACCCGCGTCTCCGTCAATCAAGAGAACCTTTTGATCCATCAGTGATAAAGCAGCTCCTAAATTTGCAGATATCGTTGTTTTTCCGGTTCCGCCTTTTCCCGAGATCACTGCAACAATTTTACCCATAGGATCCTCCTTTCAGAAAACGATTATGGCTTTTTGATTACGATTGGAAGTAAAGTCTGATCAAAATAATACCGAAACATTTGTGAAATAGCAGGGCCGCAAGATGAGCTTCCACTCCGACCGGCTTCTATGACCATCGTCATCGTAATTTCGGGATCTTGAGCAGGTGCATAGGCAGTAAACCAGGCATGTGACTTTAGGTCAAGTGGATCGTTCGCAACCTGTGCAGTTCCGGTTTTAGCAGCCACTTGAAATGGTAAATCCTTCCACAAATAGATGTTTTCCAAATTTCCAAAATACGTTCGTTCCGAGGTTCCACCGGGCTGTGTTACGGCAATTAACCCTTGATGAATCGTTTCCCAAGTTGAATCCTGAAGATCGGCAGTTTCCACTAAGCTTTTTTGGAAAATTTGAACTCGGTTTCCTTCTGAATCGATCATATAATCCACTAAAGCAGGAGCATAGCGATTGCCGCGATTGGCGATTTGTGCTGTGGCGGAAACCATTTGAAGAGGCGTAAATGCACTATACTGTTGTCCAATTGCAGAGAAGATTGTTTCACCTTCATACCACTCTTCCTCAGCAATAAGATAATTTTCATAAGCCCATGCTTTATATTCCGGATTCGACCGGTGGGTGAATTGGTAACTACCTTCGGATTCAAAAAGCAAATCCTCGAATCCTGTATCCTCCCCTAAACCAAACATCGCTGCATATTGATCTAATGCATCAATTCCCAAACGGCGTCCAACTTCAAAAAAATACGAATTGCATGAATGGGCTAATGCTTCAATGGCGTTAATCCAGCCATGACTGGAAGGATAGACCCAACATTTGGGGGGATTCTCCTCATCCAGCGTATCGTAATAACCTTTACACTGGATTGTTTCAAAACGTTGAACTACACCACTTTCCAGGGCTGCTGCCAGTGTGATTGGTTTGAAAATCGACCCTGGGGGCAAAGCCGCTAATACCGCTCGATTTAGCATGGCATTCGGATATTCTTTTGATCCAATCAAGTATTGTACTCTTTTCTCTTCATCCTGCAAAACCCCAAGTTCCCAGTCATTCGGATCATAATCCGGATAACTCGCCATGGCCAAAATGCGGCCGGTCTTGTTTTCTAACATAACGAAGGCACCACTATAGGCCTCCTTCGCTTGATACGTACCCCAGGGTTGGCTCCTAATCGTGACTAACGAGTTTTCTAAAAGCGCTTCTGCTTCGAGCTGTAATTTGATATCGATTGTTAAGTGAAGATCATTCCCCGCCACAGGTTCGACTCGTTCTAAAACGCGAATAAGATTGTCTTGTGAATCCACTTCAACAACGACTCCACCGTTGGTCCCCCGCAGAATCGATTCATAAGAACGCTCTAATCCTGCTCTGCCTACCAAATCCCCGATTACATATCCTTGACCAGCGGCCCAAGTATCCAAATCTTCTTGGGATATCTCAGAGAGATACCCCAAGACATGAGATAAAACCGATCCGTAAGGATACTCTCGAATCGGTAAATAATCGATATATACACCCGGTAAGCTTTCGGATCTTTCTAAAACTTTTGTAACCGTTGCGAAATCGACGTCAATTGCAATATAGACCGCTTCCGCTCGCCGTTCCCGATTATCAACCTGAGCAACGATACTCTCTGAAGGTATATTTAACAATTGCGACAAAACTTGTGCCGATTGCTGAACTTTCTCTTCTCCTAAATCGATCATTGCAATGGTGTATGCCGTCCTCGTTGTTACTAAAACTTCACCGTTAACATCATAAATATTGCCTCGTTGGGGCATAACCTTGAGTACTCGAATCCGATTTTCCTTGGATTCAAGATCATACTGACTACCGTTTAGGATCTGTAAGTAAAACAATCGTCCCAATAAGATTACTCCAACTGCAATGATAAAGAACGACATCCACCGTTGCCTTTTGCTCGCCTGATTCTCATCTTTCCATACAGAATTCATGTTATCACCACTCAATCCTTAATCAACCCGGCTCTTTTTTCGTTCAGCAAAATCCATCTGATACAATAGTAGACAACCATGAAAATCAAAATCTCACTGACCAATGTTGGAAGATAACTTTTCCAATATTCTTGTGATGGCCAAAACTCTCCCTGATATAATAGTTTATGGGTTGTGTGCTGCAATAGTTCATTCAATATCCATGCTCCGGTTGCTGCCAGCAAAGGGACTCCCAACTGATTTTCGAGGTACATTCCATTCAAACGTCCCACAGCTCCTCCTATTAGGCCCTTTAGAAGCATTTGTAGGCCAAAGGGGTGCCCTACAAAGCTATCACAAATCAAACCCGCCAAAAGGCCAAAGATCAGTCCCTGTCTGGATCCTTGAAGCAAGGAAAAAGAAATCACTACCAATAAAACTAGGTCGATTTTCAATTGTTGCAACAGCAGATGAGGTACAATAATCATTTGCAAAGTCAAAGTCAACAATAGAATGATAATCCAAATCAGACTGTGTTTCATGGAGTTACCTCTTCCTGTAAGGAAGCAGGCAGTTCGGTAGCCTGTATGTTAAATAGGATCATAACTTCATACAAAGAAGAAAACTGAACTGCTGGTGCAACTTCTGCAGTCTGATGCATCCCTGTTCCTTGATCATCAATTTTAACAATAGAACCAATGGTTAAACCCTCGGGGTAAAGATCACTTAATCCCGAGGTAACGATTTTATCGCCAACATGGACCTCAGCAGAGCCGGGAAGTAACGATAACTTTAGCGTAGAAACATTTGCTCCTTGACCCGAAACAATACTTAAGTAGCCTCCTGGTAAAACACGGGCACCCACAGAGGCAAGTTCATCGGTGATGAGCATAAGTTCCGAAGTATGTTCTGTTACATAAACAATCTTCCCTAACACTCCTTGGCTCGAGACCGCAACCATACCCACTGCTATTCCGTCACTTGAGCCCAACCCAAGGATATAACGGGAGGACCAGCTGGAATTCGGCCAACCTATGATTTGGGCAATAGCTATTTCATATTGAAGGTTTGCTTCTTTGAATTGTACCATATCCCGTAAACGGTTGTTTTCCGCTTCTAAAGCTTCTAACCTAGAGTATGCTTGCAATAACAAGGTGTTATGTTCTCGTAAGAGCGCATTCTCATCTTTGAGAGTTCGGAAATTCTGGATGGTGTCGAACATATCTTTCCACCAAGTAAAAACATCGACAGACCACTTTTGCATTGGGGCCATCACTTCTCGTGTTATGCCTTGTATCGATTGACTCACCGTGCTGGTGCGAAGATCAAACGCAACAATCAAAGAAATCAAAAGGACGCCCACCACTAATAACTGCGTGAAGCGATCTTTTTTTTGATTGGGATTTGGATTCATCATTCTCACCACTTTGTCTATTCGTATTTACTTCCACTCAAACATTCCCGTTGTCCTCAAGCTTTGCCATTTGCCATGGCCGATTACTACATGATCTAATAAAGGAATTCCCACGACTTTCCCGGACTCAATCAAATTTTGGGTGACTTTTATATCTTCTTTGCTTGGGCTAGGATCTCCACTCGGATGATTGTGGGCAACCAAAATTCCGGCAGCGGAATGACGAATTGCAACTTGGAAAACCTCTCGCGGATGGACAATCGTAGAGTTGAGTGTACCAACAAATACCGTCTCCATGCACAAAAGCTGGTTTTTACTGTTTAAACACAGAACCAGGAATTTTTCCTGGGTCTCGTGCCTTAGCAAGGGCATTAAGTAAGTTGCTGCTTCTTCGGAATTTCGAAGTGTTTCTGATTTTTGAGGTTTAGAAATTCGCTTCGCAATCTCGAGCACCGCAGCCAACTGCGCAGCCTTCGCTTTTCCTAAGCCCTTTTCATTTCGCAATTCACGATAATCACATTTCAACAAGCCTTGTAATCCATTAAAATTTTTAAGAAGATGATTGGCAAGTTGCATAACATCGAACCCTTGATATCCTGTTCCCAGCAAAACCGCCAATAACTCGTGGTCCCGTAAACTCTCTACACCTTCTGCTTCAATTCGCTCGCGCGGGCGCACTTCTGCCGGTACCTTGCGAGAAAATCCTTCTGCATCAAAATTCTGTTCCTGAATTGACATAGAAATCACCGATTTATTTCCTTCAACAAATTTAGTACTCGATAAATAGGTAAGCCGATGACATTGTTATAACATCCTTCGACCCGTTCAACAAACCTTGCCGCAAGTCCCTGAATGGCATAAGCGCCGGCTTTTCCAAAGGGTTCTCCACTTTCAACATACCAGCGTATTTCTTCGGAACTTAAAACTCCAAACGTTACATACGTTGTTTCTGCCGCTTCTAATCTTCTGCGGGTTTCCGTATCTAAAAGAACAACACCGGTTACCACCCGATGTGTTTTCCCCGAAAGCATTTGCAACATATTTTCTGCTTCGTCAGCATCTTTGGGTTTTCCTAAAAAGCTTTGATCACAAATAACCATCGTATCTGCAGCTAATACGATACTGTGCTGATGGCGTTTCGCAACATCGAGTGCTTTCTCTCTTGCTAAATCAATAACGAGATTTTCTGGCGATAATGTATAATCGATAATCTCATCGGAGTTGCTGGGGTCAACCGTGTAACGGATTTGAACCTGATCCAACAGGTCTCTTCTCCGTGGCGAATTACTAGCTAAAATCAAATTCTTCATATTTACCCCTACCGATCAAAATAACGGAATATCAGAATGCCAATGAATAAGCCTAATAAAGAGCCTAGATTAAAGCGAGCAAGGATTTGAAGATTCATCATCAATAAGCTCGTATTGATGGCAAACGGAGCTGTATTTCCTATTTCGATTCCTAATCGCGCCAGTGGCAACCAATTACCGATAAAGTCCCCTAATATTCCACCCATCAGTGTACCGAGAACAATGGCAAGAACCAGCCACCAACGGGATATTCTTTTTCTACTTCTAAACATATCTGTTCCCCATTTCCTCGTTTGAATTCAAGCATAGCCTCATGCTTCTTGTTCATTTTAACATCAAACGCCCCCTATTACAACAAGTTGTGATGTTGCTACTTTAATTTTTATTTCTCGCTACATCTCAAATTGAGAAGGGATTCTACTTCTTTTTAGCGAAAAGCGAAAGGTAATTCTCTTTTTTTGTCACTTTATTGAAACGGAGGCGATCTCTATGAGTCAAATTCATGTACATGAAATTTTGTCACTGCGCTACTTAACCGGTCTACCTGCATGGTCGCACGACGAAAAATGGTTAGCTTATAAATGGAATGACGGCGGAGTCACCGATTTATGGCTGGTTCCCATGCAATCTTCTGATTTGTCTCATCACAAACCTTATCAAATTACTACTGCAGTTTCAGGGGTCTCAACGGCAGAATGGCATCCAACAAAAAACAGATTAGCTTATATAATGGACGGAAATCTATATTTATTCGACCCGGAAGCCCAGGAAAAGCACCAGCAACTATCCTGGGAAGGGGGTTATTATGGACGCATCAGCTGGCATCCACAAGGTGCTTATCTTGCAGCCACCAATGGGAAAACCATCTTCTTCTTCCAAGATGAAACTGCCAAAAGGATCGACATTAAACCTATCGGAGACGTTTTTGGAGGACGTTTTAGTCAAACCGTGCACGGAGATTCTTTTGATTGGAGTCCGGGCGGGGATTATTTTCTCTATACGTGGATTGATGCTAACAAAAGACCTTATCTAGCCCTGTGTACACTTACCGAGAGAAATATTTGGCGTTCCTCGGGTCACGATCAGCAAATCAGTGGTGGACAATGGGTGAATGAACATCAATTGATTTATTCTCTTTCTGGTGTTTTCGGAGCCGAATTCAGTCACTGCCTTTTAACGATTCCTCAAAAATCCCAATGGAAAAACTACAGTGATTTCGGCATCATCTCTCGCTTCAGTCCGAACATTGAAATTCTGTATACCCAAAAGGATGACGAAAAAAATCTTGGCTTTACTAGTTTCACCTCAATTCGCCCCGGGGGAAAAGAAATTTTGTTTGGATTAGAAAAAGATGGCTATTTGCATCATTATCTTTATAATCTTGAAACAAAAACCTTAGAACAGAAAACCTTTGGCAATTGCGAAGATTACGGTCAAGCTGGCGACAAAGTCACGTGGTCACCGAGCGGAACTTCCTTTCTTTACGCAAGTAATCGAAAAAATCGAATTGAGAGGCATATTTGGCACTATGACCTTGTTCACAACAAAGAAACTTGTGTCATAGACCTCCCAGTTACAAATCTAGCACCTGTTTTTTCACCTCAAGGAACTCAATTTGTATATACCCATTGCGATCAAGAGAAAAACGGGGATTTATGGGTATATGATTTCAAAACCAACACATCAAAGCAACTCACTTTCTCAATGCCGGAAGGGCTCAGTTCAAAGCTCGTAAAAAGCCAACTCATCCAATATCCGGGAGCCAAAGATTGGCCAATCGATGCATTTCTTTATCTGCCCCAAAACTTTGATCCGCAAAAAAAATACCCCGCTATTGTTTGGGTGCACGGGGGACCTGCACGTCAAATGCGCGGAAGTTGGCATCCTTCTTCAACGTATGCACTTTTTTATGCCTTTAACCAATTATTAACAAGCCGAGGCTATGTTGTGCTTTCTCCCAATTTCCGTGGAGGTATTGGTTATGGCAGAACATTTAAGCATGGCTTATGGAAGGTAAAAGGGCAAGATGACACGATCGATATTATTAACGCAGGTAAATATTTGAAGAATCTTGATTATGTCGATGAAAACAAGGTCGCAGTCTATGGCCTCAGTTATGGAGGGTACATGACCTTACACTCTATGACACAGTATCCTGATATGTTCGCTTGTGGAATCAATATTGCCGGCTTGTGGGATATTGCTCAGTGGGGATTCTGGATGCGCAATCAATATGGTAATTATAATGGGGATCCTTATTTCTTAGGGGATATGGAAAAGACCCCTGAGCTTTGGGCAAAAGGCTCCCCTTGCACCTACAAGAAAAATTTATCGAGACCGTTGTTAAGCTTGCAAGGAACAGCTGACCCCAATGTTGACATCACTCAACAGGATAAGCTAGTACGCGACTGTGTCACGCTTGGAAGAGGTGCAGACTTTAGAGCAGTCTACTATCCGGGAGAAAACCACACCTTCCGTTGGCGTAAAACTTGGTTAGATGCTTTCCCACAAATGATTGAATTTTTCGACCAACATCTGAAATAGTATAGTATTCAAGAAGAGCGATTTCGGGAAAATTCCGAAATCGCTCTTCTTGTGTTTATTTTTTCACTCATGATGATGATGGTGGCCTAAATGACGGCCTAGGTTTGCTAATTCTTCTATAACGTCTGTTTGGTTTGCCACTTCGCCTAGATCATAGGCCGAAATATTTTTGGTAAAGACATGTCGCCAATGCAAATATTCGCAAATACAATCCATATGATTATCGATGAGATTGTATTGTGGATCATCCAACTCAGCCCCGCCAACCGTTACTAAGCCAAATCGTTTTTCCCCTGTCTCTCTGAATATTGTATTCTTGCTGTAGAATTTATCAATAATCAGTTTCAATTGTGCAGAAACCCCCCAATAATAAACCGGAGTCCCAATAATTAAAAAGTCAGCTTCTGCAACAGCCCCTATTACTTTGTTTGTGTCATCGGAATGGATGCAAAACCCACCGTTCTTTTTGCACGAGTTACATGCTTGACAACCTTGGATATGCATTTTCGCTGCTTCAATCCATTGAATATCTTCAGCCGGTATAGATTCTCGTAAGCCTTGCATGATTGTCTTCATCGCTGTGGCTGTATTACCGTTTAATCTGGGGCTTCCATGAATCAGTAAGAATTTCATCGGCGAACTCTCCTTTTTACCGTTTCACTAAAAGGCAGAGGTGCTACCCTCTGCCTTTGCAACTATGCTAATGGTTTTCCGCATTCTGGGCAGAATTTTGCTGATTTATTCATTAGAGGACTACCACAATGTGGGCAAAAGGCCACTTCCGGTTTCGCTTTTCCACATTCAGAACAGAATTTCCCCGTATTATGATTCCCGCAAGAACAAACCCATTCCGCTGCAGGAGTTGGATGGGAAGTCTGAGATGTCTCTTGCTTTTGTTGGTTTGCTTGAGAAGCTGCAGCTGCAAAACCGCCTGCAGTTTGATTCCCCATGTTTATACCCATGAATCCTGCAATGCTTCCAGAAGGATTCGAACCGGCAGACTCCAATCCTCGTGCAATAGCTCCTTGAACATATCCTTCTCGAATCCCCGAATCGCTCAGCATTGCTCCTTGATTTCTCATATGAATCAGTTTTGTCGATTCTTCATCATAAGAGATACTGGAAATACCTACGGATTGCACTTCAAATCCTCGATTTGCTCTCCACTCTGCATCAAGAATATCAGCCATATAACGACTCAGCTCAACACTCTTGGAGGGTGCAAAAGAAATCCGAATTCCTTCCATTGACATTTTGTTAATGGCAGCTTGCAAAGCAGACATGAACTCCGAAAAATACTGAAGATTGATTTCTTCAATATCAACCTTATCTTTATCTCTTGGAATGACTTCTGTATAGAACAGAATTGGATCGTGTACCTTGATCGAGTAAGTTCCATGAGCTCTAAGAAATAATTCTGCATTGTAAAAATTGTCAAAATAATTGATCGGAGTTCGAGTGCCGAATTTTATCCCTTTGATCTCTTGGGTATTGATGTAGACAACTTTTTGTTTGCCAGCCGGCATTCCCCCGAATTTGACTCGATTCCAAGTATCCTTTAAGACGTCACCAAAATCACCACTAAAAAGCGAAGGATTGGTCAGTTGATTAAAAGTATAATAACCTTCCTCGGCCGTATAATCCACAATTTGACCTCCATCTAAGAGGATCATGAATTGGTTCGGATAAACATGTATTACCGATCCCTCGGAGATGGTACCTTCTGTAGCATTGCGGTTCAAATTTCTCTTGTCATTGCGACGGGCGACAACGCCACTGGTCATCACCGTAGAATCGCTCATAGAATCCGGTTCAATGACTTCTAACCACTGATCAGAAATGCTGCTACTAAGAACAGAAAAAGCTGCGCGAATGAGTCCCATTAAGAAAACCTCCTTGAAAAATTATTGATTCGACTTAGAATAGACAATTAACGCTAAAAACACAAGATCTTCTCTCCCATTGTTGAGTAAGTAATGTCTTTCTCCATCTTTGCACAAGAAAAAATCTCCAGGTTCTGTTTGATAAATCGTACCGTTGTCATCGTAATGACCGCTGCCCGATAAAAAGTAATAGGCTTCCCAATCTCCTTCATGAAGATGGTCCCCTACCGAGTGACCCGGTTTCAGAGTCATGACATTGAATAAACGGCCTGTGCCTGCAAATTCTTCAAGCGACATGAGCTGACGCATGTCCACGAACCCTTCTCCATCTTTTAATCGTTCCTTGCGAATCATCGTACCCTCATTTGCTTTTACTCGCATCTTTGTCCCTCCAATGTTCCATATTTTTTAGACATTGAACCGAATGTTTAAAATATCTCCGTCTTTTACTTTGTATTCCTTACCTTCTAAACGTAATAAGCCTTTTTCTTTACAGCGATTCATCGTTCCCAATTGAAATAAATCATGATACGCCACTACCTCAGCACGGATAAAACCTCGTTCTAAATCACTGTGGATTTTCCCGGCGGCTTTTTTGGCTTCGAGATCTTTATCAATGGTCCAGGCACGAACTTCATCTTCTCCAACCGTAAAGAATGAAATCAGCCCCACCAGTTCATACATGCTTCTGGCAAGACGATAGGTTCCGGCTTCTTCAATTCCTAAATCCTCCATGAAAAGAACTTGATCTTCCTCAGGTAGTCGAGCAATTTCATTTTCCATTTCGGCACATAATACTAAAAAGCCATACCCTTTTTGTTTAACCGCTTCTTCAAGTTGATCTTGATTCGGGTATTGTCCGGATTTGAACTGAGTTTCATCGACATTTACCACAATCAGTTGCGGTAAATTTGTAAAAAATGCATAATGCTTAATTGATTCTGCTTCGGCTTCGGTCAAGACAACTTCAGATAGAGGTCTTTCTTCTTCTAAGGCTTCTTGATACTTCAATAGTGCTTCTTGCTCCAATTTCTGTTCCGCTGTTATTTTTTTCCCAGTTTGTATGCGTTGGAGCCTTTTTTCTACAAAATCCATATCCGCTAAGAGCAGCTCTGCGTTCACATTATTGAAATCTCGATAGGGATCAATCTTACCATCGACATGTTCAATATCGTCTGCTTTGAAAGCACGAATCACATGCACCAGAGCATCCACTTGACGTATATTATGCAAGAAAGCATTACTCCCGGAGTCACTATCGTGACTTAAGCCGGGAAGATCTGTAGTTTCGATTTGAGCATAGATCGTCTTCTTTGGTTTGAACAAGTTAGATAACCAATCAATTCGCAAATCAGGAACTCTGGCCATGCCTAAATTTGGCTCCGTTTTTCCAGTCAAAAACTTCGACGTTGAAGCATCACTATTGGTAAGCAGATTATATAAGGTTGTTTTCCCCACTAGTGGGAGTCCTATTAATCCAATTTTCACTTTGTATACATCCTCTCTGTAATCTGCTTTAACAGTTCAAGGTAATTAACCAAAAACCCTTCAAAAAACCATCGATCTATTGGACCGATGGTTTTTTCTGATTATCGAAGATACGTTACAGTATTCTCTTTTCTGGGTTTTGCGGGAGGAAGATCACCGATTTTATAACCTAAAGCCAGAGAAACAACCGGTTGGAACCCTTGCGGGATTGCTAATTTCTCAATCAACAATTGAGATTGTTCTCCGACAAATGCCTGCATAAAGGAGGCAATGATGCAACTACCTATATCTAAACTGTGCGCGGCTAAAGCCATTTGAGTGGTCACGATTGCACAGTCGAATTTACCATACGGGCGTGACTGATCAGCTGACAAAATAATCACTGTTGGTGCATGATAAAAGTTGTGAGTACTAGGATCATTTCCTCTTTTAACCACTTCCGGATTATCGGATTGTCTCATCTTCTCTTTGTTCTTTTCCACTATCCAGTTCAAAATCTCCTGGTCTTGAATGACTGTTAGATGCCAAGGTTGGGAGTTGTTTGCACTTGGTGCTGCTAATCCGGCAGTTAAGATCGCTTGCAATTCTTCTTCTTTCAATTGATCTGCTCGAAAAGCGCGACTACTTCTGCGGTCTAGCATGTTCTGAATGATTTGATTCATTAGAAAGCCTCCTTTGTTTTTCCTTATTTCTGTTCATCCTGTAAGGGTTGAATGATCTCCTTTATAGGTAGCCTCTTGGAATCTTCTTCTGAAAAGGACTCAACTTCTCTGAGCCGGCTACGGATCGCACGGGTTCGAACTCCTACAAGCTTATCTAATTCATCGCGTGCCTGGTCGAGTCTCTTCTGAGTAGCCCCTAATACTTCGGCAAATTTCTCAAATTCTGCTTTGACGTTCCCTAAGGTTTTCCACACTTCCCCCGATTGTTTTTGTATCGCCAATGTTCGGAATCCCATTTGAATACTATTCAAAAAAGCAGCCATCGTTGTAGGACCTGCAATGTTGACTTGATAATCCCTTTGCAAACTTTCAATCATACCTCTTCGAACAATTTCAGCATATAAACCTTCAATGGGTAAAAACATTAAGGCAAACCCAGTTGTGTACGGGACCCGAATATATTTATCATGAATCATCTTTGCAAAAGCACGAATCTCTTTTTCAAACTCCTTTCCAATACTTTGGACCTGATCGACAGCACCGCTTTCATAAGCAGTTAATAATAACTGATAGGTTTCAACCGGGAATTTGGAATCGATCGGTAACCAGATTTCCTCTTGACCATCCCCAGGTAGTTTTATTGCAAATTCCACCCGTTCGCTTGCATTAGGATAAACCTGGACATTGCTGCCGTATTGCTCCGGTGCGAGAATCTGCTCCAAAATCGCTGCTAGTTGCAATTCCCCTAACATTCCTCGAGTTTTCACATTGGTTAAGACGCGCTTTAAATCTCCTACTCCAGAAGCCAGCGTCTGCATTTCACCTAATCCTTTGTAAACCTCTTCTAACCGAGTACTGACCAATTGAAAGGATTGTCCAATGCGATCTTCTAACGTCTTCTGTAACTTCTCATCAACAGTATGACGTATTAGCTCCAGTTGCTGCTGGTTTTCACTTCTCATGGATCGAACCTGCTCTTGAACATTACGTTGTAAATCTTGCAATTGTTGTTGAGTTTGTATGACAAACGAACTGATTTGACGATGCAACTCCTCATTTCGTTGACGATATTGCTCATTCAATTCTGTTAATCGTTTATCGGTAGAATCGTTAATTTGCTGTTGTCCCTGAGAGATGAGTTGACTAAACGATGTAAAAGAGTTCTGCAGACTCGACTGTATTTCTATTCGAGCATCGCGATCTTGTTGTACCCATTCGTTCCGTATCATTTCTCGGAACTTGTTTTCATTTTGAGCCCATAATCTCATTTGTTTTTGAAGAAACCAATAAAACAGCAGCAAACTTCCCATGACTAAGACAACGAGTGATGCTGTGAGGATTAGGAAGTCTTGATTATTCATCGTTACATTCCTTTCCAAGCTTAAGTTTACTCTTTGCTCAACCCTTTAACAATTTCTAAGAACTCTTCCACTGCCGCCTCTTCGGTAGCCCAAGAAGTTACGAATCGTATAACGGAATGAGTTTCGTTATGAGGACCCCAAACTTCAAAGCGAGCGATTTTGCGGAGTTGATCCAGGAGCTGATTTGAAACAATAGGAAAAATCTGATTTGTAGCTGATTCGGTTAAAAAATCGAACCCCAATTGTTTTAGACCATTTTGTAATCGTTCTGCCATAGCATTGGCGTGCGAGGCAATGCGGAAAAACAATTCGTCTTGAATCAACGCCAAATATTGTACTCCTAATAGACGGCCCTTTGCCAGTAAGCCACCTTTTTGCTTGATCATGTAGCGAAAATCTTCTTTTAAAACAGGGTTTATAATAACCAAAGCTTCACCAAACAAGGCCCCGTTTTTTGTGCCACCTATATAGAAAGCATCGGTGTACTTGCTTAAATCCTCGATCTTAATATCGTTACCACGGCCCGTAAGTGCGGTTCCTAATCGGGCACCATCTAAATATAACAAAAGATTGTTTTGTTGGCAAAACTCGTGAAGATCCTTCAACTCTTGAAGTTTGTAGATCGTCCCTACTTCAGTTGCATTCGAGATAAATACAATCTTAGGTTGAACCATATGCTCATCTTGATGTTGGCTTAACAAGGGAAGTATCAGCTCAGGTGTCAATTTTCCGTCTGGAGTATCGGCTGTTAGAATCTTGTGACCCGTTGCTTCGATAGCACCGGTTTCGTGAACAAAGATATGACCCGTCTTCGCTGCAATTACCGCTTGATGAGGCCTAAGCCAAGCAGAGAGGGAGGTTAAATTTGCCTGCGTTCCTCCGACAAAGAAATGTATTGCCGCTTGAGGATCGCCTACTTTTTGACGGATCAATTGCGCTGCTGCAGAACAAAAGTCGTCTAATCCATAACCTACCGTCTGTTTCATGTTGGTTTCCAGAAGCGCCTTCATCACTTGTGGGTGCGCGCCCTCACTATAATCATTCATAAAAAAATACATATACAACTCTTCTTTCTTTCGATCTACTTTGTAATCCGTATACGATTAGGGCAATCGATACCCATATTGTTCTAAAACTTTAATAGGGAAACTCATTCGTACGGTTTTTAGGGGATCCACAACTTGACAGATTGTTATATGAGCTAACAGGGACATTAGCATACCGGTTTGGTTAATCTTGAGCTTGCATGCCTGCATAATGAATTGATGCAATTGTTCACTTGCTAATCGTGCAGCTGAATCTAGTGTCTCAGCCGATTGAATCGTCATGACTTCTGAACCCGCTACCAGAAAAGGCGTTGGTAACTTGATGTTTTTCAAAACATGTACCCGAACGGTAACTTTGCCTCTGGTTTCCATACCGCAGATTAAAACCTCACCGTCCGCCATTAATGCATGAAGGTCGCCCATTGCCAGCAAGGCACCCGGGGTATTGACTGGTAAATATAGCGTGCTCCCGCATTGAATCAAGCGGCAATCCATATTGCCACCATGTTCTCGAGGAGTATCGGTTGGCACTTGATCTCCGTCTTTTGGAGTAGTTCCAATAACGCCAATCATAGGGTCTGTCTTCAAAACCAAATGCTGATCAAACCGGATTTTGTCTTGATCAATCGCAAAGATTTTGACTTCTCGCTCTTGAATGATGCCCGTTAAGCCACCATCGGTCACAGAGGTTCTCATCACAGCTGTTGGAGCTAAATCAATCTCTAATATTTCAATTTTTAGGATGTCTCCAGGTTCCGCGTCACGAACAAAAAGCGGGCCGGTTGCAGGATTTGCGAATTTTCGAGCTAAGGGATCATGAGTTTCTGATATAACGCTATCATCATAACAATCGCGTGTAAAAAAAACGACGGTTTCACCGCTATTACAATGAGCTACCGGAGGGTTTTGATCATGCAGAACTCCAACAACATGTTCTCTAGAAATTTCAATCATTTTATCGCCTCCCGAATTATAGAATAGTTTTAGTATAACAATCTAAACAAGGAAAGTAAAGAAGGAGTAATAAAAAAGCAGAACACACAAGTGAATGTGTGTTCTGCTTTTTTGTTTGCCCGGCAGTTACCTACTCTCCCAGAGGGTTGCCCCTCAAGTACCATCGGCGTGGGAAGGCTTAACGGCCGTGTTCGGGATGGGAACGGGTGGATCCCTTCCGCTATCACCACCGGACTACAAGATGAAGTTGTTATGCTTCACCCTGAAAATTGCATAGAGAGTTTTGGTTAACTTTGTTAGATTTACGTCTTGCCGTCATCATTCTTCTGCTTTGGGCTTCAACTCCACCGAATACGCAAGCATTGTTTCCAACGCCCTTGTTGGCACATCCCCTTGCGAGGTTGATGCCTTAACTTCCGCACTCGTTTGGTCAAGCCCTCGACCGATTAGTATCAGTCCGCTTAAAACATTACTGTTCTTCCACTCCTGACCTATCTACCCGGTAGTCTTCCGGGGGTC
>Ga0334882_1000583_pt1 | contig 55035 bp, 46 predicted proteins | sample GraSluR1_MG_5_FD_207226 | JGI IMG/M metagenome (GOLD analysis project Ga0334882, IMG submission 207226) | Sludge microbial communities from methane-producing bioreactor in Wageningen University, Netherlands - Granular Sludge_15_04-R1 | ecosystem: Engineered > Bioreactor > Anaerobic >... | reverse complement strand
CCGGGTTCTTTTTTGTCGCGGTGCCGGACGGCGCTTTTGGGGTTCTGGCGACTTTCGGGGTGGTTAGGCGACCGCCGCCGGGCTATGGGGTGGTGTTAAAGTGCGACTTCTTTCAGGAGAGTCATGAACCTCATCATCCAACAAATCCACGATGCCGATTTGAAAAGCCGCTATGCCCAAAGCGTTCTGGAACAGCTGCCGGAGTGGTTCGGCAACGCTCAATCGCTCCAGGAATACCTCGCAACCGTGCGCCTGCTGCCATTTTTCGCGGCCCTCAATCCCGCCGATGAATGTGTGGGCTTCTTTTCCGTCAAGATACACTATCAGCACACGGGCGATATCCTGCCGGAGTACCAGCAGCAGGGCATCGGGAGCGCGCTCTACCAGGAGGTTGAGGTGTATTTCAGAGCTCACGGCTGCGCGTATGTGATGGTGAAAACCTTGAGCGAAACGATAGACTACGAACCCTACGAACGAACGCGCCGGTTCTACCGGAAACAGGGGTTTGTGGAACTGGTCACATTGACCGAAATGTGGGATGAAGAAAATCCGTGTTTGATTATGATTAAGCCACTGGGGTAAACCCGGCCAAAGTATACATGGAGCATAACATGAAGCACCAACGCATCACGCAACCCATTCTCTTCCAACATCGCCTGGTTTTGATTCTGGCGCTAGGCATGGGCCTGATCTTGGCCTGCAACTTGCCCATAGCGACACCCACACCTATCTCCGACACCTGCAATTTGGAGAGCGAGCCTACCCAGAAAGACATCACTTATGCCCTGGAATTTACGGGGGATACCTTCAGTGATTGGAACAGAAGCTACACAGTACACGCTGATCGTGTCACCATCACCTGGGCACATCAGGATAAAGGTGCGATAGCTTTTCTGGAATATCTTTTTTTTAGATGTGGTTACACCCAAGCCGATATAGATGCGCACTTCAGTGAGCAGAATTTCCAAGACATTATCCTCAGAGATTACGAAAACCTCCAAAGCGTAGCGACCTGCACGGATACTAGAAGCGACCTGACGCTCCACGAGTTCACAGGCGCGCTGCATGAAACAGACTATGTAATCCGCTTCTGGGTCACGCCGGATAGCGAGACCTACGCCTTGAATATGATGCTCGTTTTCCCGGCAACCGCAGAGGCAGAGCTAGACAAATATGCCCAACGCGTTTTCCCGGAATTGAGTGCATGCCAGAGGTAAAAATACAGTGATGAGTATGAGCCGGCAACACATCATTAAACGCTTACTGTATCTTCGCAATTGGGAGTTTGCAAACATTTTCTTTTTACCCCTGTGTTTGTACCTCTCGTTGACAACCTTAAAAGTCGAGCATTGGCAACCGTATGCTTTAAGCTGCGTTTTCGTCTGTGTCATTTTTGCCCAAGGGACACTCTATTGGCATTTGAAGCTACAAACGATTTACAAAAATACGCTGGCCCTACCGCCCTATTTCTACCGCACCTTTTCAACGTTCAATCAGGGCAATATCATCATGTTGCTGAGCTATCCGGTTTTAATGCTGCTCAACCCAACCACAGCATTGATAACCTTTCAAACTTCAGTATGGTCGCACGCGCTCTTTCTATTCGCCATTCTGGAATATATCAATTACTATCACTACCAACTCAGCCACGATAACATGAACGATATCCGTTTTTTGCTGCGCCATAAAAAGATTCGCCGTGCGCCGTTATATGTAGATTTGCACAGAGGCAACAACCCCGGCACAATCTCAACTGCATTGCACACATCACCACCTGAATAAGTGAGGATTAGAGAATATGGACAAACAACCTAGCACTTCAGAATGGCAATTCCCCCCAGACTTCCTCTGGGGCGCGGCAACCGCCGCGTATCAAATCGAGGGCGCGTGGGACGCGGACGATAAGGGCGAATCTATCTGGGATCGTTTCACACACACGCCCGGCAACATCGAGGACCACAGCACCGGCGATGTGGCCTGCGACCACTACCACCGCTGGCAGGATGACATCGCCCTGATGCAGGCGCTAGGCCTGCGCGCCTACCGCTTCTCCATCGCCTGGCCGCGCATCCTACCGCAAGGGCGCGGGCGGGTGAATCAGGTCGGGCTGGATTTCTACAGCCGATTGGTAGATGGCCTGCTGAAAGCGGGGATCAAGCCCTGCGTGACGCTCTATCACTGGGACCTCCCCCAGGCGCTCCAGGATACGGGCGGTTGGGCAACGCGCACCACGGCGGAGGCGTTTGTCGAATACGCGGACGTGCTCTCACGACATTTGGGCGATCGGGTCAGTTCTTGGATCACGCACAACGAGCCCCATGTTGCCGCCTTCGTAGGGTATCACTATGGCGCCCACGCTCCAGGACTGCGAGATGCTGCCACTGCCGTGCGCGTGGCGCATCACCTGCTCCTCTCGCACGGGTGGGCGACCCCGGTCATTCGCGGCAACAGCCCCGGCTGCGAGGTAGGCATTGCGCCCAACCTCAACCACATCGAACCGGCCACCCGCAAACCCGCCGACATCGCCGCCGCGCGCCGGATGGAAGGGCATATCGCCCGGTGGTTCCTCGATCCGCTTTATGGGCGAGGGTATCCTGCCGACATGGTAGCCCTGTATATCACACAAAACTACCTACCGGCAGGCATGGACTTCGTGCAGCCGGGAGATCTCGAAACCATCGCTACCCCTACCGACTTCCTCGGCCTAAACTATTACACCCGCTCCACCGTCATAGAGCATCCCGAGTCCAGGGCCGGGCTGGCGGCCAAGGGCGACTATCCCCCCGACGTGGAACGCACCGAAATGAACTGGGAAGTCTACCCCAACGGGCTGTATTGGGTGCTCAACCGGCTCTACTTCGAGTATCAGGTGCCCAAGATCTACATCACCGAGAATGGGGCGAGCTACAGCGACGGGCCAGACGCCGCCGGGCAGGTACGCGACGCGCGCCGCACACGCTACTTGCGCGAGCACCTCATCGCCGCGCACCGGGCCATCCAAAACGGCGTGCCGCTGGCGGGGTACTTCGTCTGGTCGCTCCTGGATAATTTCGAGTGGGCCAAAGGTTACACGCAACGCTTCGGCATCATTTGGGTGGATTATGAAACGCAGGCGCGCACGCTCAAAGATAGCGCGCTGTGGTACAAGGATGTCATCGCGCGCAACGGCGTGCGCTAGAGCCAAAACCGGGGCGGGCATTGGATAAACCAACGCCCGCCCCGGTTGCTGTCTCTTCCCGGTAAACATACCAAAAGCAATTATGTTACCGGATCCTCAAACTCGGCGAAGATGGTAGGCGCGTGTGGGCGCACCAGTTCCAACATACGCTGTGCCAGCTCGCGGATTTCCCACTGCGCCTCGCGCGCCAGCCGCAGCCGGAAGAAATGCCGCAACTCGCGGAAGTTCATGGTGACAATGATGCGTGTAGCGGCAGCATTGGGCAGCACAAAGCGCGCATCTTCTTTGCGCAAGCCCAGGGCGCGCAATCCCTCGTAAGTGGCGGTGACTTGCTCCGCAAACCGTTCCCAGAGCGCAACGGCTTCAGGATTCTCCAACAGCGCGGGCGGTAACGCCCAGTCCGGCTCGGTCATTTCGACATAGCGTTGGCTCTCCTGGCTGAACGAGGCCAGCCGGTGGCGCACTAGCTGATGCGAGCAGGCGCGGCTGATGCCGTTGACCTCAAAGGTAGCAGCCGCGTGCTCCACGATGCTTTCGTGCCCATCGCGTAACCGCGCGCGGATGAAGACCGCCGTGTTACCATACCCCTCGCTGCGGTAGCAGACCCGCCCCGCGTACTCGATTAACCCCTCCGGGCCACCCGCGCCCTCAAGGTACTGCGTAATGGCTAGTAGTGTGACTTCTATGAGAATCCTCCCTTGAAAATGACGAATTGCGAATGGTGAATGGCGAATCAAAACCAGCGTAGCACGAAGCGTCTGCTTCGCATGGCTGCGAACGGCGCATCTATGCGCTCCCAGTTCGCGCTACATTTTCATCCAACCGCTGGTGAACCACCGGTTAATGAGGAATTCCCCTGAAAATCTCAAATCACAAAATCGTGTGCGGAGAGAATGTAACGCGAACTTTGGTTCGCTATCCCGCCAAGATTTTCGTGCATCGTTGATGTGGCATAGTCACATGGAAACTCCTCCCAAAACCACCTTACTTAAGATGCCCCAAGGCGCTAATGAGCAGGTGGGCAACAGACTCAACCGCCCATTTACCCGTGTTGATGATGAGATGGTAAAGCGCCGGATCGTCCCAATCAATTGCATAGAAATTGCGCAGGTAGGCGGCGGCAGCCTGGTCGCGGTTGACGGTGAGCGTATTGGCAGCTTCCAACGCGAGGGCCTGCTGTCGCTGCACTGCCAGCACGCGCGCACCGAGAGGCGCATCAATACGCACGTGCAACACGCCATGCTTTTCACGCAGAATCGCCTGCCCCCCGCGCCCAACGATGACTACGTTACCTCGCTCATAAGCCGCCAACACCGTATCTCTGACCAGATTGATACAGCGCGCTTCATCGAGCGTTTCCACCCGCAAGCTCTTGACGCCGCGCGCATCACTGGCCCAGGTGCTTACCTCAGTCACTACCCGCGAGCCAAAAAGATGCTGAAAAAAACCCCGGCGCTTGTATTCGGTCTCGGAGTAATCCACCACCTCTTCTTCAGATAGCCCCAACTCGGCAGCCACCTTCGCCATCAGGGTTTTATCGAAATACTGATAGCCCAACATATCACACACACGCCGGGCTATTTCATCGCCGCCACTGCCATACTGCCGGGAAATCGTAATCACTGCCATCTCGCACCTCCTATGTGTCTGAGTCAGCTAAAGGTAGTCCAAAGATAGCCTCAATCGCTGTACCGTTTCGTAGTGACGCCTTATGCATTTTAAGAAATTAATCCGTAAATAAGGTTTTGTGTCAAGTTGGTCGTTCTAAAAATAAAATGATACCTCCTATCCCCCTGCCCCCTTTCCCCCGCAAGCGGGGGAAAGGGGGCATTTTTTGTGGGGTTTTTGGGCGGCGGCTTCGCCGCTGCCCAAAAACCCCATTATTCTTCTCCCCCTCCCCACGCCGCTACACGGCGTGGGGAGGGGGGCAGGGGTTGGGGCAAAATTCTCAATTTGTAAATTTTTAAGAAGTGATTCTTGCAAATGGTTTTATTTCCGGTTTATTTTCTTAATTTTCATTAGGCGTTCCGGTGGCGTAAAAAGCGACTGAAGCCACTACTACCAGTCCATTTTGACCCTTGAATAGCCCCTTAGCTTAACGAAAGGGGGCATGGATTGGATACTCTTACTATACCAAAAGTTATGACTTTTAACAATACCCAAATGAAAATCCTGATCTGAATTGCGTACTCTGAAAAATGCTCTACAATGAGAATAAGAAATGTCCAACCGTGCTGCCAACTTTAACACAGGGCTTGTACTCCAGGCAGGGAACCTCCGGACATAGCGGAGTCATAATGGACGCATGTAAGGATCGCTTCCGGCAATTCATCGAGAACTTTCCCTTGCCCCTGGCGCTTGTCAACACCGCCGGAGAGATCGTGCTGCTCAACCCACAATTCATCGCCACCTTTGGTTATGTGCAACCTGAAGTGCCCACGCTCGAAATCTGGCTCCAACGCACCCACCACAACCCTATCGAACGCCAGCAAGCCTGGATCAGCTGGGAAAACACGCTTAATGCTAACACAACCGTCCCTAGCAAGACCCTGCAAATAACTTGCAAGGACGGAACCCATCGCAACGTCCTTTTTCATGTCTGCAATGCGTCCACCGCTGACCAGTGGGCGCTAGTATATGAAGATATGACAGTGGCCTTCCTAACCGAACACGCCCGTCGCGAGAGCGAAGCACGGTTACAAGCAATCCTGGATAACACAAACGCGCTCATCTACATCAAAGACCTGACCGGTCACTACCTGCTCATCAATCGCAAGTACGAAATGCTCCATGAAACCAGCCTCACCGAATTGCGCGGAAAAAGCGATTACGATATACACCCCGAAGACATCGCGGCACAGTTTCGCGCCAACGATCAGTTGGTCATAGCCAGCCAACGTGCGCTGGAATTTGAAGAACAAGTGCGCACAACTAACGGCAACCTGCACACCTATCTCTCTATGAAATTCCCGCTCTATAATGCCGATGGCGAGCTGTACGGCATTGGCGGTATCGGCACGGATATTTCCGAACGCAAACTGGCTGATGCAGAACGGGAACAGCTCCTGGTACATTTACAACACCGGACACGCCAGCTCCAAATTGCTGCCGAGGTCGCCAAATCAGCCATCACCATTCTCGATCCCGAACACCTATTGTGGCAGACCGTCAATCTAATTCAGGAACGCTTCGGTTTCTACTATGCGGGCATCTTCCTGGTGGACGCAAGCGGCGAATACGCAGTACTGAAGGCCGGGACAGGGGAAGCCGGTCAGCAAATGCTGGCCGCCGGACACCGCCTGGCAGTGGGCGGCGAATCTATGATCGGGTGGTGCATCGCCAACGCTACACCACGGATCGCACTAGATGTAGGAACAGAAGCAGTGCGCTTCAACAATCCCTTCCTGCCCAATACCCACTCCGAGATGGCGCTACCGCTAGCCGCACACGGGCAGATCATCGGTGCGCTAAGTGTACAAAGCGTAGCAGAGTCCGCCTTTACACAGGAAGACATCACCGTATTGCGAACCGTGGTAGATCAGGTAGCCATCGCCTTGCAAAATGCCCGTCTCTACGAATCTGCCCAGCACGAACTAGATGAGCGCATACGTGCGGAGGCTGAACGCGAACAACTATTAGCACACTTACAACGCCGCACAACGCAACTGCAAACCGCCGCGGAGGTAGCGAAATCAGCGATCACCATTTTGGATCCTGAGGCACTGATGCAGCAAACCGTCAGTTTAATTCAGGAACGATTCGCCTTCTACTATGTAGGCATCTTCCTGGTAGACGAGAGTCACGAGTATGCAGTGCTGAAAGCGGGCAGCGGCGAGGCCAGGCACCGAATGCTGGGCACGGGCCATCAACTAGGTGTAGGGGGCGAATCTATGATTGGCTGGAGCATCGCCAACAAGCAGGCGCGGATCGCGCTAGACGTGGGCGCGGAAACAGTATGTTTCAACAATCCCTTTTTTCCGGAAGCGCGTTCGGAAATGGCCCTGCCGCTGGTAACACATGGTACAGCCATCGGCGCACTGACGGTACAAAGCAAGCAGAGCAACGCCTTCTCCGAAGAGGATATCGCCGTTTTACAAGCGATGGTAGATCAGCTTACCACCGCACTAGAAAATGCGCACCTCTACAAAGCGGCACAAGAAGAGATCGCCCGCCGCAAACAGGCGGAAGAAGAAATCCGCCAACTGAACGAAGTCCTGGAACTACGCGTAGTCGAGCGCACCGCGCAGCTCGCCGCCGCCAACAAGGAGCTAGAAGCCTTTTCTTACTCCGTCTCACACGATTTGCGCAGTCCGCTACGCGCCATTGATGGGTTTAGTCAGGCATTGCTGGAAGATTACGAAGAAGTACTGGACGATTTCGGCAAAGATTATCTACAGCGGGTGCGCGCTGCTAGCCAGCGCATGGGGCAGCTCATTGACGATCTGTTGCAGCTCTCACGACTAACACGCGGCGATGTCCACCACGCCCCCTTTGATCTAAGCGCGGTAGCGGCGGAGATTGCCAGTGAGTTGCAAGAACAAGACCCACGACGCCAGGTTGAGGTGCTTATCGCCTCCCAACTGATCGTCACTGGGGATATACGCCTGCTGCGGGTAGTGCTGGAGAATTTGCTGCGTAATGCCTGGAAATTCACCAGCAAGGTAGCGCAGCCGCGGATTGAAGTAGGTATGACACACATAGAACAGCTGCCGACCTACTTCGTACGCGACAACGGCGCAGGCTTTGATATGGCGTATGCTAATAAACTCTTCGGTGCATTCCAACGCCTGCACAATCACGAAGAATTCGAAGGTACGGGCATCGGGTTAGCGACCGTACAGCGTATCATCCACCGGCATGGGGGGCAAGTGTGGGCGGAGAGCGCGGTAAATGCCGGCGCAACATTTTACTTTACGTTAAGTAACGAATAACAACACGAACGCTTGAGCTACTGCAGGTACAGTTATCTTTGATTTTTAGAAGAATTCTTCATTAACCGGCGGTCACCCGCGGTTGGATGAAAATGTAACGCGAACTGTCAGCGCATAGATGCGCCGTTCGTACGCGCGAAGCAGACGTACAGGCTGAAGCCTGTGCTACAGGGAGAGAATGCGCCGTTCGCGCGCGCGAAGCGTCTGCTTCGCACTACGCTGGTTTTCATTTGCTATTCGCCATTTTCGAGGGAGGTGAATATGTCTACAAAACGCACATTATTACTTGTGGAAGATAATCCAGACGATGAAGTGCTCACATTACGCGCCTTCAAAAAGAGTAATCTAGTCAACGAAGTCATCGTGACACGGGACGGGATTGAGGCGCTGGATTACCTCTTCGCCACCGGGGCTTATGCAGACCGTGATCCTACAGACTTACCAACGCTAGTGCTGTTGGATCTCAAACTACCTAAGATTGATGGGCTGGAAGTGCTGCGCCGCATCCGGGACAACCCTGGCACCCATTTGCTGTCCGTAGTCATCCTGACCTCTTCCGACGAAGACCAGGATATCATTGAAAGCTACAATCTGGGAGCCAACAGCTACATCCGTAAACCCGTCAACTTCAATGAATTCATCGAAGCGGTCAACCAGTTGGGACTATACTGGCTGGTATTGAATACCCCCCCCCAGCACAAACGATAAAGCGTATGACTACTCCATTGCGCGTGCTACTGGTCGAAGACTCGGAAGACGATGCCCTGCTCATCGAACGGGCACTGCGTCGGGGCGGCTATGACCTGACCTTGCAGCGGGTCGAGAACGCTGAGCAAATGCGCCAGGCGCTCACGGACGCCTCCTGGGACATTGTCATCACCGATTACGCTTTGCCGCGCTTTAGCGGCATGGAAGCACTACTGCTACTCAAGGTCACCGGTAACAACATCCCAATTATCATTGTCTCCGGTACTATCGGTGAAGAAGTGGCCGTCGCAGCAATGAAGGCCGGCGCTTATGATTATGTGATGAAGGACAAGTTGGCGCGGTTACTCCCGGCGGTAGAGCGCGAATTGCAAGACGCGCAAGTACGCCAGGCTCGGCAACAAGCAGAAGAACAACTACGCAAACTCTCCCGCGCCGTAGAACAGAACCCCATCGCTGTGATGATTACCGACACCGAGGGTGTCATCGAATACGTCAACCCGCGCTTCACCCAACAAACCGGCTACGAGGCTGCCGACATCCTCGGCAAGACTCCCGCGCTCCTCCAATCCGGTCAAACGCCGGCAGCAGTATATGCAGAACTGTGGCATGCACTTAAGGTGGGGCAGGAATGGAGCGGGGAGCTACATAACCGTAAGCAGGATGGTACATACTACTGGGTAGCGGCCTCGATTTCGCCCATCTACAACCAGGAGAATATCATCACGCATTACCTCGCGCTGGAAGAGGACATCACGGCACGCAAACAAGCCGAGGAGGAACAAAACCAGCGGTTGGAACGGATGGAACGGCAACACACCACCTTAATCCAGCTGGCAACGCATCCCGACCTGGCCGCCGGGCGACTGCCAGAGGCACTACGCGCTATCGCTACCGCGGCCGCCGAAACGCTACAAGTGAGCCGGGTCAATATCTGGCGTGCGACGGCCCAGCAAAACGAACTACGCTGCCTGGAAAGTGCCACCCCGGACGGCAAAGCCAATCCCTGCATGGGCCAAACCACTCTATTGGCAGATGGAGCCGAGCGACTTGCGGCGCTCCAATCCAAACAAATCCTCGCCATCACCGACACACCAACGGCTGAACATAGACTAACGAAAGAAAACCAAGAACATATTGCCGCACTTATCAAAGCGCCTATTCGCCTGCACGGGCAACTGGCAGGCGTGCTTACCTGCGAGCAATTAGACACCTGCCGCGCCTGGCAACCCGACGAGCTCACCTTCGCCAGTCAAATCAGCGATCTGACAGCGCAAGCGTTTCTCAATGCGGACCTTCGCCGGCGCGCTGACGAGCTAGCCGCCATCACCGGGGTCAGCAGCGAAATCACCTCTGTCACCAACCTTCAGGAAGTACTGGCCTCCATCGCCCGGCACGCCGCGCTCCTGTCGTTCTCCCACGCCAGCGGGGTCTTTGGCTTCCGCGAAGATGGCTCGCTCTACATCATCGCCGGATACGGTATCAGCGAAGAATTTCGGCAAGCTGTAGAGTCCCAGGGAGTGCCGTTGGGCCAGGGCGCTATCGGCCAGGCCACCGCCGAACGCCGCGCAGTGCAAATCCCCGACATCACACACCAACCGGATTACCCCTTCAGCTTACTGGCGCAAATGGAACAGATCAGCGCGGTGCTGGCCGTACCCATGTTGCGCGATAACACAGTGAGCGGCGGCATCGTCCTCTGGCATCGCGAACCACGCCATTATACCCCCCAGGAAGTCGCTTTCATCCAGGCCTTGGCACAACAATGCGTGAACGCGGTGGAAAACGCGCGGCTGTTCGAAGCCGAGGCCCGGCGACGGCGCGAGGCGGAAACCCTGCGCGCCGTCACGCAAGCCCTGAGCACCTCACTGGATTTGAACCGGGTGTTAGAGTTGATTTTAAGCGAACTTCAAAAAGTCGTTCCTTACGATAGCGGCTCGGTACAGCAACTCAGAGGGGATGTATTGGAAATCATTGGCGGACGGGGGTTCCCCAATCTCGAGCGGATTGTAGGGCTGACCTTCGATCTAACCAGTAATGACAATCCCAATCAACAAGTGATTCGCGAACGCCGGTTGTTGATTGTAGACGATGCTCCCAAGCAATACAAAAATTTCTGCCGGTCACCCCATGATGAATCCGGCACGCGCGCCTGGTTGGGGGCACCCCTGATTTTTGGAGATCGCTTGATTGGCATGCTCTCGCTCGACAAGCAGGAATCACATTTCTATACCGCAGAGCATGGACGGCTGGTGACGGCTTTTGCCACGCAGGCAGCGATCGCCATTGAGAACGCACGCCTCTTTACACAGGAGGAGCAACGCGCCACAGAACTGGCACACGCACTCGAACAACAGCAAGAACTGGATCGCCTAAAGGATCAGTTCATCCAAAATGTTTCTCACGAGCTGCGCACCCCGTTAGCGATTGCACGTGGCTACGCAGAGTTACTGCACGATCACGTGTTGGGCAATTTACAACCAGAACAAGAAGAACCAGTAGCCATCATCACACGCCGGATGCAAATGCTCACGCAGTTAGTAGAAGACATCAACGCGATTCTGGAAGTGGAAACACAAAAGCCTGTCCACGAAAAAGTGGATTTTGCAAGATTGGTCGCCGGTATGATTAACGACTTCCAGGTAACAGCCAAGCAAGCGGGCGTCACTCTCACAGCTACATGCTCCCCCGACCTACCCTCTTTGCTGGCCGAACCGACACAGATGCGCCGCTTATTGGACAATCTGGTGGGTAACGCACTCAAGTTCACACCTGAGGGGGGACAGATCAACGTACGCCTGACAAAGACGGACGTCCATCTTATCTTAGAAGTACAAGACACTGGCATTGGCATTCCCGCCGACAAGTTAGAGCGTATCTTCGAGCGTTTCTATCAAGTAGACGGTAGTATGAGCCGCCGCTATGGTGGCACAGGACTGGGGCTAGCACTGGTCAAGAGCATCGTGACAGCACACGGCGGCAACGTCAAAGTTATTAGTCAACGCGGTGTGGGCAGCACGTTTACGGTGAAATTGCCGTATAATGAAACCGGACAGTAACAGATAGCTCAATGTCATTAAGTTTAGGACATAGACTTGGCAGGTTTCCAGGCCTTGAGTCTACAAAACGTCGTTATGCACCGGTAAAATACTACCCCACCCAATTTGGGCGAAACCCGTATCTATTCACGACGCTCGGAAACGTTCCCCCCACGCCGGTTTTTGCGTGATAGCGCATTTCGGACAGCTGCGGGAGTACGTACCCCATTGACGGAGATAAAGCCATTGGCTAAATCATCGGCCATAACCGGAATAAACAATTGCAGGTTATGCTGATAAGTATCCGGCCAGGCAGCCTGGAGCTTTTCCCGTGCCTCTTCATTGATGTACACAGTTTTATCAGCCATAATCAGAAGCATCGCCACATGCCCGGCGTTTTCCGTCACCACGAATACAAAGTCATCATGATCTTTTTTAAGCCCCTTGTACCAGTGATCAATATGCTCTTTTAGCTCGTACTCGTAAAGCGCGTGAACCATTGCGCCGCCTTCGAGCAAGGCGCGGCGCAACAATTGAGCAATCTCATTATTCCTCATTCACAACCTCCCAAGGATGCTATTGGATATGCCAAGTTGACTGGAGCTGCACTTTCCGAAGTTTACACCAACTTACGGGAATTGTCACCCAACAAAAAAGGCGCAGGGAATCCCGGCGCCTGGCGAGAAAACCCGCCGATCTCAGCTTTCGATAGCAGTGAACTCTGCCAGCACGCTGCCATCAGCATCCATGAGACACAGCACATTGTCTTTCACCTGGAACGTGGCTGCGGCTTCCAGCGCTGCGAGATAGGCCATTTCTTGCTCCATCAGCTCCTCTGGATAACAGTACATCATGGTACTGAAGACCTCGCTCATGGAAATCTGCGCCCCATCCACTGTGTACGAACCTCCATAGGTATTGCAACTAGCATTTCCGCCCAGAGCATCATCCTCAAAGTACAACGTAACCTCAGTATCCGAAACCAGCGGCGCATCACCCAAGCGCGTCAACATCCATGAGGTGCCGTTCAACTCTACCGTTGAAACACTGGTTATCGCACAACCGGCAACCAACACCAATACCACCATCGCCATCAAAAGGTTTTTCATTTCGCTCTCCTTGCTATTATGATTTTCAATTCACACGGAATAAAGACGCGCGCCCTGGATTCTTTGTTCCCCTTGGCGTATCCCCGCGCTTTTATGTGCGCGGCTTTTGGGCTATAATTCAGAAAAGATGATAGGTGTCAGCTATACAGAAGAAACACATCAAATCGGTAAGCAATTAGCATGATCCAAAATCCAAAATCCAAAATCCAAAATCACATTCACCTGACCCTCGAAGAGCAAGCTTGGCTCAGGGGCGAGGATGGCCCTGCCACTCGCCGCGCGATGGAGATCATTGTTGCGCTGGCGCAGATTTACGGCGCGGAGCATTTAATCCCCGTCGCCAGTGTGCAGATTTCCGGTGTCTCCTATCGCAACATCGGCTCCGCTGGGCTGGATTTCCTCCGCCGGTGGGCTGATGAAGGCGCGCGCGTCCGCGTGCCTACCACGCTCAACCCCGCCGCGATGGATCTGGCAGCCTGGCGCGAGCAGGGCTTCGATCCCGCCTTTGCCGCGCAGCAGCAGGCCGTCATCGCCGCGTTCGCGCGGATGGGGGTGGGCGCGGGCGACCCTATCCCCACCTGCACGCCCTACCTCGTGGGCAATGTCCCCGCGCCGGGCGAACACATCGCCTGGGCCGAATCCTCCGCTGTGGCCTACGCCAACAGCGTGCTGGGCGCGCGCACCAACCGCGAGGGCGGCCCGGGCGCGATTGCTGCCGCGCTCGTAGGGCGCACGGGCGCGTATGGCTTACACCTCGAAGAGAACCGCCGCGCCACGTTGCTGGTGAAAGTAACCGCAGCACCCCACACCAGCAGCGACTACAGCGCATTGGGCGCAGTAGTGGGCAAAATCGCCGGGAAGCGCATCCCATTCTTTGGGGGGCTGCCGCTGGCGCGTAACGAGCCGCTATGGGAGGAAAAACTCAAGGCGCTGGGGGCCGCGCTCGCCGCGACCGGGGCGGTGGGGTTGTTCCATGTAGCGGGGGTGACGCCGGAGGCACTCACCGAGGATATGCTCGTGCCAGAGCATGAGACGCTGGTGGTGGATGACCTCGCGCCGGGCTATGCCCTGCTCAGCGACGCCGCCGCGCCCCCCGCGCTGGTGTGGATCGGTTGTCCGCACGCTTCACTGGCGGAAATCGCGCAGGTGGCGGAGCTGGTGCGCGGCAAACAGCTGCGCCTGCCGCTATGGATCACCTGCGCCCGCCCGGTGAAAGGAGCGGCGATAGCCCAGGGCCTTGCCGCCGAAATCGAAGCGGCGGGCGGACGGCTCTACGCCGATGCGTGCCTGGCAATCGCCCCTGTGCGCGATTTGGGCTTTGCCGCCGTGATGACTTCCTCCGCGAAAGGCGCGTATTACCTGCGCAACCTCGCGGGCGTGCAGACGCGCTTCGGGACGTTGGAGGCATGTGTGGGGATGGCGGTGCGGGGTGATATGCTATAATAACTCCAGTTGCTACTTGCTGAATGTTGACCACCGACGACGGACGACAGACCACGAAGAATGTTTGCACAAGAGTTATTGCAAGAGGATGGATGATGAAGTATCTTGATCAAATCTTACATGGCGATTGCGAGCAAGTATTGGCGCAATTGCCCGCTAACTGCGTGGATTTGATTTTCACCTCGCCGCCGTATGCAGATCAGCGAAAAAACACTTATGGCGGTGTTCGTCCTGATAACTATGTAGAATGGTTTCTGCCCAAAGCGCGCCAATTCTACCGTGTCCTTAAACCTACAGGAACTTTTGTGCTAAACATCAAAGAGCGCGTTGTCAACGGGGAACGGCATACTTACGTCATGGAGCTCATTCTGGCGATGCGCCGTGAAGGCTGGTTGTGGACAGAAGAGTTTATCTGGCACAAAAAGAACTCATATCCCGGCAAGTGGCCGAATCGGTTTAGAGATAATTGGGAACGCCTGATCCAGTTCAATAAGCAACGGCATTTCAATATGTATCAAGAAGCGGTTATGGTTCCGGTGGGCGATTGGGCCAAGACGCGATTGGCGAACTTGAGTGAAACCGACCGCATTAGAGACGAATCCGACGTGGGCAGCGGCTTTGGCAAAAACGTCTCCAACTGGGTGGGGCGTGACAAAGTCTACCCCAACAATGTCATCCACATGGCGACAGAATGCGCTAATCGCAATCACAGCGCGGCATTTCCGCTCGACCTCCCTAACTGGTTCATCAAGTTGTTTACCGAAGCAGGTGATACAGTCCTTGATCCCTTCATCGGCTCTGGCACCACCGCACTGGCTGCCGCAGAGATGGGGCGGCATTACATCGGCATTGACCTGAGTAACGATTATGTAGCTTTATCCCGTGGACGTATAGCTAGGGCACAAATCAAGCTACCGATAGTTGCTGAAACAGGCCCGGAATATGAGCTGGAAGAAATACATGAGGAAAACACGAAATGAGACCTTTAGACCTTGATCGCGTCTGTGAGTATGTCAATGAAAACATAGTGGATTTTCACCAGCGTCGTTTGAGATCTATTGAGACATTACAACTCAACAAACTGCTGCTTAAAAATCCCTATCTATTCAAAGCAAAAAATATCCTCACATCGCCTGATTTAATTGCTGGTTTGCTTGAAGCTTTTTTGTCCTCATCTGAGGAAAAACTCTTTGGCGATTTCCTGGAAGGTCTGGCGGTATTTATCGCTGAAATGACCTGTGATGGACATAAATCTACCGCTTCTGGGGTTGACCTGGAATTTTTCAACCAAGGCACACATTACGTAGTCTCAATCAAGTCAGGCCCTAATTGGGGCAACAGCTCACAACAAAACAAACTAGAACAAGATCTAAAAAACGCAGTAGCCCGTGTAAAACAAGCCAGACGTAGCGCCAATGTACAGGCTGTTTTAGGCATCTGCTATGGGAAAACTAAAACCGGCTACCTTCGCGGTTATCTAAAAATAGTTGGGCAAAATTTTTGGTATTTGATTAGCGAAAATTCTAATCTTTATACAGAAATCATTGAACCAATCGGCTATAGAGCCAAAGAACACAATGAGGCTTTTGAGAAAGAAAAAACGAGAACTGTTAATCGGCTAAACGGACAATTTATCTCGCGTTTTTGTGATTCCGATTATGAAATTGATTGGCCGCGACTTGTGGAATTTAACAGCGGCAACCTCGACCTGGACGAATTTCTTGCCAAACCGGATGCCGCATGAGCGAGCTACTTACACTACATGGCCGCATCATCAAATCCGGCGTTGCCGAGGGCGAGGCGCTGGTCTCATCTGAACCAATCGGGTTTCTAGGTGGCGTGGATGCGGCAACGGGCATCGTTACAGAGCAGGGCCATCCGCTGGAGGGGCAATGCGTGGCGGGGAAAGTGCTGGTGTTCCCCACCGGCAAGGGGAGCACGGTGGGATCGTATGTGCTGTATCAACTCGCGGCGAACGGGTTGGTCCCTGCCGCCATCCTCAACGCCGAAAGCGAGCCGATTGTGGCCGTGGGCGCGATTATCAGCGAGATTCCGATGGTGGATCAGCTGCCGTTAGAAAAAATCCACACCGGTGATTGGGTGCGGATTGAAGGGGCACAAGTCTGGGTCACTACTGCCACAGCGTGAGCGGCAGGTAAACCCGGCGGATGGGCGTGTCTATGACGCGCAGTGTAAGCGTGATGCGCTGCGCGTTGTTCAAAGTGTCCGGTGGATTCGTCACCGTCACCGTAACGGCCCCCGTCCACACGCCCGGCGTGGGCGAGCTCGGTGTGTTGGGCGTGATGATGAACAACGCGCCCGGCGTGTTCCCGCTCGCGGGCGTGACCGTGAACCAATTGCCTTGCGTGGTCAACGTCCAGGCGAGCGCGTCCGCAGTCGTGGTATTATGCGGGGTTACGCTCTGCTGCGGCGGCACGAACACGCCTTCGGGGATGCTGTACAAAAAGGTGGCTGATGCGGGAATGCCGCCCAACGTAGCCATAAAATCCTGTGTCAAATAAATAGTATCGCTGGAAGCAGTGCTGCTGCCCGTCTTGCGCTGCTCCACCGAGACCGTGTGCGTCCCGCGTGTCTTTGGCAAATACCACACTACATTTGTCTGGAACGGTTGCCAGGCCGTCCAGTCCCCGCTGTTATTGCGCAGGCGCATCTCAGTCCACGTCCCTGCCCCGTAGATGTACAGATTCACCCGGTAGTGGTCGGTGGTGGCCGCCTCGCGGTTGATGACGATGGGGTAGCGCGCACTTTTCGCGCCGAAGTTCTGCACCCAACGGGATGAAACGTATCCCACACCGATTTCTCGATAATTGGGATTGAGGATGTTAGCGCGATGCCCGCTGCTATTCATCAAACCTTGCATGACACTCTGGGGGGTACTGTATCCCCACGCGATATTCTCCGCCAAACCGCTCCAGCCGCTGCCGTAGTAGCCAATCACCCGATCCCATGTGCTACACACAAAAACCAAATTGCCGTTGACCCGATCGTAAGTATCGTGCTTGAAATAATTATCGTGGGTCATATCGTTAGCATGATAGCGCGCCGCATGGGTGAGCGTGTCCTCGCGCTTGAGCGGCGGCAATTGCCCATTGTTCCACCGCTCGGCATTGACCAGCTCGATCACCTGCTGCTCATAATCCGCATTGCTGGTGGGTGGATTGGCGATGCCGCCGCAGCCGGTGTAGCACGGCATCACGCTGGATGCGATAACAAACGCCGCCGTCCCGATTGTGGGCGGCGGCGGCGTTTGAGCGGCAACCTGGAACGGCAAATCGCTTGTGCTTGCTCCAACCATCACTAACAATACAATGAACCATGTGAACTTTCGCATACAGACCTCCCATTCGCCATTCGCTCATTCGCCATTCGTGCATTCGCTACACCATCAACGTCGCATCCCCAAACGAGAAGAACCGGTAGCGCTCGCGCACGGCCTCAGCGTAAGCCTTGCGGATGAGTTCGGGCGAGGTGAAGGCCATCACCAGCGCGAGCAAGGTGCTGTGCGGCAGGTGGAAGTTGGTAAGCATGGCATCTACCACGCGGAACTGGAACCCCGGCGTGATGTAGAGTTGCGTGAACCCCTCGAACGGCGCGAGCGGACGCCAGGGGCAGGCATTGTCCGACGTTTGCAGCAGGCCGTGACGCGCCGCCGTCTCTAGCACGCGCACGCTCGTCGTGCCGACGGCGATCACACGCCCGCCCATCACCTTCGTCCGATTGATCTGCGCGGTCACTTCCGGGCTGAGATACGCCCACTCGCTGTGGATGTGGTGCGCCTCCACCTCGGCTTCGGCGATGGGGCGGAAGGTATCCAGCCCCACATGCAGCGTGACGAAGGCCAGCCCCACGCCCTGCTCGCGCAAGGCCAGCAGCAGCTCCGGCGTGAAGTGCAGCCCGGCGGTGGGCGCGGCCGCGCTCCCCTCCCGGCGCGAGTAGACGGTCTGGTAGCGTTCCGGGTCAGCCAGCTGCTGATGGATGTACGGCGGCAGCGGCATCACGCCGAGCGCATCGAGGCGCGGCGCGAGCGGCGCGGAGAAGGCCAGCACCCGCTCGCCGCGCTCGCCGGTCTCGACCACCTCCGCTGCGATGTCGCTGAGCGCGTCCCCTTCGAGCAGCTGCAAGCGCGACCCCACCCGCGTCCGCGCGCCGCCCACCAGCGCGCGCCAGCGACCCTCGCCCAAATCGCGCAGCAGCAGCACTTCCACCCGCCCGCCGGTGGGCTTCTGCGCGAACAACCGCGCCGGAATTACCCGGCTCTCGTTGGCGACGAGCAAATCGCCTGGGCGCAAATAATCGCCGATGTCGCGGAAAATCCGGTGCTCCAGCGCGCCCGTCTGCCGGTGGATGACCAACAGCCGCGAGGCGTCGCGCGGCTCCACCGGCGTCTGCGCGATGAGCTCCTCCGGCAGGGTGTAATCCAGTTCGGCGGTCTTCATGCGGGCAACAACACCCGGCGGAGTTCCGGCGTGTACGCATCGAGCAGCTCCGGCGTGATGGCGTTGCCCCGCACAATCGTCGCGTACAAATCGGCGCTGGGGCGGTTGCGCCGCACCTGCGTCTCCGGGTCGAGCTCGATCAGCCCGAAGCGCGCCTCCCAGCCCTCTACCCACTCGAAGTTATCGGTGAGTGTCCAGTGATAGTAGCCCTTCACCGGGTAATTCCCCTGTAACACGCGCCACAACTGATGCAGGTGCAGCACCAGCGCGCGCGGGCGCTGGTCGTCGTCGGCATCGGGCAGGCCGTGCTCGGTGATGTAGATGGGCAGCTTCATGTTCGCCACGCGGGTCACGGCGCGGTACAAGCCATGCGGGTATAGCTCGCCAAACGGCCCGTCGAGCAGTTCCGCATCGTGCGCGTGCAGGTTGCGCCCGAACGCCGTATCGCGGGCGTTCGGGTCGAACTGCACCAAATCCCGCGAGTAGTAATTGATGCCGATCCAATCGAGCGTGTGGCGCAGCGCCCAGATCGGGCCAAACCCCACCGGCGGCGTCCACCAGCCGGTGCGGAGCGTGTCGAGCGTTGCGCGGTTGAAGGCCCAATCCTGCACACCCGCCGCCAGCTTATCCAGGGGGCGGCCCGCACGGTACGGGTCGAAGATGCGGTAATTGTGCGCCAAGCCCACCTGCGCGGCCGGTTGCAGGCGATGGATGGCGCGGTAAGCCTGCCCGTGCGCCAGGAGCAGGTTGCGCAACACGGCAAAGGTCAGTTTGAAATCTTGCTTGCCGGGCGGAAACGCCCCGTTGAGGTAGCCCATGTAGGTGTAGACGTTCGGCTCGTTGATGGTACACCACAGATTGGTGTACTCGCCCAGCGCCTTCACGGTTTTCTCCACATAGCGGACGAAAAGGGGGATGACCTCCGGGTTCTCCCAGCCGCCCATCTCGTGCAGCCAGAGCGGATCGGAGAAGTGGTGCAGCGTCACCATCGGCAGGATGCCGCGCGCCTGAAGCGCGGCGAGCATCTGCCGGTAGCGCTCCAGAGCTGCCGGGTCGAGAAACCCCTGTTTTGGCTCCACGCGGCTCCATTCGATCGAGAGCCGCAGCGTATTGAGGCCCATCGCCGCCGCGCGGTCGAAATCCGCCTCGGCGTGCTCCCACCAGTCACAGGCCAGCCCGGAGGTGTGGCCGTGCTTGATGCGGCCCTCTTGCTGCTCCCAGGCCCACCACTGGTTGTTGGTATTGTTCCCTTCGACCTGATGCGCCGCCGTAGCGACGCCCCAACGAAAATCCGGCGGAAAATGAAACGTTGCAGTTGGCATAGGGTGAATCCTTTATAAATTACCAGGTCTCGCGCCCAGCCGCAAAGATTTCTTAGCACCTTTGCGTTTGAGCGCGAGGCTGTAGATTTCCTGTGGGATGAGGGGTTGGATGGGTTTGGGTTTTGGCATAACGAATCTCTTTGTGTTTGTGGAAGTTTTTACCCAATATCTGCTATCAATCGTGCTAAATCATCATGTCTACGGAGGCCGCTTGCACACAGCAACTAGTCACAATTTTCTCTGTCTCACTCACGACAAACATAAGCACCACGCTGACTGCGTGGAAACCCCCTTTACCAGCAGGCACGCCCCAAAGATCGTTCCCTCTCCGCCTACACGCGCCAAAGGCACAGGCGGCTTGATGCAATGTTAGGCCGTGTTCCATTGACGCTTTTCCAAAGACCTTTCCACATAAGCCCAAATCACGAAAAGCGCGTAAATCGCCCATCCAAATAATATTCCAAGCAAGTTTCCCTTGAGGAGACAATGTATTGTTATACTAGGCAATAACGAACCGGTTGTGTGGCGCAGATATGCTAAGAATAGGGCAAGCAAAAGTATCTGTAATATGGGTGAGCCATTCTCTGGCAAGAAACTTTGTGTGTGCATCACAGTAAACGCTACACTCGATAGCATAATAGCCCAAAGATGTGGTTTCTTTTGAGTTTTGAAAAGTCTTAACGCAAGAACGTAGATAAACCCCCTGAAATACGCTTCTTCACCTACTCTTGCAAAGGCTTCAATCAGAGAATAGTGCCATTGATCAAACATCCGTATCTCTGGCTCTCTGACATACAACCACGCACCCAATAACAAAGAGATAACCATAACGAGTCCGACGCGCTTGTTTAACACAAACCCAAATTCGTTTACCTTCCAGCCAGCAAACTTATTGAAAACTATTACAGGTAGGTATAAAGATACCCAGCACAGCAAGGCAACAGTGGATAATTCTGTAACAACGCCTGGAGACCAGGTGAAATAATTGATAACTCCAAAGGCGACAAGTGAAAGTATCACATAGATGCTGCCATAAAAGTATATTTTTTCTTCACGAAAAGTCTCTTTGATAAATTGCATAAGTCATTTTCCTATGGGTCCAGAAGTGCTAAATAACAAAGCGGTACGGCCTAACAGCGTAAATTACACGCCATTTTTCCATTCGGAAGCGACATACTTCGGATGCACATCTTTTGGCGTTTCAAGCCATTCTAACAAGGATTCCCAATCGTCCTTTTCGCTCATAGTATTGCTTCGCCATTCATTGAGCTATCAAAATCCTCACTCATCCAGATTGCGCCCTCATGCAAGCCCGGCAAACGTGGCGACATTGAATCTGTCATCGGTACAAGCCGCGCGATATGCTGGCTACCTTCAGTGAGGATGACTTCTGTCCCTGTAGTTACCCAGCTCAATAATTCGGTGAAGCGTTTTTGCGCTTCATGGACATCAACGGTTCTGGTAAACATGGTTACACCTCCTAATCTTGATACCTGCGCCTTTGCCATGTTGGCTTGCGGCGGATTGTCAAATCCACTTTTTGCCTAGCTGTCGCCCATTCGTTTAAGCAGTCATTGTTGGCACAGCCAAAGGTTCTGGAGCAAACCTCAGTATACTTCGTCGTGAGAGCCGATATCAAGCAACACAATGACTTCTTCGCCAGCGTTTTGTTCCAGAACAAACACTATCCGACAATCATACCCGCATGAGCAAGCCCGTAACCCTGCAAGTGTTCCGCTTAATTTGTGTGTACCCAGGCCAGCCCCGAAAATATCTTGTTCCATTTGCCGCAAAGTGTCTGTAATCCGTTTTTGTAAGCGAGCATCATGCCGGGCGTATTTGCGAAAGGCGCGGCTAAATTTGGGTGTCAGAATTAAGCGTCGTTTCATTCTGTCTGACCCAAAGACTGTTCTAACTCAGCAATAACCGCTTGGGCAGATTGCGGTTGTAGTTGACCGTCCCGAAGCAATTGTAATGACGCTTGGGCGTCCTGCGCAATCTCCCGCCGACGCATTTCGATTTGCCACTTGTCAATTAAATCTCGGAGCATCGTTTGTTGCTCAAACGGAAGTTCTTTGACTGTATCCACAATTTGATCAAATACCATCGTCATTCTCGCACCTCCGCATCATGTGCTGCAACATACGAACATGGGCCTTCACCGCCCTACAGCCATCTCCACTTTCATTGTAACACAATCCCCACGAATTTGAACGCAAAACCGGGCAGGTCTGGTCAACCTGCCCGGTGGGTGTGGACTTGTTATGCCGCTACAGGACAGGCGGCGAAACCGATGAACCCTGGCCCGACGTGTGAGCCGATGACAGGGCCGGTCTCGTGGATGAACACATCGGCGCACTCGAAGCGCGCCTGCACGGCTGCGGACAGGGCTTGCGCATCTTCAGGGCATTGGATGTGGGTGATGCCAACATTCACCGGGCCATCGCCCACCCGCTTGTGCATCTCGTCCATCACCTGCTGGATACCGCGCTTGCGCGTGCGCGCCACGCTCAAGCTATCAATTTTCCCATCGTTGAGGTGGAGAATGGGCCGCAAATGCAGCATATTGCCCAGAAGCTTGGCCGCGCCATTGATGCGCCCACCTTTGGCGAGATAATCCAACGTCTCCACCAGGAAGATGCCCGCGTACTTTTCGCGCATCGTCTCGACCAACCGGACAGCATCCTCACGCGCGCCGCCCGCCTCCACCAACCGCGCTACCTGTTGCAACATCAACGCCAGGCCGCAGGTGGCGGAACGCGAATCAATCACGGTGATGCGGTCGGGCGCGACCTCGTTGGCAGCCATCTCCGCCACCAGCGAGGTACCGCTCAAACCGCTGGAGATATGGAGCGAGATGATCTCATCGCCATTCTTGAGAAGCTGCTGATAAAGCCGCATGAACTCCCCCGGCGAGGGTTGGCTGGTGCTGGGCGCAGTCTCCACCCGCGCCAAACGCTCGAAGAACGTCTCCGAAGAAACCTGATCCTCATCAATGGACTGGTCTCCAAAGGTGACTTTCAACGGCACCGTGTGAATAGGCCAGCGTTCCAAGAACGCAGACGGCAAATAGGCCGTGGTATCGGTGACCAAATGAATCATAATGATAACCTCCGCTGCTAAAAGAATGAATAAAAACCCCAGAATGAACTGGGGATAAGCAGAGCGGAGAGGTTGTGATGATACCTGCTATTGATGATGAAAGATGAAATCATCAAGAATGCCTGAAAAAGTATATAACCTCCCTGCTCAAGAATATAAAGCGATTATATATCATTTGCCAAACTAAGCAAAAGCGCGTTAAGGATGCGTACCTAATAGCACGCGGTTATCAGGCCAGGGCGTACCGGCAGCATCGGTTGCCGGTAATGGGACGCCGGACTCCCCATCATACCAGCCCACGCCCAGGCGGTACTCGCCGGATGGCGCAGGGAGCTTCACCGTCTCGCTCACCACCTCGCCGGTGGCCCACCAGCCGGTGGGATACGTCCACGCGCGGGGCATCGCGTCATCCTGCGCGAGGAACTCGCCAGACGGCGCGAGCAAGTGTACGAAGCGTTTGTAATCGCGGCTGGGCGCGGCTTGCGCCTGCCACCACAGCGTCAGCAGCAGTGCGTCACTGGTTTGGGCGATGTCATACCCTAGCAACCGCAGTTCCGCGCCGAAATCGGCCTGCTGCGGGAAAGGGGGCGCGGGCAGGGTGAAACTGCGCGGGCGCGGCGCGATGCTCAGCGCGCCCAGTTCGCAGGTTTGGAGGATGGCGTCCCCCGCGAGCAAGATCAGCCGCAGAGTGTACGGGCCAGCGGGCAGTAGCGGCGGGAACGGCAGCGTCACAGGCGCACGCACCCAGGCGAGCCGGGGCCAGTCAGTGGTGCGCGAGCCGGGCGCGAGCGGCCCTTCACGTAGCGCGACGGTGTTCCCGACGGCGTCCAGCGCTTCCCAGCGGGCGGTCAGGTCGCTGGTGGGCTGCTCGGTGACGTTCCACTCGGTGGCGAAATCGAGCGGTGCGCCTTCGGGATGCGCCTCCGGCAGCTGCAATCCCGTGAGCGATACGCCTCCAGCCTGGCAGAGCGTTTGCGTCTCAGGAGATTCGCGCAACGTCACGCCCGTGAGCGTGAGTGGCACATCGGCCTCGCCGCCGGGCTGCATCGTCGCCTCGAGGTACGTAATCACGCGCAGCGTGTACGCGCCGGGCGCGAGGCCCTCCGGTACAGGCAGCATGGGGTAATCCGTGACAAACTCGCCGGCCTGCCAGAGCGAGGTGGGCAGATAGCCATAGCCGGGCTGCATATCCACCTGGCTGAGTTGGCGGCCATCCGCATCGAGCAAACGCAGCGAGAGGCTCCAGTTGCGCGGCGTGCGGCGCGCTACCGACCAAACCAACTGCAAGCGCAGCGCGTCTGGCCCGGCGCGTAATGCCGTTGCACTGTGCAGCGTCAGCTCGCCGAGCTGGACCGCGACGGGCGCATCCAGACGGCGCGCGGGAGTCGCTTGCACCCGCACCGCGCCCACATAGAGCGCGCCGCGTCCCGTGCCCTGCGGGGTCTGCGGGTACAGTTCGCCATCAGCATCGTAGAAGCGCAATTCGAGCAGATACAGCCCGCGCGCGAGGTTCGGCGGCAGGGTCAGCGAATAGCCGGCTCCTCCCGTTGCTGGCACAGCAAACGATGTTTCAGCCAAACCGTAAGTCACCCCATGGCGCGGCTCCGCTGGTGAGACCAAGCGCAACGTCCCGGTCAGCGGCGTCGAGTTCGAGAGTTGCCAGCGCAGCCCCAGTCCAATCTGCTCGCCCGGCGCAGCCACGATGTCCAGCGCATTGCGCGACGCGCCGGACGTCACATAGACCTCTTCCAGCAGCAGCGGCCCAAAGCGCACCGGCTCGCGGTGCGGATACGGCGCGTGGATGAAATCGAAGGCGTGTAGCGAGGGGGTGAGGGGGTGAGAGAGTGAGGGGGTGAATAGCGATGGGAGAATCAATGCCATCGCGAGCAGCAACAAAAGCGCTAGTACAAGAGTAAGGGCGGTTTTTAAAAAATCAACCAGTCCTCTGCGCCTTTGCGCCTTCGCGCCTTTGCGTTGAAAAACAACCACACCCAGCGCAAGCACCGTCACCGCCGAAATCCACCCCGCCGCCGCGCGCAGAGGCGTATTCCGCAATCGCAGCGTGATCTCATGCTCGCCCGCCGCCAGGTCAACCGTCAACCGCCCGGAACCGGCGGCAGGATAGCCGGTCATGGGGTAGGCTTCAGCCGCGACGCCGTCCACCTCCGCCTGCCAGCCGGGCCACCAGTGCAGCGGGAACACGACGGGCGCGGCCCCATCCAGCGTCACGCGCCACACCTGGCGCTGCGGCGCGCGCGAAAGCAGCGTGGCCGTCAACGTCACGTCGCCATCAGCGATGGGCTGCGCCGCATCCACCCCATCCACCACCGCCTCGGAGATGTAGAGGCGCGGCTGCACATCACGGGGCAGATACTCGTAGCGGATCGTCGTCCCGATGTTGCCGGTGAACGCCTCGTAGAGCAGCAGATTGTCCCACGTCACATCTCCCGCGGTAATGAGCAACCGTTCAGGGCACAGCGCGCCCAGGGTGGCAATAGCTAACAGTAAACAAAACAATCCAACCACACTATTTGGGATTTTAGATTTTAGATTTTGGAATTTTAGATTTGAGATTTGCTGATTTGCTGATTTGCTGATTCGCTTTTCCGCCTTTTCGCTGACTCGCTGATTCGCTGACTCGCTCGCCAACGCCCCCGTCGCTATCGCCGTGAAGAGTGCCTGCACGGAGAGAAACCGCCAGGGGAATTGCGTCGTCGCCAGCAGCGGCAGATGTTCCCACAGCAGCGCGGAGAGTGGGGTAATCATGAGGGTGGAGAGGGCGAGGGAGAAAAAGATAAAAGCATATTGCGTACTACGTACTGCGTAATGCGCATTCTTTCGGTACGCAGCACGCAGTACGCAGTACAGCGCACCCAGCGCTGCCATCACCGCCTGCACCAGCCCCATCGCAAAGGGGCCGGCCTCGCCTACGGCGGACGCGATGTCGTAGTTGAAGAAGAACGTCGGCTGCACCAGATTCAGCCCGCGAAAGTGGTTGCTGTAATGGAAATACCCTGCCGTGAACTCCGGCCCCATCTGCCCATAGCCTGTCTCGCCGATGGCCGGCATCCAGAACCAGGCGGTGAGCAGGAAGGCGAGGAGAAATGGAGCCATAATGCGTAATGCGTAATGCGTAATGCGTAATGCGTGATGCGTGAAACGTGATGCGTGAAACGTGATGCGTGAAACGTGAAACGTGATGCGTGATTCGCTGACTCGCTGACTCGCCTTTTCGCCTTCTCGCTGATTCGCTGACTCGCCGATTCGCTGACTCGCCGCGTAGAGCAGCGCGAAGGGCGCGAAGATGAGGGCGGAGACGTTGTGGGTGAGGATGAGCGCGGCGTAGCTCAGCGCAGCCAGGGTGATGCGGCGCAGCGTGGGACGTTCGGCGACGCGGGTCAGCGTCCACAGGATGAGGGGATACCAGACAAAGGCCCAGAACTCCGAGAGGGAATCGCCACGCACATAGACATTGACCAGATGGAACGGCGCAAAGGTATACGCGGCGACCGCCAACAGCATCGCCCACCGGTTGCCATAGATGCGCCGCGCCCACAGCGCCATCGTAAGCGCGGCAAGCAGGAAGCCGAGCGTCTGCGTCGCCTGGATCGCCAGGATGGGCGAGAGTCCCAGCGCGGTCAGGCCGCCGCTGAGGTAGAAGGGCAGCGCGGCGTAGTGGTTGAAGAACGGATAGCCCAGGTCGTAGGCCGCGTGCGCCATCCAGCGCGGAGGGATATGCCCGTGGCGCAGCGCCTCCGCCATATCCAGCGTGCGCTGCAAGAGAAAGGGACTATCGCCGCCGCCGCGTGTATTCACCATCCCCGGCCCCCAGAGCGGGAAGGCGGCGAGGAGGGGCAACAAGAATAGTAAAACGTAAAACGCGGTGCGTGAAACGTGAAACGTGAAGCGTGAAGACTTGGGTGTTGACATCGGATTGATTTTTTGTTATACTATTTTTAGATTCGTTATACAAAACACAGGAGTAGGGTGATGCACACAGCTATAGTTTCCACAAAAGGTTCAGTAGTTATACCAAAAGAACTTCGGGAGACTGAAGGTTTGTATCCTGGAGCCAAAGTTGCTTTTGTGAAGTATGCAGGCTATATGCAGATTGTCCCCGTGCCAGATGATCCCATCGAAGCCTCGTATGGTTTCTTGCGCGACTATACCCCGCTCTATCCAGGTCCCTCGGTGCGGGAAGAACTTGTTGAAGAGCATCGACGAGAGATCGAGCAGGAACAGCAAAGCCTGGAACAAGCGGAGCCTATCTATGAAACCGTATGTGCTTGATGCCAACGCATTGCTCGCCTTATTCCTAGCAGAACCAGGAGCAGAGCGAGTTCAGCGGTGCTTAAGGCTAGGCATGAGCGGACAAGCGACGCTGCACATGTCATTCATCAACTATGGCGAATGTGTGTACAATGTCGAGCGTCGTTATGGGCTTGCTGCTGTCATGCGATTACAGATGTTCTTGGAAAATTACCCGATTACCTACTATGAAGCTGACCGAAAACGGGTTACAGCAGCTGCCCACATCAAAGCCCACCACCCGATGTCTTACGCCGACGCTTTCGCTGCCGCGCTTGCGCAAGAGTTGCACGCTACGCTCATCACTGGCAACCCGGAATTTCGCGCGGTGCAGCATCTCATCCGCATCGAATGGTTGAGCGAGAAAGCGAGTGAGCGAAAAGGCGAATAAGCGAGAAAGCGGCTCGTCTTCTCGCCTTATTGCTCCACAATGATTCCCACCTCAATCCACGCCCCTAGCGGCTCGCCATTGTCGCTGCGATAGAGGCCGATGCGGAGCGTATCGCGTGCCGGATCGGGCGTCACGCCGGGCAGGAAGTGCTCGTCGAGAATGAGATCATTCACTTGCCAGCGTGATGTGGGCAGATGGCCCTCGCCCGGCTGCATATCGTGCTGCGCGATGCGTTCCCCATCTCGCAGATAGTGGACGTAGACAGTGTAATCCGTCGCGAAGGGCACACGACAATCCCACCACAGGCGCAATGTGGCACCGCCAGACTCGACGCGCACCAGCGCGGCGCGCAACCATACCTCACCGTGCTCCCCGCCGAACTGGGCGACGGCCTCCGGCACGGGCGGGCGCAGATCGGCGTTAATGAACAATGCAGCAGTGAACGGCTCTGAGTCTTTATCGCCCTGCACCTGCGGGCCGTTGCGGACGCTCAGATACGCCGGGCGCGGGATGAGCAGGAACACGTTTGACGCCCAATCGCGGTAGGGCCACACGGCAAAAGTGGCGCCTTGCGCCAGCGTGGGCGGTGTCGTTGCCGGCAAGAACTGCACCCGCTCCTCCGGCACAAGGAAGGGCAACGCTTCCCACGAATCCCACAGGCCGCAATCTACAATCAGCGCGCGCCCGTTATCCGGGCCGTGCAGCATCCGCGCACCGTCCCAGCCCGCGCCTCGCGCCGCGTTGAGCGCGCCCGCCAAATCTACCACCCCACCCTCCAACCAATGGTACGCCAGCGGTGCGTGGGCGTAGGTAGAGAAATAATCGTGGGTGGTGAAAAACAACCCAATACACAATAATATGATTGACGTATTGCGTACTGCGTACTGCGTGATGCGTGAAACGTGATGCGTGAAACACGACTCGCCATTCACTATTCGCCATTCGCCATTCGCCATTCGCCATTCAATCCACGCCAGACCCAACGCCGGGAACAAAGCCGCAGTCGGGAGCACACCCACGCCGCGCAGGAAATGAGGTGCATCTTCCGCGAGCAGTGTCGGCAGAGCCATCACCCCTGTCCACAGCAGAATCACCACAAACGGTATCTCACGCCCCCTCTCCCCCTCCGCGCCTCCGCGCCTTTGCGTCTTTGCGTTGATCTCGCCCAACGCCACGCCCAGCCCGATTACGAACGCCAACCCTAGCGCCGGATCCCACACGGGCCGCCAGGCCAGATTGTGCCGCCAGATACGATCCCCCCGTATAAAGAACATCGCCACTGTGTTCCAGGTGTGCCGCGCCAGCGTACCCCAGAAATCACCGCCGTTGATCTCCGGGCTGAAAATCGTCACCTGCCCGGTACGCTGAAGAACGATCTCCGGGTGTTGCAGGGTGTAGATGCCCAACGGCAACAGCACAATCAACGCCGCAGCGCAGAAGAGCAGCGCGCCGCGCCAATGCGCCAGCGTCTCGCGGTGTCGAGTCAGCAGCGCGTAGAGAATTACCAGCCCCAACGCCACCGGCGTGAAGCGCGCCGCCATGTAGGTGTACCACATCCCGCCGTAGAGTGCGCCCGCTGCCAGCCAATATCGTTTGCGACCGGTTTTCACGCCGCGCACCGCCTGCGCCAGGAAGAGCGCGGTGAAGAGCGGCAGCAGCACCGCGCGGAAGCCCATCCGGCTCAGATGGACGTGCCACAGCGTCACCGCCAGCACCGCCAGCGCCCACCGCGCCACGTGGCGATTGAACAGCACGCGGGCCAGGTCGTAGGTCGCAGCGAGCGTGAGGAAGCCCACGAAGAACGCCGGCAAGCGCACCGCCAACGGCGAGCGCCCCAGCACACCCACCGAAGCGGCGATGAGGTAGAGGAACAGCGGCTCGCGCCCATTGTTCGCAGCGAAGTACAGAGGAAAGTGGCCTTGCAAGACCCGGAGCGCATCTAGTCCGTTGAAGGCTTCGTCGTGGTAGAGGCCAGGGGGAACATCGCCCCACGCTCCCAGGCGCAGCCCCACGCCGAGAAGCAGCAGGGCGAAGATGAGGAAGCGATGGCGGATTACTGGTTTCATACCAGCCTCCACTGCCGCAATCGGCGTTCAGTCTCGCGGATGACCGTCTCCAAATGCGGCAATTCGGGCATCTGTCCACGCAACCGCGGCTCCCAGAGCCGTTCGAGGGCCTTACGTTTACGCGCCAGTACGTCCTGCAACCCAGCCTGATCCAGTCCCTTGTGGGTCATTTTTTCGCTGAGCCGATAAGAAACCACCTCGACATCAGCCAGATTTTCTTCAAAGATGTAGTGAATATCATACAAATCGCGGGGTTCGGTGCGCCCCAACAGCGCGCACAGTTTTTCGGCCAGGATTTCTTCAGGCGAATATACGCACAGCGTTTCTGAGCGATTACGGCAATCACTATAGGGGGATTGTACTGGCGCTTCGACAAGGGGGAATATCACTTGCTCATCATGGGTGAAATCCACTTTGAAAAAGCGACTCTCAAGATTGCCCCGCAACGGGCCAATATAGTTGAGATACAGTGCTGGGTTCCCTGTGCTATGAACTTCCAGGCGGCGTACAGCAACGATGAGGTTGACTTCACGGCGGAGCCAGATGAATAATTTTTCAAATTCAGCTACCAAATCAGCGTTGGGGATTGCCGTGAGTACGGTAAAATCCAGGTCTTCAGAAAAACGATAATCCGGCGCATAGATTTTCTTGAGCGCGGTGCCGCCCTTGAAAGCCAGCCTATCGCGCAAAGGTAAATTGGCAAGCGCCAACAAAGCCCAGGTCAGCACATAATCGCTTTCGATGGTTTTGTCGCCTATGCTTGCTCGATGCGCAAAACGCGCTATTTCGCCTGGTGGTATCATGTTATGTTCTGATGATGCTTTGTAGAGATTCCGGTTCTATGTTGATACGCAAGCGCCAGCGTGAGAGATAGGGGCCTTCATCTGGCAATAGCACATCCAACAAGGCATACGCAGTTCCCCGCAGATTGAGAAGCACGGTAATCAGTTCCGGTGTGCCCAATTGATAGAGTTCTAGTAAATAACCCAGGCGTTGCGCCGCAGCGCGATGTTGCGCGCGCGCAACATATTCCGCTAATTTTTCCCACTTGATCTCATCGTGACGCATCCACAGCGCGACGGCAACCTGCCCTAACCCCGCGCACAAGTCAGTGCGCATCACCCCATTGAGCAGAGTTCTCTCAAGATCGCTTACCATGACTTGCTCGTAAGGCGTCACCCACAGCGGTTCGCACCCCCAGATATTCGCTGCTGGCGTGTAAATAAACCGATAGAGCACCCCCAAAATCTCACGCGCTTTCAGTCGCCGAGGTGTGCTGATCAACACTTCCGTTACCGGATGGCTAAGTAAATTGTGAATATCCATCGCGCTGGTGTGGGAGATATAATATGGCGCGTCGCCCAATAGCTCACGGGCAATCACATAGCGGCTGACCTGGGGGGCGAGCGCATCGCCAGACGACAAGGGTACGATCGCGTAGCGTCCAGCGCCTAAGCGCACCGCCCATCCTGAACGCACCAGCCGGCGCAACAATTCGCGCGTCGCTGCATCGGTATAGGGCGCGTTCGTATAGGCGCTCAGATAACGCTGCGCATCGGCTATTGAAAAAACCGAGCGATCATCTTCGGCCAAAGCCTTGAGCAATTGTGCGCTGACCGCGCCAAGTCGTTTACTAAGCATATTTTACGCTATCATTGATGTTGTATGTATCAGAAAACACGTTATGCGTGACATTTTAAACACAAAAGATAATAAGTCAATTTTGGAAATAGCCCCGCGCCAACGAGCAGCAGGGCAAGGATGAGGAGGCGGTGGCGGATCATTTGAGAGGCGCTCGCTCTCGCCATGCTCGATATTCTGCTAGATTGCGGTAAGGTACTGCTGAATCTATGGCTCTAGCCATATCCGCAGTGAGATAATTCATCCAGTAATCAGCAAAAACCGCCTCGCCGTATGTTGCGAAAGGCCCCTCTCCTGCAAGTAACATCGAAATTTCTTTTACCGAACCGATGTTTTTGGTGTTACCGCTGCCTGGGCTATCACTGGCAATACGCCATTTCTCTTGTAATAGGAACTCAAAGTTTTTGACTACCGAAACAATGGAAAGGAAATCATCCAGTGAGTAAACCCGTTTGTAATCAATGGATTCATCTGTGCGTGTATAAATGATACCTAGCACAAAATGCGCCGCGTAACTGCCATACGGGAAAGTTGTGTTCTTCGATGATTTGCGATCACGGAAATAACCAGTAAATGCGCCTAATGTAAAACCGCTCACACGGTTTGTATCAAGCCGATAAGTGCTTTTCAAGTCAACAGCTATTTTTGTCCCGTTTTCTGCAATCAGGCTGATATCAGGATAGTGATTTTGATGCTGGCAGAAAAGAAGTTCGTAGCCATGTTGCTGTGCGAAATCGAATAACATGGGAAACAACATGAGTTCGATGATTTTAGAAACCACTTTGGTATCGCCCGTAAGTGGGTAGATTTGACGATAGATGTCTATGAAACCTTTAACTGCCCATTCGCCTGTATCGGTTGAAAGAGCAGGAGCAAAAGCCTGAATTGTGTTAAGCAAGTCTGTGCGAAACAGTTGGTTGTCCCACTTGGTCATAATCACCTCACTCTGCAATGAACAGAATTTCCTCTGAATGATGATTCGTTGAAAGCACATACTTGTACGCGCCGTAGGTCTCTCGATGCACTTGCCGCTTGTAACGCTTCAGCAAGGTATACAACTCGTCTGGGGAAGGAATGCCATCGCTGCGATAGGAGACGACCAGGATGCTGTCTCGATAATGCTGAAATAGGACATCGAAAGCCTGGTAAATGGTGGCTTTATCCGTCCAGGGATTGGGTTGGCGCTTGAGCCGCTTGTGCTTGGAGCGCAAATCAAGGTGTTGCTCCCAGGTATCGTATAGAGTTAGCCCTTCGAGGAAATGGTAGAAATCCCGGTAATCCACACCGACGCCGCGCTGTGAGAGGTAGGGCGGGTCAATATAGACCAAATCGTACTCATTGGAGAGGGTCAACGCATCCGAGTTTAGGGCGCGATTGGGTTCCTCATTATCGAAAACCGCCTGATTGATTTCTTCGATGAATTCGCAGAACCAAGATTCAAATGAACGATCCCATGAAGCTTTGTTGCCGAAAGACCGCTCGACTTCTGCAAAACGGATATAGAGATTCTTGCGGTGAAACAGATTGTAAGGCCGTTTGACAATCGCTGCCTGCGCCAGCGCAAAGAAGGCCAGCGCGCGTTGGTAGGAATCATCGAGCGTGCGGATATTGGCGACGACAATATCGAGCCAGGCATTCTCTTCGTCGGTGAAATAGATGTCGTGAAAGGTGCGTTGGATAAAATTCGGATAATCCACGCCCGGCTGCGGGCACAAAATCCCATCCACATCTTCTGGCGTGAGGCGCACAAACGCGTTTTCAATCAACGCCAGGCCAATCTGGTAGTTGAAGCGCAAGATGTCATTATACGTCACCTGTTTACCGGCTTGCTTAAAGCGATAGGCTACCGCCCCCGTGCCGCCAAACGCATCCAGGCAGGTATGGAAGGAAAGACCCTGCAACTGCTCCCAAATCCAATCCACCAGTTTGGCTTTGCTCCCCTGATAGCGGGTGCTGGGGAATTTGGCGGTTGCAGATCCCGTGAGGAGCATAGGTTGATAGCCGTAGCTCATTCTATACGTCCTAACAGAACTGCATCACTGCCCGTCTTGCGCCTGCCGGTACACGCGCGCGAACTCTTCCATGTATTGCCGAGCCACGTCCGCGCTATGGATGATGAGCACGTTCTCGTCGTTGCGCCCGGCGGCGCTGGCGGTGAAGTTATACGAGCCGGTGATGACGATGGCTTCGTCTATGATGATGACCTTGTGGTGCATCATGTAAGGGTTGCCATCGCTCAAGATATCAATCCCGGCTTGTCGCAACGCATCGAAGTTTGCGCCAGTAGCGGTAATGTTGCGCTGTTCCATGACCCCGCTCACGGTTAGCCCGGCACGGTGCTTGTCCACCATGACGCGGGCGATGTCGTTATCGGTGAAGGCGAACGCCATGAAGTGGATGCTGCGCTCGGCCTCGCCTAGCAATTCGAGGAGACGCTGGGGGACGTTGTCCTCCGGCGCAAAGTAGTTTTCTACCAGCACGTCGCCCACTTCGACGCGCGGATTGGGCGTATTGCGCGGCGAGGTAGGACCGAATTGCTGGTGGATGAACATCTCCTCGAATTCGGCGGTGTAGTTTTTCGCCAGCGCCGGGGAGTTGAGGATGACGATATTGTTGTTGTTACGATGTGTCCCGTTATGGGTGAGATTCCATGAGCCGCTCCACACCTGCGCGCGATCAATGACGATGAATTTGTTGTGCATGAACGGCGTACCGCTATCCATCACCACCGGCACATCTGCCACGATGAGCTGTTGCAAGGCCGGGCGGTCGGCGTAGTCGCCATCCGTGACCAGCCGCACCGTGACCCCACGCCGCCGCGCCTGAAGCAGCGCATCGGCGACGGTTTGCAGCTCGAAGTCGTAGGCAGCGATGTCTATGCTGCGCTCGGCGCCGCGAATGGCCTCCACCAGCCAGGCATCCACGCCTTCGCCGCGCGTGCTGGCCGTATCGGGGTAACGCGGCGAGGTGAACACCACGCGCAACCCGCCGGACGGCTCATGCACCACCGCGCCGGAACGTGGGCCATCTTTCACCAAATCCAGTCCAAAAAATGACCCCGTTGCGCACAGGGTCAATAACAAGAAGATCCCCAATGCGATTTCTTGCCAGACGATTTTATGCCCTACGATTTTACGGCTCATCGCTATCCTCCTCTGCGGTATCCGCCGCGAGCATATCTGCTTCCAGCTCCGTCAACAACGTGTGCAACGTCGCCAGCGGATCGGACGCAGCTGCGCTGGCCTGTGCTATCCGACGCAATTGCCGGCGCAACGCGCGCACTTGCTCGAACAGACGCGCGTAAGCTTCCATATCATCCATAGCGGCGGTGTCCGTCACCCAGCGCTCAGTCCACGCGCCAGCCCAGGCGAGCAGTGCTTGCGCCTCAGCGTCCAGCAAATCGCTGGTGAGGCTCTCATCCTCCACGAAGGCTTCTTGGGCCAGCTGCAAGCGCCGGGCAAGCGGATCTTCTATAAGTTCTATTTCTTCCATAACCGTCACACCTTGTTGGCTTGCCAATGCTGCGCGAACGCTTCAAGCGCGGCAATCTGCGGCGGCGTGGGACGGATGAAGGGTCGCCGTGCTGTGATAACAGCCCACGCTTTAGCAGGACTCAGGCCAGTGGTAACTAAATAGGCTGCCCCCATCAGTGGCGCGCGGCCCACCCCGGCAGCGCAGTGGATGTAGACCCCGCGCCCGGCGGCGCGCTGCTCGGCGATGTATGCTGCCCCTCGCTCCAAGTCGGCGAAGGTGGGTGGAGTATCATCAGGCGTGGGCAGCCAGAGGTAATGCTCAGGCGTGGCCTCGTGTGCAGCATCGTCGGATTCTGCGCGCATATTGACCACCGCGCTAATGCCCCATTCCGCCATGTGCGCCAAACCCTGCGCACGTTGTTGCCCACCTACGAAGAACCCCGGCTGAATTTCACAAACCGTGCGTGGTGAAACACCGTGCCGACGGCGATACAGCTTGTCCCAGGCCCACAACGTGGTCGCGCGCACGCCCTGTTCGCGTAAGCGGCGATAGATAATGTAGATGAGTTTAGCGAAGGGATACGGGGTCAGGCGTTGGTGTGTGTCAAAAACATGGGGATCCATAAACATCTCCTTGTGTGGATGATGAGCCTCTCGTTACCCATCACCCATTTCCGCTACCTCGGCCCATTGCTCAAGCAGCGTGTTAAGTTGCGCCTGCACTTGATGATACTCGTTACCGAGTTTAGCAACGCGGGTCACGTCCTGCTGCCGCCCAGCAGCGTCGAGCGCAGCAGTGAGCTCCTGCAAGCGGGTTTCCAGAGCGTGAATGTGCGCTTCCAAGGCTTCCAGCTGCCGCTGTTGTTGCACCAAGGCTTTTTGACGTGCCCGTTCCTGCTGGCGCACATCTTCGCGCTGCTGCCGCTGCGTATCTTGCGTCTGTTGCGCCTGAGGGCTACCCTCGCGCCGCGCTTGATGCCAGCTCGCGTAGGCCGTGTAGCCCTCGAAAGTGTATAGCATCTCATCGGCGATAGCCCACACATGGGTTGCCAGTGCGCGGATCAGGTAGCGATCATGGCTCACCAGCAGGATCGTCCCGTTGAAAGTGCGCAACACCTCTTCCAGCACCTCCTGCGAGGCCAGATCGAGGTGATTGGTTGGCTCGTCGAGCAGCAGGAAATTCGCATGCTGCAAAGCCAGGATCGCTAACGCCACTCGCGCCCGCTCGCCGCCGGAGAGCACGCCCACCGGCTTGAAGACCTCCTCGCCGCGAAAGCCGTAACGGGCCAGGAACGAGCGTGTCTCTGCTACCGAGCCGATGCCCGCGTCCAGCAGCGTATCCAAAATGGAGGCTTCTGCGTCCAAATGCGCCTGCACTTGCGCGAAGTACCCCCGCCGCACCGCCGCCCCCACGCGCACATGCCCTTTCAGCGGCAACAGTTGCTCCAGAATGGTGCGCAGCAACGTCGTCTTGCCGGAACCGTTCGGCCCGACCAGCGCCACCCGCTGTCCACGGCGCAGTTCCACTTCTTCCATGCCCAACAGGGGTGTACCATCATAGCCCACTTTGACATCGTACAGCCCCAGCACTAGGTCGCCGCTACGGAGCGTAGTCTGCAAATTCAAGCGCATCCGCGTAGTCTCTTGGGGGCGCGCGAGCGTGGCCGACGCTTTCTCCCGCTCCAGGCGTTTGAGGCGACCTTTGGCCTGCGAGGTGCGCTGCCCGGCCATGTACCGCCGAATGTAATCTTCGGTTGCGGCGAAGTGCTCCTGTTGCGCCGCAAAAGCCGCTTGCTGCTGCGCACGCTGCTCCGCGCGCTGTTCCAAATAGGCCGTGTAGTTGCCACGATATAGCGTGAGCTGCCCAAATTCCAGCTCCCATACCCGCTCCACCACCGCATCGAGGAACGCCCGGTCATGCGCTACGATGATGACTGTGCCCTTCCAGCGTTGCAGCTGCTCTTCGAGCCACTCGATGCCTTCGAGATCAAGGTGGTTGGTCGGCTCATCCAATAGCAGCAAATCGGGCGCTTCGAGGAGCAGGCGGGCCAGCAGGGCGCGGGTCTTCTCCCCGCCGCTGAGATGGCTCACGGGCGCGTGGATTTCGCTCTCGGTGAAGCCCAGGCCGCCGAGCACCTGCTGGATACGGTGCTCGTAGGTGAAGCCTCCGGCCTGCTCGAAGCGCTCCAGTACCGGGCCGTATTGCTGCATGGCGGCATCCCGCTGCGCGACGTTATCCGCCGCCATCGCCTGCTCCAAAGCGCGGAGTTGCGTGGCCTGCGCGTGCAAATCGGCAAACACGGCCTCCATCGCTTGCCACAGCGTACCACTCTCGTTGAAATCGGGGTTTTGCGGGAGGTAGCCCAAGCGCATTTCGCGCGCCCGATAGACGCTGCCAGCGTCCGGCTCCTGCGTGCCCGCGAACAGGTCGAGCAAGGTGCTTTTGCCGCAGCCATTCGGCCCGACCAACGCGATGCGCTCGCCGTGATGGGCTGCTATCGTGAGGCCCGTGAACACTTCTTGTGCGCCGTAGTATTTGCTGAGTTTGTTGGTAGATAAAATAGCCATCAGCTTGATTATACCAGACTTCACAAGCAGGGCGATACCCGCCCCCAGGGCTATCGCATTTAGAAAACTTATCCCATCACCTACCGATTGCGCCGCTAAAGCCAATACGGTTCAGTTAAGTACGGCAGTAGTCGAATTTTACGGTTAAAACCGCTGTAAAGAGGTGTTTTTGGGTTGGTGGGCTGTGCCCACCAACCCAAAAACACCCTTAACTAAACCGTATTGCCGCTAAAGCGGCTTTTTTAGAGGGGGATTTTTATCCCTGGCCTTATGAGAATTAAGAAAATAAACCGGAAATAAAACCATTTGCAAGAATCACTTCTTAAAAATTTACAAATTGAAATTTTACCCCACCCCCTTGCCCCCTCCCCACGCCGCTGCACGGCGTAGGGAGGGGACGAAGAATAACGGGGTTTTTGGGCGGCGGCTTCGCCGCCCAAAAACCCCATAAAAAAATCTCCCCTTTCCCCCGCAAGCGGGGGAAAGGGGACAGGGGGATAGGGGGTATCATTTTATTTTTAGAACGACCAACTTGACACAAAACCTTATTTACGGATTAATTTCTTAAAATTCATTAGGCTGCATTTCTGCAACGAGTGATCAAATGCGATAGTCCTATGCCCGCCCCTTGCCCTGCTTCTGTTCGAGGGTATAATAACAGGTAGAAATTGAGCGGGCTGACCCGTAACCTGCATAATCTTACAGTGAGGTATAACATGGAATTGCCGCCGGGATTGGCACATGTGCTTGCTGAGACACATTTGTTCACCGATGGGATGGACTATGTGATTTTAGGCATTGCCCCCACACATAGCGCAGCCGCCCACCAGTTGGCAGCCCACATTACACATCCCTTTCTAGCCCTATTGCGTGATAAGGACGAGTTTACCCTGGTGCTCCCCCTGGAAACGTGGGAACCCCTCCGCCCGACACTACAAGTTACCAACGAATCCCCGGCCTACCGCCTCATTACCTTCGATCTTCCCCTAGATTTGGGATTGGTGGGCTACATAGCGACACTCGCCGGAACACTGTCCGAGCAGGGCATCAGTATCTTTCCCATCTCCGCCTTTTCCCGAGACCACATCCTGGTACCTGCTGAGGATTTCGAACAGGCATGGGATACATTGCGCGATTTTGTCCGCGCCTGCCAGGAACAAAACCAGCTTCCCTAACTCACGGAGCCTATTTTGAGCAGCGTCCTCTTTCTCGTTGATAAAACCCTCGGCAAGTACCAGGTGCTCGAGCACTTAGGTCATGGGGGCATGGCTGAAGTCTACAAGGCCCAGCAGGTCAACCTTGACCGCATGGTGGCCTTAAAAGTGCTGCACCCCTTCCTCGCTGAGGAAGATGGGTTTATCGAACGCTTCCAACGCGAGGCCCGTATCGTCGCCACCCTCCGTCATCCCAATATCGTGCAAGTGATTGATTTCGAGTATGACCCAGCACTGGATGTCTACTACATGGTGATGGAATTCATTGATGGACCAACGCTCAAGGATCTGCTCAAAGACGCACCGCTACCACCCAAAAAAGCCACCCGCATCGCCGCTGGTATCGCTGAGGCGCTCGATTACGCCCACAAGCGGGGCATGATTCACCGCGACATCAAACCCGCCAACATTATGTTCACCGATGAAGAAACGCCAGTACTAACAGATTTCGGCATCGCGCGGATGATGAACCTCAAAGGGCTGACCGCCAGCGGAGCCATGGTCGGCACCCCGGCCTACATGCCTCCCGAAGTAGGGCTGGGACAGCCAGGCGAGGGCGCGGCAGACATCTACTCGCTAGGTGTGGTACTATACCAGCTGTTGACCGGACGCCTGCCCTTTGATGCGGATGTGCCGATGGGCCTCATTATGAAGCACATCAACGATCCGGTCCCGCTGCCCAGCAAAACCGTACCGGGTATTGCACCCGAATTAGAAGCAGCTATTCTCAAAGCCTTGTCAAAAAAGCCTCAGGAACGCTTCAAAACTGGCGCAGAGATGGCCCACGCGTTGCGAGTCGCCACCGGCCTGGAAACCCAATCAGCACCGCTCACACCCATCCCCGCCACTGTAACCCCCTCTCGTCCCAGCCCTACGTTGCTACCGGACGATCACGAGCCATTGTTGCGCACCTGGCCCTCACTACCAGTGCAACATTTACTGGAACCAGTACCGTTACCTACGGTCGAACCGTCGCCGCGCCCCCATCGCAAGCGGTTATGGTTCGTACGCAGCATCATCGCGCTACTGATGGTGCTGGCCCTGGGATTGACCGGCTGGGGCGCAGCGAACGGACTCATCACGCTCCCATTTCTGGAAATGCCCACGCCCCCCCCCACAGTTCCGGCGCCGGACAATGGCAACATTGCTGTGATTACGCCCACGCTGTCCCCGCTTGTCACGCCGACTGTCACGCTACCAAGCGAAACGCCTCCCCCCGATCCCACCGCGACGCCCATAGCAACCTGCGTATTCCGCGCCGACGTGGGACGACTCTACATTCAACCCTCCGACACGACAGTGCCTCCCGGCACACGGTTAACCGTGTATATCCCCCTCCGCAACGCCGGCAACTGCCCCTGGCCAGAAGGCGTACAACTGGTCTTTATCTCCGGAGAAATGTTCAGTGCACCAGAAACGCTACCGCTCGGTACACTGGCAGTGGGCGACCGCACCCAAGTGCTGCTACCCTTGCTCGCCCCGACCACTACAGGCGAATATATCTCCGAGTGGGAGGTGCAGTTACCCGAAGGACGGCGCATTGCCAACCCGCTGCGCATCTCTGTAACGGTAGACGACATCCCGGCCTTCACCCCCACGCCCTTCGCAGGCGTACAGATCAACCTTACCCCTCCCCCCCCGCTCACTTTTGACAGCCCAGTCGTGGTGCGCTGGCGCGAAGACAACGCTCGCAACATATGGGTGGGCACGCTGACGCTACAGGCTAACGGCGGAACCGGCGATTACCGCTATTACCGGGATAATGTACACAGCGATACAGCGCTCTCCGGCAATACGCTCACCATTCAATGGCAACACTGCAAATCTATCCCCTTAACTTTGTGGATTATCTCCGGTGAAACCGCACTACGCTGGGAGGGCAGTGTCCCCTTCCCTGAACCAGAACGGTGCGAGCCGTAACCACTATCAGAACTCCCGCAACACCGCCCCCATTGCCGCAGCAAGGGGGCGATGTGCATCCAACGCCACAAATCCCATCACTTCAACAAGTTCGGTCTGTATCCGACTAGACAACCCCCAACTCTCCGGACAATTTGCCCTCGCTATGGATAAAATTTAGTGAGCAAACCGATTTGCTATGCGCGCAAGGATTGCTAATTTAACGCTATCTGTGTATAATTGCATTAGGGAAAAAGTCACACGCATACCGACTTTACCCTCATGTTATGGGTTAGCTACCTATCCGAAAATTCCGGAGGCAGTGGTTTCGACAGGCGCAACCACTGCCTCCACCTAGCGTGCTACTTTTGCCGCAATGCTTTTTTCATACATATGCAAGGAGGTAAATGGTAAGCATAAACGTAAAGCCCCTCTCATCGAGAAAAACTCTTCAATAACTATAGCTAAGGAGCAAACCTATGACGCGTAAGATTTTACCCCTGATGTTGGTTTTGATGTTACTTTCGGGAATGTTCACCCCGCTCATCCCCACGATGGCGTCGCTGCAACCTGCAGAAGCCGCAGACAGCACGTCTCGCACCTCGCTCGCCGCAGATCCCACCAGCGTGACTCTGGTCGGGACTCTGCAAAGCGAAATCTCCAGTTGTGGGGATTGGACGCCCTCCTGCACAGAAACCCACCTGGCCTATGAAGGCTATGGCGTCTGGCGTGAACAATTCTACGTCCCTATGGGTGACTACACATATAAGATGGCCCTGAACAACAATTGGGACGTAGCTTATCCCGGCAGCGACAGATCCATCAATGTCACAGAAACTGTGACCGTCACCTTCTACTATGACCATAAGACCCACGCCGTGCTGGACACCACGCAAGACGCGGTTGCCGTAGCGGCAGGTAGTTTTCAGAGCGAGCTAGGTTGTTCCGGTGATTGGCAACCGGAATGTGTCAACAGCCTGCTTACCGATGTGGACGACGATGGCATGTATACCCTCGTCTCAGCTGATATCCCTCCCGGCGCTTACGAGTTCAAAATCGCCTTCAACGAAGCCTGGGGCGGCGATATTCCCGGCAGCAATGTGAGCTTCACAGTTACCAACGCTGGCGATATCGTCACCATCAGCTGGGATTCGGCTACCGATGATGTGACCGTGAACGTAGCGGCCTTACTGCCGCCTATTGACCTCGACCTGGTGCGCGCGCCGATCAGCCACGCGGTACAGGATGAAGTCTTCTACTTTGTGCTACCCGACCGCTTCTACGACGGTGACGCCACCAACAATGAAGGCTTATTCCCCGGCGGCACGCTCACCGAAACCGGCTATCTACCCACCGATAAATCCTTCTTCCACGGCGGCGACATCGCCGGGCTAGAGGCGCAACTCGATTACATCCAAAACTTAGGTGTCACCGCTCTCTGGCTAACCCCCGTCTTCGTCAATCGCGCCACCCAATCTGATAGCGGGACAGATTACGGCATCGGCGGTGCCTATCACGGTTACTGGATTCAAGACTTCGAAAACATTGATCCCCACCTGGGGACTGAGCAGGAAATGGTAGATTTCATCACCGCGGCCCAAGAGCGCGGTATCAAAATCTACTTCGATATTGTCGTCAACCACACCGCCGATTATATCGCGTATGCGGAAGGGGAATACAGCTACCGTAATAAGGAAAATTACCCGTACCGGGACGCAGACGGCGTCGTGTTTGATGACCAAGATTACGTCAGCACGAGCACATTCCCAGAGCTTGATCCCACCATCAGCTTCCCCTACACCCCCATCTTCGAAGATCTGGCCCACACCACCATCAAGAATCCGGCCTGGTTGAACAACCCCATCTACTACCACAACCGGGGGGACTCCACCTTCAGCGGCGAGAGCAACACCTACGGCGATTTCTTCGGGCTAGACGATCTATTCACCGAACATCCCGATGTGGTGCTCGGCTTCATTGACATCTTCACCAACACCATCACTAACTACAACATCGACGGCTTCCGCATTGATACGGTCAAGCATGTCAATATCGAATTCTGGCAAGAAGTAATCCCAGCAGTGATGGATTATGCCGTGAACAACGGCAAACCGGATTTCTTCATGTTCGGCGAAGTATTCCAATATAGCACACCCTACCTGAGCACTTACACCACCGAAGGTATGCTGCCCTCAGTGTTGGATTTCCAGATGCAGGGCCATGCTTACGGCTTTGCTATCAAGAGTGAAGCCACCAACAACCTGCAAACCCTCTTCGCCAATGACGACTACTACACCGATATTGACAGCAACGCCTACCAGCTGGCGAACTTCATTGGCAACCATGACATCGGGCGCTTCGGGGCGTTTATGCGCAACGAAGGTATGACTGATGATGCTGAAATGGTCGCCCGCAGCCAATTGGGGCATGCCCTGATGTTCTTTGCGCGCGGCTTCCCGGTTGTTTACTACGGGGACGAGCAAGGGTTCACCGGTGCAAGTAATGACAAAGACGCCCGCCAGGACATGCTGGCGAGCCAGGTGGCAGAATACGAGGATTACCCGCCCTTTGGCACCACGGCCACGTACGCGGATGAGAACTTCGACCCGACCCACCCCCTCTATCAAACCCTGGCCGATTACAGCAGCGTGCTGGCTGATCATCTCGCGCTGCGGCGTGGCGCGCAAATTCACCGCTACGGGCAAGAAAGCGCGGGCATCTACGCCTTCTCGCGCATCGAACGGGATGAGCAGATTGAGTATGTGGTCGTCCTGAACAATGCTGCCACAGCGGCCTCGGCTACTTTCCCGGTCTATACAGCGGATCATATGTTTACCAGCGTCTACCCCCTCAACAGTAGCGAGATCATCACTTCCACGGCGGATAAACAATTGTCTGTGACCCTGCCCGCTTTTGGCGTCGCCATCTACCGGGCTGAACAGGATCGCCATATTTGTTATTTACCGCTCGTCCTCAACAACGCTTCCGCAACGTCCACGGCGACCCACAGCGCTGCGACCGGCAACGTCGTCCGTGCCAGCAGTGCCGCGCCCGATCTGGATTTCTATACACCCGTTGCTGATAGCAACGTGCATGGCCGCGTCGAAATAGGCGTGACCTTGAGCGAAGACAACATCTACACTGAAGTCAACTTCTCCATCAAGATTGATGATGGCGATTACGAATACATCGGCACAGACGCCAACCCGCCCTACCGCATCTTCTACGATGTAAGTGGTATCCCGGACGGGACGCCCATCACCTTCCAGGCCATCGTCAACGATCTCAATGGCAACTACAAGAACAACGTCGTCAGCGCAGTAGTAGCGCAGCCGTCGCCAATGGATCAGTTTTATGCCATCGTTCACTACTACCGGCCCGATGGCGACTACGGCGATTTCAGCAGCAGCGACTACAACGACTTTTGGGGCCTGCACCTCTGGGGCAGCGGTCTCAATCCTGAAGAAGCGCCCACCTGGACCGAGCCGAAGAAGTTCAGTGCCATCGGCACTGATGGCGCGTATGTTGCTATCCGCATTGATGATCCTAACGAGTCCGTAGGTATCATCGTCCATCGTGGCGACAACAAGGATCCGGAACCAGATCGCTCCTTCACCCCGGCTCTAACACCCGAAATCTGGCTGGTCTCTGGCGATACGACCGTCTACACCTCACGTGCCGAAGCCATGGGCGCAACCCTCGTCCACTACAACCGGGCTGATGATACTTACACCGACTGGGGTTTGCATCTCTGGCAAGATGGCGATCCCGCGCTGACCGATTGGCCCAACCGGGAAATGCCCAGCAGCTACGACGACTTCGGCGCAGTGTATAGCATCACCACCAACATCTACCCCACCCTGGCGCTGACACGCACGCTAAATCTCATCGTCCATAACGGCGCGGGGACACAAGAACCAGAGCGCGCTTACACCCCCGCAGAGAATTACGAAATCTGGATCAAGTCGGCAGACGCCGAAGGCTGGTACGCGCAAAAAGGCGCTGCTATCAACGTCGCCACCATCCACTATCACCGCTGCCTGGGCGACTATGGCGACTACACCAGCACCGATTTCAACGATTTCTGGGGCCTACACACCTGGGTCGGCGCATCTGACCCCGGCTGGACGACGCCGCGCAAGGCCGATGGGCAGGATACATTCGGCGTTTACTTCGATGTACCGCTGAACGTCGGTGCCACCGAACTCAACTACATCCTCCATCGCGGCAGCGCCAAAGATGTACCAGATGATCAAACGCTCAACCTGAGCAGCAAAGGGTACGAAATCTGGATTGTCGAAGGAAACAACGGAGAGAACCTTTTTAGTGCTGGTATACAATTCACCCACCCGGCCATTGCCCTCAACGTCGCCGAGCGCGTCTGCGCTGGGCTGACCATTGGCGATATCAACCGGCAACGAGCCTACTGGCTGAGCGAAAACACCATCGGGTGGAATCCCTTGCAGGCAGCGGATGCAGTATACTTGCACGCGGCCCCCACGGGTGGCCTGGTGCTCGACAGCAACGGTATCTCCGGCGGGACGGTCTACACCCTCACCCGCAATGGCAACATCGCTGGCCCGATTGCCGCCAAGTTCCCACATCTCACCGGCATTCCGGCTTGGGAGATTAATGCAACCGATCTGGCCGCTGTCCCTGACCTACTCAAGGGACAGATTGCCGTCTCCGCGTTTGCCGGCGGCGTACTGGTAGACGCCACCGGTCTGCAAATCCCTGGCGTACTCGACGATCTCTACACCTACGCCGGGCCACTCGGCGTAACTTACAGCAGCACCACCCCCTCGCTCTCGCTCTGGGCACCCACTGCACGAAATGTAACGCTGCACGTCTTTGCTGATGCGGCAACTACCACAAGCATAACCTACACGATGACTCACGATGCCAATTATGGCGTGTGGAGCATCGAGGGCGACCCGAGTTGGAACGGCCAATACTTCCTCTATGAAGTAGAAGTCTACATCCACAGCACAGGGCAAGTCGAGCATAACATGGTGACCGACCCCTATGCGGTGAGCCTCTCCATGAACAGCACCCGCAGCCAGATCGTTGACTTGAACGATCCAGCGTTGACCCCGGCGGGCTGGGATACCCTGGTCAAGCCGGAACTGGTCGCCCCGGAAGACATCGTCGTGTACGAAATCCACGTCCGCGACTTCAGCGTCAACGACACCTCGGTGCCAGAAGCCATTCGCGGCACGTTTGCCGCCTTCACGCTCACCAATACGCATGGGATTGAGCATCTCCAGGCATTGGCCGATGCCGGCCTGAACCACTTGCACCTGTTGCCAGTCTTCGACATCGCCACCATCAACGAAGATAAATCACAGTGGCAAGAGCCGGATTGGGCCACGCTGGCCTCCTATCCGCCCACTTCTACCATGCAACAACAACTAATTGCGGCCACCGGCGACCAAGATGGCTTCAACTGGGGTTACGACCCGCTCCACTACAACGTCCCCGAAGGGAGCTACTCCACCGTCCCCACCGGCACCACCCGCATCGTGGAATTCCGCGAGATGGTGCAAGCCCTCAATGAAATGGGGTTGCGCGTAGTGGTAGATGTGGTCTACAATCACACCAACGCCTCCGGCCAACATGCCAACTCCGTGTTAGATCGCGTCGTGCCAGGTTACTATCATCGCTTGAACGGCATCGGGCAGGTCGAGACCAGCACTTGCTGCGCCAATACCGCCAGCGAGCATAACATGATGGAACGCCTGATGGTAGACTCCGTAGTGTTGTGGGCCACACAGTACAAGGTAGATGCCTTCCGCTTCGACCTGATGGGCCACCACATGAAGGACAACATGCTCAACGTGCGCGCCGCGCTCGATGCGCTGACATTGGCCGAGGATGGCGTGGAAGGCTCACAAATCTACCTCTACGGGGAAGGCTGGAACTTCGGCGAGGTGGCGGATAACGCGCGGGGCGTGAACGCAACCCAATTCAACATGGCCGGCACCGGCATCGGCACGTTCAGCGATCGCCTGCGCGACGCCGTGCGCGGCGGCGGCCCGTTCGATGGCGGCAATACGCTGGTGAGCAACCAGGGCTTCATCAGCGGCCTCTTCTACGACCCCAACGCTATGAACAGTGGCTCAGTGGCGGAAAAGAATCGGCTGTTGCTCACTACTGACCAGATTCGCGTCGGGTTGGCAGGCAACCTGGCCGACTACACCTTCGTAGACCGCACCGGCGCAACCGTCACCGGCGCGCAGGTAGACTATAACGGACAGCCGTGCGGCTATACCCAAGACCCGCAGGAACACATCGTCTACATCTCCAAGCACGACAACCAAACCCTCTACGACATCATCCAGTACAAGATGCCGGATGGCGCCACCATGGATGAGCGCGTCCGCGCGCAAAACGTCGGCTTGAGCATCGTCACGCTCTCGCAGGGTGTGCCCTTCCTGCACGCCGGTAGTGATATGCTCCGCTCCAAATCCATGGATCGGGACAGCTACAACTCCGGCGACTGGTTCAACAAGCTCGACTTCACCTACCAGCACAACAACTGGGGTGTGGGTTTGCCCATAGCCGAGAAGAACTTTGACAACTGGTATCTCATCGAGCCACGCCTGGGGAATCCGGCGTTGCTCCCCACCCACACCGATATCCTGAGCAACGTCCACCACTTGCAGGAGATGCTGGCGATCCGCCAGAGCTCCCCGCTCTTCCGCTTGCGGACGCAACAAGAAGTGCAAGATAGACTGGCCTTCCACAACACCGGCCCGACGCAAATCCCCGGCCTGATCGTGATGAGTCTCACGGATACGACCAGCCCTTACGGCCTGCCTTACGATCAAATCGTGGTGCTCTTCAACGCTACCGATGAGCCGGTGGTCTTCACCGAAGCGGCCCTGATTAATGCGGTGCTCCTGCTCCACCCCATCCAACAGGCCAGCTATGATCCGGTTGTGCGCACCGCGAACTTCGATACTAATACCGGCACCTTCACCATCCCGGCGCGCACCACGGCGGTGTTTGTACAGGAAAACTAAGTCGCACTGGCGCACAGATGCCTCTGTAGTGACAGCTTCTGCCATTAGCAAAAGTTAAAACGATTACTACGAACAGATTCGTGAGCCACTAAGACTGTAGAGCAAATTCACAAGGGGGAGCCTGAATCAGGCTCCCCCTTCCGTTTTGCTCTTTTTCCTTGTATAATTACCATAACCTGAGAACCCATCCCAAAATTCACAAAAAACACTGGCTATGCTAATCAAGCACCCGTGTTACAGCTAGACACAAGCTGACACAGTACACTACAAACAGATTTTTCGCATTGAGGTAAAAGTAGCACACAAGGTAAAGGCGGCGGGTTCGGCAGGCGGTGGGTGAGCCTGTCAAAACCCACCAGCGGCGAAATTTTTGGATATACCCAACCCCTTCGCCAGAATATTTACAGGACACGGATTTGCACAGATTTTACGGATAAGAACCTAAAAAATCTGTGTAATCCGTAAAATCCGTGTCCTAAATCTCCAAATCAGCCCAGGTGACAACTTGGGTTATATTGGTATATAATGCGCCTTGCCTGTATGGGACTTTGGAGGGAACTTATGGAACGCGAAACTGTCCGCTCAGCATTGCGCCAGCACTGGACTTCTATACTCATCGGAATTTTCAGTTATTGCGCCTTGGGATTGCTCTTACAAGGGCTACCCAACCCGATGTTACCCGGCGGCATGGTGGCGCTCAATATGGTCATTATCGTCATCGTCGCCTACTTCAACGGCCCAGTCGCCGGGGCCATCGTAGGCTTTACCGCCACTTTTGTGAACTTCTTGCTCAAATTGCCTCTCTATGGTAGCCCTGATTGGTACGAGCTCGGAGCAATCCTGCCCCACACCATCATGGGTGCAGTTGCGGGTGTAGTAGCACGCAACAACGGTAAAATCACCACCGGTATCACCATCGTGATAGGGCACACCCTCAACCTGCTCGTTTTTCTCATCAGCGGGCTGCTCCCCCTGACGCTCATCCTCAACCCCATCTTCTGGAACGGCATCCTGGCTGAGGCTGCCATTAATGTCATCGTCATTGCTCTGGTTATCGGCATTATCCAAAACCACATAGCAAGCCACCGCTCACGCCCCTACCGTATGAACCGCCAACGCTTCAGACTACTGAGCGGAGGCATAGGCTTCTTGATTATCACATTGATAGCGCTTTATCTCGTGGAAATTCAGCTGGCAGCTTTTCTATTCATCCTCCCTGTCATTCTGGCTGCCGTACTGCTCGGCTTCCTGGAGGCCTGGTTGACCGCACTGCTGCTCAGCGGCCTATTGAGCCGGGAAGTCGTAGTCGTGGGCATAGCAGACGCAGCACAAAACGTCTCACTGATTTTGATGCTGAATCTGGTCGCCCTGGCTTTGGGCGAACTCGTGGAAAACCTCCACAAACAACAACGTCTGGCCCAAGTACGGCTGGAAGAACTGACCCGCGCCAATCGGATCCTGGCCCAGGCCGATAGACTCAAGAGCGACATGATTCAGAACATCTCCCACGAATTTCGCACCCCGCTGGCTATGATCCTGGGCTATAGCGATCTGCTGGTGACAGGTGTGCTGGGCGAGCTGACCGAAGCACAAACCAAAGCGCTGGAAGTTTCCCAACGCCACGGCTGGCGACTGGCCTATCTGGTTGAACAAATCACCATCTTACATCAGGTTGAAGACAACAATCTCTCCTGGCAAACAGTCTCAATGTCCGAACTGGTGCAGCAATGCGTGGGAAAGTGGCAAACGCGCGCCGGGCAACAAAACTGCTCCATTGACTTCTTAGAGAATACGCTACCCCCCATCGAAGGCGATGCCCAATGCCTCACCCAGGCCATCAACGCTCTACTGGATAATGCAATCAAGTTCAGTCCCGATGGCGGCCCGATAACGGTGCGGCTGCACACTGATGATGGGCGCGTGGTGCTGACCGTGCGTGATTACGGCATCGGCATTCCACCAGATAAACACGCTCTGATTTTTGACCGTTTCTATCAGGCGGACGGCTCCACGACGCGCCGTTTCGGCGGCCTGGGGACCGGGTTGGCTGTGGTGAAAGAAGTGGTGCAAGCACATGATGGTGATGTGTGGGTGGAAAGTTGGGAAGGCAACGGGAGTCTTTTCGGGTTGTGGCTACCTGTAAAGCCCCCGATCAGTCGCATCCAACGCACCCGTACTACCGAAGCAACACTGACCGAATCGTGGCACAGCTCCGCGCTAGTGAAGACTCCTGCAGAAGTCGGATATACTCAACCACGCATGAGCAGTCACACACAATAAAAGCCTGGCGCGCATAGCGTTCGTACTGCGTAAAACGTAATGCGTACAGAAAATATGGCTGCTATACGCTCTAAAACCTCAAGACTTTCATGGGAGAAAATTGAAATACGTTAAAAATAACGAAATGACTGATTTGTGGGCACAAGAAGCAAGCGCCACCCTCCAAAGCATGGTTGCACTAATCCACAATCGTGGCATCCGTAACCCACAGATACTCCACGCCCTGGAAACCGTGCCCCGCAACCGATTTGTTACCCAACATTACCTCTCAGAGGCGTTTGGCGATCATCCGTTGCCTATCGGTGCCGGGCAGACTATCTCCCAACCCTACATCGTCGCGCTGATGACAGACGCACTCGGCCTGAGCGCAGGCGAGCGGGTGCTAGAAATCGGCACTGGCTCCGGCTACCAGGCCGCAATTTTGGCCGCGATGGGCCTGGAAGTTTACACCGTGGAGCGCATCCCCGAACTCCACACGCAAGCCAACGCTGTGCTACAAGCATTAGACTATAACGTCCATTGCCGTCTAAGCGACGGCTACGACGGCTGGCCCGAATACGCGCCTTACGCGGGGATTCTAGTAACGGCGGCGGCCCTCGCCGCACCACCACCGCTCCTCGAGCAGCTCGCCGATGGAGGGCGCATGGTCATTCCCATTGGGCCGCCGGGCGGCTATCAGACCCTCTGGAAATTCGTCAAAGAAGGCGCGCAACTCCACCGCATTAACCTCGGCGGCGTCGCCTTTGTACCTTTCATCCACGCTTGATCTTAGAGTCTATCCGAAAATTCCACCGGTAGTCAAGCCTGCCGAGACTGGCGGTGGTGGGGTTCAACAGACTCACCCACCGCCTGTCGAACCCACCGCCTTCGTAAGTTTTTGGATAGATTCCAGCCTTCTTCACGCCTCACGAAACCACGTCACCAACCGCTTGCCGCCAATCTGCTTGAACGTTGCCCCTTGACTGATTGCTCGCAGCGCAGTTTCCGGCTCTATCACTATCGTACCGCTTAGTGCGCTAATGCCATGCCGGAACAGCACGGGCGAGAGCGGCGTGGTACCGCCCAGCACCAGCACGTAGGCATCGGCGTGGCAATACGATAGCAGCGCATCGAGCGTGTGATTGAGCAACGCCGTGCCAGTGATAGCGACCACATCGGCTTGCGGCAATATCTCAGGTGCGCGCGTTGCGGGCGTGTCCCCCTCGCGCGGATGGAGCTCCAATACCCACAGCGTTCCCGCCGCTTCGTGGATGCGTGGCGTGAAGGGGAAATGCCCTACAATGGCGACCTTGCGCCCCGCGCCGCGCTCGGCGATGAGCTCCGCAGCATTGATATCCACACAGTTCGGCGGCGTATCCAACAGTGCGTTGAGCGTAGCAAACCCCACGCTGGCTTCGAGCAGACTCTGCGACCGCGCCAGCGCCAGCAATTCAGGCACAGGCAGCGTGTGCAGCTGCCCAGCAGCGCGCACCGGCGGCCCGCCGCCGTGATGGTGGTCGTCGCCGCCCCCGCCCAGCGTCGAGGCCAGCCCGCCGCGCAGTTCGCCGTCAAGCCGCACCGTCACCCCGCTCCAATGCCCGCCGATGCACACATCCACCGTTTGCGCTACCGTCGCGCTCGCAGCCACCGAGTCTAGCAGTTCATCGAGAATGGTCATTGTTGCCCCCATGCAAATAGCGAATCGCAAATCAAAACTAGCGTAGCGCGAAACACCTGCTCCGCGTAGCTGCGAACGGCGCATCTATGCGCTGATAGTTTGCACTACATTTTTGTTAGCGAATTTGATTGTGCTCGCAGTAATCGCTTTCAGAGTTATACCAGATGATAACCCAGCAAGTAGCCCAACCGAGCAGCTGCATCGCGCCATAGCGCGTGTTGCCGTCGCGCACACTCAATATTCCGGCTCGATACTCAGCAATCAATGGCGGTAAGGCTAAGGGCGTTGAAAACGATGCCGCAAGTTGGCGGGTGCGCTGTTGCCAGTGTTCCCGATCAACGACATATTCCATCCCCGGCTCCGGCCCTACAGCCGGCGCTAACTCTGTGAGTTGAACTTCAACCGGGCCGTTCCACCAGCGCTTTTCCCGTTTCAAACCTGCTGAAAATTCTGGATTGGTCCTGCCCCCTCTTCCGGTCAAGAGGTATTGGTGAACCCACGCTTCTATTTTCCCTTCTCTGGCCCAGCGTTGCGCTGAGACAGTATCGAATTCCAAGCGCTGGATTGTTTCTGCTTCATTCACACCTTCCCCATTCGCCATTCGCACATTCACCCATTTGCCGTTTGTCATTGATGCTTTTGCCCATTTGTCAGTTGTTTATTCCCAACCCGTCCATTATAATCAAGATTAATGAAATCACTACTACACTCCCTGTGGGGCCGCGAATGACGCGGCCTTTTCCACGCGGCTGGGTCTGGGTCGGCATCGTGCTGGCTCTGATCGCGCTGTTGGCGTTGCTCATCGTCGCGCCGCCGCCGCTGCTACGTAAGCTCGATTACATCGGCGCGGCGGTCTGCCATCGTCTCCCCAGCCATTCGTTCTTCATTAATGAGCACCAGCTGCCCATCTGCCAACGCTGTACCGGCACCTTCTCCGGCGCGCTCACCGGCATCATCGTGCAGTGGGTCGTGCTGCGCCGCCGCCGCGAGCAAGGTTTCCCCGCGCTCAAATACCTACTACTGTTTGGTCTCTTCGCGGCAATGTGGGGCGGCGACGGCTTCAACTCGTTCCTGGGGATGCGCTTCAACAACGATAACGGTCTCTTGTACATGCCACAGCCGGGCATCCGCTTGCTCACCGGCATCCTGATGGGACTGGGCATGAGCGCCATTCTCGTCCCGGCTTTCAATCTCACGCTTTGGGCTGACGGGACGCCCGCGCCGGTCTTGCGCTCCTGGCGCGATTTAGCGACCTTGCTCTTGAGCGGGTTGGCCGTAGGCGCGCTCATCTTCACCCTATCGCCCTGGCTGCTCTACCCGGCAGCCCTGTATAGCACGTTGGGCGTACTGGCGATGTTTACCTGCCTGGGCGCGATGATGTTCGTGATGGCGATAGGCCGTGAGAACACCTGCACGGGTTGGCGCACAGCCTGGGTCCCGCTGGTATGGGGCTTCGTCTTTGCCGCTCTCATCGTGGCTGTCATGGACACACTGCGCTGGCTCGCTACCGGCACGCTCGATGGCTTTCCGCTGCTGTGACCTTTGTCACGCCATAAGATGTCAGACATCTTATTGACAACCCCCTCCAGCAACGTAGAATTAAGGTAGCGTGCCCTAAGCCTGCCGAAGGGTACGCATCGGTGTTCAGGGTACATGCTCTCCCGAAGCCTGAGTCTGCCGAAGGCAACGAGAGTACATCAAGCCTATCGCTTTCGTCAAAACACACTTGATTCGCCATTCACTATATCCACACGGGAGTCCGTTCCCTTAGTTTATCAATCACTATCAAATTTAGGAGGATGTCTGCTATGTACAAAAAACTGTTCATCCCTGGGCCGACTCACGTCCGCGATGAGATTCTGCAAGCGCAGACCGCGCCGATGGTCGGCCACCGTGCCAAGGAGTACATTAACCTGCAAGCCGAGGTCACGCCCAAACTCCAGCAGCTGCTTTACACCGAGCAGCCCGTCCTCATGTTCGCCAGCTCCGGCACCGGCGTCATGGAAGGCTCGATCCGCCAGGCCGTGCGGCCCGGCAAGCGTGCGCTCGTCACTGTCTGTGGCGCGTTCTCCAAGCGCTGGTTCGAGGTTTCCCAGGGCAACGGCATCCCCACCGACAAGATCGAGGTGGAGTGGGGACTGGGCTTCCGCCCGGAGCAGGTCGTTGAGGCGTTGGGGCAAGGCGATTATGACGCGCTGACCCTCACCTTCAACGAGACCTCTACCGGCGTGCAGAACCCCGTGCCTGAAATCGCTGCTGCCGTGCGCGCCAAGTATCCCGATACCGTCATCTTGGTAGATGCCGTCTCCGCGATGGCCGGCGCCAAGATCGAGTTCGACGCCTGGGACGTAGACTGCGTGCTGGCGAGCTCACAGAAATGCTTCGCCTTGCCGCCGGGATTGGCCGTCGCCGCCATCAGTGAGCGGATGCTGGCGCGCGCCGCCGAGGTGCCGGGATGCGGCTACTATTTCAGCTTCCATGACAACCTCAAGTATTACAAGAAGAACCAGACGCCCGCCACCCCTGCTATCAGCCTGATCAACGCGCTGAACCAACAGCTGACCGACATCCTGGCCGAGGGGCTGGAGAATCGCTGGGCACGGCATTGGGAAATGGCCGGCATCGTGCAAGCGTGGGGTCGCAAGTATTGGAAGCTCTTCGCGGCGGACGAGTTCCTCTCCCCCACCGTCACCACAATGGCGAACACGCGCGGTATCAGCGTGGGCGACCTGAACAAGGCCCTTGCCGAGCGCGGCGCGATGATCTCCAACGGCTACGGTGATCTCAAGGAAAAGACCTTCCGCATCGCTACCATGGGCGATCTCACCGTTGCCGACATCAACTGGCTGCTGGGCGAAATCAACGATATTTTAGGGTTGGAGTAAGCAGGTAATGGGTGATGGGTAATGCGTCACCCATCACCCATTACCCATCACCCGGCGTAACTACTCAGCCATGTCATTGCGAGCCGTCTGCGGCGAAGCAATCTCGTTTGCAATTTAGATTGCTTCGCCGCGCAGACACGGCTCGCAATGACAAACAAAGTTTAAGCCTGAGTAGTTACCTCCCGGCAATGAAAATAGTGACCTGAGAGCGAACTAATGAAAATTAAGAAAATAAACCGGAAATAAAACCATTTGCAAGAATCACTCTTTAAAAATTTACGAATTGAGAATTTTACCCCACCCCCTTGCCCCCTCCCCACGCCGCTGTGCGGCGTGGGGAGGG
>Ga0334882_1000580_pt1 | contig 55191 bp, 44 predicted proteins | sample GraSluR1_MG_5_FD_207226 | JGI IMG/M metagenome (GOLD analysis project Ga0334882, IMG submission 207226) | Sludge microbial communities from methane-producing bioreactor in Wageningen University, Netherlands - Granular Sludge_15_04-R1 | ecosystem: Engineered > Bioreactor > Anaerobic >... | reverse complement strand
CGTCCCGCCGCCATCAGCGCCGCCCCGGCGTTCAGAACGCAGGCCGCCCGCAGGGCGGGGGATCCTCCGCCGGCCAGGATTTCCCGGGCCGCGGCGGCATTCTCTTCCGCCGTGCCTCCTTTAAGGTCTTCGCTCCTGATTCCGATGAAACCCGCCTCAACCGGATTAAAGATCAGATCAGTTTCTTTTCCCGCCTCGTCGATAAGGAATATCCGTGTGGGCGCCGCGGGGCTCACCTCATCGAGTCCGTCGTCGCTGCTGACGGTCATGACCCTCTTCACTCCGAGTTTCCGGGCCGCCCGGGCCAGGACGGGGCAGAGGTCCGGGGAGTACACACCGATGAGCTGGTAATCGGTCTCCGCCGGATTGACCAGAGGTCCCAGGAGGTTCATCACCGTCCGGATCCCCAGTTCCCGCCTGACCGGCGCGGCATGGGCCATGGCCCCGTGAAAAAGAGGGGCCGCCAGGTAGGTGAACCCTTCGGCTGCCAGAAGGTCCACCGCTTCGGGGGCGGTCAGGCCGGTGGGGATCCCCAGGGCGGTGTAGAATTCCGTGCTTCCGCTGCGGGAACTCACCGCCCGGTTGCCATGCTTGGCCACCCGGACACCGCAGGCGGCGGCCACCAGGGCCGAGAGAGAAGAAATATTGAAGGTATGCTTTCCATCTCCCCCGGTGCCGCAGGTGTCCAGGAGCCCCGGGCCGGCGGACACCCGGTTTTTCTTTATCTTCAAGATCCCGGCAAATCCGGCCAGCTCTTCCACGGTGACAGGCCGGCTGCCCATGAGGCTCAACACAGCCGCGGTGAAAGCGGGGTTCAGGGTTCCTTCGGTCAATTCATCCATGAAGTCGGCGGCCTCCTCCCGGTTCAGGGGATGACGGGCCTGAAGCTTTTCCAGAAGCTGCTGTTTCTGAAGGGGCTCCCGTTTGTATTTGAGAAAGTTCTTCAGGATCATCCGGCCCGCTTCGCCGGATCCCACCGATTCGGGATGGAACTGCACCCCTTCGACCAGGTATTCTCTGTGGCGAAGCCCCATGATCTCGCCGTCTTCGCTTTCGGCGGTTATCTCCAGACAGCCGGGTAGGGCGGATCTTTCCACCGCCAGGGAGTGGTACCGGGTAAAACCGGTTTCCCCGGGAAGGTTTCGGAAGAGGCCCCGGCCATCCAGTTTTATCTTTTCCACCTTGCCGTGAACCACCGAGCCGGCCGGGATGATCCGCCCCCCCAGAGCCTCGGCGATGACCTGGTGGCCCAGACAAACCCCCAGGATCGGTACTTTACCGGTAAACCGGCGCACCACCTCCAGGCAGATCCCCGCATCGGCGGGGCTGCCCGGTCCCGGAGAAAGAATAATCCGGGAAGGTTCCAGGGATTCAAGCCGGTCCGGAGAAATCTTGTCGTTCCGGAAAACCCGAATCTCCTCGCTGGTCAGGGCGGCAAGCTCCTGGAAAATGTTGTAGGTGAATGAATCGTAGTTATCGATGATGGCAATCATGGCGGCCCTCCTAGACCAGTATTCCCACCGCCGCGGCGGTGGCTCTCAGTTTCTCATTGGTTTCTTCCAGCTCTCTTTCCGGGGTGGAGTCGTACACCACCCCTCCTCCGGCCTGAAGGTAGAGTTTGCTTCCTTTTTTCAAACCGCTCCGGATGGTGATGCAGGTATCCAGGTCACCCGAAGCATCCATGTATCCCACCAGACCGGCATAAAAACTACGGTTCTCTTCTTCCAGGGCGGACACCGTTTCCAACGCCCGGATCTTGGGAGCCCCCGTCACCGTTCCGGCGGGAAACCCCGCCCGTACCACATCGGTGCTGTCCCGGTCCTCCCTGAGTTCTCCCTCCACCTGGGAGACGATGTGCATGACCCGGCTGTATTTCTCGATGGTCATCTCCTCGGTCACCTTCACCGAACCGGCCCGGCAGACCCGGCCCAGATCGTTCCGGGCCAGATCGATCAGCATGAGATGCTCCGCCCTTTCTTTCGGGTCCGCCAGCAGCTCTTCCGCCAGCCGCCGGTCCTCCGCCTCGTTCTCTCCCCGCCGCCGGGTGCCCGCGATGGGCCTGATGATCACCCGGCCGTTTTTCACCTTCACGAGCACCTCCGGCGAGGCGCCGAAGAGCTGATACTCCCCCAGATCCAGGTAAAACAGGTAGGGCGAGGGGTTGGCGGTCCGTAAATTCCGGTACGCCTCCAGGGCGGGAAGTTCGGTTTCGATTTCCAGCCGCCGGGAGGGGACAGCCTGAAGCAGGTTTCCCTTGATAATTTCTTCCCGGATTTTTTCCACATTCCGTTTATACTTTTCCTCTCCCTCAGTACCGGTGACAAGAACCGCGGGGGCAGGCGGGGCAGGCTCGGCCATGTAATTGAAATTCAGATCCCCGATCTTTCTCTCCATGTCTCCCAGTTCCATTTCCAGGTCGATCTCGAACCCCGGGTAGTTTAGGGCCAGGAGGTGGATTTCATCGGTATAGTGATCAAAAACCAGAAACGCCCGGCCAAAGAGAAAGAGGGCATCGGGCAGGCCCAGCTCATCGGTACGGTCGGCCAGGCGGATGTCATCGCAGAAGCGGGCGAATTCAAAGGAAAGAAACCCCACCCCCCCGGCGGGAACGGGAAACTCCCGTACCGTTCCCCGGTGTAACCGGGACAACCGGCGGGCCGCACTCAGAATGTCCGCATCCCCCTCCTTTAGTTCCTGCTCTTCTTCCCCCGAAACGGCCTGATATAAGGAAGAATTCCTCTGGATAATCCGGAAGGCCTCACGGATCAGGAGAAGGGAGTACCGCTCCCGGCCCTTGCTGAGGGAGGAGGACTCCAGAATAACGACGGCATTCAGCTTGGACGCCAGGGCAAAGGGGGTGAATTTTTCTCCCCTGATTGTCCTGGTAAGGCAGGTTGTATTCATAAAAACTCCTGAAATTAGAAATTGATGTTTCTATTACTAGTTACGTTTCTATAAATAGAAACATACGGGAAGACCACCTTTTTGTCAATCCTAAAAAACCATAAACTCCGCTAAAAAGAGGCTCCGCCGAACCTGCAGCCGCCCCCTTGATCATCCCCGAAAATTGGGCAATTCTAAGGTATGAGATCATTACCAAATCGCTTCCGTTTCCCCTTTCCTTTTATGATACTCCTGGTCCTGTCGGCCCCTCCGCTCTTCTGTCAGTTCGGCGGCGGCGGGAGCCGCCCCGGCAGCAGCGGCGGCGTCTTCGCCGTGGTCAATCCCGCCCAGCCGGGCCGAATGATCACCGTGGGAGGACGGCTCCAGCCCCGCAACAAGATCGTCCATACCGTTCCCGTGGCGGGTTACGTGGAGGATATTCTCGTCCGTGTGGGGGACAGAGTTTCCGAAGGGCAGCCCCTGGCGCGGCTCACCCGGGGTGTGGTGGGAGAAACGTTCCGCCCCGCCGTACTGGAATCCCGGCTGGCCGGTGTGGTCTCGGCGGTACAGATCTACGAGAAGCAGGAGGTCGGAGCGGGCAGTCCGGCGGTCACCATCCTGGACGACCGGAGTCTGGTACTGGAAGCGGCCCTGAGTGACCGGGATGCCCAGGATATCCGTGCCCTGGGCCGGATTCCCGTGACGGGCACCACACCGGAAGGAAACTCCTTCACGGGGAAAATCCTTCAGATCTCCCTGGAGCCGGACTATGCCACCGGCCTCTTCACCCTGACCCTGGAGTTTCCCCGAATTCCCGAAATGTTTCCTGGAATGGTCCTTTTTGTGGATCTTCCCGCCCGGAAAGCCGAAGGTATCACGGTGGAAACAACGGCCCTGGTGTTTTCCGGGGAACAGACTTTTCTCTGGCTTCTGGACGAAGAGAACCTGCTGCGCCGGCAGCCCGTGATTTCGGGCCAGAGCCAGGGGATCAATACCCTGATTCTCGAAGGCCTCTCCCCGGGGGACCGTTATATCCGGCAGCCCGGAGGCCGGGAAGAAGAGGGTCTGGGCCTGCGGGAACTCATCCAGGCCAACCTGAACAGCCGGCCCGCCCCTGGAGGCAGCTGATGCTGGATCTGATATTCAGGAAATCCACAGGATTTCTGCTGATAGCCCTGCTTTTAACCGGAGCTGGCCTTCTCGTTCTGTCCCGGCTGCCGGTGATGATGTACCCCCAGACCCGGCGGCCCCAGGTCCAGATTGACCTCCGTCATGCGGGCATTTCGGCGGTGGATTTTCAGGACCAGTACGCCGACCGCATCGAACCGCGGCTTCTTTCGCTTAAGGATCTTGATCTGCTGGAAACCACCTATTCCACCGATTCCAGCCGCTTCAACATGACCTTCGACTGGAACGTTGACAGCGACGCCGCCCGGGCCGAGGTTGAAAGCCTCATGGTCAGCGTTAATTCTACCCTTCCTTCGGAAATCCGGGACAGCTACTCGGTCCGTTACCGGGAAGGGGAAAACGCGGGCTACCTGGTGATGGGGCTGAACTCAGCCTCCACTCCCCCGGAAACCCTCTATCAGATCCTCAAAACCAGCCTGGAATCGCGGCTGAACCGTATCCAGAACGTAGAGGAAATCGGCTTTTACAACACCCGGCGGCTGGTGGTGGATATTGAGCTGGAACAGAACAAGATGCTCGCCTACGGTATCACCATCAATGATGTGAACGCCGCCCTGGAATCAGGCTTTCTGCCTCAGCCCATCGGGTCCATGAACACCGACGACGGCCGGTTAAGCATCCGCCTGGAGCGGGAAGGCCGAAACCTGGCGGGGCTTTCACGGCTGGAAGTAAAAAAGGTGGGTGATTCCCGGGTCACCCTTGACGATATCGCCCGGCTCGACATCCGCCATACCCTGGCTTCCCGGGTTTTTCTGGTGGAAGGATCCCCGGCGGTCCAGCTTTCCGCCACTCCCGTGGAGGGGGGCAATATCAGCGCCATGACCGCCGAGATCAAGGAAATAATAGAGGAAGCCCGTGATGCGGGACTCATACCGGAGGACACCCGTTTCGCCCTCTACATTGATCCCGCCAAGTATATAAGAAAGTCCATCGATAATGTGATTCAGGCCGCCCTGATCGGCGGAGCCATGGCCATCATCATAGTATTTCTCATCCTGGGAGAATGGAAGAACACCCTGCTCATCGCCGCCTCTCTACCGGTTTCCCTCATCCTGAGCTTTATCTTCATGGGCATTTTCGGCATCTCCCTCAACCTGATTTCCCTGGGAGGGCTGGCCCTGGCGGTGGGTATGATTGTTGACTCCACCATCGTGGTGACGGAGAATATTCACCGCCACCGCATGGAGAACCGGGATACCGGCGCCACCCGCATCCTGCACTGGAAGAAGATCATCATCGACTCGGTGGTTCAGGTGCGGGCTCCGGTTATCGCCTCAACGTTGACGTCGGTGCTGGTTTTTCTGCCCATTTCGTTCACCGCCCCCCTGACCAATGCCATCCTGGGAGATCAGGCTCGAACGGTGGTTTTTGCCCTGCTGGTTTCCCTGGTCATATCCCTGACCCTGGTACCCCTGGCGGCGTTCTATCTCTTCCGGGGCCATGACCATAGGGGCGGCATCCTGAAATCCCTGGAAAAGCGGAGCGACGGGTTCATCCATCGGCTCATCCGGGGTTACCAGGCTTCCCTGGGGTGGCTCATCCACCGGAAAATCCGGGCGTTTTCCTTTCTGCTTTTTTCCTTTGGAGTCCTGGTGCTGTCTTTGGTATTTGTCCTTCCCGGAATCCCCAAAGAGATCATCTCGATTCCCACTTCGGACAGGGTGGTGGTATTCTTCAGCAACCAGACCATCACCGACGCCGAGGAACTGATGTACGGTGTCCTGCCTGAGATGAATGCCCGGATCGAAGAACTTCTGGGGGACCGGCTGGTCCAGAAATTTACCAATATTTCCGGCCGATTCAACCAGACCTTTCTGGATCTGCGAAGTTCCCGGGATACCCCGGAGGTCATGGCGCTTCTGCAAAGGGAGTTTGTGTCCGAAGGAGACTGGTACTACAACATCATGGCCTGGGACCCGGCGGCCCTGCCGCTGCCCCGGAACTTCGATTTCCAGTTGAGCCTGTACGGCCCCGACCCGGCGAAAAAGGCGGAGCTTCTTAACGCCATCCAGTCTCTCCTTAACGAAGAAGATCTTTACCAGAGGACCTTCACCCAGCCCTCTTCTTCCGTGATCAGTCAGCTCAATCTGAAACCCCGGGAAGAGACCATCGGAGCCCTGGCGCCCTGGTCGGAATCAAGCCTGACGGGACTGATACGCCGGGTCCTCACGGGAACGTCCTCCATCACCATGAGCGACGGCCTGGAAGACGTGCGAATCTCGGCCGGGTACCCTTCCGATCTGGTCAACAGCCGGGAAAAGCTGGAGACCTTTCTCGTTCCCTACAGGCAGAGTTTTGTTCCCTTAAAACATTTTTTTACCTTCAGTACCAGTCAGGGGGTCTCCCAGGTGTACGCCGAAAACGGCGAAGCCGCCTTCCGGCTTTACGGAATGGCGGGATTCCGTACCAGCGATGCCGAGCGGCTCCGGCTCCAGGAACAGACCCGGGAGTATCTTCAGGAAGTCCTCGCCCTTCCCGAAGGATACCACTACAGTTTTGATAACCCCAGAATCGAGATGGATCTGGCCATCCGGTCCCTCTTCATCGCCCTGGCTATTTCGATTATCCTGATCTACATCCTCCTGGCCTTCCAGTTTAACTCTTTGGGAACCCCGCTGATCATCCTGGTGACCATCCCCCTGGGATTCATAGGCGTCATTCTGGCCCTCAGGATTTTTAACTCAACCCTGAACCTTAACTCTCTCCTGGGGACCATCCTGCTGGGAGGAATCGTGGTGAACAACGCCATCATCCTCATCGATTTCTATCTCAAGGGCCGTCATGACTACCCCGATGAGAAGGCCGCCATCGTGGCGGTGGCGGGTATCCGGCTCCAGCCCATCATCATCACCACCCTGACCACCGTCTTCGGCATGCTGCCCCTGGCCATCGGCCTGGGAGAAGGGTCCAACATTCTCCAGCCCCTGGGAATAGCCGTCTCCGGGGGACTGGCGGTCTCGACCCTCTTCGCCGTTTACGCCATCCCCTGCCTGCTGATTCTCGCACACCGGAAGAAACGGGGCCATCACCATCACCCTGAAGGAGCCTCACCATGAAGCGGATCAACCGGACAGGGAAACTGTTTTTCCTTATCCTCATCCTTTCGGGAACAGCGGTACAGGAAAGTTCCGGCCAGGATATGCCTCCCTACTCCACCGGGCCTCTGACCCTCGAGGCAGCCTGGGAAAGGATGGCCGCCGTTCATCCGGCCCTGCAGAGTCTGATGATCGACCGGGCCGCCGCCCTGAGGGAGCTGGAGAGCCGGGCCTCCTGGATTCCCGGAATCAGTGCGGGAGCGGGGGTATCCCGCAACTCCAACCTGATCAGCGGCCTGATCGATCCCGATACCCCATGGAACGAAAAGGACCTCTGGACGCTCCGGGGGTCATTGGACCTGAGGTTTTCCCTCAAAGCGGGGCTATCCCTGGAAGAACAGGTAAAAACCCTTCAGCTGGAGCAGGCGGTTTTCCAGATAGAATCCCGGATGAGAGACCTTCAGGCTTCCCTGAAAAAGCTGTACCATCAGATTCTGGAGGGAGAGAAAACCATCGCCGTGCAGGAGCAGGCGATGACCCTGACCCGGGCCAGACTGGAACAGATTGAAACCCAGTACAATCAGGGTCTCCGGTCGGATCTGGACCTCCTGGCCGCCCGAATCGCCGCCGCCCGGGATCTTCCGGCCCTGCAGAAGGCCCGGGCGGACCAGGAAAAACGGCTCATCACCCTCCGGGATTACCTGGACCTCCCCGGGGATGCCGAAATCAGGGTTATACCGCCTCCGGAAAGACCGGCGGTCCCGCCCCTTGCCCCGGCAACCCTGGAAGGAGGCCTGGAATACAGCGACGCCGTCCGCTCCGTCCGGATTCCGCTGGACCTGGCCAGGCTGAACCGGGAAGTCACTGCCCGGAATCTCCGCGGGCCGTCACTGGGCCTCACCATGGACATGAGCCTGGGAGCCTCCGTTCCTCTGGGAGCCCTGACCGACCCCGCCACCCTGGGCCTCGGGAACCTGAGGGACAGCCTGAACCTGGGTCTTTCCTTCACCCTTCCCCTGGATTCCCGGATAAAAGGTTCGTCCGCCGACAACACCCTGGCCAGGCTCGATGGGGAAATAGAAAAACGGAAGCTCAGTCTGGACGAAGCCCGTTCCGCCGCCCGGGGCAAACTGAAAACCCTTTTGCTGGACCTGGAACTGAGTGAAGCCAATCGGGAAGTCCATGAACTGAATGTGAGCCTGCAGGAGCAGAACCATCAGAAGGTTCGGGAGAACTTTGAAACCGGACGGGCCTCCCTGCTGGATCTGGACAACAGCCGGCAGGAACTGTTGAAGGCCCGGCTGACCCGGGATAATGAAAGGCTGAACCAGACCCTTCTGCTCATTGATCTGGAACGCCTGACCGGTGTCAATCTTCTGCCCTGAAATATCCTCCTGGCCAAAAAAGCCCCTCCGCAGGAGCAGAGGGGCCGCAGGGAATGGAAAAACCGCCTAGAGCAGGTTCGGCAGGAACAGCACCAGCGATGGAATATAAGTCACAATCATGAGAACCACCAGCAGGGCGATGATGAAGGGCCAGATCTCCCGGATGAAGTCTCCCACCGGCACCTTGGTGATGGCGCAGGTGGTGAACATCATGGACCCAAAGGGCGGGGTAATGCCGCCAATCATGATATTCACAATCAGGACCAGTCCGAAATGAACTACGTCGATCCCCATCATCCGGATAACCGGAACCAGCAGGGGCGCCACGATAATCAGTACCGCTCCGCCCTCTAAAAACATCCCCAGCATGAGAAGAGAAACGTTGATCACCACCAGCATCAGCCAGGGAGACCCGGAAAAGCCCATGAGCATCTGGGTCAGACGGTGGGGGATACGCTCCCAGCTCATGTACTGACCGAAAACCGACGCCGCCACGATGATCAGGATCACCGAACTGGTAGAGTAGACGGTGTTTTTCAGGATGATGGGAAAATGCTTCCACTTCAATTCCTTGTAGAAGAAGACACCCACGATGGTACAGAAGAGAACCGCGATGGCCCCCGCTTCGGTGGGGGTGAACACACCGAACCGAATCCCTAAAATGATTCCGAAGGGCAGCAGGAGGGCCCAGATCGACTCTTTCAACTGGACCAGAATATCCCTCAGGGGAGACATCTTCTCCCGCACCGGAAGATACCCCCGCCTGCGGGAAATGAGATTGACCGTTATCATAAGGGCGGCACACATCAGGATACCGGGGAGGTATCCCCCGATGAACATCTGGGCCACCGAGGCCTGGGCGATCAGGGCGTAGATGATCAGGTTGATTCCCGGGGGGATCACCGGAGCGATGGCGGAAGAAGCGGCGGTGATGGCGGTGGAAAAGGCGGCGCCGTAACCCCTTTTTTCCATTTCCGGCACCAGAATCTTGGACTGCATGGCCGCATCGGCGTTGGCGGAGCCGGAAATCCCCCCCATGAGGGTGCTGAGGACCACGTTAACCTGGGCCAGACCGCCCTTCATGTGGCCGGTGAGCACATCGGCCATCTTCATCAGGCTGGAGCTGATACCGGAAAAGTTCATGATCTCCCCCACCATGATGAAAAAGGGAACCGCCAGCAGCGGGAAAGAGGAAGCGGAGGTGATAAACTTCTGCAGAATCAGATCCGGAGGGGTCCCCACGTCGCCGAAGGTAAAGTAGGCCAGGGCGGCGGCTAAAAGGGCGAAGGCTATGGGGATGCTGGAAAAGTACAGCACCATGACGATGATAATAGGAAAAATTGACATACCCCCTCCCCTACCTTGCTGTATCCGGAGGAACCGGTTTTTCGTTTTTTCCGAAAAACAGCCGGGACTCCCCGATCAGAAACTGAACCGAATGGATGGTCATCAAGCCGAAGCCGATGGTGATGGCCAGATTGATATAGACGGAAGGAATATCGAGGACGGGGGTCCGCTTCAGCTTGTTGGCCTGGATAAGAAGCACGCTGAGATAACAGATATATCCGTTTATCACGGCCATGAGAAGGTTGATAATGATGGACACCAGCTCCCGGGCCCTCTCAGGAAACAGCTTGGTAATCAGGTCGATACCGATATGCATCTTGTACCGGTAGGCGGCGGCGGCGCCGATGAAAACACTCCAGATGAAGGCGGAGGTGGACACCTCTTCAGCCCAGTAAAGACCGCCGTTGAAAAGAAACCGGAGGGTGACATTGATGATCACCACCAGCACGGTCACCGACAGGAACGCGGCACTGAGGGTTACTTCAAATTCCTGAAGCAGTTTTTTGATGATTCGTCTCATGGTTCTCCTGCAAAAAAAAAGCGCGCGATACCGGAGTACCGCGCGCCGGTATGAGCTATTCTACCTCATGGAATCCAGTTCGGCAAATACAGCTTTGAAAACTCCGGGGGTCATGCCGGGCTGCTCTACGTAGAGGGGGGCCAGGGCCTTCCGGAAAGCATCGCCGTCCACTTCATTGAACTTGACACCGTAGGATTCCAGCTCGGAAACCACGCCGGCGTGCTGAGATTTCAGCAGGTTGACCATGTGGTCGGCACCCTTGGTGAACTCTTCCTGGATGATGGCCCGGTAGTTTTCGGGGATTCTGGCCCAGACTTCGGTGGAAATGTAGACACCGCAGGTTCCCAGGATGTGCCGGGTGGTGGCCACGTTCTTGGCCCGGGTCTCGTAGACCCTGGTGCCGATATTGGTGAATTCGGAGCCTTCCAGACCGTCAACCACACCCTGCTGCACCGCCGAGAGAGTCTCTCCCCAGGGAAGGGGGGTGGCGATGGCGCCCATGGCGGTAAGGGTATCGATGTAGGTCTTGGTTCCGGGGACCCGGATTTTCATGCCCGCCAGATCCGCAGGGGTTCTGACAATCTTATCGGTGATGACGTTTCTGAATCCGTAGATGAAATCAAGAGCCAGGATCTTGATACCCTGTTTCTCCGCCTTGGCCACCATGTCGGCCACCACAGCGGTTCTGGTCAAAGCCACATACTCATCGAAACTGCGGTAAAGCATGGGAGCGTAGAGGGCCTTGAAGTCGGGAACGTAGTCGCCCAGGAAGGAGGGGTCTTCCACGGAAATGAAATCGGCACCCCGGACGACCTGCTCAACCCCTTCTTTGTAGGCGGGAAGCTGGGCCTGGGGAAAGGTCTGAATCTCGATGGCTCCCCCGGTTTTCTCAAGAATGCTGGCAGCCACTTCGTCCATGGAAATGGTAAGCTGTTCGGCGGGGCTGAAAACGTGGCTCAGTTTCAGTACCAGTTTGTAGTCATCAGCTCCCTCGGCCTCTTTAGCTCCTCCCGCAAAAACCGCCGCGGTCGAAATCAGCAGGACGGCAAGAACTAACAGTAATCCTTTTTTCTTCATCTGACACTCCTCTCCTTTGAATTGTACTCGGAAAAAGTTTTTCGCAATGATCGATGTCGATCATCTATATCCAGACTAAACCGGAAAAACGAGACTGTCAAACAATTCTTTGTTAAATGTTTGTTTGCGATCACCAAAACCGTTAGTTTTTGATTTCTGTCGATCACAATCAGGCAAGATCAATCCCGGGGACGGGTCTGGATCACCCTGATTCCCAGGTCTTCAAAATCCTTGATGTACTCCTGGTCGGGAAAGTAGTCGGTGATGAGGGTATTAATGCGGCTGGCCGGAGCGGTGACATAGTCGGAGACAAGACCGATCTTCCGGTGGTCCGCCACGACGATCACCTCTCCCCGGGTCCGGTTGATCATCAGCCTGGTGGATTCCGCTGCATGGGACATGGGAGTGGTCAAACCGAAGCGGCAGCTGATGCCGTGAACCCCGATGATGGCTTTGCTGCCGTTTACCTGATTGATCAGGTCGTTGGTGAAGCCGCCGTAAAAAGAGTTGGACTCGGGGTAATAAAGCCCACCCGCCAGAATCAGTTCGATTCCCGACTGGGATATCTGGCCGATGCAGCCGGGATTGGTGGTGACCAGCTTCACGTTGGAACTTTTGATATACCGGAAAATATGAAAGGTGGTGGATCCGCCGTTGATGAACACCGTATCACCCTCGGTGATGAGCTGGGCAGCCACCCGGGCGATGGAATCCTTGTTTTCCAGCTCTTCATCGGACCGGCTGCTGTAGTTCACTTCCTTGTAGATGCGCTTGGTGGAAATGGCGCCCCCATGGGTCCTTTCGAGAAGATTCTTTTTCTCCATCAGGGCCAGATCCCGCCGGATGGTAATCTCCGAAACGTCAAGGAGACGGCTCAGATCGGGAACCCGGACATGGCCGTCCCGCTGGATCAACTCGATAATGCGGTTCTGCCGTTTCGCCTGGGTGTGCAGCTGCTTTGACTGATCGTTGTCTTTCATAGAATGCATTATAGGTCCGGTTACTCCGGAAGGCAACCGGGAGTTTCTCGAATAAATGGTTGCTTTCGATCAGATTATTGGTTTATAATGTTCGCATTCGTTCATTCCGGGAGATTCTATGATAGAAAACCTGTTGACCGCCATGAGAGAAGCCATCACCCTGGTAAAAAAGCACCCCGCCCGGGAAGTCACCCTCATCCATCACAACGATACCGACGGACTTACCTCCGGCGCCATCCTTCTGTCAGCCTTTGAGGAAGCCGGCTACGGAACCACCCGGTACTCCCTGGAAAAGCCCTACCCGCAGGTGCTGGAAGTCCTCCTCTCCCGACAGGATCAGATCATCATCTTCGCCGATTTCGCCGGCAAGATAGCCCCCCTGATCTCGGAAATAAACCGCCGGAAGAACCTGGTACTGATCCTCGATCATCATCCTGCGGAACCGGTGGACGATCCCACCGTTCTGAATCTGGACGGCGCCCTCTTCGGTCTCCGGGGAGACCGGGACATCTCCGCCTCCGCCACCTGCTACCTGTTTGCCAATGAGCTTCTCGAAAGCATCGGTCTCACCGCCCGGCCCCTGGCTCATCTGGGGGCTCTGGGTGCCGTGGGGGATGGATTTTACGTCGACGGCGCCCTCTCCGGGGTCAACCGGGAGGTGATGAAAGTCGCAGTGGAACAGGGCCTGATGGGCGTAACAGCCACCCCCGACGGGGAAGCATATACCATGGTTATAGGCGGCAGAGAACATCCCTCCGCCGAAATCTGCGAAGCCCTGGACACGGTGGGCGGGGTGGGATACTACAGCGACGGAGCCTCCCGGGGAGTCCAGATCTGTCGTTACGGTCTGGATCCGGCCAATGAAGCCTACATACAGGAATTGATCCGCCAGAAAGACCGTATTTTTGAAAAAGAAACCGAGCGGCTCAAAAAAGAAATCCAAACCACCGAGCACCTGCAGTGGTTTGATGTGGAAGACCGGTTTGAGCCCATGGGCATCAAGATGATCGGGGTTTTCTGCAACGATATTAAAGACAGTGACTTTCTGGATGAAACCAGATACCTGGCGGGGTTTCAGCACGTCCCCGACAAGGTTCCGGGATTCGGAGACATCGCCTTTAATGCCACCAAGATATCCATGCGGGTATCAAAATACCTGACCGACAGGATCCGGGCGGGAGAAAAACCGGGCCTGGACACGTTCCTGCCCGAAGCCACCTCTCATCTGGGGGGCTTTGCCGATGCCTGCCACGGCCTCTCGGCGGCCACCACCGTCGGGATCGGAGAAGAAAAGCTTCTGATTGAGGAAATTGAAAGCGTACTTAACAACAAGGAGAGAAAGCAATGAATACGGGTAAAGGATTCGGAAAAACCATTTTAATAGGAGACCAGTTTGTGCTCTGGGAGATTCCTGCCATACTGTCCGCCATCCCCTTTGAAACCGAGTGCACGGTGGAACGGTTGAAAACCGGTTCGGGCTGGACCCTGGATGACCGCCGCACCGAGGTGCCGGGATACAAGAAAGCCAAGGAAGAAGACTGCCGGGTCTCCTTTAACCGGATGGTGGAGGTGATGGGCCTGGATCTGGATAAAAACCCCATCAAGATCACCGTGGGGGGCGACCTTCTGGCGGGAAGCGGCGTGGGGGCCAGCGCCGCCATCTGTGTCTCCTTCGCCCGGGCCTGCAACCAAGAATTTAACCTGGGAATGGATATTATCGATATCAACCACGTGGCCTGGGAGGGGGAGTTCGGCTATCACGGCCTGCCCAGCGGCGTGGACAACACCGTCTCTACCTTCGGCGGGGTCATTAAATACCGCATCAAGGACGGGGTCAAGCAGTTTGAGAGAATCAACCTGGACAGACCTGTGGAGATTGTCCTGGGAAACAGCGGGGTCACCGCCAACACCGCCTCCCTCAAGGGTTTCCTGGAAAAGCAGGAAGCCGAAGACCCGGCCCTGTTCAACCGGCGCCTGGACCTCATCCGGGGCCAGGTGGATGATCTGGCCAAAGCCCTCACCGGGGGCGACCTGAAAGCCACCGGCCAGGCGATGAATGAAAACCACAAGGTGCTGATCGAGATGGGAATCTCCCACGAAAGGCTCGTCGAACTCTGCGACCTGGCCAACAGCCTCGGGGCCTACGGCTCCAAGGTGACCGGCGGCGGCCGGGGGGGCTACATGCTGGCCCTGACCCCCGGGAAGGAGCTCCAGGACAGGGTGGCCTCGGCCTTTGAGGAGCGGGGGGTTCCCACCATCCGGGCCACCATCGGCGGGGCACCCACCGACGACCGGGCGTTTCAGATTCTGCGGTAAGGGTGCGGTAAGGGAAAACATCATTTAACTTGACAAAAACTGTCCCCCGGTGAAATACTGGGGGCGACAGTCACAACATCTGTTTCAGAAGGAAGGGGGTGAAAATCCTCCGCGGACGCGCCACTGTGATCGGTTGCGCGGTACGAAAATGCCACTGGGCCCCGAGGCCTGGGAAGGCCGTACCGCGCGGAAACCGTAAGCCAGGAGACTTTGGCAGATGGGCTGGTATCCAAGCTTCGCGAGAAGAGCTTGCCGATACGCCGTTGCGACAACTCCCCCTTGTTGCCATGACCGTACAAGCAAGCCTCCGCACACAGGAGGTGTATCATGAAATTCAGCAAGGAACCGCTGAAAAAAAAGAAATTCTCCCGAATTTTTCGGGGCGCCGCAGCCTTGGCCATCCTGACTTTACTGGTCATGCCTGCCCTGACGGGCTGCTTTCTCCTTCCGCCCGATCCCCCCGCGGTCGAGGGGACGTGGCTCCTCGATTCTTCCTACACCTGGGAAGGGACAGACTACATCAGTCTGGAGCGCTGGACCATTTCCAGCCGTACCATCCACTACGAAAAATCGTACGACGGAACCACCTACACAACCACCTACCGGGCAGAAATTGTCTCTTTTGATAACAACGGCCTCAACGCAGGTGATGAGACCCTGACCTCAGGCCGGGCGGTCACAGAAAACCCGGGATTCGCCGTAATTCGTTACACCGAGGTGGACAGCCCCGGAACCGGAGTGGTGGATACATATAATGTTTTCCGGTGGGCGGACAACAACGCAACCCCAGGGAACAAGGACTTCACCCAGGGCTATTTTAACACCGGCGCCCCCTGGCCGGACAACATCAACGGCGGCTTTGATACCGCCGCCGAAGCCGAAGCCGGGGCGGTCAGCGCAGCAGGGTATTTCGCCTACTCTTCCAACGGCGCCGGCCCCTGGTCCTGAAAATTCAGCCGTGAAAGTTACCGGTCGCCCCTTGCCTTTCCAGATCATCCCGGTCTGGTCATACCCGGCGGTGACAGGTCTGCTTCTCCTTTTTGCCAATTGCGGCGGCATCGGGCCGGGGGAACCGATGCCGCCGGTTCTTCACGGAGAGGGGGTTCTCTGGAACTCACCGCAGATCGCCTCCTGGGCCGTCGCTCTGGCTGATGAGGCCGGCGGATACAGGCCGGGGGCCGGGGCGGAGCTGTACAACGATCCTGATAAGGCCCTCGGGCCGGCTTACGGCGTCTCCACGGATGTGCTGGTTCTGGGGGAGGGGGGGCAGGCAACCCTGGCCTTCGGACAAACCGTGACCGACCAGGAAGGATCCGCCGATTTCGCGGTCTTTGAAAACGGCATCCTTGACCCTGTGACGGGACGGATCTTCGCAGAGCTGGCCCGGGTGGGTGTGGCCTCCCGGGAAAACGCTGGAGACGAAGACTTTGCCTATTTCCCCGCTTTCACCGACAATACCGAACCAGTACCTTCCTTCGGCAAAATCGATCCCGCACTGTACCGGGGGCTCGCAGGGCGGCATCCCGGAGGAACCGGCACGGCCTTTGACCTCCAGGAACTGAAGAACAATCCGAAGGTGCTCACAGGGACGGTGGACCTTTCATGCATCCGGTATATCCGGATCCTGGACGTGGTGGGGAACGGCTCGGAGCTTGATGACAGTCCGCTCCCCCGACCAATCTATGACCCTTTTCCTACCTGGAACCCCGATATCACCGTCAATACCGCCGGTTTTGATCTGGACGGTGTGGCTCTCCTGGACGCCGGAGAAATCGTTCCATGACCCGGCGGTTCTGCCCGCAGTTGATTCTCCTCCCAATTCTGCTTCTCCTTCCCGGTGGAACGGTATTCCCCCGGGAAGGTTCTGCCGGTGAAGAAAAAGGCGGGGCTGCCCCGCTGCCCCGGGAAATTCTGGTTTCCGCCCCGGCCCCGGACGACACCGCGGTGGGCACACCGGGGCGGCGGATTATCATCATCGATGAAGTGCGCCGCGAAGGAGACCTTACCCTGGCCGACATCCTGGGCCGTACCCGGGGGATCACCATCCAGCATCTTGGGTCGGGGTTTGAACCCACCGCCATTAGAATCCGGGGGTCCGATGCCGGCCAGGTGCTGATTCTCAGGGACGGTGTGCCTCTGGGGGACGGTCGGAATTCCACCGCCGACCTGAGCCGCATCTCTCTTTTCGGGGTGGAAAGTGTGGAAATCTTTCTGGGACCGGCCACCGCTGTTTTCGGCATCGGCGGAGCGGCGGGAGCCATCAACCTGATTTCCCGGGATACGGACGCCACCGTCTCCGGACCGGCCGGACTGGTCCGGGGATCCTGGGGAAGTACGGGAGAATACCGGATGGAAGGGGGAGCATTCCTTTATGAGGGGAAAAACGGCCTCCGCACCGTTCTGGACATCCAGGCCTCGGGAGTTCTTTCCCGAAATAGTTACAGCTACACAAGGAACAACATCGAAGAAACCCGCGCCAACGCCGGAGGAACGGAAGGGAATATGCGCTTCAGTCTGGAGAAATCTTCCCCGGCTCACCTCCTCCGCCTGGATGGTGCGGCTTCGGCTTTCCGGAAGGGCGTACCGGGAACGGTTGAGTTTCCCGCCTCCTCCGCCGAGATGACGGAAGAAAAGGTCTCCCTGAGTCTGAGGGGTAGCCGGAAGGGCCCCTGGCTCGTCGCCGGAGAAGCCGGAATAAGCCGATCCGACCGATCCTACCGCGACCCCGATTATCCCCTGGGCCCTCAGGCATCGGATTCCCGTCTCACTGCGGCCTGGACGAAGGCGGAGCCCAGCGGTGTTCTCGGCCCCTTCTTCGTCACTTTTCCTCTTTTAGTGAGGGGAGAGTTTCTTGAGGATACCCAGTCGGGGGTCCGGGACAGAGCGGTTCTCTCCCCGGCTTTTTCTGCCAGGGCAAAAATGCCCGGATGGACAGGGTCCAAGGGCGAAATTCATCTTCAGGGTCGTCTGGAAATCCCCCTCGCCGACGGGGGCGAGGTTCTTCCCAGCTTCCGCCTCGCCCTGGGGCGGGTCCTGCTGGGCAAAGCGGTCTGGTGGGGAACCGCCGTTTCGGCGGGATACCGTCTGCCGGACTTTTCGGAACTCTTCATGGAAGACTCGGCCTTTATCCAGGGCAATCCCGATCTTGTACCGGAAAAGAGCAGAGCCATGGAAGGAGAGTTCCGATGGGGCACCCTGACCGAAGAAGCTGGTTCGGCATCGGCGAACCAGGGCGGGCCGGGATTCCGCGCCGCCGTCCATCTGACGGGCTACCGGGATCTCATCCAGTGGCTCCCTGACCCGAACGGATACTGGCGGCCCCGAAATACCGGAAACGCCCTCATAGGGGGTCTGGAACTGGAGATATCCCTGTCCCAACCCCTGGGCTTGTCTCCCTGGAACATCAGCGGCGCCGCGGGGGGGGAACTGCTTTATGCCCTGGACCGAAACAAAGGCATAACCATGAACAAGCAGCTGCCCTATCGGCCCAGGCTCATGTTTCACGCCGAAGCCGCTTTAAGGCACCTTTGGGGGCACCGGATCAGCCTGAACCTGGAAGGCCAGGGGGCCCGTCCCGTCACCCGGCAGAACAGCCTCTGGGCAGATCCTTACCTGAACATCAGCCTGGGAGGAACCGCCGTGCTTGTCCCTGGGGTGACAACCCTGGAGGTGCGGGTCAGAAATCTTCTGGATCATGAGTTCCTGGAAACCCGGTTCTATCCCAATCCGGGCAGGGAGATAAGGATCGCAGTGGAGGTGAAAAAATGATTTCCCGGATATTTCCGGCCCCGATGATTTTGACGGCCCTTGCCGTAGCGGCCCTTTCCTGCTCGCTTTGGGCACCTCCGGACCAGCCGAGAGGAAGAAACATCTTCCCCCCCGGAGAACTATTGGTGGTCCACGGCCTGGGAGAAACCCTTTCAGCCATTGAGCTGGATGAGCAGGGCGCTTTTCTGGATCATGATCCGGATATTATTTCTCTGGGGGCGGTACCCAATGCCCTAACGTCAGATGGGGATGAACTGGCCGTCACCCTTTCCGGAGAAAACAGCCTCCTCTTCCTGGACAAGAAGTACCTGAAGCCCGGGGATCCACCTGCAGTCGCCCTGGGTTCCGGAGTTAATCCCATGCACACCGTTGTGCTGAAACCGGGACTCTACGGCACCACAGGGTTTTTTACCACCCGGGTTCACCTCAGCCAGCGAAATGGCGGGGAACCTTTTCTGTCCGAACCCCTCAACACCGGGCCGGCCCCTCAGGCTGTAATCGTCCTTCCTGGTGAAGGGTTGGATAATCAAATGCGGCTTGTCATCGCCAATACCGGATACTCTAGTACCCGCCCCGCATCCAGTCCTTTCGGTCCGGCCTCCCTATCCCTCTTTGTTCTCTCAATCACCGGTGCCCCCGGAGCATGGGAAGTGACCGTAGCGGAGAGTGTTCTGATAGATCTTGAGGCGCCGGATCATGATGAACAGCAGGATTCCGGTCTAAACCCGGTGGCCCTGATCGACACGGCTCTGATTGATCCGGCGGTCAATGAAATTCTTGTTATCTGTTCGGGAGTCAATTACGGCAGCGGAAACACCAACGACGGCACGCTTCTTGTGCTGGACCGGACCACCCTGGCGGTAACCCGCAGGATATTTTTAGGAGGCTCCCCCGGGGCCGGGGTCATGGTAGCCCGCTCTGGGGGAAGCCACACCCTGTTCACTGTTGGAACGAAGGCCATCCGTTCCCTGGACAGGGCCGGTGATGGAAGTGGATGGGACGAAAATTCCCTCCGGATTGAATACACCGCCGGAGGAGGTCTGCCCTTCCTGGCGGACATCGCCGTCCGGAACGACAGCCTCTATGCGGCTGATTTCGGAAACGACCAGATTCTACGGTTCAAGGTTGACGGAGAAGGCGGTTTGAAGGGTCCCGAAGAAATTCTTTCCGTTTCCGATGGACCGGCAGTGCTGATGATACAGGAACACTGATATGGAAGACCGACGGGTTGGCAGAAGAAGGCTGGCGCTCTCCTCGGGGCTGGCCCTTCTGATCCACGCCGCCCTGTTGATGATCCTGCCGGGGGATGCCACCCCTCCCGGCTCCTCTTCAAAACCGATGACCATCATTAACATGGAGACAGGGACAGCAGTGACACAGAGGCTCGCTGAACCCGGCCCGGCGAAAGAACCCGCAGGACCGGAGGGTCTGCCCCTCCCGCCTGGAGGTGACAAGGCTGAGCCCCCTCCCCCAAATTCCGCCGTGACGGAAGCGGTAACAACCCCTCCCGTCACGGCTGCCCCGGATAACCCCGCCATCCCGGAGGAAGAAGAGTCCCGCCCCGGGAAACCAGAGGCCCAACCCGCAGTCAGCCACATCGGAACCACCCCGAATGAGCTCGCTCCCCCTGGATCAGGCCTCTCCGGCGGTCCGGAAAGCAGTCCCGCCGCCTCTGATCCTGCTGAAGAGTACGACGCTGGCCCTTCAGAGGCAAACCGGCCCCGGGAATTTTTCCCCACCCGCTATCTGGAGCCAAGTTACCCCGAAGAAGCGCGAAGAAACGGTATCGAAGGAACGGTGGATGTACTCCTCACCGTCGGCCGCCGCGGCCGGGTCGATTCCGCCGAGCTCATCCTGACCAGCGGGTCAGACCTGCTGGATAACGAGGTGTTGAGGACCGTCCGTCTCTGGCGATTTTCCCGGGAATACGAAGGGAAACAATCGGCTCACAGAATTATTTTCAGGTTGGATCAATAAGCCGGCTTTTATTCCTTTGCGTTCAGCAAAAAATGGAACACTCGTTTCCTCTTCCGCTCGACCTTCATCCTTTGCAGTAGGAAATAATTTCAATGATAAGCCCCATCTGAACCTTGATCAGGTCCACCCCCCGCAGCGGCGACGGGGTGAAGTCCGGAGATGAAGGTTTCAGCTGCCAGTGCAGCACCGCCCGGTTCCCCATGCCATAAATTTCCTTTACGGTCCTGAGGGGTCTGCCTTCACCGAGAAGCTGCCGCCGCCAGTATTCGAGAACAGCAGCTTTCCCGTCAAACCGTTCTCCCGCCGGTGCGGGAAAAGCGGTTTCCAGGACGCATTCGGGATGCAGCAGCTCCTCCAGCACACCGGCGTCTCCCCGGTTCCAGGCCTCATGAAAGGCGAGGGCCGCCCGAACCGCCGCCTCCGCCTTCTCCATCCGGGCGGGACTCATGAATCCTCCTCCCCGGGGCGGGCCGCCTCTTTTTTAATATCCAGCTCCCGAATCCGACGGTAGAGGGTGGATTCGCTGATCCCCAGTTCTTCGGCGGCCCGGCGCTTCCCCGGGACCGAATGGCCGGTGCGGTCCAGGCATTCCCGGATAAGGGCCCTTTGGAAGGCATCGGTTTTTTCATTCAGGGACCCCAGGGCGGTCCTGGGCTCGAACCGGAAGGGGGCCCCTCGATGATCCCCCGCTTTTGGGGGAGACCCCGCCGGTGTCATGCCTCCGGCACCGGCACCAAAAAGCCTCCGGGGCAGGTTCCCCGCCTGAATGAAAGGTCCTTCCTCCAGGTTGACCGCATACTCCACGGTATTCTCCAGCTCCCGGATGTTCCCGGGCCAGGAATGGGAGAGAAGAATATCCATAGCATCCGGGGTAAACCCGAGGATCTGCTTCCCAATCAGCCCGTTGAACCGGGCCAGGGCCCCTTCGATGAGAAGGATGAGATCGCCGGGCCTCTCCCGGAGGGGGGGCAGGTGGAAAGGGATCACGTTAAGCCGGAAGAAAAGATCTTCCCGGAACTCCCGGCGCCGCATCATCTCTTCAAGATCCCGATTGGTAGCCGCGATGATTCTCACATCCACGGGAACAGGCCGGGTGCCGCCTATCCGGTCTATTTCCCGGTTCTGGAGCACATGAAGAAGCTTTACCTGAAGGTGGAGGGGAAAATCCCCAATCTCATCAAGAAAGAGGGTTCCCCCGTCGGCAAGTTCAAACTTCCCCACCTTGCCGCCCTTCCCCGCCCCGGTAAAGGCTCCCGGCTGATAACCGAAGAGCTCGCTCTCCAGGAGGGTATCGGGGATGGCCCCGCAGTTGATGGTGATAAAAGGGCCGTCCCGGCGGGACCCGGCATTGTGAATGGCCCGGGCGAGCAGCCCTTTGCCGGTGCCGCTTTCCCCGGTGATAAGGATGGTGGATCCGCCGGCGGCTATCTGGGCCGCTTTCTTCTTGATCTGGATCATCACGGGGCCGGTTCCGATGATTTCTTCGAAGGATGTCGGGTCCTCCACCTGGGTGAGGCTGTTGATCCGGGAGGTGACATCGGAAATGTTCTGAAAACTCACCACCACCCCGGAAATGACCGGCCCGCCTCCCACCTCGGCTTTCACCGGGGCGGCGTTGCAGAGAAACCGCCGATCCACCGATCCTCCGTTTCCGCTGGCCTGCTCCAGGTCCATCAGGGGAATACCGGTGCGCAGAATCTCTGCCAGAGGAAAGGCGGGCCAGAACCGCCCCAGGGGCTGATTCACCAGTTCCTTCCGGGGCACCCCCAGAAGAACCTCGGCCCGGCGGTTGCAGGACTGAATCACCCCCCCGTGGTCAATGGCCAGGATGCCGTCATGGAGGGATTCAAAGATGGACTGGATCTCGGAAGTCTGCCGGACCTCCTTTACTTTACTGGCCAGGAGGGCAGCCATCTTCTTTAGAAAGAGCAGGAGGTGGGCGCTGTTGGAGAGCAGCAGATCGTGCTGTTCCCGGGAGAAGGCCACCAGGGCCACCAGCCCGAGAATTCGATCCCCCAGCACCACCGGGCACGAGATCTCTCCCCGCTCCCCCTCCCGGGGATGGTACTCCGGATAATCGGTGCTGTTCTCTATGATGGCCTCTTCGCCGGTCACCAGCATCCGGCCGTAGAGCCGGTCCCGGCGGATCCGCCCGTCTTCTTCATAGCCGCCGATCTTAGCCTCATACCGGCCTGTCCCGGCGATAATCTTCAGGTTCGCATCGACTATTTCGGTCTCGATCCCCAGAACATGGGTGATTGCTTCCGCCACTTCCAGGGCGGTGGTTTGTATGGCTTCCAGTCCCAGCATGATTTTCTCCTGCGACGGTGATACCTCCAGCTTAGAGAAATGACCTTGTGTTGTCAATTGTCGGAATTGATATGTCATATTTGATAATTCAGGTCTGCCGGCCCCTCAAAATCTCGGAAAATCCGTTATAAAAGCCGCCGGAGACCACAGAAAAGGCCTACCCAGGACTGGCATGGTAATTGCTGTAACTGCTCCATCAGAACCAGAAAAGGAGACCCCCAACGATGATCACCGACAAGAAAACCCCCTACCGCCTGGTGTCGGACCGGCGACTGGCAGAGCTCAGGAGCCGGGAAAATTCCCTGTTCCAGGAGCGGACCCATAAGAGTCGTCAGCTCTTCCAGGAAGCCCAGGAAATGCTGCTCAACGGCGTTCCCATGCCCTGGATGGGCGACTGGGGAACCAGCCACCCGATCTTTGTGGATCATGCTTCGGGCAACAGGCTCACCGACATCGATGGTAATGAGTATATTGACTTCTGCCTGGGCGACACGGGAGCCATGTTCGGTCACTCCCCGGAGGCCACCGCCGGGGCGGTATCCCGACAGGTCCGCCGGGGAATCACCACCATGATGCCCTCCCCGGACGCCCTGGAAATAGGAAAGGAGCTGGGCAAAAGATTCGGCCTGCCCCTCTGGCAGGTGGCCATGACCGCCACCGAGGCCAACCGTTACGTCATCAGAATCTGCCGGGCCCTGACGGGGCGGCCCAAGGTTCTCTCCATGAACGAAAGTTACCACGGCAGCCTGGATGAAACCCTGCCCCACCTGGGAAAGGATGGCAAGCTGGAACTCCGTTCCGACTTCGACATGAATCCCGGGGTTCCCAAAGATTCCCTGAGCCGGATCGTGGAGTTCAACGACCTGGAAGCCCTGGAAAGGGAACTGGCCCACCGGGACTGCGCCTGCGTCCTGGCCGAACCGGTGATGACCAACTGCGGGATGGTCCTGCCCCAACCGGGGTACCACGAAAAGCTCCGGGAGCTCTGCGACAAGTACGAAACCCTCCTGATCATCGATGAAACCCACACCTTCTCCAACGGATACGGCGGCTACACCGCCGCCCGCGGACTCAAACCCGACTTTATCACCCTGGGGAAATCCATCGCCGGGGGCATCCCCGTGTCGGTCTACGGTTTCACCCGGGAGGTGGGAGACCGAATCAACGCCGCCTTCGGCAGGAAGGGGGTTTCTGACCCCATGGGCATCGGAGGAACCCTCTCGGCCAACGCCTTCGCCCTGGCGGCCATGCGGGAAACCCTGACCAGGGTGGCCACTCCCGAAGCCTTCGAACGGATGTTCGCCGGCCAGGAGCGGCTTTCCGACGGCCTGGACGCCATCCTGGCCCGGTATAACATTCCCTGGAGCCTTACCCGCAGCGGCGCCCGGTGCGAGCTTCAGTTCATGCCCACCCTGCCAAAAAACGGGACGGAGGCCAAGGAGCACTTCGACTGGGAACTGATGTACTATACCCACCTCTACCTGGAAAACCGGGGCATCCTGATCACCCCCTTCCACAACATGATGCTCATATCGCCGGTCACCACCGATGAGGACATCGACAAACTCATCCAGGGGTGGGAGGATTGCCTGGCGGAACTGATACAGGGCTGATGGCAATCCTGATTTTGTCGGTTAAAGCAAAGAAAATTCCTCACCATTTTTAGATGGCAAATGAGATCATGAAATTTATTATCCAACAGGGACTGTTGGATAATAAATAACCTTAAAAAACAGGCAAAATTAGTCTGTAGATCCAATTTTGGTGAAGGGCCTCAATTTTTTTGGTAAAACGAAGATGTAGAGGATGGGTGCCTATCCTCGAGAATCTTCGTTTTCCTATATAACACCTTCACCGGAGAGAGATATTAAAATTGCCGATTGTATCCGGCAGTGCTACAATGGAAGACACTCAGGGCAAACACAGGAGGACCGTATGAAAAAGTTTTTCATCGTCTTTATCCTCTGTACTGTATGTTTCTCCCTTTCCGCTCAAAGTTTGTCGCTCCAGGAAGAAATCCACAACAGTATCGAAAAGATTTCCACCGCCTTTCGGGCCAGGTATCCCGACCTGACGGTCAAACGGGGGGCGGTGATTCTGGAGTTCAGGGAGGAGAGCCCCCGGGCCCGGAGCAAGAAAATGGGCACCCTGGTGAGGGTTTATCTTGAGGAGGCCCTGGCCACCAGTCTGAGCCTCTATCTGGTGGACCGGAAGAACCTGGAATCCATCAGGGAAGAACAGATCCTTTCCCTCACCGGCCTGGTGGATGAATCCACCGCCCCGGAGGTGGGTTACCTCAGCGGCGCCCACGTCCTTCTTTATGGCTCCATCGTCGAAGAAGAGGCCGATTTCCTGATCAGCATCGGCATGACCGACATCTCCAGCGGAGAGCGGCTCTTGACCTACAGCTTCCGCATCCCCGACCAGGAGATGGTGACGGCGGCGGACAACCTTCAGTACGAGTTTGTAGCGAAGAACGGCATCGGCCTGTCGGTTTCAACCCAGTATCACATCCTGGCGGATAAGTCCTTCAACGAATCTCACCCGTATTTTCTCAACATCGAGGCCAAATACCGAATTTCCCGGAATTTTATGGTCAGCGCCGGGGTGATGATTCCGCCGGTGACCACCGGGTCGTTTTACCGGTATGACCCCGGCCAGGACGGCAGCCTGGCCGAACTGACCTGGTCCTTCTTCCAGCCCGAACTTCCTGCCACCTTCGGGGAGGAAACGGTGGGGCAGGTGACCAACCAGCTGACCGGGGGGCTTTTAGCCACCGCGGGCCTTCAGTACACCCTGAACTTTTCACCCCGGTTCAATCTGGGCCTCAAATTGGGAGTTCTGGCGGGGATGGGACTGCGGACCGCCTACCGGCTCTCCAGCGCCGCCGGACAGTTTGTTCAGACCGAAGTTGTGGGAGAACAGGACCCCCTCGTCACCCGGGACTACCAGGATATTATCCTTCTTTACGATCAGCTCTTCGGAGGAAAGATTGAATTACGGCCCGAATACTTCATCACCCCCCGGCTGGCCGTAACCGGCATGGCCGGTTATATGAAGACCACCGAAGGCCGAGTCCGGGAGGCCTACGCTTCCCGGGGCGACTGGGGATTCTATGAGGGGGCCCTGGAGAGCGGTTACAACAGAAAAGCGGAAGAAACCTACTTCGGCCTGGACCCCCGGAAGATGCCCGATGGAGGCATCTGGACCCTGGACTTTTCGGGCCTCTACGCCGGCCTGGCGGTGTCGTTTTTCTTCTAATGTCACCCAAAGGCGCCGTATCCGCGGCGCCGCCGCTTTGCTTTCCGGGCTTTAAAAAAACCGGGTGATCAGCCGGGCCACCAGGGGCATGAGAAACACCACCGCCACCAGACGCAGGGTGTGCAGAAGCGCCACGATGTGGGACTGGGCGCCGTAGGCGTCGGAGAGAAGGACAATATTGGAGAGCCCTCCCGGGGAGGTGCTGAAGAGAGCGGTAAGCAAATCCATACCCGTGGCCTTCGAGATGATCCACCCCAGGAGCAGGCTGAAGACCATGAGGCCGATAACCAGCAGCACCGCCGCCAGCGATACCGTCCCCAGGCCTTTGACGTTCTCCACAGTGAAATTGAGGCCGATGGTGGCCCCGATCACTATCTGAAGGATGGTGTTGGCCTGGGGAGGCACATAACCCTTGTCGGTGAGCAGGTGGTAGGCCGCCGTGGCGAACATGGCTCCAAAGAGGGCGCCGGCGGGCAGTTTCAGTTTGACGCCGATAAGTCCTCCGGCGGTACCGACAAGCAGGGTCATGAGGAATCTTGTGATCATTTTACACTCCCCGGGAAAGCTCCCTGGCTAAATTGTAACAGATTTTGCCGGCCAACAGGCAGTCCCGGCGCCCGGGAATCCGAAAAAACAGTTGAGTCCTTTCGTGTCCCTGCTATACTCATACCATGTTCAGAACGGTCCAGGCCAAATTCACCGCCGCCATCCTCTTTGTGGTGGTCTTCTTTCTCCTCGCCTTTCTTCTGGTGAACTACAACCTGCTGAGGGCCCACTCCCTTTCGGGGGCCCAGGACACGGCGGAACTGATCAGGAACGGCGCCGACGACCGGCTCAACCAGGTGTTCCGGGAGGTGGAGTATCTCACCCGGAGCCTGGCGGAATACCGGGTTGTCAAAGAGGCCGATGTGGATGAAATGCGGGAGCTCTTCATCTCCACGGTGCTGATCCGGCAGTCCTACATCCGGGCCATCTACCTGGGCACCGAGGAAGGAGATATGCACGAATGGGGGGTGGGAGAAGGTTTCATTGATTACACCCCCACCTTTCCCCCCGGGTACGACCCCCGAAAGCGGCCCTGGTACAAGACCGCCCTTGAAGCAGACGGCTATGGCCTCACCGAGCCGTATATCTACGCCAGTGTACCGGCCCTGGGGGTGACGGCGGTGATTCCGGTCCGGGATGGCGAAGGCCGGCTGGTGGGCGTGCTGGGGATCGACATCATCCTCCAGGGCCTGAGAAACGTGGTGGAGTCCCTGGAGGTGCAGAAGCAGGGAAAACTGATGCTTCTTACCCCCCAGGGGGAGATTCTGGTGAGTCAGTTCCATCCTTTTCAGAACAATCCCAGGGACCTGGTTCCCTTCGAATACCCCGGCCTGATCGATCCCGGAAACTTCCCGGGAGTCGAAACCATCTACGGCGACCGGTACCTGGTAACCCGGGGCCGGAACCGGGCCACGGGCTGGTGGATTCTTTTGGCAGTACCCTACGAAGAAATCATGGCCTTCTCCCAGGAAAACCTGAAGATCGTCATCTTCACCGACCTAATCCTTACCCTCCTCCTGGGGTGGGTTACCACCCTGTTAAGCCGCCGTATCCTCACATCTCCCCTGGAAAGAATCATGACCACCATGCACCGGATGGAACGGGGGGATGAGGAGGCACGGATCAACCTCTCCGGCACCGACGAGTTCTCCACCATAGGACGCCTTTTCAACCGGCTGGCGGATATCCGGGCCGAATCGTCCCGGAAAATGGAAGAAAAAGTGAAGGCCCGGACCCAGGCGGTTCTGCGGCTCCAGCAGGAAAACCTTAGGCTCCGCATTATTGAAGAGAAGGAAACCATCTACGGCAACCTTCACGACTCCCTGGGAGCCCGGCTGACGGGGATCAACATAAGCAACAACGTGGCCAAGGACGCTCTTTCCCGGGGCGACGAAACGGTGGTGAAGGAGATGCTGGGCCGGATAGAGAACAGCACCCGCCTGGCCATCCAGGATCTCAAGGAGATCCTGTATTCCGAAGGGGGAACGGAAAGCCGGGACAACCAGAGCAGCCCCGAGGAGTTTCTGGCATACGTGGAGGACACCCTGCGAAGCCGCCTGGCATTGAAGGAAATTCGACTTGAAAGCACCCTCCCCTCACCGGAGGATCTGGAAGGGGTGGACCATTCCCTGCTGCACGATCTGGAAAAACTGATCCAGGAAATCACCTCCAACATCATCAAGCACTCCCGGGCGGAAAAAGCGGTACTTACCCTGGAAGTCACCCCCCGGCGGCTCCATCTGACGGTCCGAGACGACGGCGAGGGGTTCCACCTTAAGGAAGAGAGCCGGAACGGATTCGGCATCCAGAGCCTCTACAACCGGGCGGAACGAATGGGGGGAATCCTCAAGATCAACACCAGGCCGGGGAGGGGCACCCATATCGACCTGCTGGTGAAACTGGAGGAAGAGCTTTGATCAGGATCGCCATCGTGGAAGATTCCCGGGAAGCCCGGGAGGGGTTCAAATACCTTCTTGGCCTGGACCGGGAAATCAAGGTGATGGAATCATTTTCATCGGCGGAGGCACTGTTTGAAAAGAAAGAACTGCTTCCCCACCTCGACGTGGTGCTCATGGATATCGGTCTGCCGGGGATGAACGGCATCAAGGCAACCCGGCATCTGAAAGAACTGAGCCCCCGTACCGATGTGCTGATTCTGACGATTTTTGAAGAGAAGGACAAGATTCTCAAGGCGGTACAGGCGGGGGCCTCGGGTTACCTATTGAAAAACAGCGACCCCAGCGAACTGGCGGGACAGATAAAAAGCCTGCGCCGGGGCGGATCTCCCATCAGCCCCCCCGTGGCACGGGCCCTCTTCGACCAGCTCCGACGGGACACGGCAGAGCCGGAACAACACGATTACCACCTCACCCCCCGGGAAAAGCAGATTCTCCGGAGCATCGTGGAGGGTTATACCTACAAAGAGATCGGGGAAGAACTCTCCATAGCCAGCTCCACGGCGAAAAAGCACATCCTTCACATTTATCAGAAGATGAACGTCCGTTCCAAGGTGGAATTTATCCGCAAGGTAATGGAAGAAAACCTGCTGGATGAACTCTGATACACCAAATGGTGTAGGCAGCCCCCTCCTCTGCCTCCTTTTTCCCCGTTTTTATATCTCCCTGGTGAATATCGTCCCGAGTACCGGCGTGCTTATATGAAAGGCATATACATATCAGGAGGATATTATGAGTACACCGGAAATCAAGAAGAGGGGGCCCCTGGACTGGTATTTCAAGTCCAACCTTCTCATTCGTATCTTTATCGGGCTGGTTCTGGGAGCTTTGGTCGGGATTATCTTTGGAAACAAGATCGCCTGGCTGAACCCCTTCGGAAGCATCCTGGTGAACCTGTTGAAGATGATCGTCATGCCTGTGGTTCTTTCCACCCTGGTGGTGGGCGCCGCCAGTATCAAGCCTTCCGCTCTTGGCAAGGTCGGTGTCAAGATCATCGTTTTCTACATGATCACCTCCGCCTTTGCCGTCATCATCGGTCTTGTCATGGGTAACCTCTTCAAACCCGGCATGGGCCTCAACCTGGGCGGCGCCGCCGAGGCTGCAGGGAAAGTCCTGACCGCTCCGAAACTGACGGACACCCTGATCGCCATCATCCCCTCCAACCCCTTCGGAGCCATCACCTCCGGTGATGTGCTGCCCACCATCTTCTTCGCCATCATTCTGGGGGTAACCCTCTCCATCCTCCGGGACGGGAAGGATGAAAGAATCAAGAAAAGCGCCGAGTTCCTCTTCATGGCCTTCGACGGCCTGGCCGAAGCCATGTACCTCATAGTCCGCGGAGTCCTGCAGTACGCCCCCATCGGTGTATTCGCCCTCATTGCCGTGGTTTTCGGCGCCCAGGGCGCCAAAGCGGTGGGTCCCCTGGGGACAGTCACCCTGGCATCCTTCCTGGGCTACGTCGTCCACGTGGCGGTGGTCTACACCCTCATCCTGGTGGTGAACAAGTACAGCCCCGCGAAGTTCTTCAAGGGAGCCCGTACTCCCATGATCACCGCCTTTGTGACCCGCTCTTCCGGCGGCACCCTGCCGGTGACCATGAGCACCATGGATGAGAACTTCGGAGTTCACAAGAACGTCTACTCCTTCACCCTGCCCCTGGGAGCCACCATCAACATGGACGGCACCGCCATCTACCAGGGAGTCTGCGCCCTCTTCATCGGTTTCGCCATAGGCATGCCCCTCTCCTTTGCCCAGCAGGCCACGGTGGTTCTCACCGCCGTCCTGGCATCCATCGGCACCGCCGGCGTTCCTGGAGCCGGGGCCATCATGCTTCTCATGGTTCTCAACTCGGTGGGCCTCCCCGTGGAAGCGGGTTCCCCCGTGGCGGCTGCCTACGCCATGATCCTGGGTATTGACGCCCTCCTCGACATGGGCCGGACCGCCGTCAACGTCACCGGCGACATGGTGGGGACCCTGGTGGTCGCCAAAAGCGAAGGACAGGTCAAAGAAGTCTAAAGAATGGATCGGGACAAACTGATCATCATCGGTGGAGGAGTGGGGCCCCTGGCGGGGCTCCTCCTCCACCGCCTCATTATCGAAAACACCCCGGAGGCGGCAAGGGATCAGGATCACCTGAGGATTCTCCATTGCTGCCTCCCCGACCTGGTTCCCGACCGCACCGAAGCCCTCCTCCAGGGGACTCCGGAGCGGCCCGCCCTGGGGATGGCCCGGATCATCCAGGCCGCCCTGAAAACCGCCGAAGAACTTGACTTCTGTTCTGTCATCGGCATCCCCTGCAACACCTTCCATGCCCCGGCCATCTGGCGGATTTTTCAGGAAGCCCTGGGGGACGGCCGGGGACGATTCACCCTGATCAACATGGTGGAGGAGACGATCAAGGACCTTTCCCGTCAGTTTTCCCGGAGACCGGCCCGGGTGGGAATCTTGAGCACCACCGGCACCCGGGAAAGCGGCCTGTTTTCCATGGCCCTGACAGAGGCGGGAATGATACCCCTGGAGGTTCCCGGGGCGAAGCAGGATCTGATCCACCGGGCCATCTACGATCCCCGGTGGGGGCTCAAGGCCACCGCTGCGCCCTCAGCCGAAGCCCTGGGGGTGGTGACCGAGGCGGCGGAACGGCTGGTCGCTTCCGGTGCGGAGGCGATAATTCTGGGCTGCACCGAACTGCCCCTGGCCCTGTCCGATCCCTTTCTGCAGGATGTTCCCCTGATCGATCCCATGACGGTTCTGGCGGGAAAGCTTATAGGGGGGCAGCCGAAATAAGGGGGCCCCTTCCCGCTTCGCTATTCCCCCCCCCGGGGTTTTCCATCATATGTCCTCTATGAAGCATTGGTAAAACATTACCCCGATGGTCGCATTTTTTGTTGACTTATCGGCCAAGCCATCTATTCTGTATACCATGACAGAAATGACAAGACATACGGCGGGGCGCATTTATCTGCTGGCGCTTTTGCTGTCCATCATCGGGTTCATTGCCTTCCTGGCCATCGGCGGTACCGGTGTGTCCGCATCGGGAGAACCCGTTCTTCTCTTCGGGTGGATGACCATGCCTCTGGTCCTCGGCGTCGCCTTCGTCGGGTTCTGGCTGATCAGCTACGTCATCTATTTTTTCTTCTTCTGGCCCTATCGATAAGGAGCTGACATATGGGATTTACTCTTGCCGTACTGGGAAGCTTCGGGGCCGTCATCATCCTCATGGCTGCCTACGGCTACCGCATTTCGGCTAAAACCGCCGAAGATTTCATGCTGGGGGGCCGCACCATCGGTGTGGTGGTCATGTTCTTCTTCGTCCTCTTCGCCATTTCGTCGGCCTGGACCTTTTACGGATTCCCGGGACTCTTATACACCAAAGGCCCGGGCTACGTCATGTTCATCTGGGGCAGCGTGGCGGGATTTGCCGGCCTGTACATGTTTCTGGGACCACGGTTGTGGGCTTTGGCCAAGATTAACCGGTTCCTCTCCCCCGTTGAAGTTCTGGGAGAACGGTATGAATCCAAGGCCCTGCGCCTGATCCTCTCAGCATCCATCCTGGCTTTCATCGTCCCCTACATCGGCATCCAGCCCCTGGGGGTCGGTGCAGGCTTCGAAGCCCTGACGGGCCTCCCGGCCATCTACGGCGCCATCTATACGGCCCTGATACTCATAGTACTGGTGCTTCTGGGGGGGATGCGCATCGTGGCCTGGGTAAACATATTCCTGGGGGTGGTGTATATGTCCGCCCTGCTGGGAAGTCTGGTATGGGTGGTATCGGTTCTCTTTCCCGATGGCGGCCTGGTACAGGCGGCCCGGATAGTGGCGGAGACCCGGCCGGACATGCTGTCGGACCCGGGACCGGGGGGAACCTACACTCCCATCGTGCTGGGAGGAACCTTTGTGGTGGGCATCCTGGCCTTCAGCTGGCCTCATGTGGCCATAGGCTGCATGACCGCCCGGGACAAATCGCTGTTCAAGTGGTTCCCCCTGCTGGTTTTCATCTTTGGCGGCCTGTTTTTCTATATCCTGCCCTTTATCTGGGGCTCCCTGGTGGCTCCGGCGGCCATGCCTCTGGCGGACCTGGAAGCTCTGGCCGCCGGCAACGGAGTCGAGCTGCAGGTTGAAGCCGACAGGGTGGTCCAGACGGTGATCAAGCGCACCCTCCCCGAGTGGTTCGGCGTCTTCGTACTTCTGGGAGTCATCGCGGCAGCGGTCAGTACGGCGGCGGTACAGCTGATGACCTCCAGTGTCATTTTAAGCCGTGATGTGATTCAAGGCATCCTGAAGCCTGATGCATCGGACAGGCAAATCACCCGATGGGCCCGCTGGTCCGTGGTGATCATCGTACTCCTCAGCCTGGGGGTAAGCGCCCTCAACACCGGTGCCATGGCTCTGTACCTCACCGATGTAAGTGTTCCCGGCTTTGCCCAGTGGGCCCCCGCCCTGGTGGGCGGACTGCTGTGGAGACGGGGAACAAAGCAAGGGGCCATCGCGGGCACCGTTACCGGAGTGGTCTACCTGGTGCTCAGCCTGCTGATCGTGGTTGACGGAAACCGCATCCTTGTGGTGGGCCATCCGGTGATTCCCAGCCTCCTGCTGAACACCATCGTATACCTTGTGGTAAGCAAACTCACCCCCAGGCCCAGGGAAGAAATCGAGTCCCAGTTCTTCCACGAGGTGGATGCCTATCTGCAGGCAGAAACTTCCGGGAGGTAGCGGATGGGAGTCAAAGAAACCTGGCGGTTTATTTACAATCCTGACGGCGATGTGGCCGACGTGGTGGCTTACGGTGCGTCGGTGGCGGAAGGGCGGATTGCCGGGAAGTACCAGCTTTCCACCACCCTGGTACCCGACACGCTGATAATTCAGCGAAGCCGGGAGCGGGGCATCATCGCCGGAGCCGACGTGGGGGTCGAAAAGGCCCTGGCGGCGGATCAGAAAATAACCGTGGCGAGGATGGCCAGGCAGGGCCGAAACGGGGCCAGGGCGGTGGGAACCCTTCAGCTGAGCGAGCTCACCTCCAGGGCCTCCAGCAAGTTCAAGGCCGTGGAGACGGATCCCGATGATCCGGCGGTACTTATCTACACCTCAGGGACGACGGGAAACCCCAAGGGGGCCATGGTCACCCACCGAAACTTCCATTTTCAATGTTCCACCATCGTCCCGTCCCTCCTGGAATTTACCCAGGAAGACCGGGTGGTGGGCGTTTTACCCCTCTACCATATCTACGGTCTGGCCAATGCCATGATCGTGACGGTGCATTACGGTGCCTGTCTGGTTCTCATGCCCCAGTACAGCCCCCAGAGCCTGCTGGAAACCATTGAAAAACACCAGACAAGCATGATGCCTGCCATTCCCTCCATGTATCAGCTCCTCCTCGGCCTGGCGCGTATTAAATCCAGGCAGGTGAGGATACCAACCTGCCTCAAGCATTGTATCTCCGGAGGGGCTCCCCTGCCCCTGGCGGTGCTGAAAGATTTTTCAGAAACCTTCGACACAAGGATCATGGAAGGTTACGGCCTCACCGAATCCACCAGTTCCGTCTGTGCCAACGGTGTGGGGGGGGTGTTCAAGGAAGGCTCCATAGGAAGACCCGGTGATGGGGTGGAAATGAAGATAGTGGACGATCAGGGCAGCGATCTGCCTGACGGTGAAGAGGGAGAGATACTCATCCGTTCAACCACCATATTCAAGGGGTATTGGAATAACCCCGAAGCCACCGGTGCTGTTCTGGCTCCCGATGGCTGGTTTTCCACCGGCGATCTGGGCTATCGCGATGAAGAGGGGTACTACTTCATAACCGACCGTAAGAAGGACATCATCATTACCCATGGTTACAACATTAGTCCCCGGGAAGTGGAGGAGGTGCTGGCCGAACATCCCAAGGTATCCGAAGCGGCGGTTGTGAGCCTTTCCGGTGCCCAGGGCGATGAAACGGTTACCGCTTTTGTGGTCCCCAGGTATTCCGGCCCCGATGGAGCGGCAGGATCCCCCGATGAAGTGCCGACCCACAGGGAACTGCACGAATACTGCGAACTTCACCTGGCGCCCTACAAACGCCCCCGCGCCTACGTGGTCGTGGAGGCCCTTCCCAAATCGGCCACCGGCAAGGTCCTGCGCAAGGAACTCCGGGGCGAAGCGGAAGACCAAAGGCTGATCGAACGGAGCAAACCATGATATTCGGAAAGTCAAAAGCCACCACCGAGATACCCCTGGGGCTCGCCCAGACCCTGGAAGAAATTACCGGGCGTTTCCGGAAACGGGAGGCCATCCGGTTCGAGAATCGTATCTACACCTACCAGGAGATGGATGAAGAGGCCAACCGGGTCGCCGGCGGCCTTTCATCCCTGGGGATAGAAAAAGGGGACAGGGTGGCCCTGATGCTGCCCAATATACCGGAATTTGTCTTCTCCTTTTTCGGCATCCAGAAGCTGGGAGCCATTGCGGTCCCCTTCAACACCATGTACAAAGGCCGGGAAATCAGTTTTATCCTCCGGGATTCAGGAGCCAGGGCGATTATCTGCCTGAGCAATTTTTCCAATCTGATCCAGGAAATACAGTCCGAATGCCCCGACCTCGAACATGTCATCGTGACCGGTCAGCGCACCTTCGTTTTCGTGGAACCCGACGGGGCGGTGAACATCCAGATGGTATTCGAAAAAACCCGGTTCCCCGACCCATCCCAGGCCTTCCATGCCCTGGGCGGAGCCCTGGTCAAGGCCTTCAAGGAACTTGGCGTGGAGGACGCCTGGTACAGCCACCAGGGAGCCGTCCGGGCCAGCGGTAAAAAGCTGGCCACCATCCTGCTCAGTGAAATAGAGAACCTCTATATCTGCAACATCATGACCTGGCTGCAGCAGATGGATACCGCCCCCCTGTTCAAGGTTCTTTATGTTCCTCCTGAAATAAAGGAACGGGCCCTGGAGCCCATGACCAGCATCAAGGCTGAAACCGGAAGGGAGGTAAACCTGGACAGCTTCAAGGACGTCCTGGTGAGAACCCTCGGAGATTCCCTGGGGATAGAATTCGAACCGGGAAAGCTTACCCGTGACGAACTCATCGCCTACGAAAAAAACCGGGCCCTGAGCGCCCGAATCTGAAAGAAAGGAGCCCGGGGATACTTTCACCGGGAAGAACCCTGCATTCCCCGGAGCACCGCAGTTCCGGGGAACAGGCCACCCGGAGAACAAAAATATCTTGATTTTCTCCAATATATAAACTAAACTGTATTCATGAGAGCTTTGGTATTAGACGATGACCCCGTCATCCTGACGCTGATGCATACGACCCTGGAGCAAACTGGCTTCGAAGTCTCACCCTTCACCCGCGGCAAAGACGCCCTCAGGGCCCTTGAAACGGAAAGCTTCGATCTCATTATTTCCGACCTCATGATGCCTGAACTCAGCGGGGAAGAGTTCTTCCATCTTGCCCGGAAAAGCCAGCCCCGGGCTCCCTTCATCTTTCTTACCGCCAACGATGACGTGGCCACGGCGGTGAAAATCATGAAACTGGGGGCAGAAGACTACCTGCAGAAACCTGTAAAGGGAAAAGAACTGCTGGACCGGGTGGAAAGGGTCATAAAGGAAAACAGAAAAGAGCAGCTCATCCGTAAAACCCTGACTGACAACCGGCAGGAAGAGCTGGAGCAGCAGGGCATTTTTTCCTGGAAGAAACTCTACCGCACCAAAGATTCGGAGCAGACCAACCGCATCATGGGTTTTCTCTCCCGCAACATTGAACAGGGAGGAGGGTTTTCCTGGCTCGATATCCTGAAAAGCGAAATCAAGGAAAAGGAAGGCCCCGAGCTTACCCTGAGCCGCTCATTGATGGATATGGTGGTCGGCTCGGCGGAAAACATCCGAAAGGTCCTGTCCGACCTTTTCTTTGTCACAGCCCTGATCGACCGCCCCCTGGACCTGGAAAGGGTGGAACTGGAGGATTTTCTCATCGAGCACTTCCAGTACTACCAGCAGGAACAGATACCCCTGGTCATCTCCCACGGAAAGAAAATATCTTTGACCCCCCTGACGGGGCCCCGCGACTTCGATCTGGATATCAACCGGGACATGCTGTTCCGCATCTTCCGGGAGCTTCTCAGCAATGCCATCAAGTACTCTCCCGAGGAGAGCAAGATATTGATAATCTTTAACGTGAAAGAACAGAACTCCGGTAAAAAACTGGAAATCTCTTTCTGGAACCCGCCCCGGGAGACCTCCACCAAAGACAGCACGGGGAAATCCATTACGGGGATCCCCTATGAACACTCCGAATCAGCCTTTGAGCTGTTCCACACCTTCGAAAACTATCCGGTGCAGATTCCCGAAGAGGAGTGGCACCACGGCACGGGGCTGTACATCGTCAGGCAGCTGGTTCTGAAGATGGGCGGCCAGGTGGAAGCCCGAAATATCGTGATGCACACCCTGGATCAGAAAGCCCCCTACGTCAGTGTTACCGTTTCTCTGCCGTTAAAGGAAAGGCAGACTCTCAAAAGGGCTTGAAGGGGAGCTCCTGCTCCATCAATCAGAACCAGGGATTCCGGCACAAAAACCCCACCGGCCCCCTTAAGTGGCTTATAATAAGCAGGAGAGGGGGTAAAAATGAAAGACCTTGCATCCTTTCTGCTGAATCCGCAGCCGTGCCGGGAGATTGTCATGGGCGACACCTCCCTGGTGAAGGCTATGATCGAAGCGGGGGTGGAGGTGGTCACCTCCTACCCGGGATCTCCCACCCCGGAGATTGCCTCGGCCATCATGGCCATCCCCGTGGAAAAGCGTCCTTTCTATTTTGAGTTTTCCACCAATGAAAAAGTCGCCTCCGAAGTGGCCCTGGGAGCCTCGGTGAACGGCCGCCTCTCGGTGGTCTTTTTCAAGAGCGTGGGCCTGAACGTGGCGGCCGATTCGTTCGTGCAGTTCTCCCTGCTGAACTGCCGGGGGGGACTGATAGTCGTCCTGGGGGATGATCCCGGAGCCAATTCATCCCAGAACGAACAGGACAACCGCCACCTGGCCCGGATGGCCTATACCCCGGTGCTGGAACCGTCGGATCCAGGAGAAGTCTATACCCAGTTTCGGGAAGCCGCGGGGCTGTCAAAGAAATACTCTCTGCCGGTGATCCTGCGGATGACAACCCACGTCTGCCACGGCAAGGCGCCGGTGGATTTCCAGGGATCTCCCACGCCTCCTCGAGAACATCCGTCCCTGTTCCGGCCGGAAGGTGACGAATACATCCCTCTGGCCTCCACGGTGGCTCCCCTGAAAGAAAGAGCCCTGAACCGGCTGAAGGCCTTCGCCGAAGAGATGGAACACTCGTCTCTGACGAGACTGACTGACCATGGTAACCGGACCCGGGGCATCATCACCTGCGGCCTCCCCGCCCTGTCCCTGGAGGATGTTCTTTCCGAGGCGAAGGATAAGCCGGATGTTCTCTGTCTGGCCGGCCCCTGGCCCCTGCCGGAAAAACGGATTCTGCAGTTCTGCCGGACCCACCGGGAAGTGGCAGTTTTGGAAGAGCTGGATCCCCTGATCGAACAGGAAGTGAAAAGCCTGGCCTTCGACGCAGGGCTCACCCTGCGGATCCGGGGGAAGGAGCAGTCCGAAGACCGCATCGGCGAGCTTACCCCCGCCCGGGTGAGGGCCTTTCTTTCCCGGAACTGGCCGGACCTGGAGATCTCCAGGATCCCCGGGAACAGCATCACCGCGGGTACGCCCCTGCCCGCCCGGCCGCCCCAGATGTGCCCGGGCTGCGGCCACCGGAGCGCCTTTCATGCCATCAAAAAAGCCCTCGCCCCTGATGATATCACCGTGGCGGACATCGGATGCCATACCCTGGGGTACCTTCCCCCTTACCGCATCGGACAGATCCTTCTGTCCATGGGGCACTCCAACGGCACGGGGGCCGGACTCTCGCTGTTCAATCCAGGCCGGCGGGTGGTCACCTTTCTGGGAGACTCCACCTTTTTTCACGCCGGCCTTCCGGGAATCATCAACGCCCTCTACAACAATCACAACCTGACCCTGATTCTCATGGAAAACGGCACCACCGCCATGACGGGTCACCAGGACCACCCCGGTACGGGAAAAAACGTCCGGGGCGAAGGAGCCAGGATCTCCCCCCGGAAAGTCCTGGAAGGTCTGGGCGCTCCCTTCATCCGTGAGGTGGATACCTACCAGCAGCAGAAGCTGACCACCGCGGTCAAAGAAGCCCTGGACTACGAAGGGTTTTCGGTGGTAATCGCCCGGCATCCCTGCATGCTCAAATTCACCCGGGACAACCGCCGCCGGGGCATAAGGCCCGCGGCCCGGGCACAGATAAACCCCAGGCTGTGCGAAAAACTGCACGAGTGCGTCTCGGTCTTCGCCTGTCCTTCCTTCATCCGGAACCCCCAGGACGGATCGGTGATGGTGAATCCCGAGCTGTGCCTAGGCGATGGATCGTGCGTGCAAACCTGTCCCGTTAAAGCCATTGAGTTGATGAAGGAGGCCGATCATGACTGATCTCAAACTGAACATCTATCTCAGCGGCGTCGGCGGCCAGGGCATCGGCCTGTTGAGCGAAACCCTCATGAGAGCCTACGACAGGGCCGGCTTCCCCGTCCGGGGGGTGGACACCCACGGCCTGGCCCAGCGGGGCGGGATGGTGGAATCTCATCTGCGAATCGGCTATCCCGGCGGTTCGCCCCTGATCGAACCGGGCCGGGCCGATCTGGTGCTTTCTCTGGAACGAACCGAAGCCCTCCGCGCCATGACCAGCCAGCTCCGCCGGGGAGGATCCCTGGCCTTTTACGACACCCTCTGGCAGCCCCTGCCGGTGCGGCTGGGAGAAGCGGGTGAGGTAACTCTGGAGGATCTAAAGAACAGCGCCGGGCAGGCTGACATCCGGATTCTCAGGGTACATCTGGACGATCTTCCCGATGTGAGGATGCAGAACATGGCGCTGCTGGGGGCGGCCTTCCACGGGGACCTGTTTCCCGGATTAAGAGAAGTCGACCTTGTAATGGCCCTGGAAGACCTCATGGGGGGCCGTCAGGGAGAGGCCAACAGAAAGGTGCTGGAAACATCCCGGGGCGGGTGGCTCTAGACCCCGGCCTCCGCTTCCTGCTCCGCCGGCAGGGTTTCGGTAACCCCTATCCCCGCAGCCGCTCCCGGAGCCGCGGCGGCCAGACGGCGCGCCTGAGCCTTCTTCCGGGATCCCATCAGGTTCAGCAGGATCACCCCCGAAAGGATGAGCAGACCACCAAAAATCTGTCGGCGGCTGATCTGGTCCCCCAGCAGGAGCCAGGCCAGCAGGATGGTATAAAGGGGCTCGAAGGTGCTGATGATGGAGGCGTTCTGGGCCCCCACGATTTTCAATCCCCCCAGGAAAGCAAGAAATCCGATGACCGTACACCAGACCGCCAGGGCCAGGCCGGTGGTGATGTTGACCGAGGAGAGAGAAAATCCCTCGTAACCCGAAAAAGCGCCGTATATAAGGAAGAAGACAAAACACCAGACCGCCATGTAGGCGGAGACCACCAGGGATGAGACATTGGAGAGAATCTTGCGGCTGCCGATGATGTAGGCGGAATAAAAAATAGCGGTCAGTGCGGCAAAGAGGACGCCCCGGAAGTCGATGGACCCCAGAGGGCCCCAGAGAACCACGGCACAGCCGGCGAAGGAAATCAGCAGGGCCGACAATTTGGCGCCGCTGAAGGATTCTCCCAGAAAAAAGATGGAGCCCACCATCACCAGGGCGGGATAGCTGTAGAGGATCAGAGCCCCCAGGGAGGGGGAGATGTACTTCATGGCCAGGAAGTACATGAGCGCCACGTTGCCGTAGAAGAACAGCCCCAGCACCATCAGGCCCAGGAAATTCTTCCGGCCCACCCGCCAGCTGATGCCCCGAAGCCTCATGTAGACGGCGAAGAAGAGACTCACCGAAAAAAAGCGGATGAGCATGATGGAGGTTTCCCCGCCTCCCCGGGCAATGGCCACCCGGGAGATGATGCCGATGGATCCGAAACTGCAGGCGGAAAGGATAATCAGCAGGATTCCCTTGACTTCACTCTTCATTCAGGCGCCCCCTCAGGGTTGCAGATTACAGTCCCGGGAGCCTTCGGGTCAATAAACTTCGGTGATGAAGGGATGACGGGGGGCTGATATTTATCCGCCGGAATCAAGCCATCATGAAGTCGATCGATTCCGGAGGGGGGCAGGTCCGGCGGACCTCCTCCTTCAGGGCTTCGTCCACTTCAATGCCCCTTTCCCGGGCCAGCCGCCGGGCCTGCAGAAGGTACCAGTAATCCACCAGCAGGGTTTCCCCCTCCTTGACGTAGGCCAGGGGGCGGCGGAACACCTCCTCCAGATACTCTTCATCGCCCCGGGCCAGGGCGGCTCCGGCGGCGGCCACCGCCAGCTTTTCCTGCTCCTTGATCTCTCTGGGGAGGCAGCTGTAGTATTTCCAGGCTTCCTCGTGGCGGCCCCGGCTGTTCAGGGCCTGGATGAGTTCCCGGGAGAGGGGTTCTCCCGGAGCCGACCCTTCCAGGGCCGCCGCCCGGCGCAGGGCGTTCAGAGCCTGGTCCTCATCGCCCCAGGCTTTGAGCACCATGGCGATATTTCTCCAGGCCAGGGGAGTAGCCTTCAGGGACAGGGACCGCTGCCAGACCTCCAGGGCCTCCTCGCTGCGGCGGTTCTCATGGAGCAGAACCCCCAGATGAATCAGGGGCCAGGGGTTTCGCTTCTCCTTCCCCGCCGCCTGCCTCACCAGGGACTCCCAGGCGGGATCCACCATCCACGAGGCAGCACACTCCTCCCCGGGGGGGCAGGTCATGACGCCTGTCTCCACCAGGGACAGCCACGGTTCCTGTTCAGCCCCCAAGGTATCATCAGGAAAAGAAAGACCCGCGGGAAGGGGAAGGGGATCTCCTACGGCCCGGCGCCGGCGGCCTTCCAAGGCCCCCCATCCGGAACCTGAATGGAGGATCTCTTCCGGAGCCCTCTCCGCCAGGGAAGAAAACCGGTCATGCCGGCGTTCCAGCTCCCCCGAAGGGAGGGCTTCGTCGATCCGGCCCAGGACATGGTCCCGGGCGGTATCCCAGGGTCCGCCGTTCCGGCGGGGGTCGGCTTGAAGGGATCCGAAGAACTGGGAAAACCGTACCTCGGAACCTCCGGAAATGACCAGCCCGTGCACCTGACTGGGGGCCAGACCCGCCTGGATCTCCACGTAATCTCCCCGGGACGGTTCGGACAGGTAATCGCACCAGTGCCGCCCCCCGGGATGCCGGCCCCAGCAGAACATCTTCCTGTACCGGAGGGTCGGGGTGGAGCGTTCAAAAAAGCCCGATCCATCGCCGTACACCGCCGCCTCCCAGGGGGCGGTATCCTCGAGAGGGGTCTGGAAAAAATATTCGCTGGAAAAGGTAAAGTTTTCCGGGTACGAAGGGTCCTTTCCCGGCAGAGACGGCAAAGCCCCCAGGCCGGCCCGGCCGAATTCGTGGACGCTGTTCTCCCGGGCGTTGGATTCGGGCTTGATGTAGAGTACCTGATCGGTGCCCGAGAAGATCCGGAGGGAATCTTCTTCCCGCACCGCCGTATTGGTCCACCAGTAGAGGGGCTCTTCTCCGGGGTTGTCGTTGATGATTCTCACATGGACCCCCAGCTGCCGCTCTCCCCGGGGCAGGTGAAAATCCATGGAAAAAAAGAGCCGGTTCATCCGTTCATACTCCCAGGCCCGGAGAAACTCGTTCCCCTCATCGTCGGTGAGGCGGGCAAAAAAGAGGGGGGCGCAGGTAAAAACAGTATGGCCGAACCAACCGATATTCCACTCCACCCCCCCGGAAAACCAGGCGTTACGGATCGCCAGGTTGGCGGGTTGAAAAACGGGATTCCGAAACAGAAGCTCCTTCCCCTGTTCTTTATCAAACAGAGAGATGAGCCTGCCGCCGTAACCGGGCAGGAACAGGGCCTTTAGGAATTCGTTTTCCAGCACCAGGACGTCCAGTTCCAGGGGGCGGCGGTTCCGGCTGTACCTGTCCTGCATCCTGTAGGGCAGGACCCGGAAGTCCGTTTCTTCTCCAAAGCGGATTGTGTCCTCCGGCAGGAAGGTGTGGTCGAAGGCCAGGCCGCCCGGAGTATCGGTGGCGCGGAACAGGGGAAGGGGGTTTTCCCCCTCCAGGGGAGCCCCCTGGATCTTGAGAATTTCAGATCGTATTTTCATGGCAGGTCCGCTACTCCTTGATGGCACCGCCGGTGACCCCGGCGATAATCTTTTCCGAAAGGAAAATGTACAGCAGAAAGGTGGGGACAAAAACAATAACCACCGCCGAGAACATCCCCGCCCAGTCGCCTATGTACCGCATGGACTGCACCATGGTGTAGAGTCCCACCGCCAGGGGCCGCAGATCCGAGGTGTTGGCGAAGATGAGGGCAATGAAAAATTCGTTCCAGAGGACGATGAAGTTGAAAATGCCCACGGTGATAATTCCCGGCTGGGCCAGGGGAAACATGATGGTCCAGAAGGTTCTGACGGGGGAGCACCCGTCCATGGCCGCCGCCTCTTCGAAGGAGGTGGAAAGGGTGGAAAAAAAGCTCATCAGGAAGAAAACCGTAAAGGGTACGTTCAGACAGACGTAAAGCAGCACCAGCAGCCCCCGGGAATTGGTCAGCCTCAGGAGGGAAGAGAGGTAAAAGAGGGGCAGGATGATCATGATCTGGGGGACCCCCAGGGAGCCCACGAACATGTTCTGGATCAACCGGTTGCCGGGAAAGGGAAACCGGGCCAGCACATAGGCGCAGGGGGCGGCGATGACGATGATGCCCACACCGGCGGTAACGGTGTAGAAGAGGCTGTTCATGAAGTACCGCCCCACGTTATGGGTAATCAGCGCCTGGACGTAGTTGGAAAAATGAACCCCAGATTCCAGGAGGGTATTGGTAAAGATCTCCCTGGTGGTGGAAAGGGAGGCGATGAGGATCCATCCAATCAGAACGGCGGTAAAAACCACCCAGAAATTGAGGATCAGATAGCCGGGGAGCCGGGAGAGGGTTTGCCGGTTTATCGAAAATTTTCGTGTTGTCATATCCCTTCCTTCTCCTAATATTGAAGCTTGCGGTCTCTGATGAGCAGGTTAACCATGGCGAAGATAATCACCGTCAGGCCGGTGAGGAGCACCCCCACCGCCGCCCCGGCTCCGGCGTTCAGCAGCTGCGGGTCCGTGGGAGTCAGGTTCCGGCCGAAAACCAGGTTGTACATGTACACCATGGGAGTGATGGTTCCCACATCGGGGTCCAGGGGCGAAAACATCATGGACCAGATGAAAAAGCCGATGGAGGTGACCGACCACATGACCACGCTGCTCCGCAGTACCCCCCGCAGGAGGGGCAGGGTAATGTGGATGAACTTTTTCAAAAGATTCGCCCCTTCCAGGGTGGCGGCCTCGTAGTAGTCCACGGGAATCTTTTCAATTCCCGCCATGAAAATGAGCACGTAGTATCCCACCATGCCGAAGCAGTAGGCCAGGGTCATGGCCAGGAACTGGTTGTCCGGGCTGGTCCACTGGAAGGAAGCCAGTCGCTCCATACCAAGGAAGGAAAACAGCGTATGGAAAAGACCGTATTTGCTGTTGAAGGCGTACTGAATCCACATGGTGGCCATGGCCACGGCGGATACCACGTTGGGCAGATAGATGGCGGCCCGGTAGAACGATTTCCCCTTGAATCCGGAGGTGAGCAGAATGGAAAAGATAAGGGCCACCGCGAAGACCACCAGTCCTCCCCAGAGCCAGATATTTAAAATGTTCTTCAGGGACTGGATGAACATGGAGCTGGCAAACAGCTTCTGATAGTTGGCCAGGGCCACAAACTCCCACTTCCCCCAGCCGTCGGTGACGGTACGGACGTAGAAGAAGCTCATGGCCAGGGTTCTGAGGATGGGATAAATGAACACCAGGCCGAAGGAAAACAGGGCCGGTGTCAGGAAAGTGATCATCATTGTTCTGTTTCGTTTCATGAAAGTGCACCGCCGGATAAATAACTAAGTTCCTCCCCCAGCGGGGGGAGGAACATCATGATGGTTGGGGCTCTTACAGCCCCGCCTTGATATTAGCAACAAACTGCTCCGCCGTCACCTTCCCCGCCAGGAGGCGGGTGTATTCCGCCTTGATGACCGGAAAGGCATCGGTATCGGCGGCCAGTCCGCCGCTCCAGGGAATCCAGCTCTCCAGGCTGCCGAATACGGCCTTGCAGTCGGATATCACTTCCGGCCAGTCCATGCCGGTATCCATGGGGGCCCCCAGGGTGTTGGCGGCCATCTCCTGGTCCCATTTGCCCGTGGTCAGGTGGGCCAGCAGGGCGAAGGCCACATCGGGGTTGGCGCATTTTTTGCTGATCTGAAATCCCTGGGATCCGTAGGTTCCGGCGGAGGCGCCGATGGCGGGATCCACCACGGGATAGGCGAACTGGCCCCAGGGGAAATCGGGTCCCGTGGTTCCCTTGACTTCGTTGGGAAGCCAGGTGCCGTTGAGCATGTACATGGAAACCTGATCGGTGGCCACTTCCTGCTGCCCCGCCGGCCACTTGTTCGATTCCACCTGAGGAGAAAGGTAGCCGTTTCGGGCCAGGGTTTCAAAATCCCGGGCGGTTCGAAGGACCCGGGGGTCGTCCCAGAGGCGGCCCGTCTTGTCTTTGGCCAGGGCTTCCACGGCCTCGTAGTTACCGAAAACCCGGTTCAGATGCATCCCCAGGGGAAGTTCCATGTAGGCATCGTCGATGGTCATGGGAATGTAGCCGGCGGCCTTCAGTTTGGCGCAGACGGAGAGGAATTCATCCCAGGTAACGGGGGCTTTGGCTATGCCGGCTTTGGCAAAATGATCTTTGTTGTAGAATGCCACCAGTACCATGGGCTGATAGGGCACGGCGTAGATCTTGCCGTCGGTGGAAAAACTTCTCAGCAGGGACTGAAGAGAACCCATGGTGGTATCCCCAAAGGCCTTGCCTCCGGTGGTGGGATAGGATTGACCGTAGTACTCATCAAGACCGATGGCATAGGACTGCCAGGTTTTGACGATTCTTTCCAGGTCTTCGTCCCAGATATCGATGACGGTTCCCGCGTCCAGGGCGGGCTGCAGAGTCTTCCTGATTTCCCGGCCGTTCCACTGGATGGCCACCTTCACGCCGGGGTTCAATTTTTCAAAATCCCTGATGGCCGATTTCAAAACCATCGCCTGGGGTTCCGTCTCATTCCACATGGACCAGTAAACCAGATTCACCGCGTCTTCCGCCTCCTGGGCTCCTCCCGCCCAGAGGGGCAGGACGGGAAACAGGAAACAGAGGGCCAAAAGCATCATCAATCCTCTTTTCATCTTTTCACTCCTTTTTTCAAGACAATCGGGCCCGTTGGGGCCTTCTTAAAAAAAGCATACCACGGGATTTTCCGGTTGGGGTGTCGGCTTTGTGTCTCCAGGGTTAAGATTTTTGCTTGTTTTTCCAGTTCCGATGCGGTTATGATGAGGAATGGAAGAATATCACGGCTACTACGGTACGGAAATGCGGCAGGATATTGTGGTGGACCAGGTGTACACCATCCACTATTTCGAGTACGCCAAGGACTTCTATTTCCCCGGGGAAGCCCATGATTTCTGGGAATTTCTCTACGTGGATACCGGGGTGGTGGAGGTGGAGGCGGGGGAAGACCAGCATACCCTCTTCAAGGGGGACATGATCTTTCACCGCCCCGGAGAGTTTCACCGCCTCTGGGCCAACGGGAAAACCGCCCCCAACCTGGTGGTCATCTCTTACAGCTGTTCCAGCCCCGCCGCCCGGTGGTTTGACGGCAAAATCCTCCGGATCGGAGAGGATGAACGGAACCTCCTGGCCCACCTGATCCACGAAGCCCAGCGGGCCTTCTCTTCACCCCTGGATGATCCCCAGTCCAAGGGACTGGCCCGGCATGACGAGCCTCCCTTCGGCTGTGAAAACATGATCAAACTCCATCTGGAGGAGCTGCTGATCCGCCTGGTCCGCCGGGACGCCGATGTTTCCCTGCCGGCGAAGATATCCACCTCCATCGAACAGCGGACCAAGGAAGGCGCCTTCAACAAGGTGGTGAACTACCTGGAAGACAACATGGCCAACCAGTTTCATCTGGATGACATCTGCCGGGCCACCGGGTACAGCCGCTCCTACCTCTACCAGATTTTCCACGAGCGGACCGGCCGGAGCGTCATGGAGTACCACAAACTGGTGAAGCTGGAGAGGGCGAAACAGATGATCCGTGAGGGGGTCTATAACTTCACCCAGATCTGCGACATCCTCAGCTTTACTTCGTCCCAGTATTTTTCAAAACTGTTCAAGAGACACACCGGCATGACCCCTTCAGAATACGCCTCGTCGGTGAAACTGAAGAGCGAGCGCTACCGGGAATCGGGCTGAGCCTGTAAATGGGTTTACCTTCACACCAACATCTAAATTTCCAACTCCTCAGGTTGACATATCCAACTTGTCAGGTTAAAATTGTTAAATATGTATTATGAAAGAAGTTACAGCAACCATATCATCAATCTAAGTCATTTTTACCCTGTTATAACCCTCTGCGGAGCCCGACAGTCGGGGAAAACCACCCTCCTGAGAAATACTTTTCCCGGCCATGGATATGTGTCCCTGGATCTGCCCAGTACGGCGGAGATGGCGGAAAACAATCCTGAAGAGTTTTTCAGGGCTCATAAACCGCCGTTGATTATTGATGAAATCCAGTATGCCCCGGGGCTTTTCCGGTACCTGAAACAGCTTGTTGATAGAGACAGACACCTCATGGGGCAGGTTATTTTGACGGGAAGCCAGAAATTCAACCTGATGAAGGAAGTGTCGGACAGCCTGGCCGGCCGGGCCGTGATACTGGATCTGGAAAATTTAAGCTGGCAGGAGATCCGGCGAAACCAGGAATTCCCTTTCTCCCGTGAGACCCTGGAAAAGCTGATGGTGAGGGGTCAATTCCCCGAGTTGTGGCGGATGCCCGAAATGCCCGCTCCCTCTTTCTACCACTCCTACCTGGCCACCTATCTGGAGAGAGACGTACGGCAGATTCTTAACGTGACAAGCCTCAGAGATTTTGAAAGATTCATCAGGGCCCTGGCGCCACGAAGCGGCCAGATCCTGAACAAAAGCGATCTGGCCAGGGATGTGGGGGTTTCCGTCAAGGCGATAAACGACTGGATAAGTGTCCTCCAGGCGTCAAACCAGATCGTCCTTCTGGAACCCTGGTATCGTAACATAACCAGGCGCCTGGTGAAATCTCCCAAGGTATATTTCTGCGACACCGGGTTGTTGTGTTTCCTCCTGGGAATCACCCTGGAAAATTTAACAGCCTCGCCCTTCAAGGGGCAGGTCTGGGAATCCCTGGTCTTCGCGGAACTTCGTAAACTGAATCATGTCGCGGCGAATCCCGTGTCCTTCTGGTTTTACCGGGATCAAACGACCCGGGAGGTTGACTTTGTCTGGGAACGGGGGGGGGGTCTCTCCCTGGCCGAATGTAAATGGAAGGAAAAACCCGGCGCCGATGACATCACAACCATCATGGCCCTGGATGAGGAACTGACCCGAAGCCAGGGGCCCGGTTGGTCCGGCCGCCACTTCCTTATCAGCAACAGCGCCAACTCCTACTCAATGAATGATAAAGTTGATGCGGTAAATCTGGATTCCCTGCCTGACCTTCTGGAGGGCTGAGATTCTCCCGGAATACGCCTCATCGGTGAAACTGAAGAGCGAGCGCTACCGGGAAGCGGACTGAGCCGAAGGATCAGAGCCGCCCCGGTTTTCCGTCCGGTAGGCCCGGGGAGAAACCCCGTGGTGCTTATGAAAAATCCGGGAAAAATAAAAGGGGTCTTCCATTCCCACCCGGGAGGCCACTTCGGCCACCGTCATCTGGGAGGAAGAAAGCAGCAGCTCCGCCGCCCTTTCCATCTTCACGGCCAGAGAAAACTGCTTGAAGCTCTTCCCCGTCACCGCCTTCAGGCTCTGGTTTATGGATGAGATGGATCTGTGAAGCAGCCTGGTCACCTCTTCTACACTGATGGGCCTTTCAATATTCTCAAGCACGTACTCCCTCAGTTTATCCGCCAGGACGTTCTGCCTCACCGAGACAATCTTGTGCTCCAGCAGGTAGTTAACCGTCACCATAAGCAGCTTCAGGACGCTGTCGATCCGCCCTTTTTCGTAGATTTCCAGGCTTTTATGGGCCTTTTGAAGATCCTCCCGGCAGGCCGGGGCGGCGGCTTTCAGAATACCCCCGGGGATGCCCTCTTCCAGGCGGAACTGCCCCACCAGGATGTAGCCGATGCAGCTCCTGTCCATCAACAGCGGGTAGATGGCCTCGGCCAGCCCGGCGTGACAGGTATAGATATGGGGCTTTCCCCCCTGCCGGGCCTTTTCGCACTGAACCCGGTCGTTCCGGCGGCACGATTCCAGCAGGCCCAGATCGTGCTGGATCATCCGGCAGTAATCAGAAACGGGATGGTGCCTTAAGGGGGCGGCTTCGCGGAAATCGGCGTCCAGAATCGCCATCCTGAATCCGAAAGCCCGGGAGGCATTTTCAATGATCTCCAGCAGCTCCTGCTGAAAAACCATCTGGTAGGGTGACTTCATAGACAAATATTGCCATCACATTACGGATTTGTCCAGGTTTTCTGCAGGATCGTGCATTTTCTTTTTACCCCGCCCCGGTTAGTATGATCTTACCGGCGGAATCGGAAGTTCCGGCGGGGGAGGATCCATGAGCAGCACCAGAAACTACGACACCCGGGAGATCTTCGGCCATTTCGACGTTTACGGCGATTTCACCGAAGCCCTGCCCTACGGAAACGGCCACATCAACGATACCTTCGCCGTCTCCTGCCTTCAGGCAGGGGAGCCGGTCCGCTATATTCTACAGAGACTGAACCATGAAGTGTTCAGGGAACCGGTAAAACTGATGGAGAACATCGACCGCATCTGCCGGGAGCTCCACAAGCGACTCCTGCAGGCGGAGGTGGCCGACGCCTCACGGCGGGCCCTCACCACCGTGCCATCCCGGTCCGGCCTGCCCTACCACCGGGATAAGCAGGGCAACATCTGGAGACTCTACCTCTTCATCGAGGGAGCCCGGGGTTACGATGTGGTGGAAACAGAAGAGCAGGCGTACCAGGCCGCCCGGGCCTTCGGCGGTTTTCAGAAACTCCTGACCGACCTGCCCGGAGAAAGACTCCACGAGACCATCCCCGGGTTCCATGACACACCCCGGCGGTTCCGCCGGTTTGAAGAGGTGGTGGCCGCCGATCCCCGGGGCCTTAAGAACACGGCGGGACCGGAAATCGACTTCTTTCTCGGTTACCGGGACCAGGTTTCCCGGCTCATAGACCTCCGGGACCGGGGGCTCATCCCCGAACGGGTGACTCACAACGATACCAAACTGAATAATGTCCTTCTGGATGAGATCACCCATGAGGCGGTCTGTGTCATCGACCTGGACACCTCCATGCCGGGGCTGTCCCTCTACGATTTCGGCGACCTGGTCCGAACCTCCACCACCACCTCCCCGGAGGACGAACCGGACCTTTCCCGGGTCACCTTCCAGCCGGAGATGTTCAAGGCCCTCACCCGGGGGTACCTTTCCGAGGCGGCGGTGTTTCTCACCCCCGACGAAAGGGACAACCTGGTCTTCGGCGGAATCCTGATGACCTATGAGGTGGGCCTGAGATTCCTGACCGATTATCTTGAGGGAAACGTCTACTTCAAGACCCGATATCCTGACCACAGCCTGGTGCGCTGCCGAACCCAGATGGCTTTAGTTAAAGCCATTGAAAGCTGCCAGGAAGAGTTGGAGCAGTTTGTCAGAGAGGAGTACGGAAGGGTTCTACCGTAGCTCAGGGGTGGGGCTCTCGCGACTGCCTCCGCCTTCCATCACCCCAGAATATCGGCTACCGCCCCGGAAAGTTCGCTCAGGGTGGTTGGCTTCTGGATGAACCGGGCCCCCTGGCGGAGGATCTTCGAGATGGCCTCATCGTTGGGACTGTATCCCGAGGAAACCAGCACCTTCACCAACGGATTGATAAGGCGGAGCTTGTAGAAAAGCTCTTCCCCGCTGGTCCGGGGCATGATCATGTCCAGAAGAACCAGGTCAATTTGATCCCTCCGATCCTGATAGATCTGGAGGCCCTGATCGCCGTCGGAAGCCTGGATAACCGTATAGCCAAGAATTTCCAGAAGTTCCGCCATCAGACCCCTGACGATATCATCATCGTCCACCACCAGGATGGTGGCCCCCTGCTTTGCCCGAATGACGGAGGAAACAGGAGGAGAGGCAGCCTCTTCTCCGGGTTGATGGGGCAGGAGCATATGGAACGAAGAACCCCGGCCGGGGGCCGATTCGATGAAAATATCTCCCCCGTGGTGTTTCACCGCGCCGTAGGCGGCGGAAAGCCCCATCCCCGTTCCCTTTCCCACCTCCTTGGTGGTAAAAAAGGGATCAAAAATCTGGGTTAATGTCTTCTCATCCATGCCGCAGCCGTCATCCACCACCGAGAGGCAGACGTAGGCACCGGGCTCCAGGGTGAACAAGGGATGCCTTCCTTTTTCACTAATGTTTACCAGGGATGTCTTGAAGGTTATGGTTCCGTTTCCCGTAATGGCGTCCCGGGCGTTGAGGGCAATATTCAGCAAGGCATTCTGGATCTGACTGGAGTCACCCTGGACGGTGGGGTTTTTCATCTCCTTCTCCAGGGTAATCAAGATCCTCCGGTCGATGGTGTGCTGCAGTATTCCCGCCACTTCATCAATGACCGAATGGAGATCCACGGTCTCAAACTTGTACCGCCCTTTTCGGGAAAAAAGAAGGAGCTGCTGGGTCAGGTTGGCGGCGTTTTGGGCGCCGAGGCGGATATTTTCCAGATACCCCCTGAGGGACTCATCTTTGAGATCCCGCCCGAGCAGCTCCGCATAGCCCAGGATTCCCGCCAGCTGATTGTTAAAATCGTGGGCAATACCTCCGGAAAGCTGACCGATGGCTTCCATCTTCTGGAGCTGGAACATCTGCTGCTGAAGTTTCTCTTTTTCCGCCACCGCCGCCCTGACGGCGGTGATGTCCCAGTTGGTTCCCACCATAAACAGGGGGTTACCATTCTCATCCCGCTGGACCATCCCCAGGGCCCGAAGGACGTGGACGCTTCCGTCGGGCCATATCACCCGGAATTCGGTGTTGTACTCAATCTCTCCCTGGATGGCTTTCCGCAGTACTTCGGCGGCTTCATCCCGGTCTTCGGGGTGAACCCTCTCCTCCCAGGAGTCGTAGGCATTCCGGAAGGTCCGGGGGGTCAGGCCATAGAGGTTTTGCATCTGCTCGTCCCAATTCAGCCGATTGGTGACCAGATCATATTCCCAGATACCCACCCCGCCGGCCCGGGTGGCCAGATTCAGCCGGGAGACGGTGCGGGCCAGGGTCTCCTCCATCTGCTTCCGTTCGGTAATATCGAGAAAGGTTGCCACGAAGTGATCCGGCTTGTAGCGGTAGGCCACACAGTCATACCAGCGGTTGTTGGGCTGAAGGTACTGCTCAAACCGTACCTGTTCCCCCGTCATGGCGACCCGTCCGAAAGTGCCGATCCAGTCGGAAGGGTCGTTCTCAATGCCCGGGAAGGCCTGACGGACCGTCATGTTCCGGGGATCCACCCCGGTGAGCTCCTGGTACTGCCTGTTGGCATCCAGAAAGTAGTAATCCCAGGGCTCCCCGGAGGCGTTGTAGATCATCCGGTGATAGGCCACCCCGATGGGCCCCTTCTCAAAGAGGGCCCGGAACTTCGCTTCACTTTCCCGGAGGGCTTTTTCCAGCGAACCGCAGGCGGCTTCCCCATCAGCGTTCCGGTCCTCTCGTTTTCCAAGTTGTTTTCTGGTTTCGGCTTCATCGGTCATGTATTTTTCCTGATTTTCCCCATAAAGCTGGCAGTTGAGGACTGGTGTTACCGCTCCAGCCCTCTCTTATAAAACATAGGCCATAACAAAGGGCCATGCAAATTTGCCGGGAGAAAATTTTCAGCCCCGGGGCCTGTCCAGGAACCTCCGAAGCTCCGGCAGGGGAAAAAGATGCTCCTCATCCATCAGGATAAGGGCCAAAACACCTCCTGATACCCCGATTCCGAAGAACAGGACATGAAGAAAGACCACAGACCTCAGCATGACACATTGGATGATGATCCAGAACACCAGGGCGCCCGAGAGGAGAATACCGGCGTAGCCGCTGAATTTAAACCGGCGAAGCACCAGCAGCCCCGCCGCAAGATTCCCCAACCCCAGAAGGACAAAGAGAATGAGGCCGGGAATCAGAAAATCGGTGAAGGGGGAATACTGGAGTGTTTCCGGAGGAATTCCCAGGGGAGAGCGAGGATTCAGTATGGCCGCACTTCCCCCGGCCAGGGCTCCAACGCCCACAAAAAGATGCAGCCCCCCTGAAAATCGGCGTAATTTCTGTCCCATTTCTTCAGCTCCTTGCTTATAACGGATAGCCGCGGCGGCTTCTATCCCGGATTTTATCATTATTATTCAACCATCCGTTGTTTTTTTTTGGTATGATGGGGCAAGTTATGGAACAGCTCATCCTCTGGTTCAACATTCTGGGGTTTACCCTGCTCTTCGGCTCTCTGGGAACGACCCACGTCCTCTACCGCCGAACCAGACCGCCCTGGCTGGGGTTTTACCTCCTCTACCTGGCGGTTTATGCCTTCTATACCATCGTTAACACCTATGGTTTTTTCAGCCAGGTCTATCTTCCCCCCGCCGCCCCCCTCTCTAGTCCCCTGACCCTCACCTTTTCCTTCCTCACAGCCCTGGTACTGCTTCTGCTGGTTCCCCGGTTCATCTTGAGTCTTTTCGGAGAAAAGATCACAGTCAAACAACGGCTGTGGATTCTTCTCATGGCGTCCTTCTTCCTTGCCATGGTGGTTATGGCTGTGATCAAACCGGCCTGGCCCATGGACCGGGTGGGATCAGTTTACATGAACATCTATCTGGGACTGATGACGCTCCTGGGAGTCTACAGACTCGGGAAGCTCCCGGACCGGTCCTCCTACGGGGTGATTGTTCCCTTCCTCGGACTCAGCGGAGCCTTCTATTTCCTGGTGGCCCTACAGACCATGATCCTCCCCGTCCTTATCCCGCCAGCCCTGAACCTGAAGATCAGCATCCTGACCGCGGGGATAATCTGCTTTCTTTGGGGCGCCGTAACCCTGGGATACCAGTTTTTAAAGCCCCTTCCCGAAACAGGTCTTCCCAAAGCCGTGTTAACCGATTCCTTCGCCCTGCGTTTTGGCTTGACTCCCCGGGAAAAGGAAATAATCGGCCTGCTGCTGAAGGGGAAGAGCAACCGGGAGATTGGCGAAGAGCTTTATGTTTCACCTCGAACCGTGGAAGCCCACGTTTACAACATCTACCGCAAATGCGGGGTAAAAAACAAAATGGAGCTGGCCGTAAAGGTCTCCCACACGCCTTGACCCCGCCGATAGCCGGAAAGAGGCTTCGTTTGATCCCGATCCGCTGCCCTAGGTATAATCTCGTAATCCCCTCCATGGGAAAAATCAGTAGGTTCCCCTACTAAAATCCTCCCCAATTAAGAGTAAATTCGTATATCTCTTTTTTTATCGATTGGCTATCGTTGCCCAGGATGCCGGAACCAGCCGGCACAGCCCTTAGATGACGGAGATAAACGAATGTTTGAATCGAACTATGGCATAGAGAAAATGGCCCTGTACCACGGAGAATCGATCAGGGAGAGCCGGCAAAAACATCCGGGGAGAAAGAAGCGCCGCGGGAGGGCCCGAAAAGACCGGGTTATGATGATCAGTCTGATTAATGGAACCCTGACTTTCAACGGTGTTGTTTACGGTCTGGGAGGAAGAAGATCATGAAATCTCTTATTCTCATTTTCATAGCCACCCTTCTTTTAATCCCCGGACTCATCCTCCTGGCCGGCAAGAAACGGGGAGACAAGGAAGCCCGGGAAGAACTCCACAGACTCAGATCTCTGGCCATGGATCTTTCGGCAAAGACCTACCGGGAAAGCCAGATCACCGGCCTCCCCGCTCCGGTGCAGCGCTACTTCCGACACGTCCTGAAGGAGGGCCAGCCCTACATCAGCTCGGTCTTCCTGAAACACGATGGTCAGTTTAAAACCGGCCTGGACAAGGGGTGGATCGATATCGAGGGAGAACAGCACTTTACCGCCGATAAACCGGGTTTTCTGTGGATCGGCCAGACGTCCCTTTTTACAGCCCGGGACATGTACATCGCCGGGGAGGGCCGGATCGTTGTTTCTCTTCTTTCCCTGTTCAAGGTGGTGGACGGCCGGGGAGAAGCCTATGATCAGGGGGAACTGCTGCGGTGGCTGGGGGAGAGCGTCTGGTTTCCCACCAATCTGCTTCCCAGCCACAACCTGCAGTGGGTCCCCCTGGACGATACTACCGCCGGCCTGCTGTTTCACCATCGAGGGATGTCTCTCTATTACAAGGTCACCTTCAATCAGGAGGGAGAGATAACGGAACTGGAAACCCGGCGCTGCATGGGTGAGGAAAGGCTGGAAACCTGGGTAGGCCGGGTCAGCGATTACGAGGAAGCAGGGGGCATGAAGATCCCCATGAAAATAGAAGCCCTCTGGAAACTCGAA